>Ga0335079_10005967_pt1 | contig 13929 bp, 14 predicted proteins | sample Lox_Sample_33_FD_206719 | JGI IMG/M metagenome (GOLD analysis project Ga0335079, IMG submission 206719) | Soil microbial communities from Loxahatchee National Wildlife Refuge, Florida, United States - Lox_Sample_3.3 | ecosystem: Environmental > Terrestrial > Soil > Wetlands | place: USA...
CGCGCGCGTCGAGTTTCGAGTCGACGTGGGAGGCGGCTTGAGCGAACAGGCGGGCGTAGATATCGCACAGGGTGGGATCGAAGCGATCGGCCAATCCTTCCACCCAGATGCCGAAGAGGGCATGACCGCAGGGCTCGTCGAGCAACGACGCGGGCAGGTCTTCAGGCGGAGTTCCAGCGAGGCAGGAGGCGAGCAATTCCTCAGCGATGCGGCTACACGAAGTATTTGTCAACGAGGATCCCCAGTTTGCGACGCGTGGTTTCGGGCACGCATTGGCGGTCAGTGATGATGGCGTGCGAAAGCGCCGAGCCGCATTGACAACTGCGAGCCACGGGCATCTTGGCAACGGCCTCCGCCACTACTTTACAGGCGTTCTCGGCGTTCTTGACGAGGTGCGCGATGATCTCATTGACAGTGACGGCATCGTGATCGGGATGCCAGCAATCGTAATCGGTGACCATGGCGATGGTGACGTAGCAGAGCTCGGCTTCGCGGGCCAGCTTGGCTTCGGTGAGGTTGGTCATGCCGATGACGTCCATGCCCCAACTTCGATAGACCATGGATTCGGCCTTGGTGGAGAACGCCGGGCCTTCCATACAGAGATAAGTGCCGCCGCGTTTGACGGTGACGCCGGCAGCACGACAGGCATCTTCGACCACGAAGGACAACTCGGGACAGACCGGGTGGGCGAAGCTGACGTGAGCGACCAGGCCTTCGCCGAAGAAGGTGGAGGCGCGGCCGCGGGTGCGGTCGAAGAACTGATCGGGAATGACGAAATCGAGGGGGTGGTGTTCTTCCTTGAGAGAGCCGACGGCGCTGAGGGAAAGAATGCGTTCGACGCCGAGCGACTTCATGCCGTAAACGTTGGCGCGAAAGTTAACTTCCGAAGGCGAGAGGCGGTGGCCGCGGCCGTGGCGCGCGAGGAAGGCGACGTGATGGCCGGCGAGCTTGCCGACGACGTAATTGTCCGAGGGAGGGCCGAAGGGGGTTTCGAGGTGAACCTCTTGTTCGGCTTCAAATCCGGGCATCGAGTACAGGCCGCTGCCGCCGATGATTCCGATCTCCGCTTTCACTATGAGTTCTCCTGCACTATGAGTTCTCCTGAATCAGTTCCAACAGCACGCCTCCGGTGGAGGCGGGGTGCACGAATACATAAAGATGACCACCGGCGCCGGGGCGGGGTTCATTGAGCAGACGCGCTCCGGAGGCGCGGAGGCGCTCGACGGCGGCGGGGAGATCGGGGACGCGCAGGGCGACGTGGTGCAGGCCGGGGCCGCGTTTCTCGAGGAATTTGGCGATGGTGGAATCGGGTGTGGAGGGTTCGAGGAGCTCGATGCGGGATTCGCCGGCTGGGAGCATGGCGACGTGGACTTTTTCCTGGGCTACGGTTTCGCGATGGGTGGGGGTGAGGCCGATGGATTCATAGAAACGGGCGGCGTCGTCGAGGGAGTTGACGGCGATGCCGAGGTGGTCGATGCGGGGAGCGGCCTCAACAAGTCGTTTCCTGGGCGGGTTTGAGATTTGGCTCACGGCCTCCAACAAATCCGCGATGCCGGTGGAGTCGGTGGCGACGGTGCGGATGATGGGGGGCTTGGGGCCGTTGGTCAGGCTTAGCATCGCCTGGACTTCGCGCTCGAGGCGGTCGGCGCCAGGCTGGTCGGCCTTGTTGATCACAAAAATATCGGCGATTTCCATGATGCCGGCCTTGATGGACTGGACGTCGTCGCCCATTCCGGGGACAAGAACGACGAGCGTGACGTGGGCAAGGTCGGCGATGTCGACTTCGTCCTGGCCGACGCCGACGGTTTCGATGAGGACGTAATCCATGCCGGCGGCGTCCATCAGACGGACCATGGCGGCGGTGGCGCGGGCCAAGCCGCCGGAGCCGCCGCGCGTGGCCATGGAGCGGATGAAGATACCGGGGTCGGCGTGATGCTGCTGCATGCGGATGCGATCGCCGAGGAGGGCGCCGCCGGTGGCGCGGCTGCTGGGGTCGATCGCGATGATGGCGACGGTATGGCCGTGTTTGCGAATCTCGGCGGAGATCGCGGCGACCAAGGTGCTCTTGCCGGCGCCGGGCGGTCCGGTGATGCCGAGGACGCGGGCGTGGCCGGGCGGCAAGGTCTCGAGGGTGGCGAGCGCTTGCGGATCGCGGTTCTCGATGCCGGTCGCCAGGCGGGCCAAAACTCGGGGTTCGAAGCTCATCCGCTTTTGAGAAGCTGGCGCGCGATCACCAGGCGTTGGATTTCGCTGGTGCCTTCGCCAATAGTGCAGAGCTTGACGTCGCGGTAGAACTTTTCCACCGGATAATCTTTGATGAAACCGTAGCCGCCGTGAATTTGAACCGCTTCGTTGCAGATGCGGACGGCGGCTTCAGAGGCGAACAGCTTGGCCATAGCCGATTCGCGGGTGACGCGGCGGCCCTGGTCGAGCATCGAGGCGGCGCGGAGATTGAGCAGGCGCGCGGCATCTAGCTCGGTGGCCATGTCGACCAGTTTGTTTTGAATCGCCTGAAATTCGGAGATCGGGCGGCTGAATTGTTTGCGGAGCTTGGAGTAGCGGAGCGCGGCGTCGTAAGCGCCCTGGGCCATGCCGATGGCGAGGGCGGCGATGGAGACGCGGCCGCCGTCGAGGACTTTCAAGCTGTCGACGAAGCCGTCGTTCAACTTGCCTAGAAGCTGAGCGGGACCGAGGCGGCAGTTATCGAAGACGACTTCTCCGGTGGCGCTGGCGCGGAGGCCGAGCTTGTTTTCTTTTTTTCCGGGGCGGAAACCGGGGGTGCTCTTTTCGATCACGAACGCCGAGATGCCGTGCTGGGCGGCGGCGCGGTCGGTGACGGCCATGGCGACGCAAACGTCGGCGTAGTGCGCGTTGGTGGTGAAAGTTTTGGCACCGTTGAGGACCCAGCAGCCGTTGTCGTCTTTGGTTGCGGTGGTGCGGGTACCGGCGGCGTCGGAGCCGGCTTCGGGCTCGGTCAGCGACCAGCAGCCCAGCCATTCACCGGAGGCGAGCTTGGGGAGATAGCGCTGGCGCTGCTCTTTGCTGCCGGCTTTGAAAATGTGGTTCGAGCAGAGCGAGGTGTGGGCGGCGACGATGATGCCGACCGAACCATCGACGCGCGAAAGTTCCTCGATGATGATGGTGTAGTCGATGTAGGAGAGGCCGGCGCCGCCGAGCTCTTCGGGAAAGATGGAGCCCATATAGCCGAGCTGGCCGAGCTTACGGACGACTTCGGCGGGAAAGACCTGGTCTTCATCCCACTCCATGACGTGGGGCGCGATTTCGGCTTCGGCGAACTCGCGGACCGATTTGCGAAGTTGAATCTGTTCTGGTGTGTACTCGAAGTCCACAGTGCGGGCGACCTATACGATTTCTTCGCGGGCCGCATCCCACCACACGGTGCGCTGCTGGAGGTAGCTCTCGACGGCCATACGACAGGCGATGGAGACGCGATAGCCCACGTCGAAGGGGCAATTCGGTTCCTGGCCGGTGCGGATGGAATCGAAAAAATTTTGCATGTGGGCGCGCGGCTCGGTGCGAGCGGTTCCGAGCATTTCGTTGGCGGCGGGGTGATTCACCTTCTGCGGCGTGTAGCGAATCTGCTGCGTTTTGGAGATGGTGCCGTCGGTTCCGAGCACTTCCTCGCCGATGCCGAGCTGATTGTTGCCGAAGCCGGAATCCCAACTGAACAGAATCTCCTCGAAATGTTCCATGGAGACGTGCATGGTGTCGGGGACTTCGCGCGAGTCTTTCCAGAGATAAACGCCGCCGGTCATGGTGACCGCGGCGGGAATCTGGAGGCCAAGGAGCTTGTACCAAAAGGCGAGCTGCTGGGAGAGGTTTTCGGTCACGCTGCCGCCCGAGTAATCCCAGAACAGGCGCCAATTCATGTAGCGCTGGGGATCGAAATCACGCTGGGGCGCTTCCCCGAGGAAAGACTCCCAGCCGATGTTGGCCGGCGTCATATCGGGATAGACAGGCCGGGACCACTGCGGTTTTCCACGCGGGGTATTGCGATAAAAGTGGGCGCGGATGGCGGTGATGCGGCCCATCAGGTCGGGCTTCAGAAACGAAGCGGCGTCGGCAATTTGTCCGGAGGAACAGGTTTGGTGACCGACCTGGACGGCGCGGCCGGCCTGCTGGTACGCGGCGCGCATGCGTTTGGCCTGGTCGACAGTGAACGCCAGAGTGCGTTCCTGGTAGATGTGCTTGCCGGCATCGAGCGCGGCCAGGAACTGCTCGGCGTGAAGATGTGGCGGCGTGGCGATGAGGACCGCGTCGAGGGTGGAATCGTCCAGCAGGGCGCGGTAGTCCCGATACAGCCGGGCAGCGGGTGCGACGGCTCGGGCGGAGTCAAGCTGCTTGGTGTAGACATCGGCGACGCTGACGCACTCACTGTTCGGGCAGGCGAGGGCTTCGCGCAGCAGTTCCGTCCCGCGCGCGCCCGTCCCGATCACGCCGAAGCGGATGCGATTGTTGGCGCCTAACACGTTGGAGGCAGCCAGCGTGCCGGCCAGCCCGGTAGCTACTTTGCCGATGAAATTTCGTCGTGATTGCACAAAAAGAAGGCCGAAAATCGATTATGACACAGAGGGGGACGCGGACGCCTGGAGCGGCCTAGCGCGGGCCCGGAACACCCTCGGGGAAAAGAGAAATGGGCTTGTACACCTCGCTTGCGCGCGGCAAACGCCCGGTCCGCTCGCCGAGCCAGACTGCCAAGCCGCCGCCTACGAAGGCGAAAGGGTTTACGAAATGGTGGCCGCCAAACAGGGCCCAGCCGACCAAAGAGCCGACGAGGCACCCGGCCAATGCGTAGAGGACGCGCCTGCCCATAACCCTATGGTACTTCAGTCCTCAGGCGGGGTTTGCAGCGCGGAGGCCTGCTGGACGGCCATGGCCATTTCGGGGAGGATTCCGAGTTTGATGTAGAGGGGGCGGACTTCGGCGCGAATGGCGGGCAGGCGGCGGGAGAACCAGAGGCTGGCGCCCAGGGTAATGGCGCCGCACCAGAAGAGAGTGGCGGGGGCCCCGATACGTGCGGCGAGGCCGCCGGCGAGCAGGCTGCCGAACGGCGCCATGCCGAGGAAGGCCATGCCGTAAAAAGCCATCACTCGTCCGCGCTTTTGATCTTCGACGATGGTTTGCAGAACTGTGTTGCTTGAGGCCATTTGCTGCATGAAGCCGAAACCGGTGACGGCCATGAGGGTCATGGAGAGCCACAACATGCGGGATAGCGAGAACGCCATCAACGATATGCCGAACAGCGCGGCGCAGATGGCAATGTAGCGGCCAAGACCGACCACGCTTTTGCGCATGGCGAGTGAGATGGCGCCGATTAACGCGCCAACGCCAGAGGGGGCCATGAGAAAGCCGAGGGTATGGGGGCCGCCGTGCAGAATATCGGAGGCGAAGATCGGCATCAGAACCGAATACGGGAAGCCCACCAGGCTGACGACGGCGAGGAGCAGCAGGATGGAGCGGATTGCCATCGAATCGACGACATAGCGCCAGCCTTCGTGCAACTCCTGCCCGACGTTGCGCTGCGCCGCACGGATCTGGGTCACGGTAATGCGCATCATCAGCAGCGAGGCGATCACGGCCAGGAAGCTGATGCCATCGATCAGAAAGCAGTAGCCTTCGCCCCAAGCCGCGATGACCACGCCGGCGACGGCGGGGCCGACGAGGCGGGATGCGTTCACCATCGAGGAATTCAGGGCGATGGCATTACTGAGGTCTTCGCGGTTTTCCACCATCTGGACGACGAAGGCCTGGCGCGACGGCATATCGAACGTATTGATCAGGCCTTGCATCAGCGAAAGGAAAAGGATTTCCCAGATATTGATGACGTGAGTCAAGGCGAGCACGGCCAAGGCGAAGGATTGGAGCATCGAGAGGATCTGAGTGATGACGAGGGTGCGGTGGCGGTCCAAGCGATCGACCCAAACGCCGGCGATGGGGCCGAGAAAGAACATGGGGATCTGGCCGGCGAAACTGACGATACCGAGCAGGGCGGCGGAGTCGGTGAGGCGATAAACCAGCCAACTGGTGGCGATGCGGGTCATCCAGGTGCCGATCATAGAGATGCTCTGGCCGCCGAAGAACAGGCGATAGTTGCGGGATTTCAGCGCGCGAACGGCGAACGACCAATCGGCCACGGTTCTATTGTGAACGGATCAGGATGGTATTCAAAATTGCGTGATGTACAATATTCGACGCCATGAGTCTTCGCGCCCGAATTTCGTGTTTGATTGCACTGACGGTTCCGATGGCGGTTGCCGCGGAATTGAAGCCGCTGATCGAGAACGAGCGAGTGATTGTCTGGGATGTGCCGGCGGGGCAAGCCCTGCCGGAAGCGGTGACGCACCACGAATACGACGTCGTGAAGGTTTCGTTCACGCACGGATCGGGCAGCGCGGTGTTCGAAAAGAAAGGGCAACACGCAACCGCCGCGCCGGTTTCGATGCGGACGATGGTGATTGCCCTGAAAGACCACGCGGTACCGCCGATACCCAATAAAACTGGCCTTGTGAGCGCGTTTCCACGACCGGGGGTGAAGAAGCTGATCGACAATGACCGGATTGTGACGTGGGAATACACGTGGCAGCCGAACGTTCCGACGCCGATGCACTTTCACGATAAGGACGTGGTGCTGGTCTACCTGGAGGATGGCTCGCTGAAATCGACGACGCCCGACGGAAAGGAACTCATCAACGACTACTCGTACGGGCAGATCAAGTTCAATCCCGGCAACCGGTCGCACACCGAGCTGTTGGTGAAAGGGCAGCAGCACGCGATCATGACGGAGTTGAAGTAGGCGCGGCTGTTTTCTCGCCGGGGGCAAGCGCCGAGCAGCACAAGCGCAACTGACAAGCGGGCCAGGGCGATTGCCAATCGGCCACAGGCTTGCCAGGCCGCCCTACGGTTTCTCGAACACCAAGACGACGACATCGCCGAATGAGCCGAGGCTACGGATTCGCCAGCCGGCAAATTCGGGGCGGCCGCTGAACCAACTCCGCCAGAATTGGGCGGCGCGATCGCCACCATAGATGACGAACTTCCCGGAAGGAGCCAGCGTGCCGTGCGCCAGCGAAGCCGCGAACTGCTCGGCTTCCGGAGAGGTTTCGAAGGGGAACGGATAGAGGGCGCCGTTGATGGGATAGGCGGCGAGTTGGGAATACAAAAAGGTGTTGGCCGGGTAGCCGGGATGCCAGACCGGCGGACGCGCTTCAATGAACGGGCTGGGACAGATCACGGGCTCGCGGCCGGCCGACAACGCCGCATTGATGGCGCGCGCGGCGCCGCGCCAATCGGAGTTGTGGTGGGGCGGCAAGAGTCGATTCCAGTGGCCGTGGAATAAGAGGACACCTATACCGAGAGCCGCCGCGATCTGTTTCCAGTAGGCGGCGGGAACGAAGGCCGCGGCGGCGACGGTCGCGGTGAGCGCAATTCCCGGGATCGCAACGTACAGGTAGCGGGACAAGAAGACGCTGGTGCCGCTGAGGCGGGAAAATGCGTACAAGCAGAGCGGCTGGCAGAGCCACCACGTGAACACCAGAACGAGCGACTGAAACGAGGCGGCCGGTGGGACGCGCGGCCATCGAAGCCAGCGAGCGAGCAAGGCGCTCGCCGCGGTGAACGGCAAGATGAATGCGAATTTGAGTTCCTTGGCCAAATCGGACAGGGCAGGAACCGGTACGACGACGTGCGCGCTCGCCTGGCGATTCAAAGCCAGGGCTTGGGCGGCAACCGGAAGGAGAGATGCGCCGACGACGACGGTGACGGCCACGACCTGAGACCATGCGGCGCGGGCTTGTCCGCGCAGGAGGCGCGAGAGAGCATAGATTGCGAACACCAGATAGACCGGCCAGAAGAGAAGATGGACGCGCCACAACAGAGCCGCGAAGAGGGCGAAGAAGAGAGCCTCTCGCCACCGTCCCGAGTCCAGCCAGCGGATCAGAAACAGCAGCCCCGCACTGGCGGCGAGTGATCCCAACGCATATGGACGGGCATCAGCGGCTTGATAACTGAATTCCGGCAACAGGAGGCAGGCAAAGGCCGCGAACCCACCGGCATCGGCATGAATCAATCGCCGCGCGATGAGGGCGATGATCCACAAGGCGGCGGCCATCAAGAGGACTGACGGGAGGCGATAGGCGATTTCCGAGGCGCCGAAGAGCGATTGTGAAATGCGAGGGAGCAGGTAATAGATCGAAGCGGGAACTTGGGGAGCAACCTGGAGCGAGGGGTCAGCGGCACCGTGTTGGACGACAAACTCGGTGCCCATTTCGTCCACCCAAAAACTGGAGGGTAGCGGCGCGAGCCACATTCTTACGATGCAGCATGCGAGCAACAGGGGAAGCAGCCACGCGCGATCGAGGGGTGTCCGGAAGGCCTGGGGTTCTTGCAGGTTCACGCTGCTGTTGTCGACGGGACGTGTCAGCGAACTCATCGGCTCAGCCGCTCCGGAACCCGGAAGCGATTCGGCACATTCCGAACCATCTGTACGAATTGTAAAACTAATCGGCCGGAGATAACCGGCCCTACGCCGCGGCCATGGCCAGATCGGCCACGCATTCGACGTCACGCAATCGGGCGCCGGAATCGAGCCAACGCAGCACCAGTACAGTGCGGTCGTCCGAAACCGGCCGGCCGCGGCGAAACGCTTCATTGGCTTCCATGATTCGTGCGCTGAGTTCCGCGGCGCGGGCATTCGGGTGTTGATGGAGAACACGGACGACGTCTTCCTCGCGGAACGACGCGCCTCCGGTTCCGGCCGCTTCGGTAATGCCGTCGGTGAACGCGATGAGGATATCGCCCGGTTCGGCGAACGCAGTCTTCTGTCTGAAGATGCTGCGCGTGCTCAGCCCCAAAACGGTGCCGGTGTTTTCGAGACGGCGGATTTGATTCGAGCTATGGCGATAGAGCAGCACGGGCTCGTGCCCCGCGCTGATATAGCGTAAGTGACGGCGGGCGGGGTCAATATGAGCGTAGAAGAGAGTGATATAAAAATCTTCCAGCGAGATGCCGGAAAGGGATCGATTGAGGCCGTGGACGATTGGCGCCAAGTCTCCGCTCGGTTTGGCGGAGAGATTGGATAAATAAGTCCGCACGCCGGAGGTAATGATATCGGCGCCCATGGGTGAAGGCGCCGAGACATCGCCGATGAAGACGCGAAGATCGCCGTCGTCGAGAGAAACGATATCGTAGAAATCGCTGCTGCGGTCGCCGGCTCGACGGCACTCGGCGGCATAGTCGATGGCCGCGGATGAGCGAAGGGTTACGTTTGAGGACGAGGAGTCGGTATCGATCGCATTCATTCGGTCGGAGGAGGGCACGGAGTAAGAAGGTTTGATCCTCATAACAGGTATGACGCAGCCCGAGGGCGTAGGAATGTGTTAAGAAGGCAAAATCTGCGGAAAACCTGTAGTTCTTTATGGCTGTGAGGCGGGGGCCACAGTGCGGCGGGGTTTCACAGAATCAAAGCCTGGGCAGATCGGGGACCTGCCCCACGTACTAGCGTTCGCCGCCGTACATGTGTTTGACGTCGCGGTTGTTTTCCTGACACATGTATTCGTACAACTCTTCACCGGGGGCCCACCGGATGAGAAAGCCTCCCGACCAGGGCTTCGTATAAGCGCCGGGGTCGTCGATGGTGGCTTCGTATTTCAACGTATCGGAATCGAGGCGGGTAAATTTCTCGATCAGGTGAAGCTGTTCAGTGTGCGGGATGCCCTCGCGGCTCAACCAGAACCGTTCGTTGAAGCCGACGGTATCGACGACCAGGGTCTCGCCATCCCAGTGGCCGACGGAATGGCCGAAGTAGGAGGGGTCGAGATTCTTGGGGTGAGGCCGGCCATCCATGTAGAACTCGCGGAAGGTGTGGGGGCCGCCGACCTCGATCATATAAATGATCTTCTCTTCGGGGACGTCGACCAGCTCAAAGCCATACGGTGTGTGAAACAGACGCGGGCCGCCGGAAGGTTTACAGCGCACGTGCGGATCGTCGGCCGTCAGCCGCGATTGGCGGTAGTTGTAGAGCGCGCGGGCCCAATCCTGAAAAGGGACATCGGTGACTTTGAGATTGGTGGGCAAATTCAGGCCGGGGTTGTCGAGGCCGCGCGCATTGGTGGCGAGAGTCGTGCCAGCCATGCCGCTCCAATCTCCTTTCTCTCCGGGCAGCGGACCCAGATTCACACGGCCATCGGGCCAATGCGGCGTGGGTTGGGCGGGGCGCCGCGGACCGCGCGCGCGGCGAGGCGGGCCGGTGATCCCCGCATTCGGAGGCGCAGGGAACTGCGCCAAGACCGGAGCGGCCAAGCCGGCGAGCATCCACCCGGCGGCCGCGCAAACCACTAGACGATATCGCATCGCACGCTTGCCTTCCGGCCGGATCGACCCGCTCGAAAACGGGTCGGCAGGCTGAAAGCCTGCCCCACCAGGCTGATTCTGATTCGGCATACTACGGGTTGTTTGGAGCCTGCGGTTGGGCCTCGCTCGAGGCTGCACCCAGCTTCTTGCCGGTGTTCGCCATCACCACCGAACGGGCATTGGCCTGGTTGCTGCCGTCTTTCGCGAGGGTTCCCTCGACGACGACGACGTCGCCGACTTTCATCGTGTTGCGGGTCCAGCCGGCGCGCTGCAGGCCGTTCGGGGGACCCATCTCGAAGCCCCAGTTCGTGATCTTGCCGGCGTCGTCCGTGACGTCGATATAGAAGTAGACGTGAGGATTAGTCCAATCGACCTTGGTGACCGTTCCTTTCAACGTGACGGGCTTCTTGCTGTCGTACTCGGCGGCAAACGAATGGTGGGCTTGCAGGGGAGTCACCGCGAGCACCCCGATTCCGATAGCCAGCAAACTTAAAAGGCGCATTCTCATAACTTATTCTCCTGCCGACCAACAAAAGACGCCGCCAAACCGGCGTCGAGTTACCAGTCTAATGGAAGCCATAGCCGTTTCCAAGGCGCTCATTTGCCCACCATATGAGTGTCGTCCCTCGGGTTGTCCTGGCAAAAATATTCTTCCAGATCTTCATTCGGCACCCAATGGAGGGACCAACTGCTGGTCCAGGGGCGCGTGTAGGCGCCGGTATCGTCGACGGTGACCTCATACTTCAAGGTATTGAAATCGGAGCGGGAAAACCGCTCGGCCAATTTCAGATTTTCAGTGTGGGGCAAGCCGCCGTTGCTGAACCAGAATCGCTCGGCGTATCCGGCCGAATTGACCACGAGGGTATCGCCTTCCCATTTGCCGGACGAATAGCCGAAATAGGTGGGGCTTTCATCCTCGGGATTGGGGACGGGGCGGCCATCGAGATTGATGAGGCGCCAATTGTGGTTTCCGCCGCCGGACATGACAAAGATGCGCTGACGGTCGGGCTGTTCGAGAAATTTTACGCCGTGGGCCACCTGGAACATGCGCGGACCTCCGGGCGGCAGGCAACTGACCATCGGATCGTCTTTGAGCAACGTGCGCTGGCGGTATTCGTAGAGGCCTTTGGCCCAGGGCTGAAAGGGAGCCACCTTGGCGGCATCGGAGAGATTGGCAAGCAGACCGTTGGCGTTCATGCGGATGCTACCGGCAGTGGTGTCGACGAGCGAGGCCTCGCTGGGATAGGCCCAATAGCCGCTCTCTCCGGGCGGGGCGCCGAGCCGCGGATGCCCGTCCGGCCACCGGGGCGTGGGCTTGGCGGGACCGGTGCGGGGCGGCGCAGCCAGCGCCTCATTGGTGGGCACGGACAGGCTCTTGTCGGTCGGCAAGATCACCCGCCGGCCCTCGGCCAACTTGCTGCCGTCTCGCGCCGGATGAAACTCGACCGAAACGCTATCTCCTACGTGGAGAGATTCTCGCGTCCAACCGTTCCGCTTCAACTCCGAGGGGCTTGCCAATTCCACAGCCCAAGTCTCGGTGCCTCCGCCGGGATTTCGGGAATCGACGTAGATATAGACATGCGGGTTGTTCCACTCCACCTTGGAAACAATTCCGCGCAGCATACCCGACTTGGTCTGATCGAACTCCGCCGATAGCTCGTGATGTGCCCACAGCGGCGCGGAGATCCAGATACCGAAAGCCAAAAGGTGGAGGGCTGTCGATTTCATGATTAGCGGTCCTTCTTCCCAAAATTAGCGGCCAGATAGTCGAGGATGAGGGAGAACTCCTCGTCGGTAACCGGCGCGCCCTCAAAAATCATTCCCTTGATGAGGCCACGCCACTCTTCCCGGGTCAATTCCTCGCCTTGGAGCTTTTGCAGACCGTGGCAGTAAGTGCAGACGTCCTCGACGAGCTCGCGGCCGCGATCTTTCTTTCCGAAGTTTCGGGCGAGATAGGTGATGACATCGGAGGCTTGCTCGCCGGTGAGGCGCGCGCCGAGGTTTACCATGATCAGAACCGAACGCCGCCACTGGTCGCGGTCCCATTTCTTGCCGGTGATGACGTCGAGGCTGTGACACGACGCGCAGGCCGTTTCGACGGTTTTCCTCGCTGGACCTTCCGGGAGCGATGCGGCGAAGCCGGCCGGAGCGAGCGCGGCGCACAGGCAAAACGCGACGATGCACTTCCGATTCAAAGCGCTAATCCCGCGTGACTTTGAAGTCGCCCTTCTCCGAACCCTGCGTCCAGGTGCCGGTGATCGTGCGGTTGTAGGAACCGAGATTCTCGATCTTGCCATCGATGACGATGTGGACGGGGTTACCGGACTTATCCTTGCCGTCGGCTTCGAAGTGCACGGTCCAGTTGTTGGGATCGAGGGTGGCGACTTTGAAAGGAATGCCATTGGGGCCGGGGTTGACCGTGCCTTCGATTTCCTTGGAATTCCACTTCATGTAGAGAAGAACGGGATGGCGGTCAGTGGCGTTCGGTCCCCAACTGCCGTGCCAGGAGCCGGTCAAGGGATGGCCTTCCTGGGCTCCGGCGAGAGCACCGAAAAGGAAAAGAACCGATAGAGACACGACCAAGGCGGCAGCCCTTTGCATCATTCCTCCCACGCTCGTTATCGTTTATCACCTCGGTTGCGCGATGTCAAGGAAATGGGGCAATGAGGGCAAGCTAAAGCATGCGCCACCGCGCCATTGTCGAGGAAATGGGAGCGAGGCGGCAGCGAGCGGAACTTCGGGGTGTTACAGTCAATTTGTGTTTGGGCGTGTTATCTGGATTGTGCTTGATAGCGTCGGGATTGGCGAAATGCCGGACGCTGCGCAGTATGGAGATACCGGCAGCGACACGCTCGGGAACATCGCGCGAGTACGTGGTCTGAAGGTGCCGAACCTGGCGCGGCTCGGTCTGGGCAACATCAAGCCGCTTGCGGGGATTGCTCCCGCTTCGCAGCCTGCCGGTGCGTTCGGCCGATGCACGCTGGCATCGCCCGGTAAGGATACGACCACCGGTCACTGGGAAATGGCGGGGATTCACCTGGAAAAGCCGTTCCCGCTGTATCCGCACGGGTTTCCTTCCGAGGTCATGGACGAATTTGAGCGGCGCATCGGCCGGCGCTCGCTGGGAAACAAGCCGGCTTCGGGAACCGAGATCATCAAGGAACTGGGCACCGAGCATATGCGCACCGGCTGGCCGATTGTTTACACTTCGGCGGACAGTGTCTTCCAAGTGGCGGCGCACGAGGAGATCATTCCGCTCGAGGAGCTATACAGAATTTGTGAGATCGCTCGGGGGATTCTGCGCGGGCCACACGAGGTGGGGCGGGTGATCGCGCGGCCGTTCATCGGAAGCCCCGGTCCGTTTACACGCACCCCCAACCGGCACGATTACGCAGTGCCGCCGCCGGCGGGCATGCTGCTCGACCAACTTGAGGCTCGCGGTGTGACCGTGCACAGCATCGGGAAGATCTCGGATGTGTTCCTGGGCCGCGGGATTCGCAGATCGGACAAGACCAAGAACAACGCGGACGGAATGGCCAAAACGCTGGCTGCGGCCGAACA
>Ga0335079_10005968_pt1 | contig 13929 bp, 9 predicted proteins | sample Lox_Sample_33_FD_206719 | JGI IMG/M metagenome (GOLD analysis project Ga0335079, IMG submission 206719) | Soil microbial communities from Loxahatchee National Wildlife Refuge, Florida, United States - Lox_Sample_3.3 | ecosystem: Environmental > Terrestrial > Soil > Wetlands | place: USA: Florida...
TCGGGCAGCAGCTTGTCACGGCGCTCCTCGAGCGCGCGAGAGCGGACGGCCACGCCGCAGTTTCGGTCTCGGTGCGGCGCGGGCACCACGACGACGAGCTCTACCGCGAGCTGGGGTTCGAGCAGGTGCGCGAGGAGGGAGAGACCCTCACGCTCCGCCGGGCGCTCTGACTGCATCGAGCAGCCATGGGCGCAGCTCGTCGACGAACCCGGGGTCGATCGAGTGCCCCATCGGCGACTCGCGGTAGAGCACCTCGGCGCCGACATCCTGCAGAGACTCGAGCGATCGATGCGCGAACTCCACGGAGATGATCGGGTCGTACGTCCCGTGCCCGACCGCGATCGGCGGGAACGGACGGGTGCCGTCGAGCGTCCAGCCGTCGACGACCGGAATGAATCCGGAGAGGGCGATCAGCGCCGCCGGCCGCGGCCGATCCGTGCCGAGCCCGACCGCGTAGCTCATGACCGCGCCCTGTGAAAAGCCGCCGAGCAAGATCCGCTCGTAGGGCAGCGAGTCGACGAACTCCGCGAGGGCCGAATACCCCTCCGCGAAGGTCTCGGCGTCGGGATAGCCGACTTGGTGTACGACGTACCAGTGCGCGCCGCCGGGCGGGAGCGAGAACGGCCCGCGAGGGCAGTAGCCGTGGAGGCGGCGCTCGGGGTCGAGCGCGTCGAAGAGTCCGAGCAGGTCGTATTCGTTGGCCCCGCGTCCGTGCACGAGCACGAAGGCACCCTCGGCCTCGCCGTCGGCCGGCCGCTCGGTGAAGATCACGATCTGACCGGGCGTGGATTCGGCAACGGGGTCAGCCGTCCCTCGAGCTGAGAGCGGAGCCGCTCGTAGTCGGGCGGAAGCGACAGGTGCTCGCCAAGGCTCTCGAGCGGCTCGTCGGCGGTGAAGCCCGGCCCGAGCGTCGCGATCTCGAACAGGACGCCGCTCGGCTCCCGGAAGTAGATCGAGCGGAAGTAGAAGCGATCGATGATCGGCGTCGGCCGGCCGCCGATCGAGGCCACCTTCTCGCGCCAGGCCTCGTGCTCCTCCGGCCTCGACGACCAGGCAACATGGTGAACCGTGCCGGCGCCCGGCAGTCCCCGAGCCTCGGGAGCGTCGTCGTAGACGTAGAAACCGCCGCGTGAGTCGCCCCGGCACTCCCAGCCCGGGCCGAAGCCGAGCCCCCGGAGGAACATCGCGCTCCCATCGTAGTCGGACGAGAAGGCACGCACGCCGGCGAAACCGCTCAGCGCGAGCTCAGGCGGGATCTCCGGATGATCGGCGATCAGCGGCTCGTCTCCGGACGTGTCGACGATCAGCTCCAGCTCGAGGCCCTCGGGATCGCGAATCAGCAGCGACCCATGATGACGCTCACCCCCGGCGCGCTCCGTCCAGAAGTCGAGTGCCTCCTCGGAGGCGACCCTGAAGACGATGCGATGCACCATCCCGTCACCCGCTCGGCCGTGCGGAGCGCCGGGATACTCGAAGAAGGTGATGTCCGCGCCCGCGCTCCCCTTCTCGTCGGCGTAGAAGAGGTGGTAAACGGTCGGGTCGTCCTGGTTGACCGTCTTCTTCACGAGCCGGAGTCCAAGCGTTCCCGCGTAGTACTCGACGTTCGCCGGCGCGTCAGCGGTGATGCAGGTCACGTGGTGGATGCCCTCGAGCTTCACGGCTGCCGCCCATTCTGCCCGGGATACGATCACGCGGATGGAATGTGACGTTGCTGTCCTCGGCGGCGGGCCCGGCGGCTACACGGCGGCGATCCGTGCAGCCCAGCTCGGGGCGAGCGTCGTCTGTGTCGAGTCCGAGCCGGAGCTCGGCGGCACCTGCCTGCGCGTCGGCTGCATCCCCACGAAGGCGTGGGTGCAGACGGCGCACTGGCTTCGCATCGCGCGGGAATCGTTCGGCAAGGCGGGCGTCGTGGTGAGCGAGCCGAGGCTCGACCTCGGCGCGGCCAACGAGTGGAAGCAGGCCGTCGTCTCTCAGATGACCGGCGGGGTCGCCACCCTCTTCAAGGCGAACGGCGTGCAGTGGTTGCGCGGGAAGGGCTCGTTTCGCGACGCGAACACGATCGCTGTCGAAGGTGCGGAGGACGTGTCGTTCACCTCGGCGATCGTCGCCACCGGGTCGTTCCCGATTCGGCCGTCGATTCCGGGGCTCGACTCGGGTCTGTGCGTCGACTCGACGGGACTGCTGGCACAGACACAGGTGCCGGAGCGGCTCGTGATCCTCGGCGGCGGGATCATCGGCTGCGAGTTCGCTTCGATCCTCCGAACGTTCGGGAGCGAGGTGACGATCGTCGAGATGCTCGACCGGTTGATCCCGCAGGAGGACGAGGACGCCTCGAGGGAGCTCGCCAAGGCCTTCCGCAACCGGGGGATCGCAGTCGAGCTCGGCAAGCAGTGCACGGAGGTCGAGCAGGCCGGCGGTCGGCTCACCGTCTACTACGGCGACGACGAGGAGGTCGAGGCCGATCTGATGCTGGTATCGGTCGGCCGGACGCCGCTGGTCTCGGGGATCGGCCTCGAGGCCGCAGGCGTCGCCTATGACGCCCGCAAGGGGATCGGCGCCGACGACCACCGCCGGACGTCGGTCCCGCACATCTACGCGGTCGGCGACTGCGCCGGCTACTGGCAGCTCGCTCACACGGCGTTCCGCGAGGGCGAGGTGGCGGCCGAGAACGCGTGCGGTCGTGACGAGATCGTCGACAACCGCGCCGTCCCGCGGCCGATCTACACCGACCCCGAGGTAGCCGGTGTCGGCCTGACAGAAGCCGAGGCGCGAGAGGCCTACGGCGACGCCGTCGCGGTCGGTCGTTTCCCGTGGGTGGCCAACGCGCGAGCCGTGATGCAGGACGAGCGCTCGGGCTGGGTCAAGTCGATCCACGAGAGCCGCTACGGCGAGCTGCTCGGCCTGGTCATCGTCGGGCCCCACGCGACCGACCTGATCGAGGCCGGGGTCGTCGCCATCGACGCCGAGGCGACGGTGGAGACCGTCGCCGACGGAATGGCGCCCCATCCAACGCTGTCGGAGGGGATCAAGGAGGCGGGACTCGTGGCTCTCGGCCGCGCGATCCACCTGCCGAACCGCAAGTCCCGCACCCCGGCGTAGCGGCCCCGACCAGGCTCATCGCGCCCGAACGACTGCGCGCCGGGTCTATCCGCGGCGTGCGAGGACGGGAGCACCTCGTCCGCCGGTCCCGGCACCTGTCAAGTGAGCACTGCGAGCCTGCGCTCGACCGCCTGGGCGCAGCGCCGGCCCTCGTTGATCGCCCAGACGATCAGCGACTGGCCGCGGCGGGCATCACCCGCCGCGAAGATGCCGCGAACGCTGGTCTCGTAGGCGCCCGAGGTCTTCGCATTGCCGCGCTCGTCGCGCTCGACGCCCAACTGTTCGAGCAGGCCCGACTCGGGGCCGAGGAAGCCCATCGCGAGCAGCACGAGCTCGGCCGGGCGAGCTTCCTCGGTGCCATCGATCGGAGCGAACGGCGGCGCGCCCGAGTTCTCGACCCAGTGGATCTGCTCGACCCGGCCGTTGCCGGTGAACGCCGTCGTCGAGATCGCGAAGTCGCGCTCGCCACCCTCCTTCAGGGCGTAGGGAACGCGCAGCTTCATCGGCCAGCGCGGCCAGGGGGAGATGGCGTCCGGCCGGGAGCGGGGCGGCTCGCCGATCAGCTCGATCTGGGTGACCGACGCCGGGTTCTCGCGATGCGCGTTCGCAACGCAGTCTGCGCCTGTGTCGCCGCCCCCGATCACGATCACGTGCTTGCCGGCGGCGGAGATGACGGCATCCCCCGAGGGTGGGTCGGGCGCTCCCGCTGCTGCGTGGCCCTCTTCGCGCGCGACGAAGCGGTTTCGCTGGTAAAGGTAGTCCATCGCGAAGTGCACTCCTGCGAGCTCCCGGCCCCGGACCGGCAGGTCTCGCGGTACCCGGGCGCCCGTGGCGATCACGACCGCGTCGAAGGCGCGAAGCTCCTCGACGCCGACGTCCTTGCCGACCTCGGCGCAGAAGCGGAAGTCGACGCCCTCGGCGGTGAGCTGCTCGATACGGCGCTCGACGATCGACTTCTCGATCTTGAAGTCGGGGACGCCGAAGCGAACCAGCCCGCCGCCGGCCTCGTCGCGCTCGAACACCGTCACCGCGTGGCCCGAGCGGCGCAGCTGCTGGGCGCAGGCCATGCCTGCCGGCCCGGCGCCGACCACTGCCACGGATCGGCCCGTCTCACGGTCGGGAGGTCTCGGCCGGATCCAGCCCTCATCCCAGGCGCGGTTCACTATCGCGAGCTCGATCTGCTTGATCGTCACCGCCTCGCCCTCGCGGATCTCGAGCACGCACGACGCCTCGCACGGGGCGGGGCACAGGCGCCCGGTGAAGTCGGGGAAGTTGTTCGTGCGATGGAGCTGCTCGATCGCCGCTTCCCAGCGATCGCGGTACACGAGGTCGTTCCAGTCTGGGATCAGGTTCGAGACGGGGCAGCCCGAGTGGCAGAAGGGCACTCCGCACTCCATGCAGCGCGCGCCCTGCTCGGCGAGCGCCTCCCCTGTGAGCGTGCGGACGAACTCGTGGTAGTCGTGGACGCGCTCCGCCGGGGAGCGCTCCGGGTTCTCGACCCGGTCGAGCTTCAGGAAGGCCCCCAGCTCACCCATGGCTATCCTGCGGAGCCGCTCTCGACCTCGGCGGTGACGAAGCCCTCGCCGCCGCTCGAGATCGCGTGGTCGTCGGGATACCGCAGCGCCCCGTTGCCGGCTGCAAGTGCCGCGAGCGCCGCCCGGTAATCCCTCGGCATCACTTTCACGAAGCGCTCCAGCGACTCGTCCCAGGAGTCGAGGAGGCGCTCGGCGACCGGCGAGCCGGTCCGTTCGAGGTGCTCGGTCACGAGCTCCCTCACGACCGGCTCGTCCTCGTCCTCGAGCTCCTCGAGGTCGACCAGCTCGTGGTTGCATCGTCTCGGGAACCCGCCGTCTTCGTCGAGCACGTAGGCGATCCCGCCGCTCATGCCGGCCGCGAAGTTCCGCCCGGTGCACCCGAGGACGACCACATGCCCTCCGGTCATGTACTCACAGCCGTGGTCGCCGACGCCCTCGATCACGGCGTCGGCACCCGAGTTCCGCACCGCGAAGCGCTCGCCCGCAAGCCCGCGGAAGAAAGCCTTGCCCGCGGTCGCGCCGTAGAGGACGGTGTTGCCGACGATCACGTTCTCCTCGGCTGCGAACGTCGAGCCATCTGGGGGCCGGATGGCGACCGTGCCGCCCGAGAGCCCCTTCCCCGTGTAGTCGTTCGCGTCGCCCCAGAGGGTCAGCTCGACTCCCGGCGCGAGCCACGCCCCGAACGACTGCCCTGCCGAACCGCGGAACGTGAAGCTGATCGTTCCTCCCGGGAGCCCGGCTGCCCCGTGCGCGACGGTCACCTCGTGTGACAGCAGGCCGCCGACGGCGCGGTGGACGTTTCGAATCGGCAGCTCGGCTGCGACCGGCTCGCCGCTCTCGATCGCCTCGCGGGCGAGCTCGATCAGCTCCCAGTCGAGGGCCGAGCCGAGCGGGGAGTCCTGCGGACGCGTCCGTCGAAGCGGAGTGCCGGCCGCCACGCCGGGCGCGAGCAGGAGGTTGGAGAGGTCGATCCCGCGCGCCTTCCAGTGGTCGATTGCATCGTCTGCCTCGAGCAGGTCGACCCGGCCGATCAAGTCCTCGAAGCGGGCGATGCCGAGCCGGGCCATGATCCCGCGCGCCTCCTCGGCGACGAAGAAGAAGAACCGGATGACGTGCTCGGGCGTGCCGGCGAACCGTTGGCGCAACACCGGATCCTGGGTCGCGATCCCCACCGGGCAGGTGTTCAGGTGGCAGGCGCGCATCATCACGCAGCCCGTCGCGATCAGCGGCGCGGTCGAGAACCCCATCTCGTCGGCGCCCAGCAGCGCCGCGATCACCACGTCGCGCCCGGTCTTGAGCTGCCCGTCGGTCTGCACCCAGATCCGCGAGCGGAGGTCGTTCATGACGAGCGTCTGCTGCGTCTCGGCGAGGCCGATCTCCCAGGGAATGCCGGCGTAGTGCACCGAGGTGAGCGGTGAGGCGCCCGTGCCCCCGTCGTGCCCCGAGATCAGCACGTGGTCGGCGTTGCACTTGGCGACGCCGGCCGCGACGGTTCCGACCCCCATCTCGGCCACGAGCTTCACCGAGACCTGCGCCTTCGGGTTGGCGCAGCGGAGGTCGTAGATCAGCTGCTTCAGGTCCTCGATCGAGTAGATGTCGTGGTGAGGCGGCGGCGAGATCAGCCCGACCCCCGGCGTCGTGAAGCGGATGCTCGCGATGTAGGGGTCGACCTTGTGGCCGGGGAGCTGCCCGCCCTCGCCGGGCTTTGCGCCCTGAGCCATCTTGATCTGCAGCTGGTCGGCGTTGGCGAGGTAGTGGACGTTGACCCCGAAGCGCCCCGAAGCGACCTGCTTGATCGCCGAGCGGCGCGAGTCCCCGGTCTCGTCGGGTATGTAGCGCACCGGGTCCTCGCCGCCCTCGCCGGTGTTCGACTTGCCGCCGATCCGGTTCATCGCGATCGCGAGGGTCTCGTGGGCCTCGCGGGAGAGGGATCCGAGTGACATCGCGCCGGTCGAGAATCGCTTGACGATCTCGGCGGCCGGCTCGACCTCCTCGAGCGGGATCGGCGTTCCCGTCCGGAACCGCAGAAGGCCACGCAGCGTCGAGCGCCGCGCCGACTCCTCGTTCACGAGTCTCGAGTACTCCTCGTAGGTCGCTGCTCCGCCGTGGCGCACCGAGTGCTGGAGCAGGGCGATCGTCTCAGGGTTCCACTGGTGGTATTCGCCGTCGTTGCGCCACGCGTAGATCCCACCGAGCGGGAGCAGGTCGCCGTTTCGGGGATAGGCGCGGGCGTGGCGGTCGAGTGCTTCCTGGGCGAGCACCTTGGTGCCGACCCCGCCGATCCTGGACGGCGTCCCGGTGAAGTGGCGCTCGACCAGCTCGGGCTCGAGCCCGACCGCCTCGAAAATCTGGGCGCCGCAGTACGACGGGATGGTCGAGATCCCCATTTTCGAGATCGTCTTCAAGAGACCCTTGGAGATGCCCTTGATCGCTCGGTGCTGGGCCTCCTCCGCGGTCATGCCCTCGGGCAGCATCCCTTCCTCGACGAGCTCGGCGAGGGTCTCGAGCATGACATACGGGTTGACGGCCGCAGCGCCGTAGCCGATCAGGGTCGCGAACTGGTGCACGTCGCGCGGCTCGCCGGACTCGATCACGAGGCCCGTCTGCAACCGGGTTCTCTCTCGCACGAGGTGGTGGTGCACCGACGAGACCGCGAGCAGCGCAGGGATCGCAGCGCGGTCGGCGCCCACCCACCTGTCGGAGAGGATGAGGATGTTCACGCTATCCGCGAGCGCCTCGTCGGCCTCGGCGCAGATTCGCTCGAGCGCCAAGTCGAGGCCTGCAGTGCCCTCGGCGACAGGCCAGGTGATGTCGATCGTATGCGCCTTGAAGATGTCGGAGTCGACCTGGCGGAGGGCCTCGAGCTCGTTGTCGCGGAGGATTGGCTGCGAGATCTGCAGCTGGTGGGCGTGCTCCGGCGACTCGCCGAGCAGGTTCCGCTCCGAGCCGACGCTCGTGGCAACGCTCATCACGACCGCCTCGCGCGTCGAGTCGATCGGCGGGTTCGTCACCTGCGCGAAGAGCTGCTTGAAGTAGCTGTAGAGGAGCGGGCGCTGATCGGAGAGCACCGCGAGCGCGAGGTCGTTCCCCATCGACCCGATCGCCTCCTCGGCGTTCCGGGCGAGCGGCGCGAGGATCACCTTCATGTCCTCCTGCGTGAAGCCGAAGGCGAGCTGGCGCGAGCGAAGAGGCTCGATCCTCGGCACCCGCGGCGGCTGTTCCGGGAGGTCGCTTAGCTGGACGACGCCGCGCTCGAACCACTCGCCGTAGGGCCGGCGGCTCGCGATCTCGTGCTTGATCTCCTCGTCCTCGACGATCCGCCCGCGCTCGAGGTCGACGAGGAAGATGTTTCCCGGCCTCAGGCGGCCCTTGCGGAGCACGTTCTCGGCCGGCTCGTCGAGCACGCCGGTCTCGGAGGCGAGCACGACCCAGCCGTCCTTCGTCTCGAGCCAGCGCCCGGGACGAAGGCCGTTGCGGTCGAGCGTCGCCCCGATCACCGTGCCGTCGGTGAAGGAGATCGAGGCGGGGCCGTCCCACGGCTCGGTGAGGCAGCCGTGGAACTCGTAGAAGCCGCGGAGCTCGTCGCTCATGTCGTCGCGGCTCCCGTAAGCCTCGGGGATCATCATCATCATCGCGTGGGGAAGGGAGCGGCCCGCGAGCACCAGCAGCTCGAGCACGTTGTCGAAGTTGGCCGTGTCCGACCCGCCGGCCCGCACCACCGGAAGCACCTTGAGCAGGTCGTCGCCGAAGAGCTCGGAGGCCAGCTGCGACTCCCGCGCGCGCATCCAGTTGGCGTTCCCGCGCACCGTGTTGATCTCGCCGTTGTGGGCGATCATCCGGTAGGGGTGGGCGAGCTCCCAGCTCGGAAAGGTGTTCGTCGAGAAGCGTGAATGGACGAGCACGAGCGCACTCTTCATCCGCTCGTCGACCAGGTCGGGATAGCAACGCGCGAGCTGCGGCGCCATCAGCATCCCCTTGTAGACGATCGTCTTGGCCGAGAAGCTCGGGATCACGAGCTCGGGTCCCGCTGCGGTCTCGGCGATGCGCCTGATCACGTAGAGCTTGCGCTCGAACGCGTCGCGGTCGGAGGCGAGCTGCGGGGAGGCGGCGACCACGAGCTGCTTGACGATCGGAGCCGACTCGCGCGCCGTCTGCCCGGCGTGCTCGAGGTGCAAGGGCACGTCCCGCCAGCTCACGACACGCTGGCCCTCCTCTTCGATGCTCTCGACGAGGATCTGCTCGAGGGCCTTACGCCGCTCCGCATCGTCGCGGGGCAGGAAGCAGACGCAGACGCCGTAGGCCCCCGCCGCCGGTAGTTCCGTCTCCACCACCGAGCGGAAGAACGCGTCGGGCAGCTGCAGCAGCATCCCGGCGCCGTCCCCTGTGAGCGGGTCGGCGCCCGCCGCGCCGCGATGCTCTAGGTTTTCGAGCGCGGTCAGGGCACGCTGGAGCGTCTCGTGCGTTGGGACCCCGTTCAGGCGCGCGACGAAGGCGACACCGCAGGAGTCGTGCTCGAAGGCGGGATCGTAGAGTCCTACCGGCTCGGTCGGTCTCTTGGTACGACTGAGATGCTGAGAGTGTGTGGCGCTCTGCGTCACCGAGGGGAAGCCTTTTCTGAGTGGAAGGACCCCCGCCGCTTCTTGTGTCCTAGCCGGCGGGGCGGGAAAGATCGCCGACTAGCAGGCAGCCTTCGAGCGCGCCTTGTTGGCGTTCGAGGTCACATTCGCCACCGCGCGCCGAGCCATCTAGCAAATCAGGATAGGAATTCGGCGGGCGATCCGCAAGTTGGAACCGGGAGATCCGCAAGTTCCGATGGCGCGTGACCGCCATAATCCGCGTGATGGAAGCAGGGCATGCTCAGCTGGAGGTCGACGAGCGCGAGCGCGAGGACGAGGTTCTCCGCTTCTACAACCTCGCGAAGAAGGCCGAGTGGGCAGTGCGCGATCTGCCCTGGGGCGACCTCTCGCCGATTCCGGAGCTGCGCGGGTCCCCTCAGCGCCAGGCGCGCCGGCGCGACGTGTGGCGCTCGGTCGTCACCCAGCAGCTCCAGGCCGACGAGCTGGCGGTCGAGATGTCGGCGCAGCTCTTCTCGCTCGCGCCGCACCATGACGCCAAGCTCTATTACACGACGATGGTGCAGGACGAGGCCCGTCACACGGAGGCGTGGCTCAAGCTCGTTGCGGACGCGGGCGGCCCGGGAGAGCGGGACCCCTACCTCGACAAGATGGCGACGATCGTGATCGGCTCCGATACGCTCGAGGAGAAGGTCTTCCTGATGCAGGTGTTCTTCGAGCGGCTGATCATCCCGAAGTTCCGGATGATCGCGAAGTCGTCGCCTGGGACCGTGCTCGAGAACCTGTGCAACCGGCTCACGATCGACGACGGGATCCATCACGGCGCCGGCGTCGCCTACGAGCGCGTGCTGCTGCGGCAGGCCTCGAAGAAGACGAAGGGGAAGCTCGTCAAGGCCGCCAACCAGCTCCTGCCCGTGTTCGTCGACCACGAGCTCTGGCGGCCACGCGAGCGCGCCTGGATCGGGAGCGCCATGCGCTCCGCCGACATCGCGCGGCTCCGCAGCGAGGTCGACCACGGCGTCCGCCTCGCCCGATCGCTCGGCGTCGACGTCGGCGACGTGCAGCTTCCGTTCTAGCGGCGTGGCACGGGAGCTCGCCAACGGCGACCTCGTCCGCGACGGTCGCCGGGCGCCTGCGCGCGCCCACCTCCGCGCGATGGGTCTCGACGAGAGCGACTGGAGCAAGCCCCTCATCGGGCTGGCCACGACCTGGACGGGCACGATGCCCTGCAACCTGGGTCAGCGAGAGCTCGCCCGGCACGTGGCGGCCGGGATCCGCGAGGCCGGGGGTACGCCGTTCGAGTTCAACACCATCGCCATCTCCGACAACCTGACGCAGGGGACTCCCGGCATGCGCGCCTCGCTCGTCAGCCGTGAGGTGATCGCGGACTCGATCGAGCTCGTCGGCCGCAGCCAGCCGTTCGACGGGCTGATCTGCCTCGCCGGGTGCGACAAGACCGTTCCTGCGGCCGCGATGGCGCTGATCAGGCTGGACGTGCCGGGGTTCGTCTTCTACTCCGGCGCCATGGCCGCGGGCCGTCATCGCGGCGGGCAGGTGACGATCAAGGAGGTGTGGGAGGCCGTCGGCGCCTGGGAGGCCGGCGCTATCTCCGACGAGGAGCTGGGTGCGCTGGAGCGGGAGGCGTGCCCCGGCATCGGGGCTTGCGCGGGCCAGTTCACCGCCAACACGATGGCGGTCACGCTCGACTTCCTCGGCCTCGCGCCTGCCGGACTCGGCGGGCTGCTCGCAACCGATCCGGACAAGCCGGAGTCGGCAAGGGCCGCCGGGCGGCTGGTGGTCGAGGTTGCGGCGCGCGGCGTACTTCCGTCCTCGGTGGTCACGCGAGAAGCGCTCGAGAACGCGATCGTCGGAGCAGTGGGAACGGGTGGCTCGACCAACGTGGTCCTGCACCTGCTCGCGATCGCGTCCGAGGCAGGCGTCGACCTCGACCTCGACGACTTCGACCGCCTCTCTCGCTCGACGCCGCTCGTCACGAGTCTTTCGCCCGGCGGCCCGCACGTTGCGGCCGATCTTCAACGGGTCGGGGGGACGCCGGCCGTGATCCGCCGCCTGGTCGAGCATCTGCACGGCTCGGTGACGGCGATCGACGGGCGCACGCTCGCTGCTGTCGCCGCCGAGGCTCCCGACGCCGATGGAGAGGTGATCGCGCTCCTCGAGCGACCGTTCAAAGGTGGAGGAGCGCTCAGGGTGCTGCGAGGCAACATCGCGCCGGCCGGCGCGGTGGTGAAGCTCGCGGGCCACGAGCGGCTCGTCCATCGAGGGCCGGCCCGGATCTTCGACTCGGAAGGCGACTGCCGGGCTGCGATCGAAACCGGACTCGTCGAGCCGGGTGACGTCGTCGTCATCCGCGGAGAAGGCCCGGCGGGCGCGCCGGGTATGCCCGAGATGCTCTCCGTCACGGCTGCGATCACCGGGCGGGGGCTCGGGGAGTCGGTGGCGCTTGTCACCGACGGCCGGTTCAGCGGTGCGACGCGAGGCCTGATGGTCGGTCACGTGACACCCGAGGCCGCCCACGGCGGGCCGATCGGGCTGCTCGAGGACGGTGACGTCGTCACGATCGACGCCGAGGACCGCCGCCTCGAGGTCGACCTCACGAGCGAGGAGCTCGCGGAGCGGGCGCGGGTCCGGCTCTCGCCTGCGCCTCGCGTCACGCGAGGCGTGCTGGCGAAATACGCACGCAGCGTCGGTCCGGCTTCGCAGGGGGCGGTGACCGCGTGAGCGCCCGGCTGGATGGAAGGGTCGCGCTCGTCACCGGTGCCGCGCAGGGGATCGGCCGGGCGCTGGCGCTCGGGCTCGCGGCCGAGGGTGCGGTCGTCCACGTCAACGATCGCCGGCCGCCCGACGACGCAGCTGCCGCGCTCCCGGCCGATCGGCGCGGGCTCGCGCTGGCGGGCGACGTCTCCGACCGGTCGTCGGTGCAGGAACTCTTCTCGCGCCTGGAGGAACTCGACATCCTGGTCAACTGCGCCGGTGTGACGGGCTGGATAGACCTCACCGATCCGAGCGAGGAGACCTGGGACCGGGTCGTCGACACGAACCTGAAGGGCACGTTCTTCTGCTCGACCGCTGCCGCCCGCCTGATGCATCGGAGAGGGGGCGGCTCGATCGTCAACGTCTCGAGTGTCGTCGGGGCGCGCGGGCTCCGCGGCCTCGCGGCCTACGGGGCGAGCAAGGCCGGGATCAACGGCCTGACGGTCCAGCTCGCGACCGAGTTCGCGCCGCATGGGATCCGGGTCAACTGCGTCGCTCCGGGCGCCACCAACGTCGAGCGGAACCTCGCCGACGATCCCCGCTACGCGGAGGTCTGGGCGCCGCTGATCCCGCTTGGGCGTATCGCGGAGCCCTCCGACATCGTCGGCCCGACCGTCTTTCTCGCCTCCGACGAGTCGGCGTACGTCACCGGGCAGGTGCTGTACGTCGACGGCGGCTGGACGGTGACGGGAGCCGTGCCCGTCTCCTACGTCGAGAACGCCACCCGCCGTTGAGCGACCTCGGTCTAACCTGGCTCGGACAGGCGGGTTTCCGCCTCGAGCTCGACGGCCTCCGGGTGCTCGTCGACCCGTTTCTGAGCGACCACAAGGCCCGCCTGTATCCTCCACCGCCTCGAGGAGCGGCAGTGCGGAACGTCGACTGGGTGCTCGTCACCCACGACCACATCGACCACTTCGACCGCGTTGCGGAGCTCGCCGTGCCCTCGCTTCACATCCTGCTGCCCGCCCGGAACGTCGAGGTCGTCCTCGCTCCCTTTCGTTAGCCCGGCGCGGTCAGGAGGCCGCGCTCGAGCAGCTTCCGGAACGCGCCGATCGTGAGCTCGACTCCCTCGTCGAGCGTGGTCTCCGTGAACTCCGGCACGAGCTCGAGGAACGATCCCGCGTCGAGCTCGTCAACGAAGGGCAGAGGCTCCCCGTCGAACTCGATCCCGTCGGTGTCGATCGCCGCGACGATGTCGGCGATCCTCGTCGTCCGGCCGGGCAGGTTGTGCGTCGAGGCGCCTTCGGCTCCGGCGTCGCTGGCGGCGATGAAGGCCCTCGCGACGTCGCGGGCGAGCTGCAGCTGGCAGGCGCCTCCGAACGGAATCCGATACCGGGTTCCGGCGGCGGCTGCGAGCATCGCCGTGGTGGGAGCCGACGTGAGGCCCTGGTCACGCCCGACGCCGTAGACGGTGTGGGGGCGGAGCCCGACGCTCGCGACGCCCCCCTCCTCGAAGTAGACCCGGGCCGTGAGCTCGTTCGTCCGCTTGAACACCCCGTACAGCGTCGAAGGGGCGCCGGCCGCCCCCCCGGCAGCGTCCAGCGCCGCCACCGACGAGGCGTAGACGACCGGCGCGAGCTCTCTTCGGGCCGCGACCTCGAAGACGTTGACGGTGCCGAGAACGTTGACCCGCGCGCCCAGAGGGGGATCGGCCCGCACGAAGGGCACCTGCAGCGCCGCGAGGTGAATGATGTTGGTGATCGCGTGACGGGCGACCGCCGAGTCGAGCGAGGCCTGGTCGGCGATGTCCCCGACCGCGCGAGGCACACGGTCGGCCTCTTCTCCGATCAAGAGACGCAGCCGCCGTGGCTCGGTGTCCAGGTCGAACGCGACCACATCCCGGCCGGAGCGCACCAGCTCGTGGACGACCCAGGCTCCGATACAGCCGAACGCACCGGTCACGAGGAACCGCGCCACGAAGGAGGCTACTTGCTCCTGCTCATCGAGGC
>Ga0335079_10005969_pt1 | contig 13928 bp, 14 predicted proteins | sample Lox_Sample_33_FD_206719 | JGI IMG/M metagenome (GOLD analysis project Ga0335079, IMG submission 206719) | Soil microbial communities from Loxahatchee National Wildlife Refuge, Florida, United States - Lox_Sample_3.3 | ecosystem: Environmental > Terrestrial > Soil > Wetlands | place: USA...
GACACTATGGGCGCAGGCGACACTTGGGGTCTAGTGTGTCTCCAAGCACGTCCGGCGGAAATCCGTGACCGCCCTCGCTGCAATACGCTTACGTTATGCAACCCGGAGGTTGCGACGAGCACTGGGCGTCGAGCGGCCCCCGTGCACGCCATCAACCGCACCGCGTGGTGGTGACGGCTCCGGCCACCATCGCCGGAATTCCGGCGCGGACATCGGGGCTGGCGCTGGAGACCCGAGGGACGCTGGCCGCATGACGGCTCAGCTCGCAAGCCAGAGCTCGTCGGATGGCGAGTTGGCTCGGACGCGGGCTAACCCACCGCTCATATCGGGCTGATAGCCAACGGCCGGCAGATGCTCGCCGAAGGCCCTACGATCGCGGTCTGGATCGAAGGCATCCTGGTCCGCGTGTTAGGAGCCCGCGGATCCCGCCGTACCGGCGGGCGAGCTTGAAGTTCTGCTGAAACCACTCGGCCAGGCAACCGTGCCGGACGATCCTCCACGACTCGTCGGAGACGTTGATGAGGTGATCCGACGCTGGGTTCTCGGCCATCCGCTCGAGCAGACCGCTGAGCCGGGCGCTGGCGCAAGCCATCAGGATTCCGACAGCGGCCGTGTCGCGGACCGCGTGGAGGTCGATTACCACCAGCGCGCGTCGAGATCAAGCCCAGACGTTGTCGGTCGGTCGAACATCCCGCGAAGCGGTCCTTCACACAAGCCCTGAAGCGCGAGTGCCGTCCGCCTTATGCCGACCCTTAGGACCCGGGCGCGCCTCTTCTTCGGGCAGTTTGATGCCCGCAGCATCGCATTGACGACCCACGCGGGTTCGCGAGCGCACGGACGAGGAGGTCGGACGGCCCGGCCTCCGCTGGTACGGTGATGTCGCGAGCTTCGATTGATGGGATCCCATTTGCTCGGTCCAATCGACCTTGATGCCACGAACATACGCAGCGAGAAGGCCGACGCCGCTGGCCTTGCCGATCGGTTGCTGCGCGATGTTGGTACACGCCTCGCTCATTCGGCGAGCGTCGCTCGGCAGGTCGATCGCGTACGCCATTTGCTGGACGGCCGATGGGAAGCCGTCATATCCGACGCTGCTTGGCTGCACGACGTCGGATACAACCCACAGATCGCACGCACTGGCTTTCATCCCCTTGACGGCGCGCGATGGTTGCGGGATCAAGGCTGGACCGACGAGATTTGCAGGTTGGTCGCGTGGCATACGGCCGCACTGGTCGAGGGGGCGCTACGTGGTCTTGATCGAGAACTCGCAGCCGAGTTCGAGCCGCCGCCGGAGTTGGCGACGAACGCGCTCACGTGGGCGGATCTGACCTCTTCGCCGCGCGGCGAACCATGGAGCGTCGCCCGCCGGATCGTCGACATCTTACGGCGCTACCCAGCCGACTCGATCGAACATCGCGCGATCGCCGACGCGGCGCCGACGCTGTGGCACGCAGTGCGCATCATCCAGTCGCGACTCGCCCTCGAGGCCGCGGTCGTATGACGCCATTTCGGACTGGTCTCGGGCATGACGTGCATCGGCTTTTTCCAGGCCGCGAGCTAGTTCTTGGGGGCGTCCTTGTGTCGACCGAGGTCGGGTTCGGCACGCACTCAGACGGTGATGTGTTGTCGCACGCTCTCATCGACGCGTTGGCCGGGGCCATCGCTGACGGTGACCTCGGCACGCACTATCCGGAGGACGATCCCGAGACCGAGGACGCGCGGAGTCTCGACTTCGTCGTTGAGTTCGGCCAATACGTCCGCCGATCCGGTTATGAGATCGAGAACGTGGATGCGTTCGTGGTTCTCGGGACCGTCCGCCTCCGTCCCCATATCGAGGCAATGAGGCAGAACATCGCGGAAGCACTGCACATGGACCTGCAGAAGGTTTCCGTGAAAGCGCGTTCGAACGACGGCCTCGGCCCGGAGGGCGAGGGTACGGCGTGTTCGGCGTGGGTCAGCGTCCTGGTCTACCCAACCGGGACGGGCTGAGCCGCTTCCCAAACCCGTTCGAACGACCGCAGCGCCGTCGCGGCAATCCCGCGGTCGCCTCGGCGGCGGAAGTGCAGAACCGGAGAGTCGGCGGCGGGATTCCCCCAGAAGTGCGCGTTGACGAGCACCTCCTCGTCGAACCGGAGTACGGAGTTGTACAGGGTCGCTCCGGACTGCCGGATCGCGTTCGGATCGACACGCTGAATGACTGACGCATAGCCGGCGGCGATGCGGCACCGGTTCGCCATACCGTCGGTGGAGCCTTCTTCTCGGCCCCTGAGCGCGACTGCGTCGCTGTCTGGGTCTCCCAGGCACAGGCGTACCGTGACGCCGCTCGCGACTTTCTGAGCCACGCGCTCGGCGAAGTCTGGGACGGAGTCCCACAGCCACAGAGCCGAGTAGGCAAGGATGTCGACGTGCTCCTGGGCGGCATCGAGAAGAGAGCCAATCGTCGCCGGCGATAGCTCCCGCCGAGTCGTGTATATCGCTACGAGTTCGGGTGCGCCGTAGGCAACTCCCGGTGCATCCGGCCAAAGGATCGATTCCGGTACCGCCAGAACCTTCGCGATTTTCTGCCGCGTTGCCGGTCGGGGCAGCCTACCCGAGGCGATCCATCGTTCGACCGTCTTCGGATCAGCCCCAACCTCATAGGCGAGATCGTCGGGCCGTTGCCCGTGCTGACGGATCGCGTCGTACAGCCGCTGATTCCGCGCCATGGTCGTTGAAACGGTAGCGCTGCTCGAGGACGGCTCAAGAGCAAAAGCGTCCCCAAGCGTCCCCGAAATGCGGTTGTGCCGTCCGGTCCTCTCCTGCACGTTTCAGCGTGTGCACTCGGGATCGCTCACACAACGACGTGGATGTGAATTTTCCGCTACGGCGTCCCATGTGAGCCGTGCGCGCCCGTTGGTACAGATCCGAGCACCCAAGTAACGCGAAGGGGACGCGTAGTGACATATTCAGGTGTAACGCACAGCTCCGCGGCACATGCCGACGCCGAGGAGTTCTCGCCGCTGCCTGCACCCGCCTTAGATGATCGCCGCGACGTCGCGCCAGCGACCCAAGTTGGGAGTGTGCCGTTGGATGACCGCGAGCGCGCGCTTGCGGTCGGCAGCGAGTTGCTCGCCGAGCAGGTGTACCCGGTAAGCGATGGCCGGCTGATCTCGCAGGGTCGGCTTGCCCAGACCTGGCGGCGACTGCAGGACGTCCTGGATTCGGCGCCCGAGCGTGCCGAGCGCGCCGTGGACATGCGGCTCCGGGCGGTGGCGCGCCGAGTCCTTCGGCGCCCGGCCGTGGTCGCCTCGCTGTCCCCGAAGGGAGGTACGGGCAAGACGACCCTCGCGGTGCTGGTGGGCCAGCTCGTTTCGACACGGCTGCGCTGGCCGGTGCTCGTCCTTGACACAGATTTCACGGGGGGCACGGCCCGCGAGCACATTCCCTCCGACGGACAGACCTCCGCGACGCTGGTTGATGCGCTCGCTGCGATCCGGGCGGGGAAGATCCGCGGCCCGGCCGATCTGCTCCGCTACGTGTGTGTCATTCCCGGCGGGGCCCACCTGTTGGCGGCGCCCCAGGACCCGGCCGAGCTTCGCGCGATCGATGTCGAGGCGATGGATGAACTCGTGCAAGCCCTCCGCGTGCTCTACCCGGTCACGATCATGGACTGTGCGCCGGGCATTGGCTTGCGCGACTCCGCGCAGGAGTTCTCTCAGCAGGTCGCGAGCGACCTGCTCGCCGTCGTGCTCCCGCGTCGGGTGGACGCGGTGCAGGCCCGCTGGACGCTTGGGCACCTTGCCCTCCGGTACCCAGACGTCCCGCTTACGGTCGTCCTGAACCAGATGCCGCGCCGGGCGGACGAGGGCGTGCGCTGCGCCCAGGATGTGCGTATCGGCGACCGGACCGTTGCGCGCGTGGAGCTGCCGTACGACGACGCGCTCAAACGCCAGCTCGACGCTGGCGTAATCGACGTGGACCGAGTCAAGCAACGCACGCGGATTGCGCTCAAGGAGCTGGTGGCCTCGCTCGCGGAGCAGTGGGTGTGATGCCTCGCGTGATCAGAGAAAGCCCTCGGCGGACGGGCGCAGCGGCGCTTGCCGTCATCGCCATGCTCGCGATCGGCTGGCTCGCCGGAGCCGCTGCGGTCGGTTCCACTCCCCGGGCGGCAACGCACATCCCGACCTTCGTGTCGACGGGCACCGAGACCGTGACGCAGACGGTGATGCAGACCGTTACCCAGGCCCCAAGGCGAGCCCGACCACGGGGCAGGTCTCGACGCCGGCAGCCACGACGCACCTAGGAAGACAAAGCCAACAAAGTCATGGGAGGTACTGGCAATGAAGGTATTGACGTTGGCGGCCTATAAGTTCTCGATCACCCCGGACCAGAACGCACCCGGGGTGCAGGGAATCCAGCAGGCTACGAACGAGGTTGCGATGTACGCCCTGCTGGCGTGTGGGATAGGCGCCGTGTTGTCACTCTTGATGCTGGCGGCCGCGAAGGGCCTTCATCTCGAGCGCCTGCACTCGCGCGGCAAGGAAGGGGTGATCGTTGCGTTGATGTCCGCGTTCGCCGTCGGCTCGATCGCAGCGTTCCTGAACGCGGCCTACACCCTCGCCTGACGTGCGGTTGTTGGTGAGAATCTCGGCGCGGTCGGGCGGCGGGGACTCGTTGATCGTGCTCGGGTTGCTGACCACTGCGATGCTCCTGAGCCCGCCGCGAGGCGGTGCGCTGTCGGTGTGCATCGTGATCGCCCTCGTGGTGACGCTCACAAGCGCGGTGCTGCACGCGATCCGAAGCGTCGGAGTTGAGGGTGGGCGCGGGACGCGCCTGGGCTCCTGGGCTCGCGCGACCACGGCGCTCGGCGTCAGCGCCTCGATACTGATGATCCTCTGCGCGACCGTGGCGGCCTGCGGATGACGCGTGTCGCCAGCGTCGTTGTGCTGATCGTGTTCGCCGTGGTGCTCGCGTGGAATGCAGTCGCGGACCACCGTCCTACCACCGCCATGGCAGACGCGGCACAAGCCGAGATATTGCTTGCCGCACCCATATCGACGATGGGTGCGTCCGCGGTCGTCGTGTCCTCGAGGCTCGTGTGGTGAATACTCCGCGACCGGCACAACCGGGCTACCGGGTGGGATACGAGCGGACGCCGCGGCTTGGCGTCATCGAAACGCTGCATGCGCTCGACCCGGCGACCGGGCGTGCGATGTGCGATCGGCCCGTCGCGATTTCGTGGTCCGCTGAGGAAGCCGCTGACACCGTGATCGACTGCGCAGGCTGCCTGTCGGTAGTAGAGCAACGGGAGCGGAGGGCCTAATGCGGATTTCGGCCTTGGTGGTGGCCGTGTTGCTGATGGTGGATGTGGGGGCGTTGGCGCTCGGTTACGAGACTGCGCCCAGGGTCGCACGTCCAGATCCGATCCGGCTCGTGGACGGGCTGCCGGTCGGAGTCGTTGACACGCCAGTCGGCGCGATCGCGGCGGCGGAGAACTATTTGGCCAGTGAGGACGACGCGCTGCTGTCTCGGGACGAGATTCGGCGAGTCGTGGACACGGCGTGGGCTCCTGATGAGCGCGACGTCGAGCTCGCGCAGCCGTTTCCGGCGGCGGCACTGGCGGGGAGGCCGGCGACGTTCCCTGGCCTGGAGCTGTCGGCGGCGGTGGCTGGCGCGAAGCTTGAGTCTTACACGCCGCAGAGCGCGCAGGTGCTCGTCTGGCACGAGATCACACTCTGGTCGGCGAGCGTGGTGCCGACGCAGCGCTGGAGTCTCGACGCGGTGACGCTGGTGTGGGATGGCGGGCGTTGGCTGATCGCATCGCGGACAGCGGCCCCGGACTCGGAGACGCCGGTGCCGGCCTGGACCAGCGGCACCCCGGAGGACAGCACGAGCCAGGCGTTCGATAGCCGTTTGGCCGGCATGTCCGCCCCGTACTACAGGGGGGTGACACCATGAGCGTCGCCGGTCTCCGTGATGTCCCTGTCGCGCGCCGCGTCGGTCATTTGTACGCGGCGGCAGCAGGAACACTCGTGCCGCTGGCTCTGGCGACGTTCCTCGTGGGGCGCTCGCTCGCTCCTGCGGCACAGCCGGCGGATCCAGTCATCACGATCGGCGGGATCCCGGTGGCAGTTGATCACTCGCCGGCGGGCGCGCTCGCAGCTGCTGACAACTACGTCGCGGTCTCGTATGCAACGGTGGAGCGGAATCCACGTCGAGATGAACAGCTGATCGACACTGTGTACGCGCCGCCGATCCGGACAAGCGCCATCGCCGGCGCAGCCGAGGTCCGCAGCCAGAACGCGGCAGCGATGAGTTTGTGGGCGCACGGGGGCCACAACCTCAGTCTGATCGGCGCCAGGCGGCTCGACTACTACCACGGCGACGAGGCTCAGGTCACAACCTGGAACGCCGACATCTTTTGGGGGCCAGGACGCCCGCCGAAGCAAGCCTGGGTTCTCACTCAATCGTCGCTGCGTTGGGCAGATGGTCGTTGGCTGGTCACGACAACCACTACGTTGCCGACGGCCGGGCCGGTACCGGCAATCACGCCCCAGGCGAACGCTGCTAATGACAGTGAGCGGACGTTTGACCTGGATCTGGCCGGCTTCTCTGCGCCGCTGTACGGAGCGGCGGGATGAGACCGTGGCGATCGGCCTTGTGTGTGCTCGCGATCGCCGCCCTCGTGTTGGCGATCGCTCCGGCGGCTTGGGCCTCGGGACTGCAGGACGCACCCAACCCGGGCCCGGTCGGTGGCGGCCTTGTCGCGGCCCCGCACCCCGGATCGACAGAGAGGTCGTCGGGGAACGGGAACTGTTCGGTGGGCGCCCTTCTGCTGAACGCCGGGAATCCGTTCTCTCACTGCAACGTCGGATCTCAGGTGGCAAACGGCCTGCCGCAACTGCCGGGTGACGCGGCGAGCGCCGCTGGATCCGCGGCGGAGGGTCTGGCGGGTGACGTGATGGATCAGGTCGCGAGCTGGATGGTCCAGGCCGCGCAGACGGTCGACGGTGATGTGATGAAGGCGGCAACGTCGTCGTCGACTCCAGAGCTGTCAGCTCCTTGGTTCCAGCAGGAGTTCGGGTATTTGGCGTTGTTTGGGGCCGGCCTCGCCGGGATCGTGGCGCTGCTCGGGGTGTTCTCCGCGTCCGCGCGAGGCGACCCGCACGCGTTGGGGGAGATCTTCTACGGGATTCTGCGCGCGGGGCTCCTCACGGGGATGGTGATCTCGCTGACGCTGCTGGCACTGAGCGTCGCGGACGGGATCTCGGGTGACGTAGCGCAACACATGCCTGCCCAGTTCTTCGGGACGCTGTCCTCGGCGTGGGGAACGCATGGCTGGGGCGGCCTGGCATCGAGCGCGCTGGCGTTCATCGCCGCTCTCGTCGAAGTGGTCGTCGCCGTGTTGCTGTGGATCGAGCTGCTATTCCGCGTCGCCGCCATCTATGTCGCGGTTCTGTTCTTCCCGTTCACGCTCGCGGTCGCGATCTGGCCGCGGCTATCGGACACGAACGCGAAGCTGACCCGGATCCTCGCGATGTTCATCATCTTCAAGCCGGTGGCGCTGATCGTGATGATGACCGGCGCCAATCTTCTCCTCGGCGGTGTGTCGTTCTACGCCGGCGTCGCGCCGTCTGCCGGCACGATTCTCGCCGGTTTGGCGGTGCTCGCGATGGCGGCGTTCGCGCCTTGGGCGGTGATGCATCTCGTCGGCCTCGACTCCGGAGTCATGGGTTCTTCCGCGGGTCGTCGGCGAGGCGGCGGCGGAGCTGGCCAGACGTTCGGTGGGTCGTCCGGCGGCGGCTCGGTGGGCGGCGAGCTGTACGCAGGAACGATCGCATATGGCGGGGGTGCGGCCGCAGCAGGCGCTGCCGGCGCGCGCGCAGCCGCCGGTGGCCGCAGCGAGCCCGGAGCGGGCCGCGGCGGGGGTGTCTCGCGAGGCCCCGACGGCTCCAACGGTGGCGGCGGACCCGGCGGCCGGCAAATCCTTCCCGGACCGGTCGCCGCGGCTGCCGGGTGGCTTCCGGCCGGCTGGCAGGCAGCACAGACTGTTGCGGCGAAGGGGCAGGCCTTGGCGGACCACGGTGCTGCTCGGGTGCACACGGCCGCCGGCCACGGCGGCGCGAAACCGCAGTCAGCCGGCGTCGTGACTGCCGCCGTCAACAACGGCTTCGACTATTCCTCGCGGGCTGGAGACGGACCGCCCCCGCCGCCTGCGTCGGACCCGGGTCAGGCGCGGGATCCGGGCGGAGGACGTGGGGACGCTGGAGCCGCGCGCGATGCAGGCGGCGGTTCACTACACGACGGCCCCGTGACCGAAGGCCGGTCGGACTTCGGATCACCGTCGGACCCGCCGTCGATTCCGCCTCAGCATCAGCCATCTCCGCGCCCTCAAGAGGAGTCCTGAATGGAATCGCGCCGCTATCGGTTCGGGCCCCACCCGCACGCGGGTTGGATCTTGGGGCTGCGCGCCTCGCAGGTTGCAGGGATCGCTGTCGCCGGGGTGTTCGCAATCGCGTTGCTGCGGATTGGTGGAGTCCCATCGCTGCTGTTGATTGGCGCCGAGGCGGCGCTGGCTGGATTCATGATTGGGGTGCGGTTCGCGGGGCACACGGTCCTCGAGTGGGTTCCGGTAGGCGTACGGTTCGCGCTGACTCGGACGTCTGGCCACGCCCGCTGGCGCTCAGCGCAGTCGCGCATGGGACACGTAACACGACTCCCCGACACCGCCCAGGTGGACCCGCATGACACCCAGCCGCCGGTGTCCCTCCCCGCCGAGCTGTCCGAGCTCGAGCTGCTCGAGGTCCGCTTGCCGCGGTTCGGCGGCGTTGCGATGGGTGTCGTGCACGACAAGCGTGCCCACACGTACACCGCGACGGTTCGGTGCGAGGCACGCGCGTTCTATCTGTTGGGTGAGGTCGAGCGCGAAACGATGCTCGCCTCCTACGGCGCGCTTTTGACCACCTTCGCCTCCGACGATTCGCCGGTGAGGCGAATCGCTTGGTACGAGCGAACTCTGCCGCCCGGTTCGGATGAGCTCGTCGAGTACCTCCACAGGCACCGGCGAACGGACCTACGCGACGATGATCAAGGGCTCCACGCGACCTGGCAACTCCTGAGCGCGCAAGGTCGCGGAACCGAAGACCACGAAGTTCTCGTGTCGCTTCAGATCGACTCGCAACGCTCGAGCGCAGCACGCGCGATCGCGCACCTCGGCGGCGGCCAGCAGGGCGCGCTCGCTTTGCTGGCCGAGCAGGTCTCGAAGCTCGTTGACGAACTGACCCGGATCGGCGTTCAATCGGCGCAACCGGTCGGGGCCCGAAACCCCGCCGTACCCTCGGCACGCGGGCTAGCGGCGATCATCCGCAACGGGATCGATCCATTCGGCCGCCACGAACGTGAGCGCGGCCACGCCGGCGGCATCGCCGTAGAGAGCTTCGGGCCACGCGCGCGCGAGACCGAATGGAGCTACGTGCTGGCCGATGGGACGCTGCACGCAACCGGCCATCTGCTCGAGTGGCCCCGGTCGGACGTGCGCGCGACGTTTCTTCAAGGGATCCTGATGGGTGCGCCCGCGACGCGCACCGTCGCGCTTGTGATGAACGTGCTTGGCCCGCGTAAAGCGACTCGTCGGGTTGAGCGCGCGGCGGACGAGGCGTCGGCCGAGGGGTCGCTCAGGCACCGGATCGGCCGGCGGACCACTGCGCGCGACCGAGCTCGTGAACACGCGGTCGCGCAGCGCGAGACGGAACTTGCCGCCGGCCACGCGCTGGTGCAGTTCGCCGGGTACGTGACCGTGAGCGTCCCCGCCGAGCACAGCGTCGGAGAACTCAACGCGGCGTTCGGGCGCGTCCAAGCCGCAGCGCTCGCATCCGGGCTGAGACTCGAGCGCATGCCCGGGGAGCAGCAGGAGGCGCTCACCTACACCCTCCCACTGTGTCGAGGGCTCGCGTGATGTTGACCAGGCTGCGCGACCGCCGGCAACGAGGCGCCCGCGAGCGAGAGTTCGTCCGCGAGCACTCACAGCCGCCGACGTGGCGCAGGATGACACCCGGCGGCCTTGTCCGGCCAGGCGAGCGGCCCGGGCACCTCGCGTCCACGGCCCACGCGCAGGCCGCGTACCCGTTCGTCGCGCAAGCGTCGTTGGGAAGCCGCGGGGTCATTGTCGGGCGCAACGTGTACGGCGGCGTGTTCGCGCTCGACCCCTGGGAGCTGTACGTGGCCGGTCTCCTCCAAGACCCGAACATGCTCGTGCTCGGCCTAAAGGGATTCGGCAAGAGCGCGCTGTGTAAGACCTGGGTGTTTCGCCAACGGGTGTTCGGCCGCCGGATCGAGGTCATCGAGCGCAAAGGCGAGTACGGCCCCGTGGTCGAGGCGATGGGCGGTGTCAGCCTGCGCCTTGAACCTGGAGTGAGGCTGAATCCCCTAGAGCGGATCGGGACGAGGGAGAGCCGAGAGAGCCTGCTTCGAGCCGTCACCCGCGCACTCCTTGATCGGGATCTCGCTCCAGCCGAACGCGTCGGTCTCTCAGCCGCGCTCGCCGCCGTCGACGCGCGCAATGCCGATCGCGAGGTCGTGATCCCCGACGTCGTCGCCGAGTTGCGCGATCCCTCAGCGGAACTTGGGCTAGAGCTGAACGTCAGCCAAGAGCAGGCCCGTGATGAGCTGCGCCAGTGCATGCTCGCGCTTCGCGATCTCTCCACCGGTCCGCTTCGCGGAATGTTCGACGGCCCGACAAACGCCGGCAGCGGAGTGTGGGAACGCCCAGCCGTCGCGATCGACATCTCACAAATCGCTCGGCACGCGCACGGGAGGGACGAGAACACGGCTCTAGCCATCTCACTGATCTGCGCCACCGCGTTCCTCGATGGGCAGCGGCACGCGCGCGACCGTCGCGCCAGGGAAGCCGGCGTCGAGCCCGATAAGACAGTGCGTGTGAACGACGAGGCGTGGCGCGCGCTCGCCGTGCCGGGCGCCGCGGAGTACTACTCGAGCGCGCTCAAGCTGTCGCGCGACAGCGGCGTGCAGTATCTGATCGCACTGCATCGGCTCTCGGACCTCTCGGCCACCGGGGATGCCGGCTCTCGAACCCAGCAACTCGCCGAAGGACTCGCGTCCGAAGCCGCGATTCGGGTGATCTATCGCCAGGCCGAAAGAGAGGCGCCGCTGACCGCTGACGCGCTTCAGCTGTCGAGCACCGAGCGAGCGCTCATCACTGAGCTCGCTCAAGGTGAGGCGCTCTGGCGGATCGGTGAACGCGGCTTCCGGGTGCGCCATCTGATCGCCGACGCCGAGTGGAAGCTCGTGCAGACCGACGAGGGAATGGGCGCCCGTCGCCCGCTGGCCGTCGGAGGGGCGGCAGCATGACACAGAACAGCTATGCACTCACTGTGCTCCTGGTTCCGTTCATGTGTTCGTACCTCTTGGCGCCGATTGCGGTGCGATTCGGTTGGACGCGCCGGGCGTTCATGCGGCTCTGCACTTGGATGCTTGTCGCGCTGGGCGTGCTTGCGGTCATAGGTAACGCGAACCGTGTCGGCTGGCACGCTGTTGCGTGGGGCGCGGCGTTTCTGACAGCAGCCGCAATTGGGCTTCACCTGTCGGACGGGCGCGGGCATGGCCTTCGCGTACCGCGTTCGGCCAGGAGGATGTGGCGCCAGTGCACCTCCGTGCTGCGACCGCGCCGCGACCCTGATGAGTTGGTCGTGCTGTGTGAGCGACGGATCGGCAGGCCCGTGGATGTAGCGAGTCAGTTTCGGGTCAAGACACCGGCCGGACCTCGCACCCACGTTCTCGCCGTGGCCGCGGGCCACGTGTGGTGGCTCGAGCTGCACCCATGGCGCGGCACCATCGGCTGCATACTGCTCTACCGCCCGCTTGACGGACTCGCGGCACACAGCGAGCGGGTCCGACCTGGTCGTTATCAGCTTGAGCTTTCTTGGCCTGCAAGCGGCGAGCTGTTCGTGGGACGGCTTGACGGCACCGGTGCTGACAGGCTCGCGGGTCAACTCGCGGCCGAGCAATTCGCCCGCGCTGGGGCCAGCGCGCCCGCACGTAAAGAGGGACGTTGAGCCACAACGGCGACCGAGAGCTCGCATGGCTCGGCATCGTCGGGGCGGTGCTGCTCGCGCTGGTGGCAGGCGTCGAGAGCGCGGGAATCGCCGGCGGGCTCTTCGCGAGCGACCATCCGGTGGTAATGGCGCTGCCCGAGGCTACCGAGACTCTGGCGCGGCTGACACGTCATCTCGGAGCGTCTGCGTGGCCTGCCATCGACCGCCGGTGGCTACCCGAGACGATGGCCGCGCCGCTCTGCTTCGGGGCCCTCGTCGCCGTCGCCTTTGCGGCAATCGCGTGCTGGGGGCTATGGCAGCTGGCACGGCCTGTCCGTGGCGACGGCGCCCGATTCGCCCGCGCCTACGAGCTAAGCCCCCTCCGAGCCCCAACCGGCGTCGGCCAAGGAATCCCACTTGGCTACCACCAAGGGCGTGAACTGGTAGGCGAACCCAACGCCTCGGTGGCGCTTTGCGGACCCTCCCAGGTCGGGAAATCGCTCGCCGCGGTCGTGCGCGCGATCCTCAAATGGGACGGCTGCCTGATCGTGCTCTCGATCAAGGAAGAGTTGCTGCGCTACACGCTGCACACGCGCGAGCAGCGCGGCGAGGTGAAGATCTTCGATCCAACTCGCCAGACCGCCTACCGCACGCACGCGTGGTCGCCAGTTGCCGCCTCGGGGACCTGGACGGAGGCACGTGCGATTGCTGCGGGATTGCTGCAGATCGGGCAGGAAGCCGACCGGTATGACCGGGAGCCACATTGGCGCCGGACTGCCGCCAGATATCTCGCGCCGCTGCTGCTCGCGGCAAATCAAGCCGGACAGAGCATGCGCACCGTCCTCTCATGGATCGACCTGTTCGAGCGCGACGACCTGCGAAACATCCTCAAGAGGTCCGGCGATCCGGAGTCCCTATACGCGCTCGAGAACCTCGAGTCCCTGTGGAAGACCGATCACCGCTATCAAGGATCGGTGATCGGGACGCTATCGACGGCGCTCGACGCGTGGCAGGAGCCCACCGTCACGGAGGCGACTACCCGTCCCGACATCACGCCACAGTGGTTGTGCGCAGGCTCGAACACGCTGTACATCGTCGCACCGGCCAGCCAGCAACGGCGACTGCAGAACCTCTTCGGCGGGCTATTGGTGCACATGATCGACGGCGCGCTCGCAATCGCCCAGAAAACCTCGACGGGCCGACTGCCGCTGCCGCTGCTGTGCGCGCTCGATGAGATCTGCAACGCCGCACCATTACCAACTCTCGGTGAGTACGCCTCATCCGGCGCCGGCCAGGGCGTGCTGCTGCTGAGCGTGATCCAGGACTACTCGCAGGCGATCGACACCTGGGGTCGCGAGCGCGCGGCAACGATCATCTCCAACCATCGCGGCAAGCTGTTCTGGTCAGGGATCGCCGATCCGGCCACGTTCGAGTACATCGACCACCTCCTCGGCCGCGAAGAACGCGAGCGGCAATCCCGCACGCGCCAGGCGTTCGGCGGCACGTCAACTACGCACGCCACCGAGCTGAGACCACTCGCCCCACCGCACCGGCTGCGGCAGGCGAAGTTCGGGACGGCGCTGCTCGTCTACGGGCAGCTGCCGCCGGTGTGGACCGAGCAGCGGCTGTTCTCCCAGGACCCGCAGCTCCGAAGCCTCGTGCCGGACGAGATCCGGCACCGAGTGTCGACCGACAGCCGACCGACGCGGTCTCGGCGATCGCGCTGGGCCGATGCGTCTTGACCCGCTTCGCACGATGGGCCGCGCAAATCCTCCAGCCGCCACTACCGGGATGTGTTGGCGTTCGTGCGTCCGGCCACCGATGATCCTGCTCGCGACTCTGGCGATCGCCGGCTGCGGCACGATCTCCTCGCCGGGCGAAACAACGAATCGGAGCGCG
>Ga0335079_10005970_pt1 | contig 13928 bp, 10 predicted proteins | sample Lox_Sample_33_FD_206719 | JGI IMG/M metagenome (GOLD analysis project Ga0335079, IMG submission 206719) | Soil microbial communities from Loxahatchee National Wildlife Refuge, Florida, United States - Lox_Sample_3.3 | ecosystem: Environmental > Terrestrial > Soil > Wetlands | place: USA...
CAAATCTAATAGATTTGGGAGAGGACGGGAGGGGGTCGCTTACTTTGATTTCTTCCCCATTCCATCTGGCATCGCGGGTTACACTTGGGACTTCCCCACACAGATCAATGGCGAGCCAATGCGCTGCTGGGGAATCTATGATACGAATGTTTTAGCATATCAAGAACGCCCCGCGTTCAAAAAACCATTAGCTGAGGAGATGGCGCGTCACGGCTTTGACTTGAGTCGATACGAACTCAAAGGACATCCCATCCGATGGTTCAGTCCGTTCAATCAATTTGCTGTGCCGCGCGCCATCCTCGTCGGCGATGCGGTGGGTGCGGACGGAATCTTCGGCGAAGGCATCAGCATCGCATTGGGGAGCGGACGGATCGCAGCTCAAGCAATTCGCAATGCATTTGATCGAAATGATTATTCATTCCGCGATTATCGCCGCCGAATCTTGCTCAGTCCGCTCGGACAAGCACTCACCATCCGAACCGGCATCGCACATATTCTCTATCATTTGCATTGGGCTTGGTTCCAGAAATTTTTCTGGCGCGTCTTCAAACCGATTGTGGTAGTTGCGGCGTGGTTGCTTGTGTTGAATTGGGGAAAAAGAATGAAGTAGAAATGTTATTGCGAGTCTTCGAGATGCAATCTTATGCTGAATGCAGGAGATTGCTTCGGGAAAGAACTTCCCTCGCAATGACATTTGTTAAGATTTGATTCTTTTCAGGAAGCCTGGTGTGTTCAACTCGCGTTCGAGCAGATAGGTAAAATAACCTTGCATCAGAGTCTCCGCTTCTTTCTGGACCTCAAGGCTGGGGCGGGCACGCGAGGCTTCGCGATAACTCGAGCGTTGGAAGTGACGCAGATATTTCAGTGTGTCCATAGATATGTTGATAAGATTCGGTAAACCTTTCCCGCAACTTGGACAAATGACTCCGCCCGCGCTGAATGAGAAGAATTGATCTTCGGCTTGAATCTCGCGTCCGCAGTTGGCACAGTCGAAGAGCCGCGGACGGAACCCAAGCTCATCGAGCAGACGCATCTCATAGTAACGGATCGCCAGCCAAATATCAGATTTAGAAGCGAGGCGTGACAAGGTTTCCGTCAATAAGCGGAAAAGAGTCGGGTTCTCCAGGTTGTCTTCGTACGTAAAGCGATCCAGCAACTCGATGACATATGATACATGACCAGTCAACATCAAATCTTCGCGCAAAGAAATATAAGCATCCACTGTATCGGCTTGCGAGACAATGTACAAGTCGCGGCCCGCTGCGAGTTGAAGTTTGACGTGTGTGAAGGGTTCGAGATGTCCCGCCTTGCGCGACGTGAGTTTGCGCGCACCCTTGACAATGGCGCGCGTTTTTCCAAGTTGACGCGTATAGAGCGTCAAGATGCGGTCAGCTTCGCCGTAATCGGAATGGCGAAGCACCACCGCTTCCACACGCAGAGAGTGTTCGGGTCGAGGCATGACGTTTGGAACCGGATTCTCAAATTATCGCTGTAAATCTTTTGGAGTGAATGCTTCGGGTAGTAATTCCTTTACGGTCGTTTGTTTAATTAATCTACCTTGTCCATCCGCAATTAACACGACAGTATTCAATCCAAACTCCGCCAGCACCTGACGGCAGGAACCACATGGCGAGCCACCGTTATCGGTGACTACTGCAATGACTTCGAATTCACGCTCGCCTTCTGAAACGGCTTTGAAGACCGCCACGCGTTCTGCACAAATCGTTGTGGGATACGCGGCGTTCTCCACATTGACACCGGTGAACAAGCGGCCGGTCTTTGTCCGCAATGCCGCGCCGACGGCGTAATTTGAATAAGGCACATAGGCGCATCGTCGCGCTTCATTGGCAAGATCAATCAGGGATTGTTTTTCTTGGTTGGTTAGCGTAGTCATAGTTTTTGCGCTTTGCTCTTTGCATTCTATTGCTTACTTCTCACTTTTTACTTTTCTTTCCAACTTCTTGATCGCCCGCGCCGGCATGCCGACTGCAAGCATATCCGCAGGGACATCTTTCGTGACGACTGCACCTGCACCGGTCTTGGCACGATCCCCGATCTTCAACGGCGCAACCAGCATCGAATCAGAGCCGATAAAGACCTCTTCGCCGATCTCGGTTGGATTCTTGTTCACGCCATCGAAGTTGCACGTGATCGTGCCCGCACCGATATTGGTATTCGCACCGATGGTCGCATTTCCGATGTAAGAGAAATGTCCCATCTTGACGCCTTCACCGAGGACCGAATCCTTGACCTCGCCGAAGTTGCCCATGTGGACATGCTTCGCTAAATGCGCACCTTTTCGCAGACGGGCAAACGGACCAATATCCACGTCGTCTTCCATCACTGCGCCTTCCATGATGGACATAAAAATCGTGCAGTCACTTCCAATTTTCGAATCGCGGAGATGCGAATTGGGACCAATCCTATTTCGCTCGCCGATCATTGTCTTTCCTTCAATGTACGTATTGGGCAGGATAACCGTATCCTTCCCGATCTTAACATCGGCTTCGATATACGTCACAGACGGATTCATGATCGTTACACCATTTAACATATGTGCGCGGTTGATACGCGCACGCATCGCGGCCTCGGCATCGGCCAGATCAACACGCGTATTGATGCCAATTGTCTCAGTCAAATCGTCGCACACCACAGCTTGAATTGACAATCCATTCTGGACCGCAAGCTCGGCGGTATCTGTCAGATAATATTCGCCTTTGGGCGAGACTTTGATTCGATGCAACGCGTCCCACAACCAGTCCGCTTTGAAGCAATATGCGCCAACATTTAATTCTTTAACATTCAATTGTTCCGGCGTGGCAACATATTCTTCGACGATCGCGGCCACGGTTTCATCCGCATTACGCATCACGCGACCAAAGCCGCGTGGATCATCGGCGATGACAGTCAACATCGTCATCGGGCCGCGATTCGATCTCTGGGTTTCGACGAGCCGCTTCAAAGTCGAGGCTTGAAGCAAAGGCATATCGCCATAAGCCACAAGCACATAATCCGTCTTGCCTTTGAGTAATGACTCGGCTTGCATGACGGCGTGGCCTGTGCCTAGCTGCTGATCTTGAATTACAAATCGCACATTGCCGCTGATGGATTCGCGTACCTGATCCGCTTCATGACCGACAATTACCACCGGCGCTTCATCGCTAACCTGTATCACTGCCGCGAGAGAATGCGCCAGCATCGGCTTGCCGCAAATAGGATGAAGCATTTTGGGCTGACTGGATTTCATGCGAGTCCCGTGACCCGCCGCGAGTAAAACTGCAGTAACTTTCATAGCACGCTCCTAAAAGAAAACAGGCCTGCTCGCGCCGGCCTGTGTGCACTCATTGTAAGTGCCTGGAGAAAAATTCCCGCCTGTGCGGGTTGAAGATCAGACTGGGGCGCCTGGATTCGAACCAAGATCCACAGCTCCAAAGGCTGGTGTGCTGCCCTTGCACCACGCCCCAATGAAAACGGGAAAATTGTATCACACTATTTTTTCGTATCTGGTGTCAGGCCCATTTTGCGGGCTTCATCATAAGAGATGACTTCGGGATTGCTTGATTTTTTCGCGTTTTGTTCTGCGGCCTTGTTCCAGAAGTCGTCCATTTCTTTTTGCTTCACTTTCTTTTGAGCGGCTTCTTTAAGCAATGCCTCCATTTCAGGAGAAGGCAGCGCAGAGGACAATAGTTCGCCGGTCTTGCCTTTTTTCTTTTTAACCGGTAGGTTAGCCGGAGGCGCCTGCGCCGCTTTCAGTTCGGCAGTCACGCCCATCGAACGCAGAGATCGTTCGACTTCGTCGCGCAGAGCCAGCAGGGCTTGCACAGTCTCGAGAATATTTTCGCGGGGGGTTAGTTTTTCGCCGGCCAACAGCAAGGCATATGCACCCGTAATGGGAATCAGCATAAGATCTTCGTCTCCGCCGCTGAAAACATAATATTGATCCAATGTATCCTGATGATTGAATTTTGCGATCTTCAGCCCTGCATTGAAAATGGCAGTTAATGCGGAAAGCAGTGAAACTTCCATACTGCTGTCATGCAAGGCGCCCGCGCGAGCCAACACCATTCCGCGTTCATTCAAAAGAATTACAGCATGAGCCTTGATATCCTGACGAAAGTTCGCCAGCAAGTCAGAGACCCGCGCGCGTTTTGCCTCCTCTTTGGAACTGGAACCCGATTCGGGGGGGAAAATGGTGCGAACCAGCCCCAGACTGCGCTCGACCACATCCAGAAAATCGGCAAGCGGTATCGGCTTATCGAAAAGGGCCACAGCACCCGCATTCAACATTTCATCGCGGGCCTTTCGGTCGGTCATACCCGAAATCAAAATCACTTTTGCTTCCGGGTGCCGCGCACGGACTTTGTGCATCAACTCAATTCCACTCATGCCGGGTAGTTTATAATCTGAGACCAGCAAATCAATTCGTTGGCGACTCGCTTCGAGCAAAGCTTCCTCACCGGAGGGTGACTCGAAGATTTGAAGATCATTGTTCTTCAACGTGTCGAGGGTGGAATGTAAAAGACGCAGAATATCGCGCTGGTCGTCAACAAGCAAAATTCCGTATTTCATCTTTGCCCGGAAATTTATTTAACCATCCAACAAGCCACCCAGTGGTCTGGTTTGATCTCTCGAAACTCAGGCTCCTGTTCGGAGCAAATCTTTTCCGCAATGGGACAACGCGGATGAAAACGGCATCCGCTGGGCGGATGAAGCGGACTGGGCACGTCGCCCTTGAGGATTAACCGGCTGCGCTTCATCTTCGGATCGGGAACCGGGATGGCCGACATCAGCGCTTGGGTATAGGGATGCTCCGGATCTCGATAGATCTCATCGCGGTCAGCTAATTCAACCATCTTCCCCAAGTACATCACCGCCACTCGGTCGGAGATATGTTCCACCACACTCAAGTTATGCGCGATGAAAAGATACGTCAGACCGAATTCTTTTTGCAGGTCCTTCAATATGTTCAGCACCTGGGACTGAATGGAAACATCCAAGGCAGACACTGGTTCGTCACAGACAATAAATTTTGGGCGCAAAGCCAGCGCGCGCGCAATCCCGATACGTTGGCGTTGACCGCCCGAGAACTCGTGAGGAAAACGCCGGGAATGGTATTCCTCCAACCCAACTCGTTTGAGGGTCTCCAGCATAATCCCAACGCGCTCCTTGGGCGCACCAATGTGATGAATGTGCAATCCTTCCATCACAGACTCGCCAATCGGAACGCGCGGATCGAGCGAAGCATACGGGTCCTGGAAAATGATCTGCAGATCGCGGCGGATCGGTTTCAATTCATTAGATCGAAGCTTAAATATATCCGTGCCATTGTAGATCACCGACCCCGCGGTCGGTTCGATCAGCCTCAGCATCGTCCGACCGACCGTTGTCTTACCGCAACCTGATTCGCCGACCATGCCAAGCGTCTCGCCGCTTTTGATGTTGAAACTGACATCATCCACTGCCTGGACACTGGCCACCACGCGCTGCATCACGCCAGCCCGCACCGGAAAATATTTTTTCAGCGATTTAACCTGGATCAAATCCGAGTTGGAAGAATTGTCACTCATTGCATACTCCGTGGCGCAATCAGCGCGCTTTCAGCGGCGCCCGATGGTCATCCGCGTTTTGATACAGCCAGCAACGGACAAGATGGCCTGGTTTGACTTCAATTAACTGCGGGTCAACTTCACCACAAATCGTTAATTTATGTTTGAGGCGCGCCGTACAACGAGCCGCAAAGCGACAACCCGGTGGAGGATCAATCAGGTTGGGAACATTTCCGGGAATCACATCCAGCCGTTCTTTGATCTTGCCCAGAACGGGGATGGAGCCAATCAGGCCCTGCGTGTACGGATGAAGCGGATTATCAAAGAGTTCAACGGATTCGGCTTGCTCAACAATTTCGCCGGCATACATGACGGCCACGCGTTCAGCCATCTCGGCGATGACGCCAAGATCATGCGTGATCAAAATCACGGAGGTGCCCAAGTTCTTACGCATCTCCAGCACCAGGTCGAGGATTTGCGCTTGAATGGTTACATCCAACGCAGTCGTCGGCTCATCGGCAATCAAAAGTTCCGGCACGCACGCTAATGCCATTGCGATCATCACCCGTTGAGCCATACCCCCTGAAAGCTCATGAGGATAGGCTTCGGCGCGGCGTTCAGGCTCGGGAATGCCAACCATTTTCAATAATTCCACCGCACGCTTATGCCCGGCTTCTTTACCAAAATCCTGATGGATGCTTAATACTTCGGCAATTTGATCTCCCACCTTGAATACCGGGTTGAGCGCGGTTTGTGGCTGTTGAAAGATCATGGAGATGCGATTGCCGCGCACCTTCATCATCTCGTTTTCTGACAATTTTAGAAGGTCGACGCTATCCAATAGAACTTCGCCCTCCAGCACTTTACCTGGTTGTCCAATCAAGCGCATTACCGAAAGCGAGGTCACGCTCTTGCCGCATCCAGATTCGCCAACCAATCCAAGAATCTCGCCGGGATAAACAACGAAGTCCACACCATCCACAGCGTGAACCACACCATCCTCGGTAAAAAAATGGGTCTTGAGGTTTTTGACTTCAAGCAAAGGTTTTTTATCAGTCTTCGCCACGCGCCAGCTCCTCGAACGGGATTGCCTGATTATAGCAAAGATTTATATTTATGGTGCGGGAATTGCCAAAGACGGCGCACCGTAAATTCCGCTCAGGCCATCTAACACATTATCGAAGGGATACTTGATATTTTGATAGGCGTCGTAGATGATGCCGGAATATAACGGAATAAATGGCAAGTCTTGTGCCAATATAGATTGAATCTCGTAGACATCTTTTTGCGCCGTCGCCAGATCGCTGGTCGAATACAACGCCGCGCATGCGGACTGGATGCGGTCACTGTGATATCCGAATGGATTCCCATCTGTGAACCAATCGCATAAATAACCGGGATATTCACTCACGCGCCAGCCGAGCAAAGCCATGTCATATTGATGACTGCTGAAGACTGCAAAATTTACGTCCTGGCCATTCACCGACTCGACATTCACGGTTATTCCGAGTCGCTCAACTTTTTGTTGAATAAGATTTGCAAGCTCGACGCTTACCGAACTGGATGAAGAGACCAGGAGGTCTATCGACGGAAACAACTTTGCATCCGGCATTTTCATTCCTGTTCCATTTGACCCGGCTTGAGGTTCCAAATCCCATGTATATCCTGCAGACTTTAATAACCCGACCGATTTATTTAAGCGATCATTTTCGTTATTCAATCCGGCACAAGGACGCGCGCCGGCATTACCATACCAGGTTTTTTCATCCGGCAATACAAATGAATGTGGAAATCTGCCATAATTGAGAAGAGTTGGGCTGAGAAGGGCGTTATTATCGAATATACAAGCCAATGCAGTATGCAGAGCTGGATCTGCGACATTTGGGTTGGCATCATTAAACACAAGGAAAAGAAGGTTGGGGTTTGTGTTCGCCTGCACTAAAACTAAAGGATTGGCTGCAGGCTCAGATGCAGAAATCTTGGAAGCTGCATCAAAAGAAATTCCATCAGAGGCAAGGATTGAATCCACTTCGCCAGCTTGCAGCGCTTTTACAGCAGAGGCTTCATCCGCAAAACCCTGATAACTAACGCTATCGAAATGCGGCACGTTGAATGGGTGGGCCGGGTTTACGTTGTTGACCCACGCGCCGTTTTCCTGTCCGGCAGGTATCCAATCGCCGAGAGTCGGTTCATCTATATTATCCAACGCGTACAACGATTGACGCGCGGCATCCATCGCCGAATCGTATTGCGACTGGGCTTTTGTCAATGCAGTGTTGGTTTGATTCAAATTAGCCTGCAGGCCCTTGATATCGGCAAGGCCTTGAATATATCCGCTGTTATTCGTTGCCAATATCGCGATGCTCGCGTTAATATTATTGATTTTCGATTGTATTTCTGCGACATGCGCTGTCAATGAAGTAATCTGCGGAAGGAGATCGTCCGGAGGCAACAGCTCAGCAGAAGCGGAAACCCTCGTTTCCCAATATGCCGTTTGAACAATCGGACCCTGCAATGCGCCATATTGCCACACGCTGACATTCGGCTGTTGTTTGAAATAAAACTTGACTGTATGCGGATCCACAGCTTCAACATGGTCAATGAAATCAGGATTATAAAAATCATGCCAGTCGAAGCCAAGCTGAAATGAAAGGATGGTATTCACCGTAAAAGCCACATCATCCGCAGTAAATGGAGTTCCATCTGTCCACTTTAAATCGGAACGAAGCGGAACGGTGGCTGTGTAAAAATTCCCCTCCTGCTGAAAGAGCGATGGCATTCCACTGGCAGCCATCGCTTCAAAATTACGATCTGGAATGGAAAGCTGATACAAGCGCGGCCAGTAACCGGATATCAGCGCGTAATTGTTGTACGAATAACCTTTTGCATCAAACAAAGCCCAGACGTTGGTTGGGGTCACATTTCCAACCAACGCGAATCGAATCTCGGCGGCGTGCGGGATGGAAGTCGCGGTTGGTGCCGGCACCTGAGTGGAAGCCGGCACCGGCGAAGAAGCTGATTTGGGTCCGCATGAAGAAAATAAAAAAATCAGGAGAACTGCGGTGACCGAGAGTCGCGCACGATTCACTTTTTGCAAGCCTGTACTTCGTCAAAGGCCGCGATGTTCCACATGGGGTTGGCAGTCGAATCGGGATTGAAATGACATAAATCAGCGCGCGCCGCGGCCACGCTGAGGCGGAAGAAAAGCGGAATAGCTGGCAGGTCGTTAGCGAAGATGGATTGCGCTTGATGATACGAATCAATGTAAGCCTGCTCGCCAGATAGCGAGGATTGTGCAGTATAACAGGCCGTGTCAAAAGCCGGATTCTTATAACCACTCACATTTACACCGATCCAATGATTCGCGGCGTTGGGGATCTCGTTGCTCGTGAACCACTCACATGGAGGCTCCAGGCTGGTAGTGCTTAAGGCATATTCAGCCAGATCGAATTTGCGACCGAAAAGCGGACCAACCGGGCCAGGCGCATATAGGTCCTGCTGCGATTCATATTGCACATTGATTCCAATTCCGCATTGTGCCAGCGAGTGCGACAGGATATCAATCACCTGCCGCCGCTGGACCGATTGCGTAGTAATGTAATCCAACACCAGAGGTGTGCCGCCCGCTACCCCGCTGACCGAAACGGCACGCCGCACCGGAGACGTATCTCCACTGACAAATTTCCAACCAGCCTGCTCGAGCAGCTGAGAACCGGCAGTGGCATCAAACTTGTAACCGGGAAGATCGCTCACATAAAGCGGATGACTGGATGAAACAAAGCTGGACGGCACGGAGGATTGCCCAAACAAAACCGTATCCGCGACCTTTTGTCGGTCAAGACACAAGGCGATTGCCCGACGTGTACGCGGATCCGCAAAGAAATCGGGGCGCGTTCGAGCCGAGCGGTCGCCATTATCGTACGTGGCGGGGTTGATTCCCAATCCCAGCCACTCGATGGTCGAGGTTGGCGTGAAGAATGCCTGGATTTGATTCGCATCTTGCATTTGTTGAAGCAGGGCAACTTGCGAGTCGAGATTGATGCTCGGTTCGAGAATGTCGCATCCGCCTGAAGTCAAAAGACTGATCGCCGAGTTTGGATCCGAAATGAAACGGAAAGTCAGGGTGTCGAACTTAGGAAACCCCTCCGAGGCGCGGAAGTAATATGGATTCTTGGTCAATGTGATATGATCGCCGATTGCCCAATTTTGAATCATATAGGGTCCCCAACCCATGGGAGTACGGGAAGCAACATCCGCCTGGGAAAGATCGGTAGCTCCAAATTTATCCCAGGCATGTTTAGGCGCGGGAACAAAAAAATCGGTGAAATAAGTTGGATCGATGAAGCCGGGAATGCCTGTCCATTGAATTGTAGTCATGTTCGTAGCTGTATATGACTGAGTATGATCGGCGAGAAATTTAAACGGAGAAGATGAGTCATTGGAAGCGATCTGATATCCATAAACCGAATCATCGGCAGTCAATGGCGTGCCGTCCGACCATGTCAAATCGGGACGCAGGTGAAAGGTGACAGACATTTGATCCATCTGCAAACCGGAACCAGAGTAAGTGACCGCACATCTATCGGAGCGGCAACCAGAAGGGCGAACGTTCGTACCGATACTCAACGCAGTAAGACTTCCATCAGCATCCACAATTTCGCTTCCAGTATTGACACTGACTTGTGAAATGGCCGCATCCCTGTCGGCAAGGCTGGGTAATTTCTGCAAGATCACCGGTTGATAAGTATAGCCAATGGTATCAATAGGTCCATCATCAACAGCGGCCAGAACGCTTTGCGCGGCAGCATTAAGGTTACCAAATGGATAAAGCGTATTCGGTTCCTGACCAAGACATATCGTCAACGCACGCGGCGAAGAAGTGGAAGTGATCACGGGCTGAGCTGTTATCGTCGGTTGAGGCGCCTCGGTTGGACTGGAAGGCAAACTTCCGCACGCAGAGAGCAGGAGAATGATCAGCACCAATAAAGGAATGGATCGGTGAAATCTGTTTTTGATTCCGATCATGATGCGCTCCTTATTGAAAAAATATCCGGATCTTGCGACCCGAATATTATCACATCCTCAGCAACTTCATTCACAGTTACTTTTTGCGGTTTTCCCTAACATAACTCGCCGCGCCGATGATTCCCAAAAACAAGCCAGTCAGGGAGGCTGCATAAGAAAAGAAATTCAAAAAAAATGTAGATGGGAGAATCTGAATCACCATGAGAAGTGGAAGGATCACGCCCATCATGGATAAAATGAAACCAAGCAAAATCAATTGCCAGGGACGCATTCAATAATTATTGATACAGCCAGCAAGCCACCAAATGACCCGGCTCGGGTTCAAAATCCGGAGGTTCTTTGACCTCGCATAAGCCTCGGATGGCCTTGGAGCAACGCGGATGGAAGCGACAGCCGGTTGGCGGGTTCACCAAACTCGGAGGCTCACCGGGTGGAAGTTCCTTGAATGTCTCCGCATTCTTTGCATCCGGCTCGGATGTACCAGTAAGCAAAGCCATGGTGTAAGGATGAAGCGGATGATCCAGCACTTGGCGCACGCTTGCCTTTTCCACTAAATTGCCAGCATACATCACAAAGATACGTTCTGAAAAATAACTGACCGTGGAAAGATCATGCGTAATATAGATGACGGAAAGGTTGTGCGTTTCCTGCAAGCCGCGCAGGAGCTTGAGAATCTCCACACGCACCGACGCATCCAACATGGATACCGGTTCATCTGCGACCAGGAATTTCGGTCCCATGATCATAGCACGCGCGATCACCACGCGTTGCTGTTGCCCGCCGCTTAACATGTGCGGGAACTTCCCCAGGAAATCATCCACCGGCGTGAGTTTCACTTCACCCATAGCCTTGCGGATGCGTTGATTGCGTTCTTCCTTATCCTTGATTTCTCCAACGATCAATGGCTCTTCCAGAATCCGTTCAACATTCATAAAGGGCGGAAGAGCGCCGTAGGGGTCCTGTTGTACATAACCGACGTGGGAATGATACCAATGCAGGTCTTTGCCATTCAGTTCAGCAAGGTCCTTATCCTCGAAGATAATCTTTCCGCGAGTAGGCTTGTAAAGCGCAAGAATCGTTTTCAGCAGGCTGGACTTGCCGCACCCACTTTCGCCCACGATGGCAATTGCTTCACCCTGATGCACTTTAAAAGTCACACCATCCACCGCTTTCACGTGGCCAGCGCGGCCAAACCCCAAACGTCTCAATTCAAACCAAACATGCAAGTCGTCAATGGATAATAAAACTTTTCTTGCATCTATTTCTGCATTTTGTGTTTTTAGAGCGGAAACCATAAAACTGCTCCCATCAGGCATAAAGCCAGCATTTAACTTTGCGATCCCCTTTTTCGACCACTGGCGGATCTTGATCACATTTTTCAAACCGGGCTGGACAACGATCAGCGAAACGACAGCCCTTGTGTAAGTCAATCAGACTGGGCGGCGTGCCAACAATGAATTCAGGCTCTTCCGTACCGTGCAGTCTGGGGACACTGGCCATCAGCTTTTGCGAATAAGGATGAAGCGGTTTATCGAAGAAGTGATAAGCATCGCTGACTTCAACAATTTGGCCGGCATACATCACTGCCACATCGTCGGCCAGTTCACTGGATGTCGCAATATCGTGCGTAATCAGGATAAAGCTAATACCCAACTCTTTCTTCAATCGTTTCAAAACGTTGAAGATATTCGCCTGAGTTAAAACATCCAAGGCAGAAGTCGGCTCATCCAGAATGATCAAGATCGGAGAGGTCACGAGAGCCATGGCAATTGCAACACGCTGACGCATCCCACCACTTAATTCGAACGGATAGCGGGAGATGAAATCTTCCGGAACCCCAACGTGCTGGAACATCTTTTTTACCTGAGAAAGCGCTTCGGTTTTGTTCACTCCCAAATGGACGATGGCAGGTTCAGCCACCTGTTCGCCCACCCGAATGACCGGATTGAGCGCGTTCATGGCAGCTTGTGGAACCATGGAAATGGAGGCCCAGCGTATGCGCTGGCGGAACTCCTCCTCGTCCAATAGCATCACATCCTTACCCTCCAGGTAAACCCGCCCCGAGTAGGTACCGGCGTTGCGAGGCAGGAGCCGCAAAATGGCTTTGGCCAGCGAGCTTTTCCCACAACCAGATTCGCCAAGAATAACGACAGCGTGATTCGAATCCAACTCAAAATTCACACCATCCACAGCCTGAACCGGCCCGTGAGTGGTATTGAAGTATAGAACCAGCTCTTCAATACGAAGAAGCTTATTGTTTTGTGTCATTGGTCAAATATCCCTCAGCCTTGGATTGAAGATCCGGTCGAGCGCAAACCCAAGCATGGCAAAACCAAGGCCGGTGATCATCAATAAGACAGCCGGCTCCAAGATCCAATAGTAATACCCCTTATAGAGTGCGCCATTTGTAAATGCATCATCAATGATCTTGCCCCACGTAGGCAAAACCGGATCACCCAAGCCAAGCACTGCAAGCGTGGACTCAAGAAATACAAATGAAGGAACAGTCAAAACAAGGTTCGGAATAAGCAAGGGGATCATACGGGGAATTAAATATTGGAAAACGATCCGCGGATTGGACGCTCCATAAGCACGAGCAGCCTCTATATACATCGATTCCTTCACCTGCACAAAAATGGCACGATAGGTTTTGATGCTCCCAGTAAAAATACTAAGCAACACCGTCACTCCTAAGATGGTCACTAGACTATGTGAATAAAAGGTCCCTACCATAATCAATATGGCTAAATATGGCAGGATCAAGTTGATTTCGGTAATGCGTTGAATCAATGCATCCACCAAGCCGCCATACCATGTGCCAATCGCAGAAATAATCAAGGTAGCGACCAGCGTTCCAACAGAGGCCAAGAGTCCAAATGCCAACGCAACCGGTGTGCCCCACAGCAGCGCCACCATCAAATCCCTGCGATATTGGTCAGTGCCTGCCAAGCCATATACCTGACCCTGGAAGATAAACTGGGCATCAATATCTGAACCCTTCTCAAAGGTAACACCTATAATTTGGACCTGGTATTTTCCTTTTAAAATCTTATTGGTCTTCGGGTCATTAAACAGCGCCTGCATCGGATCCTGGCCATTTAGGTTTTGCAAAAACTGCTGATCTTGTGAAAACCGCAAAGTCTGTTGCTGACTGATACCTAGGTTGTCAATTCGAATATTGCGTTCATCAGGAGTCACCCAATTAATGGAAACAAATGGCTGTTTCTGGGTGTACTTCGCGTCGAAATTGATCAACATCTCCTGAGGATAATCATCAGATTGAAAATCAAAGGAATATGAAATGTTAACTGTGCCTGTATTTTGTGCACCTGGTGTAACCGTCTTACTCATGGTACC
>Ga0335079_10005975_pt1 | contig 13922 bp, 12 predicted proteins | sample Lox_Sample_33_FD_206719 | JGI IMG/M metagenome (GOLD analysis project Ga0335079, IMG submission 206719) | Soil microbial communities from Loxahatchee National Wildlife Refuge, Florida, United States - Lox_Sample_3.3 | ecosystem: Environmental > Terrestrial > Soil > Wetlands | place: USA...
GATCGCCGTCACGATCGGCGCCGTCTTCGGCTTCGTCGTCGGCCTGACCTCCGTCGGCAGCGGCACCTTCTTCGGCCTCGTGATGGTCCTCGTCTACCCGCTCACGATGGCGAAGATCGTCGGCACGGACATCTTCCACGCCGCGGCGCTGCTCTGGGTCGCCGGCATCGGCCATCTCGCCGCCGGCAACGTCGACCTGCACGCGACCGCGTGGCTCCTGACGGGCTCGATCCCCGGCATCCTCATCTCGAGCCGCTTCACCGTGCGGCTGCCGGACGTCGTGCTCCGTCTGGCCCTCGGCACCGTGCTGATGCTGAGTGGGCTGAAGCTGCTGCAAGTGCCGCAGTCGACGTGGATCCTCGCCGGCGGCCTGGGTGCGCTCGGGCTCGGCCTGGGCGGGTACGGGGTCAGGGCGCTCCTCGCGCCGCGTCCCCGGGCCGAGGCTGCATAGTCGCGTTGGCTCGTTCGCCGCTCGGCACTGCTGCGTAGAATCGCCAGGCTTTGCAGCGGTTTCTCTCGACGGCGACGATCGTCGGCCTGCTGATCGCGACGGCCGCGGCGTTCGCGATCACCGAGCGGCTGAAGCTCACGAAGAGCCCGATCACGGGCACGCACGTGTCGAACACGTTCTCGCCCACCTGCAGCTGCGCCCGCGGAAAGGCCAACATCAGCGTGAAGCTGCGCCACGGCGACACGGTCGACGTCACGATCGACGACGCCCGGCGCCGGCGTGTGCGGACACTCGTGGTCGCCGAGCGCGTACCGCGCGGCCGCACAGTCTTCCACTGGGACGGCTCGACCGACGCCGGCACACGGGCGCCCGACGGCGTGTACCTCGTCCAGATCCACCTCGACGCCCAGCATCGGACGATCCTGCTGCCGAACCGGACCGTGCTCGACACGGTTCCGCCGGAGATCGACGCTGCCACGCCGAACCGGGCGCAGTTCTCGCCGGACGGCGACCACCAGGCCGACGCCGTGGCCGTCCACTACGCGCTGAGCGAGCCGGCACACGTCCTCGTCTTCCTCGACGGAAGCCGGATCGTCCGGAGCCGCTTCCAGAAGCAGCAGGACGCATTCACCTGGAACGGGGTCCTCGAGGGGCGTCTGTTGCCGCCGGGGACGTACACGCTGACGATCGGCGCCGTCGACGACGCCGGCAACACGACGCCCGTCGCGCGGCAGGCACACGTGCGGGTCGAGCTGCGCTACATCACGCTCGCGAACCATCGGATGACCAGTGTTGCGGGCGGACGCCCGTTCGAGCTGGGGGTGTCGACCGACGCGAAGCGCTACGGCTGGCGGCTCGGGACGCGGCACGGCTTCGCGCACGGACCCGTCCTCCGGCTCGTCGCGCCGGCCGCCCCCGGGAGCTACCGGCTGACGGTGACCGAGCACGGTCACTCCGACCACGGCGTGGTCGTGGTCAAATGATCGGGCTCGCACGCCTCGGCGGCCCGGTCGCGTGCCTCGGGCTGGCGCTGCTCCTCGTCGCCCGGTCGCGGCGCGACCGTGCCGCGGGGCTGGGCTTCGCGGCGCTCGGAGCGTGCCTGCTCGCCGTGGCGCTCGACCCGGGCAAGCCGGCCGAGGTCGTGGGCGGCGTCGTCGTCTGCGTCGCGATCGCGGCGGTCCTCGCGGTCGCCTTCCGGCGCGTGCCGTGGCTTCTTCCGGTCGCGGCGCTCGCGCTCGTCCCCGTCCGGGTCGGTGCCCTCGGCCACCAGCTCCTGCTCCCGCTCTACGTCGTCATCGGCGGTGCGGCCCTCCAGCTCGCGTGGGCGATCGCGCGCGGCGACGGGCGGGCGAGGGAGCTCGGCCCGCTCGTCTGGCCCCTCGCCGCGTACCTCGCCTGGACCGGCCTCTCGCTCGCGTGGAGCCAGGACACCCGCGAGGGGGCGATCGAGCTGCTCGCGTTCTACCTCCCGTTCGTGCTGCTCGCGCTCGCGGTCGCCCGTCTGCCCTGGAGCCGGCTCGGCGCGCGCGCGCTCTACGCCGAGGTCGCGATCATGGCGCTCGTCTTCGCGGCCGTCGGCTTCTACCAGTACGACACCCGCAACGTGTTCGAGAACCCGAAGGTGATCAACTCGAATGCGTACGCGTCCTATTTCCGCGTCAACTCGGTGTTCTGGGATCCGTCGGTGTACGGACGCTTCCTCGTCGTCGCGATGGCGCCGACCGTCGTGCTGCTCGTGCGCGGGCGCTCGGTTCGCCTCCAGCTGATGGCGGCAGCGGTCGCGTTCGTCACGTGGCTCGGGCTGCTCATCTCGTTCTCCCAGTCGAGCTTCGCGGCTCTGATCGTCGCGGTGCTCGGCGTGGCCGCGGTCGCCTGGCGCTGGCGGGCGCTTCTCGCCGTCGCGCTCGCAGCGGTGGTGGTGGCGGCGATCGCGGTCTCGGCGCCGCAGATCCGGCACTCGATCGAGCACCACACGAAAAGCGGGCTGAACAGCGCGACGAGCGGGCGGGCGAGCCTCGTCGCGAACGGCATCCGGATCGCGGCCGCCCACCCGGCGATCGGTGTCGGTGTGGGCGGCTTCAAGCACGCGTACGCTGCACGGGTGCACCTGAAAGGGAAGAACCCCAAGACGGCGGCGTCGCACGACACGCCGGTGACCGTCGCAGCCGAAGAGGGCCTGATCGGGCTGGGCCTCTCCACCTGGTTCGCCGTCGCGCTGCTCCTGCCCGGCTTCCGCCGGCTCGACCGGCGCCTCATCAGCCGCACCGCACTCGTCGCGGCGGTGGCGCTCGCTGCGATCCTCTGCCACTCGCTCTTCTACAACGACTTCTTCGAGGATCCGACCACGTGGCTGCTCGTCGGCCTCGTCGCGCTCACCGTGCCGAAAGCGAAAGAGGAGGCGGCCCCGGCATGATCGAGCAGTGGCGGAAAGCGCTCGTGCTGGCGCCGCACACCGACGACGGGGAGTTCGGCTGCGGCGGCACCATGGCGCGGCTCGCCGAGGCCGGCTGCGAGGTGCGCTACGTCGCGTTCTCGATCGCGACGCGCTCGCTGCCGGAAGGCTTCCCGCCCGACACGCTCGCGCGCGAGGTTCGCGAGGCGACCGCCGAGCTCGGCATCCCGGAGGGTCGGCTGACCGTGCACGACTTCGACGTCCGCACCTTCCCGGAGCACCGCCAGCAGATTCTCGAGGTGCTCGTCGAGCTCTGGGAGGAGTGGCAGCCCGACGTCGTCTTCCAGCCGAGCCTGCACGACATCCACCAGGACCACCGCACGATCGCGGACGAGGGCCTGCGTGCGTTCAAGCGCACGACCATCCTCGGCTACGAGATCCCGTGGAACAACTTCGACTTCTCGTACCAGTGGTACGTCGCGCTCGAGCAGCGCCATCTCGAGCGGAAGGTTGCAGCGCTGGAGAAGTACGCCTCCCAGCACCACCGCCGCTACGCGAACCCCGAGTACGTCTGGAACGTCGCGCGCACACACGGCGTGAACGTGAATCGCGAGTACGCCGAGGTGTTCCAGGTGTACCGCGTGATCGCGTGAAGAAGAAGAGGGTGAACGCGGCGCCCCTGTCCGCGGTCTCCCGCGCGGCCATCCTCCGCGCCTCCGAGAGCCCCCGCCTGCAACGGGTCGTCCGCCGCCACGGCATGCGCGCCGGTGCGGCGCGGTTCGTCGCCGGCGAGACGCTCGAGGAGTGCGTCGTCGTCCTGGCCCGCCTCAACGCGGACGGGCTGTACGCGAACACGACGCTGCTCGGCGAGGCGGTCGAGACCCCGGCCGGCACGGAGGAGGTGGTCGCCGCCTACGAGCGTGTGCTGGCCGTGCTCGTCGAGAAGGGCCTGCGCGCGAACGTCGCGCTGAAGCTCACGCATCTCGGGCTCTCGTTCGACGAGGAGCTCGCCTACAGGAACGTCGAGCGGCTGGTTCGGTATGCGAGTTCGCTCGGCACCTTCATCCGTATCGACATGGAGCAGTCCGCATACGTCGACGCGACCCTGCGCACGTATCGCCGTCTGCGCGAGAGCGGCCTCGAAGCGGTCGGCACGGTCCTCCAGTCGTACCTGTTGCGAACCGAGGCCGACCTGGAAGACCTTCTCCCGTTGCGCCCGAACCTGCGCATCGTCAAGGGCGCGTATCTCGAGCCGGCGCCGCTCGTCTTCCCGAGCAAGCGGGAGGTCGACGCGCAATACGTGCGCCTCGTCGAGCGCGGGCTCGAGGGCGGTCTCCACGTCGCCGTCGCGACGCACGACGAGCGCATCGTCGAGCACGTGAAGGCGTGGACGGCCGGCCACGGCATCGGCCGGGAGAGGTTCGAGTTCCAGATGCTCTACGGCGTCCGACCGGCGTTCCAGCGCCAGCTCGCGGCAGAGGGGTACAAGGTGCTCGTCGCCACCCCGTACGGTCCGGACTGGTACCCGTACCTCATGCGCCGTCTCGCCGAGCGGCCGGCGAACGTCGGCTTCCTGCTCCGCAACCTCGTCCGGCGGTAGCCACTTGACAGGCGCCCGCCGACGTGCGAGATTGCCGTCCGCCAAGCCCCTGTGAGCCTTCGGGTTCGCGGGGGCTAGGCATTTTCCGGGCCCTTTTCAGCGAGTCCGCAGGCACGCCACGAGGCGTGCCGCCGCGACCCCCGTACACGTCCCCTTGCGCACGTAGATCGACGTCTGGTCGGTGGGCACGGCGATCGCGACCGTGGGCCGGATCCCCGTCACCGAGCGAACGTCCACGTTCGCGGCGGTCGAGCCGCAGCCGGAGGCGATGCCGACGCCGATCGCGATCGACTGGACGAACGCCGTCGCAGGCACGGCGCGTGCCGTGTACTCGACGCCCTTGTAGGCAAGCGTCTTCGCGCACGTGCTGCTGCCGGGGGCCTTGCGGAAGACGACCGGCGCGACGAGCGCGGAGCCGACAAGGAGCGCGGCGAGGAGGCCGAGGAGGAGGCGCGCCCGCCGCGGCAGGCCCGCCCAGAGCGGGCGCCTCGGCGCCGGCCGGCCGTTGCTGCTGCCGTTGTTGCTTGACACGGGTTCCGGGGTGTGAGAGATTGACGTTTGCCAAGTCCCTGTGGGCCCTCGGGTTCACGGGGACTAGGCATTTTCGGGGGTCTTTTCTAGAGCACCAGCTCGGCGAGCACCTGCAGCGCCTCGGGCTGCGGCGAGCCGACGATGAGCGTCGTCACCGGCGTCTCGCGCCACGCCGCCAGCCGGTCGCGGATGCGCTCCTTCGGGCCGACGAGCGCGACCGCGTCGACGAGTGCGTCCGGGACGGCCGCGATCGCCTCGCGCTGGTGGCCGCCGAGGTAGAGCTCCTGGATCCGCTCTGCGTCCTCCTCCCAGCCGTAGCGGCGGACGAGCGCGTTGTAGAAGTTCTTTCCCTTGGCGCCCATGCCGCCCACGTAGAGCGCGAGGTGAGGCTTGAGCGCGTCCCGAAGCGACTGCACGTCGTCGCCGACGAGCACGCTCGTCGTCGCAGCGACCTCGAATCCTGCGGGGGCGCCCGCCAGGCTCGCGCCGAAGGCGGCGTCGAAATGCTCCGGGTCGACGAAGATCGGCAGCCAGCCGTCCGCGATCTCCGCCGCGAGCGCGACGTTCTTCGGGCCGATCGCGGCGAGGTAGATCGGGATCTCTGCACGCAGCGGGCGGAGCATCAGCCGGAGCGGCTTGCCGAGTCCGGTCGCGCCGGGGCCGTCGTACGGTATGCGGTAGTGCTCGCCCTCGTGCGCGACGACGTCGCGCCGCAGCGCTGCACGCACGATCTCGACGTACTCGCGCGTCTTGCCGAGCGGCTTCCCCCACGGCTCGCCGTGCCACCCTTCGACCACCTGCGGCCCCGAGGTGCCGAGTCCGAGGATGAAGCGGCCGCCCGACATCAGGTCGAGCGTCGCCGCCGTCATCGCGGTGTTCGCGGGCGTCCGCCCGGGGATCTGCATGATCGCCGAGCCGACCTTGATCCGGCTCGTCGAGGCAGCGATCCAGGCGAGCACCGTCACCGCGTCGGTGCCCCACGCCTCCGCCGCCCAGGCGGAGTCGTAGCCGAGCCGCTCCGCCTCCTGTACGAGCGGGACGAGCTCCGCCGGGTTCGTCCCCGGCGGCGCATAGCCGAGGTTGACGCCGAGCTTCATGGCTCGATCCTACGGTGCCGACGGCGGCGACCAGGTCGCGACCGTAGACACCACGACCCGCGGTAGCCTCTCTCGCGTGGCGCACCCCGAGCTCCAAGCCGAACAGGCCTACGTCGACCACGCGTACACGTGCCTGGACAGCATGCGCTCGTCCGTCGAGCGCGCCGCCGACGCGACCGACAACGAGGTCGCGGCGATGGCGCTCGAGGCCTGGGCGCGCCGCCGCCTGCGCACCTTCCAGGACGCCGAGCGCGGTCTCTGCTTCGGCAGGCTGACGCTCGACTCCGCGCTGCGCCCGCTCTACGTCGGGCGCCGCTGGGTGCACGACGACCGGCACGAGGTGCTCGTCGTCAACTGGCAGGCGCCGGCGGCTCGGCCCTTCTACACGGCGACGCCGGCGGAGCCTCACGGTGTGACGCAGCGTCGCCGCTACCGCACCGAGGGGCGGCGCCTGACGGACATCGCGGACGAGTCCCTCGACGGCACGGCGGTCGACGGCGCCTCCGTCTCCGACTTCCTGCTCGAGGAGCTCGACCGTCGCCGCGAGGGGCGGATGCGCGACATCGTCGCGACGATCCAGTCCGACCAGTACCGGCTGATCACGGCCGAGCCCGAGGGCGCGCTCGTCGTCCAGGGCGGACCCGGCACGGGCAAGACGGCCGTCGGCCTCCACCGCGCGTCGTGGCTTCTGTACACCCACCGCGAGCAGCTGCGGCGTGTGCTCGTCGTCGGCCCGAACCCCACGTTCATGGATTACGTCTCGCACGTGCTCCCGGCGCTCGGGGAGGAGGCGGTCGAGCAGCGCGCCGTCTCCGAGCTCCTCGACGGGATCGAGGTCGGGCGCGAGGAGGCGCCCGACGCCGCGCGGCTGAAGGCCGACCCCCGGCTCGCCGACGTCGTACGGCGTGCCGTCGAGCTCGCGGTGCGGCCGGCGCCGCAGGAGCTGGTCCTCTACGCCGACGGCGTCTTCGTCTCGGTGAAGCAGCGTGAGGTGGAGACGCTGCTGGCCGACGCGCTCGGGTCGGGTCTCGCCTTGGCGCCTGCGCGCGAGCGCTTCCGCATGGCGCTCCTGCGGCGCTTCTACGAGCGCTACGGCGAGCTCCTCGGTGCACGCGCCCTGCACAGCTTCGACGAGCTCGAACGGATCTTGAGGCGGAACGGGTTCCTCACGAAGTACCTCGACCGTGTGCTCGCGCTCCCGAAGCCGGAGAAGCTCGTGGCGCGCCTTCTGACCTCACCGGCCGCTCTCGGCGAGGCGGCGGCGGGCATCCTCGACCGCGACGAGCAGAAGCTCCTGCTGCGCGACCGGCCCAGGCGCGCGGCGGACCTGCGCTGGAGCGAGCACGACCTGCCGCTCCTGGACGAGGCGCGCACGTTGATCGCTGGGCCGCCGCGCTCGTACGGGCACGTGATCCTCGACGAGGCGCAGGACCTGTCGCCGATGCAGCTGCTCGCGGTGGCGCGGCGCGCCGTGGACGGATCGCTGACGATGCTCGGCGACGTCGCGCAGGCGACGGGGCCCGTCACCTACCGCCGCTGGGAGGAGCTCGAGCCGTACCTGCCGGAGGATGCGGAGGTGCGGATCGAGGAGCTCCGCCACGCCTACCGCGTCCCGGCCGAGATCATGGAGCTGGCGCTGCCGCTGCTCGCTCGAATCGCGCCCGACGTCGAGCCGCCGATCGCCTACCGGCAGGGTGGTGCGCCGCCGCGGCTCGTGCGCGCGGACGAAGACCGCCTGCTGGCGGCGGCGCTGCACGAGGCCGCGGCCCTCGTCGAGCTCGACGGTCTGCTCGCGGTGATCGCACCGCGTTCGCTCGCCGGCGCATCGCCGCACGGCGAGGCGTTCGACGAGGTGTCCGTGCCGGTGCTGACGCCGCGCGAGGCGAAGGGGCTCGAGTTCGACCACGTCGTCGTCGTCGAGCCGGCGCTCATCGCGGAAGAGGGGGGCGAACAAGGGCTGCGCGAGCTCTACGTCGCGCTGACACGGCCGACGAAGACGCTCGTCGTCGTGCACGCGCGCGAGCTACCGGAGGGCCTCGGCGTCTGATGCGCTACTGGGAGGACTTCCACGTCGGCGACGAGACCGTCTACGGCTCGCATGAGATCACCGCGGAGGAGATCGTTCGCTTCGCGCGCGAGTTCGACCCGCAGCCGTTCCACACGGATCCCGAGGCCGCCGCGAACGGGCCGTTCGGCGGCCTGATCGCGAGCGGCTGGCACACGGCGGCGCTCCACATGGGATTGTTCGTGCGCAACGTGCTGCTGGACAGCGCGGGCATGGGCTCGCCCGGCGTCGAGGAGCTGCGCTGGCTCGTCCCGGTTCGTCCCGGCGACGTGCTCACCGGCCGCAGCCGGATCGTCGAGGCCTGGCCGTCGGAGCGCGACCCGGGCCGCGGCACCGTGGTCGGCGAGCACGAGCTCGTGAACGAGCGCGGCGAGGTCGTCATGCGGTTCCGCGCGCGCGGGCACATCGCGCGCAGACCACAGCCCGATCTATAGTCGCAGGCCGTGCCCGCCCGCCTGCGGCTCGTCTGTCTCAGCTTTCTCGTCCTCTTCGTCGAGCTCGCGCTGATCCGGTGGACCGGCGAACACGTCGTCTACCTCTCCTTCTTCTCGAACTTCGTGCTCCTCGGGAGCTTCCTCGGCATCGGGATCGGCTTCCTGCGCTCTCGCAGCCGGTTCCCGTTGTTCCCGCTGGCTCCGGTCACGCTCGCGCTGCTCGTCGTGTTCGTGCACCACTTCCATGTCCAGATCGAGCACTCCGGCAGCCAGCTCATCTACTTCGGTGCGTTCACCCGGACAGGACTGCCGATCTGGGTGACGCTGCCCGTGGTCTTCCTCTGCACTGCGGTGATCATGGCGCTGATCGCCGAGGAGACGGCGCGCGCATTCGTGCGCTTCGAGCCGCTGGAGGCGTACCGGCTCGACATCATCGGCTCCATCCTCGGCATTGCGGCCTTCTCGCTCTTGTCCTTTCTGGAGCTGCCGCCGCTTGCCTGGGGGCTCGTCGTCGCCGCGCTCTTCCTCGTCCTGCTGCCACGACGGCTCATCGCCCTGCCGGCGCTCGCGGCGCTGGCACTGTTCGTCTTCGCACTCGCACGGGAGTCGCGGCCGGCGTGGTCTGATCCGGTCTCGGAGAGCTGGTCGCCGTACTACCTCATCCATGTCGAGAACTGGACGACTCACTACGACGTCTCGGTCAACGGAATCCCGCATCAGGAGATCTCGTCGGTCGCCTACCGGCGGCGGACAGAGCCGCTCTATTTCGCCCCGTACGCGCGGATCGGCGGCCGGCCGCCCGGTGACGTGCTGATCGTCGGCGCCGGCACGGGCACCGACGTCGCGATCGCGCTCGCCGAGGGCGCGAGCCACGTCGACGCAGTCGAGATCGACCCACGGCTGTACGCGCTCGGCAAGCAGCTCCAGCAGAACCACGCCTACCAGGATCCACGCGTCTCTGTCCACGTCACCGACGGCCGCGCCTTCCTGGAGCAGACGCACAAGAAGTTCGACCTGATCCTGTTCGCGCTCCCCGACTCGCTCACGCTCGTCTCCGGGCAGTCGTCGCTGCGGCTCGAGAGCTACCTGTTCACGCTCGAGTCGATGCGTACCGCGCGCGCACATCTGAAACCCGGCGGCGCATTCGCGATGTACAACTATTACCGTCAGCAATGGCTCATCGACCGGCTCGCGGGCACGCTGGACGATGTGTACGGCAAGCCGCCGTGCATCGACACGACCGGCGGCGATTTCGCCTCGCTTGCGGACGGCGATGTCACGTGCAAGACGATGTGGAGCGCCGGAGGGCGCACCGTTCCGCCGCCGTCGCGCGACGACTACCCGTTCCTGTACCTCAGGACGAAGTCGATCCCGTCCCTGTATCTGTTGACGCTCGGACTGATCCTCGCCGTCGCGCTCGTCGCCGTCCGCGTGGCGGGAGCTCCTTTCCGGCAGATGCGCACGTATCTCGATCTCTTCTTCATGGGAGCCGCCTTCCTGCTGCTCGAAACGAAGAACGTCGTGCAGTTCGCCCTCCTGTTCGGGACCACGTGGTTCGTGAACGCGCTCGTGTTCGGCGGCATCCTGCTCGTCGTTCTGGCCGCGGTCGAGGTCGCACGGCGGCTTCCCCCGCTTCCCCCGGCGGTTCTCTACGCCGCCCTCTTCGTCGCGCTCGCCGTCGCCTGGGCGGTGCCGCCCGAAGACTTGCTGACGCTGAGCTGGGGGCTGCGGCTGCCCGCGGCGATCGCACTCGCGTTCTCGCCGGTGTTCTGCGCGAACCTCCTCTTCGCCGAGCGATTCAGAGACGTCGGGTCCTCGACGGTCGCGTTCGGCGCGAATCTGCTCGGGGCGATGGTCGGCGGCGTCCTCGAGTACACGTCGCTCATCGTCGGATACCGCGCCCTGCTCCTCGTCACGGGCGGTCTGTACGTGTGCGCGTTCGTCTTCGGACGCCGCTGGGTCTCCCTCGGAGCTGCGACTGCGGCCGCGGACACCGGCGCGTAGTCACTGCGGCCTCGGGTAGCGTCAGGCCCATGCGTACACGGACACTGGGAGACGGTGGACCCGACGTCTCCGTCGTCGGGCTCGGCACGAACAACTTCGGCGCCCGCTGCGACCTCCAGCGAACGCGCACGGTCATCGAGGCTGCGCTCGACAGCGGCATCACGCTCGTCGACACGGCCAACATCTACTCGCAGGGGACGAGCGAGGAGTACATCGGTCAGATCCTGGAGGGGCGGCTCGACCGGATCGTGCTCGCGACGAAGTTCGGCATGAGGATGGACGACGAGCCGCAGATCCCACGCGGCTCGCGCGAGTACATCCGCTGGGCGGTGGAGGGATCGCTGCGCCGTCTGCGCACCGAGACGATCGACGTCTACCAGATGCACCAGCCCGACGACGCGACGCCGGTCGAGGAGACGCTCGGCGCACTCGACGAGCTAGTCCGGGAGGGGAAGGTCCGCTTCGTCGGCTCCTCGAACTTCTCGCCGGGGCAGATCGAGGATGCCGAGCGCGTCGCCCGCGAACGCGGCTTCAATCGCTTCGTCGCCGCCCAGAACGAGTATTCGCTCGTCGAGCGCGGCGCCGAGGACGAGCTGCTTCCGGCGTGCGAGCGGCTCGGCATCGGCGTGCTGCCGTACTTCCCGCTCGCGAGCGGCCTGCTGACGGGGAAGTACGCGCGCGGCGTGGAGGCGACGGAGGGCCGGCTCGCGGGCCGCGAGATCGCGGCCGAGCGGTTCGACCGCCTCGAGACGCTGCAGCGCTACGCGGACGGACGCGGCGTCTCGCTGCTCGAGGTGGCGATCGGCGGGCTCGCCGCGATGCCGGCGGTCGCGTCGGTGATCGCGGGCGCGACGAGGCCGGAGCAGGTGCACGCGAACGTGAGGGCGGGGGAGTGGGAGCCGAGCGCGGACGACCTCGCGGCGCTGAAGGCGCTGCGCTGATCGCCGACGCGGACGACGTCGAGCTCGTCCGCACGCTGTTCCGCGAGTACGCGGACTCGCTCGAGGTCGACCTCTCGTTCCAGGGATTCGAGGAGGAGCTCGCGGCGCTTCCCGGCGGCTACGACGCCCTGCTCGTTGCCGCCGTGGACGGTGAGCCCGCCGGCTGCGTCGGCGTCCGACCGCTCGAGGACGGCATCTGCGAGATGAAGCGCCTCTACCTGCGGCCGGCAGCACGTGGCACCGGCGCCGGGCGCGCGCTCGCGCAGGCGGCGATCGCCCGTGCCAGGGAGCTCGGCTACGGACGCATGCGCCTCGACACGCTCCCCTCGATGACGCAGGCGCGGGAGCTCTACCGCTCGCTCGGCTTCGTCGAGATCGAGCCGTACCGCCACAACCCGGTGAGCGGGACGGCGTTCTTGGAGCTCGATCTCGGAATGTCTGCCCGGAGCGGCTAGTCGCACGGAGCAAGAACGCTCCCGTCCCGCTTGACAATGCGAGATCGGGCGCAAGAGAACTTGTCATCGACTGGTGTAATAGCAAGTAGAGCGCTATTCTTCTTGTCATGGATCCTGACAGATATCTAGCCCTTGAGCTTGGCAGGCCCGTCCGCATAGGGCGCGGAGACTCGGCCTACTTTGCCTTTGCCCCGGAGCCCGTCCCGCGACGGGTCGAGCTCTCAGCCAGCACGATCTATGAGCTTTCGGAGGCTGATCGAGCGGTCGGCGCCCTCTCAGGCTTGGGGGCCCGCCTCCCGAACCCACATCTCCTCATCGAGCCGTATCTCCGACGTGAGGCGGTCGCTAGCACGCGGATCGAGGGGACGCAATCGAGCCTCAGTGACGTGCTTTCAGCCGAGGCGCAACTCAAAGTGGAAACGAGCGATCAGCGGGAGGTCCTGAACTACGTCCGCGCTCTCGAAGCGGGACTCCGAAGGCTCGAGTCGCTTCCACTCAGCAAGCGCCTCATCCGCGAAATGCACGCCGAGTTGATGCGGGGCGTGCGTGGGCAGGAAGGTGATCCGGGCGAGTTCCGCCGGTCGCAGAACTGGATTGGAGGGACGAATCCGTCCAACGCGCGTTTCGTCCCTCCGTCGACAGACCTGCTCGAAGACGCACTCGATGATCTTGAGCAGTTCTTCCACGAGGACATTCGCCTTCCGATTCTCATCCGCTGTGCTCTCGCGCACTACCAATTTGAGACCATCCACCCGTTCATCGACGGGAACGGCCGTCTTGGACGGCTGCTGATTGTCTTCTACCTTGTTGAGCAGCGCGTTCTACAGCAACCGCTCCTCTACCTGTCCGCCTATTTCGAACGACACCGAGATGAGTATGTTGAGCGTCTGCAAGGCGTGCGCGAACGCGGCGAGCTCGATGCATGGTTTGCGTTCTTTCTGCGAGGGGTTGCGGCCCAGGCGCGAGGTGCCGTCGATACTGCTGACGCGCTGCTGCGCTTGAGGGACGACTTTCGCAACCGCCTTCGTCAGATGAACGCACGGGGTCAATCGATCGACGCCGCAGAAGGGTTGATCGGAAACCCGTTCGCCACGAGACCACAACTCTCCCAACGCCTAGGCGTGACGCGCCAGGGCGCTCAATACATCATCACGACCCTGGAGCGGGCCAGAATCGTCGAAGCTGTTGCAGACGGTCGCCGTCCGGCGCTCTACGTTGCTCGCGAGATCCTTGACGTTCTGCAGCGGGACGACTGATGTCCCGAGAACCGCGTCACTTGTGAACGCGGCTCAGCGCAGGATCGGTACGAAGCGTCGCAATCGCTTCCGCTCCGCCGGCAGGTAGAACCCGAGCACGGCGAGCGCGAGCGGATACACGAGCACGAGCACGAACGACGGCGCCAGGGAGAGGTGCGTGGCACGGGCGGCAACGGTCAGACCGACGGCAGCACCGACCACGGTCACGATACGGCGCCACTGGTAGGGCACCGGATACACGTGCTGTGCGTACCAGGTCATGCCCACGAACAGGACCACGTACGCCGCCACGGTCGAGATCGCGGCGCCGACCATGCCCCAGCGTGGGATCAGCCAGAAGTTGAGGCCGATGTTCACGGCGGCGCCGGTTCCCGTCACCACCCAGTTCAGCTGCGTCCGCCGCGCACGGCCGCTGCCGATCGCAAGCACGGTGTACCCGGCGTAGATCGCCACCGCGAATGCGAGGAGCGGTACGCCCTTCTCGGCTCGCTGATAGCGCGGATTGGTCAGCAGCTCGACGAGCCACGGCGAGAGCGCGCCGAGTGCGAGCGCAAGCCACGACGCGATCGCGAGCAGATACGTGAGCACGAACGAGTACGTCCGGCGCGCCTCGCCTTCGTCCTCGATCGAGTATGCGAACGCGGGCCAGGCCGTGCGGAATGCGAGCATCAGGAACGTGACCACCGACGCGATCTT
>Ga0335079_10005976_pt1 | contig 13921 bp, 5 predicted proteins | sample Lox_Sample_33_FD_206719 | JGI IMG/M metagenome (GOLD analysis project Ga0335079, IMG submission 206719) | Soil microbial communities from Loxahatchee National Wildlife Refuge, Florida, United States - Lox_Sample_3.3 | ecosystem: Environmental > Terrestrial > Soil > Wetlands | place: USA: Florida...
TGTGTATTATGGCGGTACGTACTACACAAGCGGACCCTTCGACCATGAATTCGCCGGATTCTCATCGATCAAAGCGACCGACCCGGCCGGGAACGTCACGAAGACGTACTACGACACCTCGAATGGCACAAGCACATCGCTCGGCCAATACAACGACAACTTCTGGAAAATCGGGAAAGCGTATCGCACCGAAAATTACGACGCGAACAGCAAGCTGTACAAGACGACCATAACAAAATGGGACAGCGCGAGTCTGGGCGGAAATGCCGCGTACGTGTTTCCCGACCAGATGCTCGAGATGGACTATGACGGCCTCGCGACCCACCAAGAGCTGGCCGAGTCGTATACGTGGAACACGGCGACCGGCAATCAAACGCAGAAGATTCAATGGGGCCAGGTAACCGGCACGAGTACGGGCGCGTTTTCGACAAGCACGAACGGACTCGTGACAAATCTCACGTACGCTTCGACCACGGGTTCAAATGTGATCGGAAAGGTCTCTGATGAAACGCTGCTCAACCCGAGCAGCACGAAAATTCAAGAGACGCAGTACTACTACGACGGCCTTTCGCTCGGCAACATTGGCGCGGGCAACCTCACAAAGCAGCTTGATTGGAAGAGCGGCAGCACATACGTCACCTCCCAAAACACTTACAACAGTTACGGGCTTCTCACCCAGACGCTCGATCCCCGCAACAACACGACGACCTATGCCTACGACAGCTACAACCTGTACCCCGCAACGACCACCAACGCTCTCAACCAAGCGACGAACAACCAATACGATTACTCGACCGGGAAGATCACCAAAACTATCGATCCGAACAAACTGACGTTCCTAACGAGCTACGACGGCGTCGGCCGACCACTACAGGTGTTGCAGCCGGACCAAACGACCACATCGACGCTCGATACGAAAACCACCTTCACCTATACCGACACTTCGAATGCGGTGAGCGTCCACGAGTCGGACTATCTGAACAGCACGACGACAGTCGATACCTACACGTACTATGACGGCTTGAACCGCCTCATCCAGACGCGGAAATCGGCGACCGATGCCGGAATGTACAAAGTAACGGATCGGTCCTACAACAACCGCGGCCTCCTGCAGTCCGCATCCTTACCGTATTTTGCGAGCGGCGGCGCGTATGCAACTCCCACGACGACGGCCGCGCTCTTCGCGAATTACACCTACGATCCTTTGGGTCGAGTGCTCACGACCGTGAACGCGGTAGGCACCGTGTCAGACGCGTATACCAATTGGAAGACCACAATCACCGACGCCAATGGAAATCCGAAGGACGAATACCACGACGCGTTCGGGAACCTCGTGCAAGTTGCCGAGCATAACGGTTCGAGCACCTACAACACGTACTACACCTACGACGGGCTCCACGACCTCCTCAACCTCACCGATGCGAATAGCAATCTTCGCAATTTCGCCTACGACGGCTTGGGTCGGATGGTCTCATCAACCGACCTGCATGCAGCAACCGACAGCACCTATGGCGTTTGGAATTACACCTACGACGACGCGGGCAACCTTAGTACCCGAGTCGATCCTAAGAATCAGACCGTCAATTGGACCTACGACGGCCTGAACCGTATGCTCACCGAAGATTTCACGGGAGCGACCGGAACCGAAATCACGGATACGTACGATACCTGCACCAACGGCATCGGTCGCCTCTGCACGGTCTCAAGCACCAATGCTGTATCCCTTACGACGAAAACTTACGATGCACTCGGGAACCTCGCGAGCGAAGCGAAGACGATCAGCGGCACGACGTACACGACGAACTACACCTATGATCGGCAGGGCAACCAGCTAACGATTACCAACCCGGACAACTCGGTCGTGTATTACACGTATGGCACGGCGGGATTGCCGACGAGCGTTGTAGAGCAGGAATCGGGGAGTAGTTCCTCGACAATCATTTCGAGCATCGATTATTCGCCCACTGACCAAATCGCCATCGAGACATATGCCAACGGCATGGTAGCGAAGAATATTTATGATCCGCTGCAGTTGTACCGCCTCGTTGGCAAAGTGACGACGGATAACCAAGGCCAGATGTCGCCGCATCATGGCGGTGGTTTCGGTCCGCTTACGCCCGGTCCCGGCCTCAATACCTCGTTCACGTTCATCCGAAGATATCTTGGAGCAGTGGATAGCTTCACAATTCCTATGGGCGTCGCATCACTCACCGTTTCTGCATATGGGGCGCAGGGCGGAGGCGGCGGGGGATTGGGAGGTGCTGCTACTGGAACCCTGAGTGTCACGTCGGGCACGACCTATTACTTCGTGGCTGGCGGCGTGGGTGCTAATGGCAGTAGTAGTGGTGGCGGTCCTCAGGCGGGTAATGGTGGTGGTGGTATGTCGTGGTTCTCGTCACACAATTCATTTGATGGTAGCGTTCTTCTCGTTGCGGGCGGCGGAGGCGGAAATGGTGGTAGCGGTTCGCTTAATAGCGGTGGAAGCTTTAACGGTGCCTTAGGGGGATATGGCGGCGGTGGCAATGGCGGAAACAATGGTGGTGGTAACAATTCAGGCTCTGGGGGCGGGGGCGGGGGGTATTGGGGTGGTTATGCCGGAGGTTCACAATCTGGGGGTACAGCTGCAACGCAAAGTTCTGGTTATGCTCAGGGGCAAGGAGGGGCAGGAACGAACGGAGGCAATTGTTCGGCTGGCGGTGGTGGTGGCGGTGGCGGAGGGCTTGCGGGCGCAAACGGAACAGTCAGTTATTCATGCCAAGGGTTTGCGGGGTCCGGTGGCGGTGGCGGAGGGTCATCGTTTATGGCATCGACGCTTACCGCGACTAGTACCGCAACGAGCGTCAATCCAGGCAACGGTTACTTTGCAATCACTGAACTTCCTGCAAACCCTGTGGTTGCGCCATATCTTTCGTCGCAGAACCAATATCACCTCGACGGAGTGACGCAACTGAATGCAGGGAGTTCAACGACCGAAGGCGGCGCCACGTTCAAGGCGACACTCAATTCGAGCGGCACGCTTGGCTTGCAGCTCCAAGTTGAGGTCGAACCAATCGGAAAGAATTTCACGAACATCGCAAATGTGACTGCAACGGCATACGTAGCGCCGAATCAGGTCGCGACGACGACGTTCTATGGATTGAACGGCAGTTACCATTGGCAAGCGCAAGTGGTCGATAGTTTTGGCAACAGTTCGGGATGGCAGCGATTCAGCTCGAGCACCTATGCCACCGATTTTTCGATTACGTCGCAATCAGTGCCGACGAATGCAACCATTACGTACTCCGGTTCCATCGGGACATTCACAGTCCCTAGCGACGTTTCACAGCTTACGTTGAACGCCTATGGCGCTCAGGGAGCGCCATCCTCAACGTCGACCGGAATAACGATAGCGCCAGGAGGATATGGCGGAAGAGTTTCGTACACCATGCAAACCGTTCCGGGCAGCATCTTCTACTATTTCGTCGGCGGACAGGGCGGCAGTCCCGTCAGCGCGGGTGATATGACGTGGATTTCTCCGACAAGTACTTTTTCGACATCGACAGTCTGGGCGATCGCAGGAGGGGGTGGTAACGGGGGTACGCAAATTTCTGGGGGATGCTCATCGAACGTAGGCGGTTCTGGCGGAACGGGAGGAGGCCTTACCGCCGGATCCGGCAATAATGGCGGGGGGAATGGGTATGGTGTCGCAGCAGGCGGTGGTGGCGGAACGCAGTCGGCGGGTGGGGGAGGAGGATCAGGCGGAACGGGATACCTCGGCAGTAATGGCGGAAATGGAATGACTGCCACATCGACGGTCGGCGCTGTTGGCGGTGTAGGTGCTGGGTGTGGCGGTGGCAGTGGTGGTGCGGGAGGCAGTGGTTACTTCGGTGGGGGGGGAGGCGGCGGAGGAGGCGGAGGAAGCACGGCAAATGGTTTCGGCGGCGGCGGCGGTGGTGGCGGTGGATCGTCCTACGTCTTCGCAACGTCTTCATTCATAAACACGAGCACGGCATCGGGCGTGAATCCCGGAAACGGATACATATCGATCACCGAATATCACACCGCGCCGATTATCGCATCGCTCAATCAATATCACCTCGACGGCGCCACGCCGATCAATACAGGGAGCTCGACGACAGAAAACGGAGCGGTGTTCGCATCAACGCTCACCTCGAACACCACAAGTACTATGCAGCTCCAAGTTGAAGTCGAGCCCGCAGCAACGAACTTCCTGAACGCGGCGAACGTGACGAGTAGCGCATGGGTTTCGACTGGCGGAGTTGCTACGACGTCCTATACCGGACAGAGCGGCAGCTATCACTGGCAGGCGCGTGCCCTCGACTCTCAGGGTAATAGTTCGGCATGGCATCCGTTTGTTACGAGCAACAGCAGTAGCGGACCGTTGGAGTTGTATGCGACGCCGTTATTCACGGACGCGAACCTTGTTTCCTACTATCGCATGGAAGGGAACGCGAGCGATGCGAAAGGAGCCAACAACGGAAGCGGTACGAACGTCCTTTATAACAAGACTTATGGCATGTTCGGCAAGGGCGCGAACTTCAACGGCAGCAGCAGCGTCTTATCAGCCTTCACGTCGTCACCAGCGATTAGTGGCACCTACAGCGTTAATCTGTGGTTCCAAACCAACAATATAACCGGCGGATCGGATTTGAGTTTATTTTCGACACGTGCCGCGAACACCGCGCCGTATCTCGATAGCCAAGTGGGGACTGACGTGGCGATCAACTATCCCGGCAGCGGCGGTTTTCACGGCGACATCGGCAATGGCACGAGCTGGCTTACGACATCCGCCAACGCCTCCTACACGCTCGCGACTGGAACGTGGTATATGTTCACCGCCGTCTACGCGACGAGTGGCTGGACGTATTACGTGAACGGTAGTGCCATTGCCTCGGGCACCTACAGTGGTACGCCGCTTTTTACCGGCTCAAGCAACGAGTTGGCGATTGGGAACGTGGATTTGAGCAGCGGATACTGGCTGAACGGCGACATCGATGACTTCTCAGTATTTTCGCGTGCCCTTACGGCATCGGAAATCTCAAATCTCTACACCGGGCAGTGGCCGATCAATCCGACCGCATTTGTCATCAGCAATTTGTATTTCACATACCCCGTGAACGGCACGACGGTTCCGCAGTTTTCGAACTGGCAGTTGAAAGCCCGGAACGTGACCTCGACCAACAGCTACAAAGTGCAAGTCGGCTGGGGATTGCTCCAGCCCAATGAGGCAACGAGCTCCATCAGCGCGTCTGGCACGCAATTGCTTTCCGGCGTGAACGTACCGAAACAACTTTACCCAGGGGACTATTCCGACACGGGCGATCCGGTGCCAATCATTGCATCGGGCACACTTACCGATATCACGAGCGGAAGCACTCTCATTTCCTCGACAACCGTCAGTTTCAATGAAAAGACGATTGCCGCGACATCGAATTGCAACAGCCAAGACTTGCAGTGTATCGCTTATACCTACGATGCGAACGGCAACATCACGAAGATCGTCGACAACTCGGCGAACAATGCCGCGATCACGGTCAATTACACTTACGACGGTTTGAACCGCCTCCTTTCAGCGTCATCTTCAAACGCGACGAGCGGTCCGAATTACGCCCAAAACTTCGCCTACGACCCGCTTGGTAACCCCCTTACAGGTCCCGCAGGTACCTATACCTACGGGCAATCCGGTTATGCCGATCCCGACGCGGTTACCTCAATTTCAAATTCCGGGGCGACTTCGACCATTTCATTCGTTCAAGCGATCCAAGGCAATTTGAGCGGCACATCGGCGACTTCAACGCTGACCGGGGTAACTGCGGGTAATCTCTTGATGGTTGAAAATAACTATACCGGTTCCATGACATCGAGTCCGCTTGTAGACGACGCGGGCACACTGACCTTTGTGGCGAGCACGTCGTGGCATGGGGGAACAGCTCACAGTTATCTTTACTACGAAAAGAATGCTGCAGCTGGCAGTCATGATTTTCATATCACGTACGGATCGGCTCCGTCGTATCCATCCTTAAATGTTGCGGAATACTCAGGCGCAAGCACTTCATCGCCCCTCGATACCTTCGGTGTCGCCACAGGAACCGGTGACCCGGTCACCATTCCAGCTCTCACCTCGGCTGGGGTAAACGAAATGGCGTTTGGATTTGGCAACGCGGCGGGCGCAACGTTGAGTTCCGGAACTGGCTTTACGCTGCGAGGCTCGGCGGGTCTCATCGAGGACAACGCAACCAGTACCATGGCAGCGGGAACGGCGGTCTCAACAACCTTCTTTGGCTCATCAGGCGCTGATTGGGTGGACATCGGGGCGTTGATAAAGCCCGCGCCTGGAAACGCTGGATCGGGCACGGTTGCCACATTTGCATACGACAACGATGGCAATGTGCTTTCGACTGGTAACGCGACCGACACCTGGGACTATCGCAATGAGCTCACGCAGGTGTTGATAGGAGGGGCAACATCGACGTATGGATATGACTATACCGGCGAGCGTGTTCAAGTTGCGTACGCCACCTCAACTACGTACTATCCGGAAACAACCTACACTGTGAATGGGGCCACGAAAACAAAAAACATCTTTGCGGGCGGCACGCTCGTTGCGACAATCCAAAACAGTTCCGGGACCAGCGGCTATCAGTTCTATCGAACGATCACCGTTACGTCCTCGGCTTCGATCGCATCAGGAACCCTTGCGAATTTCCCCATGCTCGTGTCGAGCACGATTTCTTCATGGGCTTCCGCCTCTCACGGTGGGCACATTCAAAACTTGGTAACGGCCCCCAACGGCCGTCAGGAGCCTGCTGACCTCGTATTCGCAACGTCATCGGCGAACTGCAACACCGCGCCTCTCAATTTCGAAACAGAAAGCTATACGTCCTCGACGGGGGCTCTGATCGATTGGGTGACCGTTCCTTCCATGTCTACGGGTACCGTTATTTACGCCTGTTATGGCAATTCATCCCTCAGTACCGATCAAACACATCCTTCATCGACGTGGAACTCGAATTATGTGGGGGTATGGCACTTAGCGACAACAACTGATTCAACGGCGAATGGCTACAACACGACTATTCAAAATGGTGCTTCGTCTACCAATAACGGCATCGTGGATGGTGCATTCGGCTTCAATGGCAGCAATTCATATCTCAACATCCCGAGCACGAGCAGTGTCCTGTCCGCACTCACCTCGACTATGACCATCGCAGCATGGGTAAACACCCCAAGCCTCGCATCGCCGCAATACATCATGAGCGCCTCGCGACAGAATTCCAACAGCAATGGGGTGTCGTTGGATATAGAAACCGGCGGTGCCCTGCACTTCACCACATTCGGGGTGTCAGATTACATATCCACAGGGGCCATTGTGGCCACGGGAACGTGGAAGTTCGTAACGGTGTCATTCAGCAGCGGGACAGCGTCGTTCTATCTGAACGGTTCCTTTACGGATGCGCAGACGGGCGGCAATGCAAACACAAATACGGGCGATCCTTATTACCTAGGAGCCTCGACAAATTCGGGAACCAGCACTCCTGCACGAGGGTTTAACGGAAGGATGGATGAAATATCGATCGCGAAAGTCGCCCTGTCGTCGTCTTGGATTCTCACCCAATACAACAACCAGAACTCACCCTCGACGTTCTATACCGTGGGTTCGGAAACGAGTGGCGCTAGCGGGTCGAGCACAGCGACTACGTACTACGTCTTGGGGGATAACCTTAACGGAACAAACGTGCTGACGAACACTTCGGGCACTGTTGCGGAAACGTTGAGCTACTACCCGTACGGAGCAATAAGAATAGACAATAAGACGGGATCGTATGCGGGCGAAGATCGTAAATACATAGGGCAGCAGTATGACGCCGCGACCCAACTCTCATATCTAAAAAATCGTTATTACAGCGGCAGCCAGGGACAATTCTTAAGCGAGGATCCAGCCTTCCTCGCGATAGGCAATCCGAACAAAGTTCAGCAACTTACGAGTCAAAACCAATCTTCACTTCTTGCAAATCCACAATCGCTAAATGTGTATTCTTATTCCCAAGATAATCCGATCACAAAGAGCGATCCGAACGGTAATTGGCTTGTAGATATAAATTTCAGTTTTCTCATTCCACTTTGGCAACCAATCGTGGGAGCCGGACCTACAAAAGATCTCATAATAAGTCAGGAGGGTATATACGAATTTCAAGGTGGATCAGTGGGAGCTAAGCCTGGACCAGGAGGCTCTATCAGCTTCTCTACAGCTAATCCGTCTCCGGGATGGAGTTCGGGATACTCTATCTGCCCCGTCGTGTGCTACAGCAAATCTTTCGGAAGTGATGGAGCTACGGAATGGGGTATTGGGACGCCGGGCGTCAGTGTGAGCGGAGGATACACGAAGCAACTGATAAGCTTTGGTCCGGCGGTTTACAACATTTACCCGAATCAAGCACAGACCAATCAATCCATCCAGAATGTCAATCAAAGTTTTGGCAGACCCACCCCGGTCGCTAATTCTGCGTCGACCATCTCTTACATCTATAATTCGACCGGCGGAAGCGGCAGCCCCAATGTGTTGTCCGGACAAAATCCCGCATCCAAGTACACATTCAGTGGCGGAGTAAATGCGTACGGAGAATCGTACAGTCAAGTCTTCCCAGCACAAAAATAATTAATACACTAAAGTAATGGAAGGAAAAAATTTAAAACTGAGGCATAACAAATGGCTATTGCCGACGTACCTAATCTTCTTTGCGATAATCATATATTTCGGATTTCGTGGTGGGGAAGTATGGCTTATCATCGTCGCTTGTCTTGCCTTTAGTCTTTTCTCCTTCCTGGATCTCTGGCACAACGTTTCCTATCGCAACGGAATTATCACGGTAGCCCTGTTTCCTCACAGTCCTGTTTCGATGAAGGTAGCTGACATCGCCACAGTTAGACAAGAGACTAATATGTTAGGATTTGAAACCCGGAGGAATATATCCATTTATGACACGCATGATAAAAGGGTCGTTAGAATCGGCTTGGGAACGTTCGTTAAAGAGGACGTCCGTAATCTCATGCAGATTATTCATAAGGAGCGGCCGAACTTGGTGATGCCAGAAGGTTGGCTTAAATAATTCGCACATGTCAACATGATACCGCCCAACCGCGCGGGGGAGCGTGATTGTGGTGGCCCTTGAAAACATGCCGATAGCCCCCACGGGCGCCCTCACGGTTGCCACGAATGCCGCCTACAGTCATCCTGCCGAACCCCAAGGATGCGGAGCAGGTGTCGGCCAGAGCATTTACATAGGGCTATGCTCAGGTATTTGCACACTAAACTTATGCTCATAAATTAGTTACTATAAATAGCGTTGGCTCCCGACTGTTGTATATGAGTGCTTATTTGGTCCTGGGAGGGTTTGGTTTGTATGACTGGCGCAAATACAAGCAGAGATACGATTTGTGGTTTACTTGGTTTGGCGCGGTGGGCTTCATTATTGAGCTAGTCTACTATGTATTAATCGTTGCAGGGTCATCCGCCGAGAGTCTTACGGTTATCGATGCTATCGCTAAGGTATTCGATGTGGTTCTATTGATGGCAATAATATTGTTAGTCATTAGCACTATACAAGGAAGCCCTCCAATACTCTGTGAAGAAGCGGATTGCCAAAAGTCGCAGACCTTTCTTTCGTGGCCGCCAGACACCTCATCCCGCCCGAGGAGGCAGTTCTTGAGCCAGTTACTCACACTAGAACGTTATGCTTATCAATAAAAAGGAGACCATCGTTTTACTTCTGATCACCTTGACCGGAGTTGTTTTGCGTTTGTATCATATCGACGGCATTTCTTTGTGGAACGATGAATTATTGACGATACAGTTCGTAAACCACAGCATCCCTGGGATGTTTGCCACAATTTGGCCGAAAGAGATGAACATGACTCTCTATTATCTCTTTTGCAATTTGTGGTTGCATTTGTTTACCCATCCCTCGGAAGGCACCCTTCGCATGCTCTCGGTGATATTTTCCGTCCTCGGTATTCCTGCTGTTTATTTCCTTGGCAGAACGATCAGTGACGACAAGAAGATTGCCAATACGACGGGATGGATAGCCGCATCTCTCATAGCGGTAAATGCATTTAACATTCAATACGCACAAGACCTTCGGTCATATGGCCTTTTGTTCTTATTGTCGACGCTTTCGACACTTTTGTTCATCAAGATAATCCGAAACTCTCGCTCATGGAAGCTTTGGCTTGCGTATACGTTGGTGAATATCGGCGGAATATATAGCCATTATTTCTTTGTTCTGTTGTTATTTGCGCAGGCGCTCTCGCTCATCGCCATCGTTACTGAAAGCTCAAGAAGTATTCCGTGGAAGAAGCTTATCATCAGTTACGCGGCGGTCGCGATATCTGCCATCCCGCAGTTCATAGCGGCACTCATCGCGGGAACGGGAGGTTTAGCATTTTTGGGCAAACCTGGTTTTGCGAGCCTCGTCGGCGTTTTCATCTTAATGGGAGGTACTACATATAAATGGATTATATTCTACGTTATTGCGGTTCTCGCAGGATTGTTCGTGGGATGGACGTGGAGTAAAAAAGAAATAGCAAAAAAGTGGGCGCTCGTTCTCTTTGTGAGCTGTTCGGTTTTGCCGGCGTGCTTGGTCTGGATAGAATCCGAGCTTCACACGCCTTTATTCGATGCCCATTATTTCCTTTTTTCGGAGCCATTTATGGCGGTCATTGCCGCTTTCGGTATCGTAAAAATGTTGCACATGGAGAGTCGCGTTGCAAAATTCTGCGGAGCGCTTCTCTTTGGTCTCGTGATTATGTTTTCACTGATGGGGGTTAAAAACTATTTCACTTCCTACAAAAATGAGGACTGGAGGGGAGTGTCCCAATTGTTAGAGGCAGAATGTTCGGGGGCCGATGCGTTGCGTCTCTATTATCCAGCATACACTCAGGATTTCACGTCCTTTTATGACCCCCGAGTATCAACACAAGATCCTGACTTAGAAAATAGTGAACTACAAACTCCAAATCCGACGATAACTACAAAATCGATACCCACAGATTACCGCAGGGTATGTTTGGTTGTCCGTCCAGCATATGTGCACCCGGCGACCATCCTGTCAGCACTGCAAGCACAATACCCGAATATGATCCCGACGCCGAGCTTCTCCTTGTTGGACGTATATATATATGAAAAATAGTGTGAAGATCAGTTGTCTTTCTGAAGAGTAGACGATGTATTCGTTATCCTGCTCATAATACGATAGCGAGCTGTTCGTGCAAATGAGGGCGATATGTTTCAGGACTGCATCTTGGTTCATTCGAGCATTTCCGTCGAACTACCCAACAAGTTAGACCATTTCGCGGGCTCCTCTGAAACGGCGGCCCGTATTCTGGCTACGCCATTGAGGAGCCCACGAAATACTCTAACTGGTGATCTCTTTGTTCGAATGTATGTATGCCGTGCCAATGGCAGCAGCATCAAAAATCGGCATATTTTGATGCTCATGCTGCCACCTCTTTCGCTTGGGAGGCACTCTCCATAGGAGTTCGGGGAATTGGTGGGCGAGAAATGTGGCTCTTTGTTCTTTGTTTCGGATTCCGAAGGCATTGAAGTGACGCTGCATTGTACGTTTGCTGACATAGTCCACAGGAACTGAGAGGCAGCGGGACAGGCGCACTATCATTTGTACAGAACTGCGAGTGTCGGGCCTCTTGCCTAGGCGCTGCAGGACGACAAGACGTGGTCGCGACGCATGTAGTAGTCGGACAAAACGAACCCCTCCTCGATGCGAGGATGTAATGCGCACGAGTCCGAAATCGAGAAGCCGCGTCTGCGAGGCGAACACGACGAAGCCAAGCCACCGTCCTCGAACGTCGAGAGCAAGGACACGTCCTTGCTGATCCGAATGCTCAGCATTCATGGAACAGATTGACGGTTGGAATTCTCCCGTTCAGAAAGCCACAAAAGTTTGCGAGCGATCTCATTAGCGTTCCGTCCCTTCGCGCTCCGCTTTCCCAATTCTGCTTCGAACAAGGCTAATTTCGCTTCGATATCGGTAGCGATCTCTTCACGGAGTCCGGCGAACAATTCCGAAACAGGAACTCTGAAAACGACTTCGTATCCGATTGCCATATCGAGGGAGGGCAGCGTGTGGAAGAGCTCATGTCTCGCGAGGCTTTCAATGCGAAATCCAAGGAGTGCGCTCAGTTCGCGTTGACTAAGGCCAGATCGCCTTCGCTGGATGCGAATGTAGTTCGGGAGGTGCTCTTCAGGTTTTGTCGGTGTCATTCGGCTACAGAATCTCAGTGTGCGACCTTTACAGTTCAGCGTAACAAACGGAGAAAGCCAAACCAGCCCTTCAAACCAGTACCGGCTGTCGGGTCTCGGCGTCTGCAATCGGGGTTATCCACATCGTGGCGACGCACAGGGCACGAGATAGCTGACATCGGCGGATTCAGATGTGTGGATACCTTTTCCCGCCAGCGGTGTAGGGTTAAGGTCACGTTTCGATTGGGCCTCGTCGAAACGCAACCAACTGTGAAGGCCATACCTTTCCCAGGATGGTTGGACCACTGCCGTATATCGGTGGGAAGCGAAACCTCGCGAAGCAGACTCGCTTCGTCATCGTCGTAACCATCGCTTTGGCAATCTGCTCAGGACCAGCCTTTTCACAATACAATGATGCCGCATATGGGATTCCGCCGAACGCGTCAGTGATTCGGATTCCGCTTGGCTTCATAAATCCTCTGTCGGGACAAGTGCATCTCGAAATTCCCCTGGTCAGTCTTCCGACCCGTAGCGCGGACGGACCGTATGTCGCGACGATGGTGTACGACACGAATTATGTTCTCTTCAATAACAACACTAGTTCTTACGCCGGAAGTGACGGGTGGCGACTGCAGTACGGAATGGCGAATTCGGGTACTTTTACGTTTTCGTCAACTTCTGCTTCTTGCCCCGATCCAGGTTATCCATATGGAGAGCAGTGGCAATATTCCAACTTCACATTTACAGACGTTCACGGCACGTCACACACGCTAACGTACAATGGGAACCTCATATACAATCAATGTTCGAACATACAAGGGCAATGGGATCCCAACACAGGGAGCCCGAATAATGCCACTGGAACCGCGTCGGACGGGTCAGGTTATACGTTCAACGTAACCAGCGCTACGGGTGATAACGTCAATGCGGAAGTGTGGGCACCTAACGGTAGCGTAGTGTCGCATTTGCAGAGTGGAGGTTCGGGCTACACAGGAGATGCCAACGGCAACACCGGCAGCGGGATTTATACAACCTTTCCGATAAGTTTCAGCAGCAGCTTCGGAGCTTGTTGGTTTACTCAAAAGACTTGGTACATGTATGTTACTGCTTCAGATGGTTCGCAGCAGACATACACATTTACTTGCCAACAGCAGAACATCTCAGAGCAGGGCTTTCCTTCCGGGAAGTTGTGGATGATGTCCTCCCTAGGGCTTCCTGACGGTACCACCTATCAGTTTACCTACGACACCGGAACGACCGGAAATCATATGGGAATCATGACGAGCATGACCCTTCCGACCGCAGGATCCATTTCGCTCGGCCATGCCTACTCTGGAAGTCAAACGTGGGCTCCCTACCTCACCTCTGCGACATTCAGCGGCGGCACGTGGAACTTCACAAATACGCAAACGGGTTCGGGAAACAGCGTTGTAAGGACAGCGACGGTAATTGGGCCGGCTCGGTACGACGCGATTTTGAAAAAAAATGTTAACGATACGACCGTCTTTACGAGTGTTTCCGGGGGAGCAGATACCGTCCAAACCGTGCAACGCTATAGCGGGACCAGCACACTGTTGAGCACGGACTCCTACGCGTACACAGCACCCTACGGCGGTGGCTGTCTAAGTTCGCACACTACAACACTGAACGATACGGGGCAGTCAG
>Ga0335079_10005978_pt1 | contig 13915 bp, 11 predicted proteins | sample Lox_Sample_33_FD_206719 | JGI IMG/M metagenome (GOLD analysis project Ga0335079, IMG submission 206719) | Soil microbial communities from Loxahatchee National Wildlife Refuge, Florida, United States - Lox_Sample_3.3 | ecosystem: Environmental > Terrestrial > Soil > Wetlands | place: USA...
CCGGCCCCGGGATCGATCGCCACACCGCCCACATCGCCCTCGCCCGTGTACAGGCTCGCGGCACCCGTACCGTTGAGGTTCCCGACCCGAACAGTGCCGGCGAACTCGTTGGTCCAGTAGAGCTTTCCCGCGGTCGGATCGATCGCCAACTGGGTGGGATAGTTCTCGCCGGTGAACAGGTTGCTAGCGCCGGTTCCGTTGAGATTCCCGACGCGAATCGTGAACGTGTCGTAGCTGCCCCAGTAGATCTTCCCCGCCGCCGGGTCGATCGCCACCCCGACGGGATAAGACTCGTTGGCGAACAGGGACCTGGCAGCGCCGCTGCCATCGAGATTTCCCACCCGGATCGCGCCGCTTCCGGATATCGCGTTCGCCCAATAGATCAAGCCGGCGGTCGGATCGATCGCGACGCCAGACGGTTCGCTCTCGCCGGTATACAAGTCCCGTGCACCGGTGCCATCAAGGTTGGCAACGCGGATGGTGCCCGACGTCGTGTCCGCCCAGTAGATCTTCCCAGCCGCCGCGTCGATCGCGACACCCTCTGGACTAGCCTCACCCGTGAACAGGTCATGGGCGCCCGAACCGGCAAGGTCCCCGAACCGCAGCCCTCCCGCGCCCGTGTAGCTCGTCCAATAGATCGAATCGGCGGCAAATGCGGCGGACGCAAACCACACCAACGCGGACAGCACCAAACCCAAGATGCAGCCGAATATGGTGCCCCGACGAAGAACCTGCCTCATAACCCCCGTCCGATCCCGCGGTCGGTAAAAGCCTAACGGACGGAGGCCCCCGGCGCTGTCAAGCGACTGGCACCGAGCATCGATCCGATGCGAAACGCCGGTTAGGCTTCGCCCCCGTGACCTTCTGCCCCGGATGTGGTCTACCAGCCGCAGAAGGTGATCACTCGAGGTGCCTGGCGCGCCAACAGGTCAGCGACCCGCCTCGATTCTGTGCGACCTGCGGCCGGAAACTCGCAGTGCAGGTGCTGCCCACGGCCTGGACGGCCCACTGCGTGAAGTGCGGACCCGCCTCTCACTAGCCATCCTGTGACGAGGAAAGGATCTGGCTGTGGAGGTCCAGCAGCCGCGGCACGTCACCACCGTCAACCCGACCCATACCGCATTCGGTGCAAATCCCCCAGTGGCGAGCGCCCCCGGGGGAGTTGATCAGGGCAGCGTCGATCTGCTCGATCTGCTCGGCGGTCGTGCCCGGTGCCTGGTCGTCAGGGTGGTAAGGCACGAGCGCGAAGTACAGCTCGGTCTCGGGTCCCGTCGTCAGGCCGCCGAGCGGTTCGAAGTAGTCACCGTCGTTGCGGCCCTGGGGCACGGTGAAGGAGACGAAGTTGAGAGGGCGCTTCGCTGCGGAGGTGACGGCGTTGACGAGATCGACCTGCATCTGCAGCGACTCGGGCTGCTTGAAGTGCTGGTGGCCGTAGTCGCCGTAACAGAGGTGCATGCCGACCGGGACGTCGGCCGGCACCTGCTCCAGGCAGCGGACCAGCCCCGGCACGATCTGGTCAATCGGGACCTTGGGGCCCATCGCTCCCTCGAGCGCTCCGAACTCGACCGCGACGTCCCACTGGACGGCGATCCGCTCGTGCGGGAGCCGTTCGAGCGCGGTGTCGAGATCGGCGAACAGCGCCTGCTCGTAGGAGGGCGCGACCTTGGGGAGATCGTCCGGGGCGATCGTTCCCGCCATCGATGCCAGCGGCGTCGGGTACTGCAGCTGGAATCGCACGTCGGCCGGGATCGTGCCCGCGTTCTGGAGCCGATCAAAGGTGGCGAAGGACTCGGTGTATTCATCAGCATAGCCGAGGTCGGGCCAGTTGATCATCTCGGCCGACGCGCCCTCGGTGAGGCGTAGCTGAGGCATCGGTGGAGCGTCGGGGGACGTCTCGTAGGCCTTCCCGACCGACACGGTCTCGAACTCGGGCATCTTCTGGAACTTCTGGATCTGGAAGTTGATCCAGTAGTTGCGGTCTCCGGGCTCCCCGTCGGTCATCCGTCGGACGCCGTTCGGGATACGCGTGCTGATCTCCCGCATGACGGTCTCGGCATCGGGCAGATTGACCGAACCATTGAAATGAACGGCTGTGGGTGGCATCGCAGTCCTCTCGGTGGTATCTCCGCTCTCCGCCCCCGTTCATATCACGCGCGCGAGGCGGGGGCCTGCGACGAGTGCCGTGGTCGGCGCGGACTACCAGCCGTTGCGGTGCACCACGTCGTCGAAGGGCCGCCGCTTCAAGCGAGTGCCGGGCTTCAGTGGCCGGTCCGCTGGATAGCCGAGATCGATCACGAACGCGACGAGCTTGCCCTCGGGAACACCGAGCACCGACCTCGCCACGTCCTGATCGCCCACCGCCGAATGACCGCTCCCGATCCCCAGGTCCGCGGCGGCGATCATCATCTGCATCGTCGCCTGCCCGATGTCGAACCGGTTGCGCTCGCGAACGCGGGCCTCGTCCTCGTCGGGTATCACCATCGCGATCGCCGCCGCAGCGTTGGCGATATGGCCGCCACCGCGCCACACCCCGGAGAGCTCACGCAGCATCTCCCGGTCGGTCACGACGACGAAGTCCCACGGCTGGTTGTTCTGCGACGAGGGCGCGATCCGGCCAGCCTCGAGGACCCGATCGAGGTCCGCGTCGGGGATCGCCCGGCCGGCGAACTCGCGGACGTTGCGTCGAGCGGTGATGGCATCCCAGGTCTCCATCTACAGCCTCCTCACTGGTGGCCGGCGGTTGCTTACGGGGTTTCCTGCCCATGGAGCCTACGGATCTCCCGAAGCGTGCTTGGAGACAGGCTGATCAAAAGAAGCCGAACTGAATTAAGCTCACCTACCTGCCCGGAGCCGGTAAACTGATACGAGTTCAGTTTGAAGGCGTCGAAGGAGGTCCAACCCAATGTCGGATTCAGAATCGGTCGTTGACCTCCTCGTGTTCGGGGGCGGTATGGCCGGGATGAGCGCAGCGGCGCGCGCGTGCAGCGACGGGGCAAGCGTGGTGCTCGTCGAGAAGGGCCCAGCGATCGGAGGCTCGGCCATGTACGCGGGCTTCATCTGGACCGCGCCAACCGTCGACGTAATGCGCGACGTCAATCCGGACGCCGATCCGGAGCTGGCGGCACGGATCGTCGAGCAGTACGCCGACGCGCTCGACTGGGTCCGCTCGCTCGAGGTCGCCGTGGCCGAACCCGTGACGGTGCTGGGCTATGGGCGCGGCAGCGCGACCGATATGGCCAACTATCTGCTGGCGTGCGACCGCCTGGTGCGCGAGCGCGGCGAGCTCCTCGTGGGATGGACATCCCAGCGTCTGTTGTTCGAAGACGGAGCCGTTGTCGGCGCCGAGATTCAGAACGCCTCCGGCGAGCAGCGCGTGATCCGAGCGCGCTCGACGCTGCTCGCCACCGGTGGCTTCGGGGGCGATCCCGCGCTACGCGCGGAGCACATCAGCCCGCTCGCGAAGGATCTGCCGCTCCGAGCGAACACGCACAGCGTCGGCGACGGCCTTCGGCTCGGGCGGTCGGTGGGCGCGGCATTCGGACCGCCGAACGCCGGCTTCTACGGGCATCTGATCCCGTCGAAGGTCGCCTACAACAACCCTTACGAGTTCACCGATCTCACCTTCTACCACTCCGAGCACGGCGTTCTGCTCAACCTCGAGGGAAGGCGTTTCTGCGACGAGACGATCGGAGACCACCTCAACACGCTGTACGTGCTCGACCAGCCGGAAGCACGCGCGCTCCTCGTCTACGACCAGCGCGTCCACGATGAGTGGGAGATGGCGCCGTACGTCGAGGGAGTGGAGCCGCTTGACAAGTTCCAGCTCGCGTACCGCCGAGGTGCCCGCGCGGCCGTGGCGGATGACATCGAGGAATTCGAGGCGCTGCCCGACGAGTGGGGCTATGCCGGCCCGGCAGCACGCGACACCCTGCGCGATTTCAACCGCCAGTGCGAGGCCGGCACACCGACGCCGGGCCGGAAGCTCGACGCCGCGCCGCTGGTGACGCCGCCGTACTACATCATCGAGGTGATCCCGGCGATCACATTCACTTTCACCGGGCTGACGATCGACCCCAAGGCGCGCGTGCTCGACGAATCCGGCAACGCGATACCGGGACTGCTCGCCGCGGGCGCCGACGCCGGCGGCGCGTTCAATCGGGCCTACGCGGGAGGCCTGGCGTGTGCCCTCGTTTTCGGGCTGCAGGCAGCAGCGACGGCGACCGCGGAGCGCGCCGCCTCCGCTTAAGACGACGGACGACGCGGTGGCGGTCGACCCCATCCGGGCCGGAATCGTCCTGCGCGAGCAGGACCTCGCGGCATGGGCGGGTCGGTTGCGCGTGCTGGCAGCGCATGCCGTGGCGGCAGACATCGACCATCTGACCGTCGGCGACCACGTGAGCTTCGCCCACGGCCACGGCGCAGACGGCCTGATCCAGGCCGCCTCGCTCCTGTCCGCCCACCCCAGCCTGTCGGTGCAGACCGGCGTCTACCTGCTCGCGCTCCGCCACCCGGCAATCGTCGCGCGTCAGCTCGCGACGATCGGGTTGCTCGCCCCCGGAAGGTTCACGTTCGGCGTCGGCGTGGGGGGAGACGATTCTCGCGAGCTCGAGTTGTGCGGGATCAACCCTCGGGAAAGGGGGGCGCGGACGACCGAGGCGCTCCGATGCGTGCGGCTGTTCATGGAAGGCGGGGACGTTGAGTTTCGCGGGCGGTTCTTCGATCTGCACGGCGCGATTCGTCCTGCGCCGACGCCGCCGATCCCGATCCTCATCGGAGGTAGGTCCGACGCGGCGCTCGTTCGCACGGGACAACTCGGAGAGGGCTGGCTCGCCCTGTGGGTCTCGCCCCGGCGTTTCGGCGAGGCGGTCGACCGCGTCGAAGCCGCCGCCGCCGATGCCGGCCGGGATGATGTTCCCTGGCAGCATGCCCTGCAGTTGTGGAGCGGTTTCGGGCCGTCACGCCGGGAGGCGAGGCAACAGCTGGCCGCAACGATGGAAGCCGCATACGCACTCCCATTCGAGCGGTTCGAGCGCTACGTACCCTGCGGTCCGCCTGAGGCAGTTGCGGAGGCGCTCTTGCCCTATCTCGCGGTGGGCTGCCGTCGCTTCAACTTCGTGCCCGAGGCAACGAGCCTGCAGCAGGCCATCGAGGCCGTAGCTGAAGTGAAGACGCTTCTGTCCGCAGTGCGGAACTAGCGCGTCGAGCGGGGGACCCAGCGTACGCATAACAGCGCGATCCAGCCCTACAGGGCGTGGTTTCACGCACTAACGAAGACACAACCTTGACTTCCTGCCGAAGCATGCGTAGGATCCCGACCTGAGTTCAATTCACCTCGAGGAGAGGGTGCTTCATGCGAGACGGTCCCCGCGCCGCGTTGGTGCGTTCATCAGATTGGTTCGAGTTCGGCGCAGCGGCGTCCACCCGCGAGACGAAGGGATGGGGACAGTGGCGACCGTAACCGAGCAGACTCCGCAGCAGACCCCGCAGCGGACGCGCCGGAAGTTGAGCACCGGCTTCGACCGCTTCAGCGGCCTATACCTGTGGGCGCTGTTCATCATCGTCTTCGGACTGTGGGTCCCGTCCCAGTTCCTGACGACGTCGACGCTCCACAGCGTCGCCGCCCAGCAGGCGGTCACGGGCATGATCGGCCTCGCCGTCCTGATCCCTCTTGCCGCGGGGCTGTACGACCTGTCGGTCGGGGCCACGGCAAACGTGTCGGGGATCTTCACGATTGTCCTGATGAACAACAGCCACTGGGCGATGGTCCCCGCGATCATCGCCGGGATGGCGATCGCCGTCGCCATCGGCCTCACCAACGCGTTAATCGTGGTCAAGCTCGGCGTGAACTCGTTCATCGCGACGCTCGGTATGGGATCGATCCTCGCGGCTGTACAGGTGATCATCTCCTCGAACAGCCAGCCGATCCCCCCGTCGTCGACGGCCTGGAACAACCTGACCCAGACCACCGTCGGCGGATTTCAGATTGTCGTGCTGTACCTCATCGTTCTGGCGTTCGTCCTTTGGTGGCTTACTGCGCACACCCCGGTCGGCCGTTACCTGTACGCGATCGGGGGCAATCCGGACGCGGCGCGCCTCTCGGGCGTGCGCATCGAGCGTTACACGACCTTCGCGCTCGTGACGTCAGCCGTCGTCGCCGGCTTCGCCGGGATCATGTTCTCTTCACTGAACGGCCCCTCGCTGGACTTCGGGTCCACGCTATTGCTGCCGGCGTTCGCGGCCGCGTTCCTCGGTTCGACGCAGCTCATCCCAGGTCGGTTCAACGTCTGGGGCACCCTGCTCGCGATCTATGTGCTTGCCACCGGCGTCCAGGGGCTTCAGCTCGTGTCCGGAGCCAGCTGGCTGAGTGACATGTTCAACGGCGTGGCGCTGATCATCGCAGTCGCCCTGTCGATCAAGCGATCGCCGTCGGCACTGGGGCAGCGGCTCAAGGGTGTACTGCGGCGAGGGTCTGGCGGGGCCGGTGGGCCCGAGCAGCCCGGCACCGGGGCCGATGCCTCGTTGGAAGAGGTCGCAGCACCAGTCGGCTCCGAAGCCGCCAGACCTCACTGAAGCACAACGGCGGCTTATGGAATCGCGCGAAATGCGTGCTCAGATGCCGTCACGTCTGAAGCGTGACCGTACTCACACTCGAAAGGAGACCCACATGACACAACTCGATCGCCGGAGGGGAGGCCGGCCGTTTGGACTCGTCGCGATCATCGGAACGCTGGTGCTCGCCGTCGCGCTCGCGGCCTGCGGCTCGTCCAGTTCCTCCACTACGTCCAGTGCCGCCTCGGGCGGTGGCAGCGCGACCAGCTCCGCGTCGTCTGGCGGAAGCAGCTCCACCTCTGCCGTGGCCGCAGCGCTGACCCCGTACAAGTCGCTGCCGACGACGATCAACATCACGACCCCACTCAAGTCCGCGCCGCCCGCCGGCAAGACGGTCGTGATGCTCGGAACGAACAACCCCTCGAACGTGCTCGTCCAGCAGGAGATGGCGAAGCTGGCCAAGGACGCGAAGTGGAACTTCTCCGTCGTCAGCTACGACCCCGCCAACCCGGGGACGTTCACCCAGGCTGAGACCACCGCATTGTCAAAGCATCCGCAGTACCTCGTCGAAGCCGGACTTCCGCTGACCGCGTCGCAGATCGCGATGGCCAAGAACGCCGGCGCGAAGTGGATCCTCGACTCGGTCTACCCGGTCAGCATCGGCGGCGCGGTGCTCGCGCAGTCGGACGCGTATGCGCAGGATGCCCTGATGGGCAAGATCATCGCCGACTACTTCGTGTCCGATTCAGGCGGTAAGGGCAACGCCGTGATCGAGCACGTACCGTCATATCCGATCCTCGACGGGTTCACTACCGGCTTCGCGAACGAGGTCAAGGCGCAGTGCCCAGGGTGCAAGACGTCGACAACCAACATCACCATCCCGGACCTGGTGGCAGGCAAGGCAGGCAGCGAGTTGGTGTCGGCGCTGCGGTCGAACTCGTCCGCGAACTACCTCGTGTTCGACGACGGTCCCTTCGCCGACGGCATCACCTCGGCCCTGTCGGCCGCCGGCCTCAACGGCAAGGTGAAGGTCATAGGCGAGGCCGCCGACGTGGCCGGCATCGCCGCGCTCAAGAATGGTTCCGAGGCCGCTTGGACCGGTTTCGATCCCGGCTATGAGTCCTACGAGAACATGGACATCGCGTTCCGTGACGCCGAAGGGATGCCGATCCCACTCGCCCAGGAGGCGCAGCAGCCCACCCAGCTGCTGACCAAGGACACGATCGGATCGACCACCAACTGGAGCGCTCCGACCGATGCCGAGGCTCAGTTCCTGAAGCTCTGGCATCTGAGCTCGTAAACCGGATCACGCGAGTGACTCACCCCAGGAGGACATGATGAGTGCTGTGCTCGAAGTCGAGAGCGTGTCAAAAACGTTCACGCGCACCAAGGCGCTGTCAGGCGTCAGCATGACGATCGAGCCTGGCGAGGTTCATGCCCTCCTGGGGCAGAACGGATCGGGGAAGTCAACCCTGATCAAGATCCTCTCCGGATATCACGCGCCCGACCCGGGCGGTGGTATCCGGGTCGAGGGTAATGACCTGCCGCTCCAGGCACCTGTGCAGTCCTATCGGCTCGGATGCCGGTTCGTGCAACAGGATCTCGGACTCGTCTCGACGCTGTCCGTCCTGGACAACATGGCGCTCGGGTCGGGCTTTCCCACCGCGTTCGGAACGATCAACGGGAAGGCGACGTACAAGCAGGCCAAGAGCGACCTCGAGAGGCTCAGCCTCGACATCGACCCGAAGGCGCTCGTGGCCACGCTCAGCGCCTCCGAGCGCACGGGCGTGGCGATTGCCCGCGCACTCCGTGACGATCCGCAATACCCAGCGTGTCTGCTCGTGCTCGACGAGCCCACGGCAACGCTTCCGGTCGACGAGGTCGACCATCTGCTTGGCCGCGTCAGCGCGATGGCCGCGACCGGCGTCGGCGTTTTGTATGTGACCCACCACCTTGGCGAGGTCTTCCGCGTCGCGCACAAAGTCTCGGTGTTCCGGGACGGCAAGGTCGTGGGGGCTGGGCCCGTGAAGGACTTCGACCACGCCGGGATCGTCGGGCTGCTCGCGGGGGAGGAGCTGCTCGCGGAGGAGACCGAGTCGCGGCGCGAGAAGGCCGCCCGGGCGGCGGCGCGCGAGCACGAGACCGCGTTCGCAGTCAAGGACCTGCGCGCGGGAGCGCTTGCGGGCGTGTCTTTCAGGGTGGAACGAGGCGAGATCGTCGGTATCGCCGGCCTCGCCGGATCCGGCCGGGACAGTGTCCTCGGCGCGAGTTTCGGCGCTCTTCCGCGCACCGCCGGCCACGTAACGGTAAGGGGTGGGCCGCTCCCGGCTGGACGGCCTGACGTGGCCATCAGCCGCGGAGTCGCTTACCTGGCGCCCGATCGGAAGGTCGGCGGGGGCGTCATGAACATGAGCGCGAGGGAGAACCTGACGCTGCCCGACCTCAAGCCGTTCTGGAAGGGCCTCCGTCTGCGTCGACGCAGCGAGACGAAGGCGACCAACGAGTGGTTTGAGCGGCTTTCTGTGCGGCCGGCCGGCGCCGTCAACGAACCCCTCAGCATCTTCAGCGGCGGCAACCAGCAGAAGATCCTGTTCGGCAAGTGGCTGTCCCAGAAGCCGACGGTGTTCCTGCTCGACGAACCGACCCAGGGCGTCGACGTCGGCGCGAAGGCCGACCTTCACCGCGAGCTCCTCACCGCCGCCGAGGGTGGAGCCGCGGTTGTCGTCAGCTCAAGCGACCTCGAAGAGCTCGCAGATCTGTGCGATCGCGTCCTCGTCATCGTTGACGGTCGCATCAGCGCACAGCTCGAGGGCGCCGACCTGACTGAGGGGAACATCACGCGCGGGTTCATGCCGATCGCCGCTGTGCCGGCCGAGGCCGCCGGCGCGAACGGCCACGCGCTGCACTAACCCCGATGGGCAAGGTCATCGGGCGTTTCGATCCCACTCCGTCTCGGACCCCGGAGGAGTGCGAGCGCCACTACACCCAGGTACACGTTCGGATGGCCCAGGATCTCCTGCGCCCGATGCCATCGCTGCTCAGCTACTACACCGATCGTGCGGTGGCACAGGCGGACGTGAACGGCCGATGGAGCCAGCGCCCACGCGCCTGGCGGTTCGTCGTGTTGCGGTTCACACCCGGCGAGACGCTCGCCTTCACCGCCGACCAGAACGAGATGGTGGCCCACGACCACGTCAACTGCCTCTACAGGCTCCGCTCCTGCGAGGTTGAAGAGACCGTCCTGCTCGACCGCGTCGACGGCCAACTCGCGCTGGCCAAGTTCATGATCGAGGCGGATCGCGCCCCCGGGGTCGACGCTGACACCGCGTGGCGAGCGTTCAGCGAGCTGGCGGATCGCATGCACCGCACGGTCAAGGGAGCGTTCGGTGTGCGGCGGCTGATCGTCAACCGAGTCGTCAACGAGGTCGAGTGCGAGCGGCTCGATGTCGAAGGTCAGCGGCCCGTCGGCTTGCTCGACGACTCGACACGAGTCGGCTACATCGAGGCCTACTTCGACCATCAACGCTGGGGCGAGGAGGCACTCGGCGTCCTCGCGGTCGGCGGTGGCCTGCGCGATCCCGCGCTGGTCGACGTCAATCTCCTCCGCGTGGAGGAACTCGCGCCGCTCGACGTGACCGCCGGCGCCGCCCCGGGTCTCCTAGGCGCGCTCTAGGTCGCGACCAATCCGCCGTCGATCGGCAGTGCCACACCGGTGATGTACGACGACTCGTCCGAGGCCAGGAACACGACCGCCGCCGAGATCTCGTCCGGACGGCCGTCGCGTCGAAGCGGGATCTGCGCCTTCATTGTTTCCACCGCCGCCGGCGATGCGCTATCGGTCATCGCGGTGATGACCAGACCGGGACAGATCGCGTTCACGCGGATGTTGTCGGGACCGTAGGAGACGGCGGCTCCGCGCGTGAGCCCAAGCACGGCCGACTTGCTCGCTTGGTATGGAATCGATCCGGGCAGGCCGACGAGCGCCGCGACCGAGGCCACGTTGACGATCGAGCCGCCGCCGTTCCGCACCATGCCCGGTATGACGGCGCGCATGCCGAGAAACACGCCGCGCTGATTGACCGCGATGACCCTCGACCACTCGTCGTCGTCGGCCTCGACGCCGACTGACCGAACCTGAATGCCTGCGTTACTGACGAGCACGTCGATCGGACCGTGGGTCTGCTCGACCGAGGCGACGACCTCGCTCCACGCGACGGGATCGGTGACGTCAAGGGCGTGATAGGAGGCGGTGCCACCGGCGTTCCGCAACTCTGCGGCGAGGCCGTCGCCGGCATCAGAGGAGATGTCGGCGATGGCCACCTTGGCTCCTTCGTGCCCCAGCGCTCGCGCGTGCGCGGCGCCCATCCCCCCGGCGGCGCCGGTGATCAGCGCGACCTTGCCGCCGACGCGGCCTCCTCGGTTCAAGTTGCGCCTCCGGTCTCGATCGGGTCTCCGCTCTCGATCATGGGAGTCTTCATGCCCGCCTAGTGTACCATTCTAACTGAGTTCAGTTCTGTTTCCCCCTTTAGTTTGGAGTGTGCCCATGAGCAGCGCGATGATGCGGGCGGTCCGCCTGACACAGTGGCAAGCCGACCCCGTGGTGGCGGAGATTCCGGTCCCCGAGCCGCGCGGCTCCGAGGTGCTCGTCGAGGTGGGAGCGGCGGGGCTCTGCCGATCGGATCTTCACATCATGAGCAGCTCGGCAGGCTTGTATCCGTACGAGCTTCCGTTCACGCTCGGCCACGAGACCGCGGGGCGGGTTGCCGCTCTCGGCCCGAGCGCATCGGGCGTCGAAGTTGGCGATCGCGTCGTCGTGTACAGCCGGTGGGGCTGCGGCGCCTGCTGGCAATGCGCCAACGGCCGTGACAACGCCTGCGCTCGCACACACCTCGGCCCACACGGCGCAGGCCTCGGCCGCGACGGCGGTCTGGCCGAATTTCTCGTCGTCCCTTCAGTGCGGTATCTGGTCCCGGCACCCGGTCTCGATCCCGTGCCGGCGGCGCCGTTGACCGACGCGGCCCTGACGTCGTATCACGCGGCGAAGCTGTCACTCGGGCAACTACGGCCCGGTACCACCGCGCTCGTGCTCGGAGTGGGCGGGCTCGGCCACATGGCGATCCAGATTCTCAAGGCCATCAGCCCGGCGCGGATCGTCGCCGTCGACATGCGCAGCGCCGCCCTCGAGCTTGCGCGATCAGCGGGGGCCGACGCCGTGCTGTCGGCGGACGGCCTGACGCCCGAGGACATTCGTGCCGAGATCGGTCCCAGTGGTGCCACGGTCGCGCTCGACTTCGTCGGCAACGACGCGACGTTGGCGCTCGCCGCGGGTTCCATCGGCCAGGGCGGCGACGTCACGTTCGTCGGGCGTGGTGGCGGCGAGCTCCACGTCGCCCCTGGCCTGATTCCCTACGAGTCCACCGTGCGCATGCCGACCTGGGGGACGGTGGCGGAATTGGCTGAGGTAGTAGCGCTCGCCACCGCCGGCGCGATCCACTCCGAGGCCGAGGTCTACGGCCTCGGCGACACCCTCAGCGCCTACGCCAAGCTCCGGAACGGCGACGTGCTCGGTCGCGCGGTCGTCGTCCCCTGACGCGGTGCGCGCAGTCGCCGTTGGCGGTCGTTTGCGAGTGAACTGACCTCACTTCATATGATACTGTTCCGCATTGCCGGGCCGTTGAATCGATCAAGGAGCACTGAAAGCGATGGGACTTGTTGACGGGAAAGTCGCGCTGGTCACCGGCGCCGGCCGTGGACAGGGGCGCTCGCACGCACTGCGACTCGCAGCGGAAGGCGCCGACGTGATCGCCGTCGACATCGCCGCCAACGACGTCGAGACCATCCCGTACGCACTCGCGAGTGAGCGCGATCTCGACTCGACCGTCGAAGAGGTGCAGGCGATGGGCCGCCGCGCTGTCAAGGCCGTCGCCGATGTCCGCTCGCTGCCTCAGCTTCAGCAGGCGGCCGACACCGGCCTGTCCGAGCTCGGCAAGATCGACATCGTTTGTGCCAACGCCGGCATCGGCTCGTGGGCCGTGGCCTGGGAGATGACCGAGCAGCAGTGGAAGGACATGATTGACATCAACCTGACCGGCGTCTTCAACACAGTCCGGGCAACGGTCCCGTCAATGGTCGAGCGGGGCGAGGGCGGAAGCGTGGTCCTCACCAGCTCGACTGCGGGCCTGCGGGCGTATGCCAACACGGCGCATTACACGGCCGCAAAGCACGGCGTGATCGGGCTGATGAAGGTCCTCGCTCAGGAGGCAGGTCCACACCGGATCCGCGTGAACGCCATCTGCCCGACCACCGTGAGGACGCCTCTGGTGATCAACGACGCGACGTTCGAGCTGTTCGCTCCGCATCTCGAGAACCCGACCGAGGACGACGTGCGCGAGCCGTTCGAGGGATTGAACATCCTGCCCGGGGTTGCGTGGCTCGAGCCCGGCGACGTGTCGGACGCCGTCGTCTTCCTGTGCTCGGACGCCGCCAAGTTCATCACCGGCGTGGCGCTCCCCATCGACGCCGGCAACATCGTTAAGTGACGCGGTAGGGCTGGGGGCGCGCCGCGCAGAGACGCGGCGCGCGCCGACGCGCGGATCAAACGGTGAGGACGGTGCAGGCGCTCACGCCAGGAGCCCCGTAGACCTGGGTAAAGCCGACTCGGCACTCCTTCGGGACCTGGTGATCGGCGGCCTGTCCGCGTAACTGAAGCGCGATCTCGTAGACCTGCCGCAGACCGGATGCTCCGATCGGCTCGCCGCACGCGAGGCAGCCGCCGTCGGTGTTGATAGGCAGCCGTCCGTCGATCTCGGTGGCGCCGCTCTGGATGAGCTCCTCCTGCTCGCCGTGCTCGCATAGACCGGTCTCGGCAAGATGCATGACCTCGGCGCCCGACTCGGTGTCCTGGATCTGGGCTACGTCGATGTCGCCAGGCCCGACTCCGGCCTCGTCGAACGCCGCGGCCGCGGCCTCCGTCGTCGCCGATGGCGCCGATTCGATCGGGATCGACGGGGCGAACACCTCGAAAGAGCCAAAGCGGCGAGTGCGGAACGTGACCGCTCGCAGATATACCGGCGCGCGCGTCAACTCCTGTATGCGCGAACCCCGCGCCAGCACCAGCGCCACCGCGCCCTCGCCCGGCGAGCAGAACATGTACTGGGTCAGTGGGTGGTTCACCATCCTCGAGGAGAGAATCTCGTCCTCGCTCAGCGGGGTGCGGCGCCAGGCGTTCTCGTTGCGCGCCCCGTTCGCGAACGCCTTCGACGCCACCTTGGCCAGCGACGATGCGCTGATGCCGTACTCCGCCATGTACCGGTGAATCTTCATGGCGAAGAACTGAGTCGTGAGCATCAGCCCGCTCTCGCCGTAC
>Ga0335079_10005979_pt1 | contig 13914 bp, 10 predicted proteins | sample Lox_Sample_33_FD_206719 | JGI IMG/M metagenome (GOLD analysis project Ga0335079, IMG submission 206719) | Soil microbial communities from Loxahatchee National Wildlife Refuge, Florida, United States - Lox_Sample_3.3 | ecosystem: Environmental > Terrestrial > Soil > Wetlands | place: USA...
GCGGGTCGGCCTACCGAACTCCACATGTCTAGTGCCACTGCTGCGCTAACGGCTGATCAAGGAATCATCGCACTTCAAGTGGTCGAACTGGAGTCTCTTTCGGAAAGTGACGCACTTGACCTAGTCTCGAGACATTCGAAACTCGCGATTGCCAATGATGAGGAGATTCCCGCAAGAAGCATCCTGCGAGCCGGGAACGGCAACCCGCTTGCTATTGAATTGTTGACGAAAGAGTGGGTGACGCACGGGCCGGATTCTTTGCTGCGAGCTCTGGAGTCGCTCGATACAATCCCAGTTCCTTCCGTGGGAATCCCGCGCGCTGTTCGCAGACTCTTTGATCGGCAAGTGCAAAGATTGGATTCGGTCGCAAGAGCGGTGCTCGACCTAGCGGCTGTAGTTGGTCGGAGACTTAGTGAAATATCCCTGTATACCGTCATCGATTGTTCGTACTCGATGGCCGTCGAAGCCTTGTCACGTCTTCGCTCAGAGGGGTTGCTAAGGGATGTAGGGGGTGAGCTCGAATTCCGTAACGAACTCATTCGGGCCCAAGCCTATTACGCCGTCACGGCTGCCGTTCGGCAACACCTTCATAGACGAACGGCTCAGGTTCTATCGGGCTCCACGAGCGGGACAGTGCAGGATCTAGAGGTCGCATGGCATTTCGCAAGAGGCGGTGATTGGGATAGCGCGGTCAAGTACGCAATCGGCGGGTCCGAAAGGGCACTGAGTCTCGGGGCGCCCTACGAGGCCGAACGAATACTGACGAGAGTTCGTCATGAAATAGGAAGCGTCTCTGAGTTCAAGGACGAGATCGACCTCCTACTTGCTCGAGCGTTCCTTGATCAGTCGAAAGCGCACTCAGCAATCCCGCTGTTGGACGAGCTCAGATGTAGCTGCAAGCTCTCCGACTTTCAGAAAGCAGATACCGCCCGACTTCGCGCAGCAGCTGAGTATCTACTTAGTAGAGAGCAGGGTGAGAGCTATTGTCGGGCTGCGAGGCACGCGTTGGAAGCAGCTAGACACATGAACAATCCCTTGCTAATAGGGGGAGCATTGTTCGAGTGGGCGAGGTCTGGGGCAGAGACCGGCGACGTTAACAGAGTCGGGGCTGCTCTCGATGAACTGCTCGCCCTATCACGAACCCAAGCCGGGATGAACTTGCCCGTAGTGTTGCATGCTCTGGGGTTCTGCCACTACTTCTTCATGGACCTTGTGTCCGCTGCGACATTTCTCAAGACGGCCATCGGAATGCTCAACAAAACAACCGATCCCTTTACACTTAATCACGTCTACAACGGATATGGACTTTGCAAGCAGTTCTTATGTGAGGCATCTGAAGCCGAAGGGGCATTTCGAGCAGGCCTCGAGGTCGCCACAAAGCTTGGTGACGACTCTCGGGTCTCTACAATCATGTCCAACATGGCCTCTCTAAAATGTACGATGGGAGAGTACGACTCAGCCATTAGAATGGCGCTTGAAAGCATTGATGCAGCTCGCAGAGGACTCAATCAACCAAACTTCTTGTATGCCTACACGAACTTAGCTGAGGCGTATGCGCTAAAAGGCGACGTGCAAAGCGGAATCGAACTCATAACGGAAGCAAAAGCTCTCCTCGACTCAAGCCATAGTTGGCGTGCAAGAGTGGCTTTCCTGGGGGACTGTGCGAATTTTTGGTTAATCGTTGGGAATTCCTCCTTAAGTCTCGAGATCATCAGTGAGCTAGAAATCATCGCCCACGGACGCGAAAGAGGCGTGCCCGACATGGGACAGCTTGAGCGCCTTCGAATTTTCCGAGGCGGGCAAGTATCTGGGCCAAAGACAGCTTTCGACATGGCGCGGGAAGCGAAGGAGCGATTCCGCAATCGGAATAAAATGTTCTATTTAGATGCTCTCAGCGCGTACGCTTGGGCAGAACGCCTTTCATACGGTCAGGTCAGTCCGGCAACTGCGAGGGAGTTGAAGACGTTCGACATACCCGAACTCAGGGGAAAGAGAGCGGCTTTGACAGCCCAAGGATTCCTCGTGTGATCACGCTTGCCTGACGTGGTGCCGAGTAAATTTGTGCCTAGCCGAGAATGCCTTAATTAGTCCTGATGACCCCTCATCTTTGGATCATTCACAGTTTCGGCTCAGTCAACCCGATGCGACGCTTGGCCGGTTAAGGCTGACGGGTTGATGCTGTGAACGCCCATATAGAGTCGCAACTTGTCTACGTATCGTCGAGGAAGTAAGCAGGAGCTCGGCTAGACGGGGATCGAATTGTGTGCCTGAATACTTCCTCACTTCATCAAGTACACGCTCGAACGGGAGAGCTTTCCTGTACGGGCGGTCCGTAGTCATTGCATCAAGTGTGTCCGCCGCCATGATAATTCGCGCGCCTAGCGGAATGGCCTCTCCAGCTAGTCCATCAGGATATCCCGTTCCATCGAAGTTTTCGTGGTGGTGGCGTATAGCCTTCTCCACTGGACCGCGCAAACTCGAAATAGTCGTGACTAGTTCGGCCGATTTTACTGGGTGAGTTTGCAGAATCAGCTTTTCTTCGGTCGTTAGCTTTCCCTCTTTCCGAAGAAGGGGAGCGTACTCCTCATACACTTTGCCGACATCGTGTAAGAGCGCAGCCGTAGCAATCTGATCGACTTGACGCGCAGAAACTCCAGCCTCCTTGGCCAAGATCCTGGCGTACTGAGAGACTCTCTGAGAATGCCCCGAAGTGTATGGATCACGAGCTTCTATCTGCTTGACCATCAACTCCAACAGCTCGCGACTGGCTTGCTGTAACCGAAGGTTCTGAACGTAAATGTGACGTACAATGAATAGGGGCGCTGTTAGGGCAACCGCGCCTATGAGCTCCCATTTCACATAGAGATAGGCGAGCAACGCCGGAACAGGAGTGACTATTAAGTCATAAATGACCGAACTTCCAAACATCCGACCCCACGCAGCTGCGAAGTCGATCCCCTCCGAGAGTGAAACGACGAAGCTTACTGCGATGGAGTTCATCGCAGCATATGCTACTCCCGCTGAGACCACAGCTACGGCATCGAAGGAAAAGCTATATATCGATGGCGTTCCACCGAGGAGACGGTAGACGGCCCCTGCGAAACCTAAAGCGAGAATCTCTTTGGAAGTGTTGAAGGCAATCTTGATCCACGGCTTCCGACGAACCCATAAGTCAACTGAGAAGAATGTTACGCCACCGATCGACATGGCCCAAAAAGGGCCGAATAAGAAGATGCCAGCGAGGTATGGGATGAAGGCAATCGACATCGTCGCCGTGCCCAATTGAAAACTCACGAAGCTCACTTCAGACGCAAGAGCAACTCCAAGAATTGCGATTAGCCCATTTAAGAACCGGCTTGAGTGATCCCAGGAGACTTCTTTGCCAGCAATAACGAGAGCGGCAATGGCTCCAATCGCCAGTGCCGTGACGTAGAACCTCACGAGACGTGATTCGTACCGATCTCGCACTAAGCGCTCCTGAATTCCAAGAGGGTGGCCCCAGGTTGCCTTTACCATCCCACCGTAGCGCTTGACATCAGCGTCCGGATGAGTGCCCCCAACAGCAACGCGAAAACTTTGAGCGCTAACATGGGCGTCACCTCCTTTGAGTTCCGCGAGACTCGCTCGACAGACTGGGAGTGGCACGCCTCGCTACGGCGCACCCGACGCTCCGCTCTCTAGGTTTCGCTCAGCTTCGCTCGGGCAACGGCAACCCGGGGCCCTTTCCCTCCTTTATCCTTGGTTTCTCTATTGGATGAAAGCGTTGAAGGCGCGCTACGCCGCCATCCGCCTCTCTAATGCCTGGCCGATCGCATCCAGCAACACCTCGACGCCATCCGCCTTGTTCATGATCATCTTCACGCCGACCTGACGCAGCCGCTCGACATCCGCGTCGCGCATGCCGCCCGTCATCACCAACACCTCGGTGTCGAGCTCGCGACCCGGCTCGAGCAGTCGCTGCACTACCTGCAACGCGTTCAGGTCCGGCAGATTGAAATCCAGCAGAATCAGCGCGGGACGCACGCGCCCGATTTCGAGCAGCGCGTCCACCCCGTTCGTCGCCGTGACCACCTGCACGCCCAGATCACTCTTGGCAATTGTCTTCGTCAGCGCTGTGAGATAGGGCACGTCGTCGTCCACCACGACGATCACGTCATGCCCCATCGCGTCCCGCAGATCGGACGGCACCGTCATCTCGCGCGACCGCAAGAACTTCACGAGATCCACCGCCTCGACCCGGCGCCGACCCGTCGGCGTCTTATGCCCCTTGAGCAAACCCTGATCGATCCAGTGCGCCACCGTGGCCGGCGACACCTGGCAAACCCGCGCGACTCGCTGCGTGCCCCAGTATTTTTTCGTCCGCACGTCACAGTTCCTCGTTCGGCTTGTATCAGTATCCCGCGATTCGCCTAAAACGCGTGAATCGCACAAACCGGTAATACCGCTAAAATGGGAACCTCGCAAGATCACAAAAATGCCGCTGGGAGCTACTCCCAGCGGCCAGCGCGCGATTCCGCATTTGTGGCGTTAACTTATTTAATTACATGATGTTAACGACGAGCATCGACCCAGCGATTGGTGGCATCGAGCACCGAAAGCACCGCTGAGCGCTCGGGGCTTTCGCGAATTTCGCAGGTTCCCGTAAGCAATTGCGCCTCGCGTCCGCCCAAGCCGTGCACCGCTACCATCACGAACTTGCGGTCGAACGCCTCGACGATCTGAGCGCCTTCCAGCGCCACGGAGTTGTCCGGGAGCAGCTCCTCGAGGCACTGCGACGCCGCGCGCGCCGCGGCTTCGACGCGGTTGCGTACCGTGTCGGTGCCCTGCTCCTCGGCCTCCGACTCCTTCTCCTCGAACGACAGCTTCACCCGGATCATGACGCGATGCGAGCGGGGCGCCGGACGAACCTCAAGCCCCTGAAACACGACCACCCGCTTCTTGGCGCGCGTGTTGATCGCTTCCTGCTGCAAGGCTTCGATCGGCTTCACGTCGGCCGTCTGAGCGATGCTGATCTTGCGGTGATCGATCTTCAGGCCGAGCTGCGCCATGAGCGCCGACTCGATGTTCCGGACCATCTGCTTCGGCGGAACATCGGCGGCGGTGAGCACGTGAACCTCGGAGACATCACCCTGCGACGTAACGACGACCCGCGCCGACAGCACGCCGGTCAGACTCGTGATGAGATTCTCCGCGCGCTTGATGCCCCACGGATCGCCCTGCACGCGATCGCCTCCGTTATCGGCGGCTGGCGGATACGACATCGATGTCAGAGTGCCCCTCCTCCGTTCACGCCCAGCGCCACGCGGTTGCGGCCCTGCTCCTTGGCACGGTACAACGCCCGATCGGCCGTGATCAGCACGTCCTCCTGCTCGGGCCCCTCCGACGAGGTGGGCCGGACTTCGGCGACCCCAATGCTAACGGTGACGAGCCCCTCCGGATAGCCTAGGCGTCTCCCCAGTGCCTCGACATCCGTCCGGATCTTCTCGGCCACCACATGCGCACCGTCCAACCCCGTGCGGACGAGCACGAGTACGAATTCGTCGCCGCCGTAGCGCGCCGCGAGGTCGGTGGAGCGGATCATCGCGGCGAACGACTTGGCGGCGTTCCGCAGCACCTCGTTGCCAGCTTCGTGCCCGTACTCGTCGTTCACCCGCTTGAAGTTGTCCAAGTCGATGAACAGCACCGCGAAGGAATCGGCCGTGCGGGCGCTGCGCGCCATTTCGCTGGCGAGGCGGTCACGCAACACCCGGAACGTGGCGAGCCCCGTCAGCGAGTCGACCGCCGCCTGCAACTGCGCCTGGCGCTTTTCCTTCTCCAGATACGGAGGGCAGGACTTGAGCGTGGTCCGCCCGCGTGCCGCCGCCGCCGCAAACGAGCGGCAGGTGCGATAGCCACAGGCCCCACAGTCCCAGGCTCGGCCGTTGGGCGCGAGCCCGATCTGCGTGAGAATCTGATCGACCGCATCGTCCGCGACATCGGTGCCGCTGGTATCGAACGGGAACGCCTCGCCGATCTGCACTAATCCGGCGAGACCGGAGTCGACAATCGGCGTGCGGGACCGGGCGGGCTCGGACGCCCCCACGATCTCCCGGCGCCAGAACAGCTCTTCTTTGGGTCCGAGCAGGGGATGATCGAGACAGCCCTCGCAGGGCAGGATGTCCACGAATCCCAGCTCGATGCGGTCCACGGCCACGGCGCGCGCGAGCTGCTCCAGATGCCCCATGCCACGCAACTTCCGGAACCGGCGGCTCGAGTGCCGCTCCTCCATCAGGATCTCGAGCGGCAGACCCCCCGCCGTGCTCCAGTGGCGCCGCCGCTCCTCGGGGATGCGACTGAAATACGTCGGCTGGTCCTCCACCCGGACATCCTGCTTCGAGAACAGCGTGGCGAGCTCGGCGAACGTGATGGCCGCGTCGACTTCTTCCCGACCTTCCGTCAGGCATACCCCGGCGTAGACGACCGGCGTGTCGGGTCCATACATCTGTTTGAGGTACCGGGCCTCGGCGGCGATCGGCGTGGTGACGGGAGCGAGGTACGGAACCAGCTCGGGATATTTGGTCCGCACCGTCTCCACGATGACGGGACAAGTGCTGCGGATCATCGTCCCCCAGCCTTCGTCTTCCCACATGCGCGCGTACTCGCGCGCGATCAACTCGTCGCCGATCACGCCACGGTGCACAATCCGGAACCCCGCGGCGTAGGCGGCGTTCACCACCTGCTCCGGGGCGGACGGATAGAAATAAGCCGCCGATTCGACGGTCAAGATCAGGATCGCGTTGCCGTCGCGCGCCAGCTCTTGGGCGCGCGCCAGATCGCCCGTCGCCCGGATCGCCTCGTGCGGGCAGGCGGGCAGGCACAGCCCGCAGCGGGTGCAGGCATCGTCGACGATCCATACGCCCGCTCCGCCGCGCTCTCCGTCCACCGCCACCGCGTCGGCCGGACACACCCGTACGCACGCGAGGCAGGCGACACAGAGATCCTGGTTGATCCGAAAATCCACCGACGGTCCCCTCCCGACCTCTACTGCGGTTCAGGCGATGGCGTATTCCTTGAGCTTGCGGTACAGAGTCCGTTCGCCAATGCCGAGCAGCTCGGCGGCCTTGCGCCGGTTGGCATTGGTTTCGCGGAGCGCCGCCTCGATCGCCGCGCGCTCCACCTCAGCCATCGTCATGCCGGGACGGTACAGCACCTCTCCCGCACCCGATCGGGCGCCGGGCCCCTCGGAGTGCGGCGTCGATTCCACAGGTGTTTCGGGTGCCCCATGCCCCACCTCGATCACCTCAACCCGGTGCGGCCGCTCTTCCAGGCGCCGGCGCAGCTCCTCCACCTGCAGTTTCAGGTCCACGAGACTGCGGAAGATAAACTCCAGCTCCTGCCCCGCGATTTGGCGGGTCGCCGGCCCGATCCGGACCGGCAAGCCGTAACTGCGCTCGCGCACGTCACGCGGGATGTCGCTCGCGCGAATCTCCCCTTCGGGCGCGAGGACGACCATCGACTCGATCAGGTTGCGCAGCTGCCGAACGTTGCCCGGCCAGTCGGCATCGACCAGGATCTGGAGCGCCTCGGGCGTGATCCCCCGGAAGCGCCTTTCGTGCGCGGCGGCGAAATCGGCGATGAAGCGCCGCACGAGCAACGGGATGTCGGTCCGGCGTTCGCGAAGCGGCGGAAGATAGATGTAGAGGACGTTGAGCCGGTAGTACAAATCATCGCGGAACTGCCCCAATCCCACCGATTCTCGCAGCGACTTGTTCGTGGCGGCCGTAACCCGCACGTCGACCTTGATCGGCTGCGTGCCTCCCACCCGGAAGAACTCCCGGTCTTCGAGCACCCGTAGCAGCTTGACCTGGGTGGCGGCCGGCATCTCACCGACCTCGTCGAGGAAGATCGTGCCGCTGTTGGCCAGCTCGAACCGTCCCAGACGCCGCTCCGCCGCCCCGGTGAACGCGCCCTTCTCGTGCCCGAACAGCTCACTCTCGAGCAGCGTGTCAGGAATCGCGGCGCAGTTCACGGCGATGAACGGCTTCCCGCGCCTGGGCGACAGATCGTGAATCGCCCGCGCCACGAGCTCCTTGCCGGTGCCCGATTCGCCCTCGAGCAGCACCGTCGAGCTGACCGGAGCCATCTGCTCGATCTTGACGAGCACTTCCTGGATCGGGGGCGACTCACCGAGGATGCCCGTGCGCTGCTGCAGTCGTCGACGCTCGAGCAACCGGCGGACCGTCGAGACGACCTCGCCCGCGTCCGCCGGCTTCGAAAGCCACGCGGTCAGTTCCAGCTCACGCGCCACACCCGTCGCGTCGGGTTCGGTCGGCTCGACGAGCCCGAGCGTCGAGATCTCGCGGTCGCGCGCGATCGCGAGGATGCGCCTGGCCTGGTCTTCGTGCAGGCCGCCGGTCAGGATCACGCAATCAGGTGCGCGCTCTCGACCCTGGAGCATGGGTCGCAGGTCGTCGAACTGCGAGACCATCTGGGTCTCGAATCCTGCGGCCTCGAGCTGCGCGTTCACACGCACCGCCTGCTCGAGATCATCGGTCGTGATCAAGACCCGATCAGCCATCAGTGGGTGATCGCCTCTCCCGTGAGCAACCCGACCGCGTGGTCGAGAAACGTCTCGAGCACGGCGAGCCCGTCTTTCACTCCAGCAGGGGAACCGGGGAGATTCACGATGAGCGTCCTGCCCCGCGCGCCCGCGATACCGCGCGAGAGCCAGGCATTGGGAAAACGGGGTCCCGCGCTCGCTCTCAGCGCCTCGGCAATCCCCGGGGCCGGCCGCTCGATGGCCGCGAGCGTCGCTTCGGGCGTAACGTCGCGCGCGCCCAGTCCCGTCCCGCCCGTTGTGAGAATCACGTCCACCTCACCCGAATCGGCCCAACGAACGAGCTTGCCCGCAATCCGATCCGTCTCGTCCGGCACGATGCTGCGTACGACCACCTCAGCTCCCCGATCCGCCGCCCACTCGACAATCGCGTCGCCCGAGGTGTCCTCACGTTTTCCTTGCGAACCCAGGTCGGAAATCGTGAGGATCGCCACGCGCATGACGGTTCCCGCTTCCCCCTTCCCGCTACGCCTTGTAGGTGCGGTGGGGCACGAACGGCAACTTCACCACTTCGGCCGGCGCTCGTTTGCCACGCACGTCCACCTCGAACCTCGAGCCGGGCTTTGCATGTGCAATAGGGAGATACGCGAGTCCCAGCGGGTAATTGGCCGTCGGCGTAATGGTCCCGCTGCGGACACGTTCGCCCGCGCCGGGCGAGCCGTTTACGAACACCTCATAGCCCGGCCGCGCCACGAGCCGCGGCTCGAGCACGCGAAATCCCGCGAGTTTGCGCGTCACGCCGGCAAGCTTCTGCCGTTTCAGAGCCTCTTGTCCGACGAAACTCGCGCCTTTCTCGAGCTTCACGATCCAGCCGAGCCCCGCCTCCAACGGCGTGACGGTGTCATCGATATCGTTGCCGTATAGAGGGTATCCCGCTTCGAGACGGAGCGTGTCGCGCGCGCCCAGCCCGCATGGCTCGGCACGCCCCGAGCCCACCAGGGCGTGCCACAGGGTCTCGAGGTCGCGCGAGCGGCAATACAGCTCGAATCCGTCTTCGCCGGTGTAGCCGGTGCGCGAGATGAAGCACTCGATGCCGGCCACCTTGCCCTCGATAAAGTGGTAGTAGGGCAGCAGGGCGAGGCCCGCCGATGTGAGCGGAGCGAGAAGCTCCGCTGCTCTGGGCCCCTGAACCGCGAGCAGTCCCGTTTCGTCCGAGATGTCTCGCAGCCGAACGTTCGCGCCGCCTTTCTCGCCAACCAGGTGCTCCCAGTTCTTCTGGATGTTCGCCGCATTGACCACGACCATGAGCTTGTCGGGAAACCGGTACACCACGCAGTCATCGATGAAGGTCCCCTGCTCCGTCAACAGCGCCGTGTACTGGGCCTGGCCGGGCTTGAGCGCCGCCACGTCGTTGCAGGTGACTCGCTGCACGAACGCGTTTCGATCCGGGCCCGTGATTTCGAACTCGCCCATGTGCGAGATGTCGAATATGCCCACAGCTTCCCGCACCGCGCGGTGTTCGTGCACGATGCCTTTGGGATACTGGACCGGCATCTCGTACCCGCCGAAGGGCACGAGCTTGGCGCCGAGGCTGGCGTGGAGCGGATACAGTGCGGTTCGCTTGAGCAGGGTGCCGGCGGTCATCCGAGCAACTCCGCGAGCAGGGCCTTCTGAACGTGCAGCCGGTTCTCGGCCTCGTCCCACACGCGCGACTGCGGCCCCTCGATCACATCCGCCGTGACCTCTTCGCCCCGATGCGCCGGCAAGCAATGCAGGAAAATTGCCGAGCGATCGGCAAGCTTCATGAGATTCGAGTCCACCGTATACCCCTTGAAGGCGTTGCGCCGCTTGTCCGCTTCGGCTTCCTGGCCCATCGAGGCCCACACATCCGTATTCACCACGTGCGCGCCCTCCACCGCCTCCTCGGGCACGTCGGTGATTTCAATGCACTTGCCGCCCGCGCGCGCTCTTGCCTGCTCGAAAATGGTCCGGTCGGGCTCGAATCCCTCGGGACACGCAAGCCGCAGCTCGAACCCCAACAGCCCCGCGGCTTCGATCCAGCTGTTTGCCATGTTGTTGCCGTCGCCCACCCAGGCAACCCGCTTCCCCTCCCATCCCCCCAGCGCCTCCTTCATCGTGAACAGGTCGGCCAGGACCTGACACGGATGCATCAAGTCCGTGAGACCGTTGATGACGGGAATCGTCGCGTCGCGGGCCAGCTCGACCACTTCCGCGTGGCTGTAGGTGCGGATCATGATCCCGTTCACGTAGCGAGACAGCACGCGCGCCGTGTCGGCAATCGGCTCACCACGGCCGATCTGGATATCGCGGGATGAGAGAAACAAGGCCTGGCCGCCGAGCTGGTAGGTGCCGACTTCGAACGAAACGCGTGTCCGCGTGCTCGACTTGGCGAAGATCATGGCGAGGGTCTTTCCCGCGAGCGGCTGCTCCCGGTAGCGACCGCCTTTCATCCGCTCGGCCAGGGCAAACAGGCCGTGGAGGTCGTCCCGCGAGAGGCCCCCAATCGCGATGAAGTCCCGTTTGGCCATGAAACCCCTAAAATGGTCAGTCAAAATGACAGGGATAGAGGATTTTAGGCGCCGGGACGGCTGGTGACAAGTCTCACGCCGTCCCGGGCCGGGGAAATGCGAACTAGAGGATGTAACGCCGCAGGTCTTCGTCGGCCGCGATCTTCGTGAGCCGCTCGCGCACGACGGCTCCGTCGATCACGATGTGTTTTTCCGGATAGTCGGGCAGGGCAAACAGCAGGTCCTCGAGCAGGGTGGTGAGGACCGTGTGCAGGCGACGGGCGCCGATGTTCTCGAGCTGCTCGTTGACCTTCGCCGCGATGCGCGCGATCTCCTGGATGCCGTCGGCAGTGAACTCGAGCTTGGCCCCTTCGGCCGCGCACAGGGCGGCGTATTGCTTGGTCAACGCATTCTCGGGCTCGGTCATGATGCGCACGAAGTCCTGCTCGGCCAGGGGCGATAACTCGACCCGGATCGGGAAGCGTCCCTGGAGCTCGGGAATCAGGTCCGACGGCTTGGAGACGTGGAACGCGCCGGCCGCGATGAACAGGATGTGATCGGTGCGCACGAAGCCGTAGCGCGTCTGGACCGTCGACCCCTCGACAATCGGTAGCAGGTCCCGCTGCACCCCTTCGCGCGACACGTCGGGGCCAACGGTCCCGCGGTCACCCGCGATCTTGTCCAGCTCGTCGATGAAGATGATGCCGTGATTCTCCACCCGGTCGAGCGCCTCGTTCACGACGTCGTCGAAGTCCACCAATCGTTTGAGCTCCTCGTCGATCAGGATCCGCCGAGCCTCGTGCACGTGCACGGTACGCCGCTTCTTTTTCTTGGGCAGAAGATCCTGGAGCATCTCCGTGAAGTTCACGTCTGGCCCTTCCATGCCCGGTGGCGGCTGCATCATCTCGAGGGCCGGGAATCCCTGCTGCTGGACCTCGACCTCGACGTCGCGCTCTTCCAGCTTTCCTTCTTTCAACTGCTGGCGCAGCTTCTCGCGCGTGCGGCGGCGGCGCTCCTGGCTTTCGGTGTCGGCTTCGGTCGGCTTGGGAGCGACGTCGCCTTTGGACGAGACCACGAACAGAGGACGATTCTCCCCTCCTTCCCCCGGCTTCGGAGCCTGGGGCGGCTGGGGCGCGGTGGGAACGGGCAGGAGAATATCGAGCAGCCGCTCCTCGGCCCGCGCCTCGGCCTCGGGGTACACATCGTCCTCGCGCTCGGTGCGCACCATGTTGATGGCCGCGTCCACGAGCTCGCGGATCATCGATTCCACGTCGCGGCCCACATAGCCGACCTCGGTGAACTTCGACGCTTCCACTTTCAGGAACGGCGCGCCGGCGAGGCGCGCCAGGCGGCGCGCGATCTCGGTTTTCCCGACGCCCGTCGGGCCGATCATGATGATGTTGTTCGGCAGGATCTCATCTCGAATGTCCTCGGGCGTCTGCGCTCGGCGCCAGCGGTTACGCACCGCGATAGCGACGGCCTTTTTCGCCACTTCCTGACCCACGATGTAGCGATCGAGCTCCGCCACGATCTTGCGGGGCGGGAGCTCCTCCAGCCAGGGCAACGCCTCTTCCTCGGGGCGTTGCTCGACGGGGGATGGGGGAACGTGCTCGTCTGACGTGCGAGTGGGCTCAGCCATTTACAGCTCCAAAATCGTGATATTCGAATTGGTATAGACGCAAATATCGGCCGCGATTTCGAGTCCCTTCTGGACGATCTCGCTGGCCGAGAGCGCAGACGCCTGGAGCAGGGCGCGCGCGGCGGCAAGCGCGTACGTGCCGCCCGAGCCGATCGCGAGCACGCTATCGTCCGGCTCGATCAGCTCGCCCGACCCGCTGATCACGTAGCCGTGTTCCTTGTCCGCGACCACGAGCAAGGCTTCGAGCCGCCGCAGGACGCGATCAGAGCGCCAGTCCTTGGCCAGCTCCACGGCCGCGCGGGGCAGATTTCCGGGGTAGCGCTCCAGCTTCTCTTCGAATTTCTCGAACAGGGTGAACGCGTCGGCAGCGGCGCCGGCAAAGCCGGCGAGGATCTTCCCGCCCTTCAGGGCGCGGACCTTGTTGGCGTTGGCTTTCATGACCGTGTCGCCGATCGTGACCTGGCCGTCGCCGCCCAGCGCCACGTGCCCGTCGCGCCGGACGCTCAGAATCGTCGTGCTGTGAATGATGCGACCGCTCACGAAAACCTTTCGTTAGGCTCGCGGGTGCGCCCCGTGATACACTTTCTTGAGCCGCTCGACCGAAGTATGAGTATACACCTGCGTCGTTGAGAGGGAGGCATGTCCCAGCAGCTCCTGAACCGAGCGCAGGTCCGCGCCGGCGTCGAGCAGATGGGTCGCGAACGAGTGCCGCAGCGCATGTGCGTGCAGCGTCTTGCCCCGGGGCAGCACCGCGAACAGCTGCTTCATGGCGAGCTGAACACCGCGATTTGACAGCCGCCGCGCGCGCGCGTTCAGGAACACCGCGCGCCGGTCCACCTTCCCTCTCGCCTGTGCCAGCAGCGCATCGCGGCGCGCGTAGTAGCTCCGCAGTGCCACGCCCGCCTGCCGCCCCACCGGTACGATCCGTTCTTTCCGCCCCTTGCCGCGCACCTTTACCTGATCCGACACCAGGTCGATATCCTCGAGGTTCAACCCGCCGAGCTCCGCGAGCCTGAGTCCCGACGAGTAGAACAGCTCGAGCATCGCCAGGTCTCGCGCCTCTTTCATTCCTCCGCCCGCCGTGGCCCGAACGGCCGCGGCTCGGAACAGCTCGTCGGTTTCGGCCCGATCGAGATGAATCGGGAGCGTGCGGCCCAATTTGGGGGTACGTGCCGCCCGGGCGGGATTGACCTCCAACCCCTGGGTAACGT
>Ga0335079_10005982_pt1 | contig 13910 bp, 14 predicted proteins | sample Lox_Sample_33_FD_206719 | JGI IMG/M metagenome (GOLD analysis project Ga0335079, IMG submission 206719) | Soil microbial communities from Loxahatchee National Wildlife Refuge, Florida, United States - Lox_Sample_3.3 | ecosystem: Environmental > Terrestrial > Soil > Wetlands | place: USA...
TAATCCGGGGTCTCGATCGCACCGTCTGCGACGGCAGGTGAGAGAGATCTTGAGCGGTCGGCGTGTCTGTCGCGGTCGGGTTATCCGTAGCGACTACGTTACAGTATGTGACTGACGTTGACGGAGAGTGCAGGACGCAGCGTGTCGTGCCGCCGGGGAGCGCGACGACCTGGACGGTGCTCGGCCCGGACCATGGCGTGGTCGGCCCGGCGGAGGAGTTCCTGGAGTACCTGCGGGTGCAGGGCACGTCACCGAATACGGTGAAGTCGTATGCGCGGGCGCTGGCGTTGTGGTGGACGTATCTTTCGGTGTTCGGCCTGGTGTGGGATGCGCTGACGCTGGCCGACGTGGGCGGGTTCCTGGCCTGGCTGCGCAGCGGCGACGGCCCGCAGGTGGTCTCGATCGAGCCTCGGCCCGCGCGGTTCACCGAGTCGACGATCAGCACCCGGCTGCGGGCGGTGACCTCCTGTTACCGGTTTCACGAGCTGAACGGCGTCGCGCTCGGCGGGGACCTGATGCGAGTGGTGCACGGCGGGCGGGCGGCCTATAAGCCGATGCTGGAGCACGTGGCCCGCAAGAGGGGGCGCCAGCGGCCGGTGATCCGGGTCCGTGCGGCCCGGCACGTGCCGCCGCCGGTTCTGTCTCCCGGGCAGATCGAGGCGATCTGCGATGCATGCGCACGGTTCGATCTGGCGAGCGGGCAGTGGGCAGGCCAGGTCCGGGACCGGCTGCTTTGGTTGCTTCTGGCCGAGAGCGGCCTTCGCCTGGGCGAGGCACTCGGGTTGCAGCACCGCGACTGGCATACCGGCCGCGGTGACACGCCGTTCATCGAGGTGGTGCCGCGCGAGCATCCGCACGGGGTCCGGGTCAAGGGCGGCACCTTCCGGCGCGTGTTCATCTCCGATGAGCTGGACCGGCTTTACGGGGAGTATGTGTGGCAGCTGTGTGAGGCGGGCGCCGAGCTGGCGGTGCCGGACCTGGACGCCGCGCCGGTGTTCGTGAACCTGGCGGGTGGCACCCGGTTCGCGCCGTGGCGCCCCGACGGCGTCTATGACCTGGTCAGGCGGCTGCGCCGGGACCTGGCCGGGCGGGTCCCGGCGGCCTGGACCCCGCACTGGATGAGGCATACGCATGCCACCGCATTGCTGCTGGCCGGGGTGCCGGTGCACGTGGTGTCGCGCCGGCTGGGTCACGCGGACGTGCAGACCACGCTGGAGCTGTATGCGCACGTCACCGAGGATGCCGGCATGCGCTCGGTCGCGGAATGGCGGGCGTTTTCCGCCGGATGGCGGACGACGGCGGCTGCGGTGGACAGGCAGGTTTCGTGAACGGGATCACCGCCGAGGAACTGATGGATTGCTGGGAGGCGTCCGGTTCCGTCTATGACGCCGCGATCCTCAGCCGCCTGTGGGCCTCGGTGCCGCTGGAGATGCGGCTGCCCCGGCTGTCAGCGGACGGGGTACCCGGCCGCTACCGGGGCGGCTTCGCCGACGGCGGCAAGCCGGGCATGGTGGTCGACGTCAGCGGACTTCCCGGCACGATGCGCCAGGAGATGACCTGGTGCATGTTCCAGATCATCGAGCTGGGCGGCCGGGTCCAGATGCCCGGCGCCGTCATGCTGGCACGCCGGCTCGCCGAGATCACCGCCGACCACGGGGCCGCGGCGCCCCGGTCGCTAATGGAATGGCCCGCTCGCACCTGGCTGCAGCAGATCCCGCTGGCCGTGCACCGGCGACGGGGAAAACTCCCCGGCCCCTCGTCGCTGACACAGATGCGGCAGGTGCTCTTGCGGTTCTTGTGGCTGCTGGACCTTGCCTACGACACCCGCCCATGGTGGCAGCGGGAGTCATGGAACCCGGTGGAAGATCCCCGCATCCCGTTGCGCGAGCATGAGCCGCTGGGACGGCAGGCCATCCACTTCCACCGCATCACCGCACCGTGGCTGCGCCGCGGCGCGCAATGGCACGGCAAGATCGCACTGGAAACCGGGCTGGTGCGCTGGTCGACGCTCAATCAGCGGGTATTCGCGCTGACCGTCCTGGATGCGTTCCTGGCCAGGCGCGGCGTCACCGGGCCGCGGCTGGCCGGGGACCCGGCCCGGGTGCGCCAGCTGATGCAGGACTTCCTCGGCCACGTGCGCGCCAGCCAGGCCACCCGCGGCCCCGGCAAGGGCCAGCGGATATCGCCGGCGCACGCCAAGACGGTGCTCGTCCACGCCGAGCAGTTCTACCTGTTCATGCACGATCACAAGGACACGGCCGCAGCGGCCACCGGCGAGGCGGGATGGCGGGAGCTGGGAGCCGGGCACGCCGGGTTCTACCGTGCGCGGGAACTTCCCCGCCCCGCCCGGCGCGACCCGGCCCTGGACATCATCGATGACCCCGCGATGGCGGAGATCATGGCCGGGATCGGCCAGCTCGGCGACCCCGCCGGTGACGGCGGCCTGGGTGACCCGCAGGCAATGCGGATCATGATGCTGCAGGCCAGGCTGGGCCGCCGGATCAGCGAGATCCTCATGCTGGACGCGGAGCCGCTGCTGCCGATGGCTGCCGGCCCGGCCACCTCCCCGGAACCCGGGGCGATGACCGCCCGGCTCCGCTACCAGCAGACTAAGATCGACGGCGCGCCGGACACCATCCTGGTCGACGCGGAAATCGCCGCGATCATCCGGGCGCAGCAGGAATGGGCCGCTGCCTGGCTGCGCGAGCACGCCGCGCCGGGCGCGCGCCCCCGCTACCTGTTCCTGGGCCACCTGTTCAACCGCAACGCCGACCGGCCCTACGTATCAGCGACCCTCCACCGGGTGCTCACCGAGCTGGCCCGGCGGGTGGACATCCGCGACAGCGCCGGACGGCCGGTCGACTTCCGGCGGACCCACAGATTCCGGCACACCAAGGCCACCAGCCTGCTCAATGCCGGGGTCCCGATCCACGTCGTGCAGCGCTACCTCGGGCATCTCTCGCCCGCGATGACCATGCATTACGCCCAGACCCTAGCCGAAACCCACGAAGCAGAGTTCCTGCGCTACCGCAAGCTGACCGCCGACGGCCGCGAACTCGAGATCGGCGCCCGCGACCTCTACGACATGCTGCAACTGGACCAGCGGACCGACCGGATCTTGCCCAACGGATGGTGCCTGCTCCCGCCCCGCCTCTCCTGCGACCGGGGTAACGCCTGCCTGACCTGCGACAAGTTCGCCACGGACGCCAGCTTCCTGCCCGAGCTGCGCCAGCAGCACCAGCGGACGTTGCAGCTGATCGAGATCCGCCAGCAGGCCTTCACCGCCCGCAGCGGCACCCCGATGAGCGAAGACAACATCTGGCTGCAAGGCCGCAGGCGCGAAGCCGCCGCCCTGGAAGCCATCACCAGCGCGCTGGAAGCCGGCCCCGGCGGCGCCAGCGCAGCCGCCGCCAGCGCCGCTGAGGCCGCCGCAGCCGGATCACGTGCCGTCCGCGGCGCCGGCGCCGCCGTCCGCACCAGCCAGGCCGCCGCCCGCGCCACCGGGAAGAAAGTAACCAGCCGGGCATGACTGCCCAGCGCCCGGGGAACCCGGAGAACCTCAAAGCCGCCGCAGCCGCCCGGACCGCCGCCACGGCCGCCCGCGCAGACACCGGGCTCCGGGAGATGCTCCGCACCGGACAGCCCATCACGTTCCGGGGCCTAGCCCGCCACGCCGATGTGTCTCTGGGCTTCCTCTACTCCACCGCGACGCTGCGGCAGCGCATCCAGCAGCTCCGCGACCAGCAGCGCGCCCAGCTCAGCGGCACTGCCTCGCATCACGACGGCACAGACCCGGAGAGCACCAGCAGTGTGGTGGCCAGCCTCACGGCCCAGCTGGCCGAACTGAAACGCCGTCACCGCGAGGAAATCACCCGGCTGCGCCGCGAACTGGAAGCCGCTCACGGCGAGAACCTCATCCTGCGCCGCCGCATCACAGCAGGCCACGACCACCGGCCGCAGGAAACATCATGACCACAGCCTCCAGCACCGACCCGCTCGGCACCATCGCGCTGTTCGATGTCAAGACACCGTTGGCGCCCGCAAGGGCCGCCGCAGCCCGCAGGGCCCTCGCTGCCCTCGGCGACATCCCCGTCCAGCGCCGCGAACTCGACCTCCGCGAGCATCAGCTCATCGCCGACGCGCGCACCGCGGGAGCCACCTGGCAGCAGATCGCGGCCCGGCTCGGCTACAAAGACCGCCAAGCCGCCAGCAGCCCCACCGCGCCCTCACCAAGCGGCAGCTGTCGCAGCCGTCATAGACACACGCCGCGACGCCATGACCTGGGCAATGTCCAATTCATCCATATTTGCACCTCAGATAACGCCGGACTACTGGAAGGGGCCGTTTTACCGGCTGGAGGCCGAGGGGTTCGACTGCGTGCTGGCGGACGCCAAGCAGGTCCGGCACCTGCCGGGCCGGCCCAAGCACGACCCGGGTAATTCGCGGTGGCTGGGACGCCGTCGCCGAAACCGGCGCCGACATGACCAAATTCCCCATCGGCGGCCACCTGTCCTCCTGGGCCGGCCGCACCCCGCTGGACCACCAGTCCGGCAAGCGCACCGGCCACGCCCGGCACAAGAAAGGCAACAAGTACCTGGGCGCCATTACTGGCGAGACCGCCGTCGCGGCCGGCAAGACCCAGACCCGCGAAGGCGCCCGCTACCGCAAGCTGGCCCGCAGCCGCGGCAAGAACAAGGCATGCGTCGCGGTCGGCAACACCCAGCTGAAGGTCTACCACGCGCTGCTATCGCGCCCCGGCACGCGGTACGAAGATCTCGGCCCGGACTATTACGAGCGCCGCGCCCAGACCCGCCGCAAGATCGCCTACCACGTCCGCGAACTCGAGGAACTCGGCCTGGAAGTCACCCTCCGCCGCCCCAGCCCAGCCCACCACGACCCGGAACCGACCCAGGCCGCCTGACCGACTCGCCCAGACCCCAGCCGACGGCACAAACCGCCGCCGGCTGCTGCCGCGCGCCCAGTTGAGGTTCTATTTTCGGGCTAGATGTGGGCCACTGCTCGAAGCGCATCGACCCGGTCGGTGCGCTCCCATGAGAAGTCAGGCTCCTCACGGCCGAAGTGACCATAGGCGGCGGTCTGCGAGTAGATCGGCCGCAGCAGATCAAGATCACGGATGATGGCCGCGGGGCGAAGATCGAAGACCTCGAGGACGGCACGCTGGATCTCGTCTACCGCAACGTGTTCTGTGCCAAAGCACTCGACGAACAGCCCCACCGGCTTGGCCTTGCCGATGGCGTACGCGACCTGTGCCTCGCAGCGGTCCGCCAGGCCCGCACCAACGACGTTCTTAGCCACCCAGCGCATCGCGTACGCGGCGCTGCGGTCCACCTTGGACGGGTCCTTGCCGGAAAAGGCTCCTCCCCCGTGTCTGGCCATCCCCCCGTAGGTATCAATGATGATCTTCCGGCCGGTCAGCCCCGCGTCACCCATCGGCCCGCCGATCTCGAATCGCCCTGTGGGGTTGACGAGCAGCCGGTAGTTGTTCGTGTCAATCTCGATCCCGTCGAGAACGGGGGCGACCACGTGCTCGCGGACGTCGGGTGCGAGCAGCTCACGCAGGTCAATGTCGGGCGCATGCTGCGTGGAAACCACCACGGTGTCGAGCCGGATCGGTTGCGCACCCTCATATTCGATGGTGACCTGGGTTTTGCCGTCCGGGCGCAGGTAGGGGACAACGCCGCTGCGCCGCGCCTCGGTGAGCCGCTTCGCGAGCCGATGCGCCAGCATGATCGGCAGCGGCATCAGTTCCGGTGTCTCGCGGGAGGCATAGCCGAACATCAGGCCCTGGTCGCCGGCGCCCTGCCGGTCGAACTCATCGATGCCCTCACCCTCACGCCGCTCATAGGCGTCGTCGATGCCCTGGGCAATGTCCGGTGACTGTGCCCCGATCGAGACCGAAACACCGCAGGAGGCCCCGTCGTAACCCTTGGCGGACGAGTCATAGCCGATCTCCAGGATCTTGTCCCTGATGATCCCTGGGATGTCGACGTAGGTCTTGGTGGTCACCTCGCCCGCGACGTGAACCTGGCCAGTTGTGATCAAGGTCTCAACGGCAACACGGCTGCGCTCATCATCCTTGATCATCGCATCGAGAATGGCGTCACTGATCTGGTCAGCCATCTTGTCCGGGTGGCCTTCTGTTACCGACTCGGAAGTGAAAAGGCGACGTGACACTTGATTCCTCTTTTGCGACGGCCGCACGTGCACACAGTCAGGTTCCGTGTGCCCGGATGCGGAATCCAGCCCGGCATATTGGCGATTCGCCGAGTTTAGCCGGGGAGCCAGCCCTGCGCGGGTCCAGCCCGAAGCATACCGGTCCCAGGGTACGGGTGAGACAGGGTGGGCGGAGCGTGCTGGGGCTAGGAACCACCCGGCTGCAACCGTTGCACGACCAGGTCCCACACCCGGTCGGCAAGAACCTCCTTGGGTCCGCGCGGGATCTCGGTGACCGCGCCGCCAGCGCCGAGCACGACCGCGGCGTTGTCGCCGGCCCCGAAGGCGAGCCCATCGCCGACCTGGTTGACGACAAGCAGGTCGCAGCCCTTCCGGGCAAGTTTCTCCCGCCCGGCGGCGAGCACATCGTCGGTCTCGGCGCCGAAGCCCACTATCACCTGCCCAGGCCGCCGCGCGCGCGCCCTGTGATCTCGCTCGTTCTCGTGATCTCCGCTGCCCCCATGGTCTCCGCCGTCGTCCCTGTGGTCCCTATGATTCCTGTTGTTCCTATGATCTCTATTGTTAACGAGCTCCTTCAGGACGTCCGGATTCTCGGTCAAAGCGATCGGATCTGGGACGTGGCCGCTCTTCTTGATCTTTGATTCACTGCGGGCAGCCGGGCGGAAATCCGCCACCGCCGCAGCCATCACCACGGCGTCGGCGGTCTCCGCGGCTGACAGCATGGCCGCGCGCAACTGATCGGCGGACGTGACGCGGACCATGGTGGCACCCGCTGGATCAGGCAATGCAACGTTCGCGGCTACCACGGTGACCTCGGCGCCACGGGCTACCGCCGTACCGGCAAGCGCGTAGCCCTGCCGGCCCGAGGACCAGTTGCCCAGGAAGCGTACGGGGTCGAGCTCCTCGCGAGTCCCGCCGGCAGAGACAAGCACGCGTCGCCCGGCCAGATCCGGGCGCAGGCCGGCCGCGCCGCGGGCGAGCAGCCGGATGGCGGTCTCGTAAAGCTCGGCCGCCTCGGGTAGCCGGCCGGGCCCGCTGTCGGCGCCGGTGAGCCGCCCGGCGGCCGGCTCCACGACGATCGCACCGCGCTCGCGAAGCAGCGCGACGTTGGCTCGGGTAGCGGCGTGCTCCCACATCTCGGTGTGCATCGCGGGCGCGAACATTACCGGGCAGCGCGCGGTGAGCAGCGTCGTGGTGAGCAGATCACCGGCGAGCCCGTGCGCCGCCTTGGCAAGCAGATCCGCGGTCGCGGGCGCCACGAGGACCAAGTCAGCCCGCCGTCCCAGCTGCACATGCGGCACCTCATGCACGTCCGCCCATACGTCCGTCGCCGCGGGCTGGCCGGATAGTGCGGCCCAGGTCGCGGCGCCGACAAAGCGCAGCGAATCGGGCGTGGGTATCACCCGCACGCGATGGCCGGATTCGGTCAGGCGGCGGAGCAGCTCACACGCCTTGTACGCGGCGATGCCGGCGCCGACACCGAGAACGATTTCTGCAGAAACCGTTGTTGGGCGAGCAGCCGTTGTTGGGCGAGCAGCCGTTGTTGGGCGAGCAGCCGCTGTTGGGCGAGCCGCCGAGTCAGGACTCGATGGTCTCTGCGGTGAGCAGCTGCTCACGGATCTCCCGCAGCGCCACGGAGAGCGGCTTCTCCTGCACGTGGGTCTCCACGAGCGGGCCGACGTACTCGAGCAGGCCCTCGCCAAGCTGAGCGTAATAGGCATTGATCTGCCGGGCCCGCTTGGCGGCCATGATGACGAGGCTGTACTTGCTGTCCACGATGGCCAGCAGCTCATCGATCGGCGGGTTGGTAATGCCTTCTGCGGTGGGGCTCCCTGCCACGTTCTGCCTTCCTGGTCACGATCTTCGGTCGTCATACGGGACGACCGTCCCCGGCCTCAGGAATCCGTTAATGACTCACTGGAGCGCGTGTCAACATTACCAGCCGCTCACATACGTCATCGACAGACGTGTTCACGAGGGTGACGTCGAATTCGTCTTGAGCCGCCAGTTCGCCCTGTGCGGTGGCGAGCCGCCGTCTGACAGTCTCTGACGGCTCGGTGCCGCGCTCGTTGAGGCGGCGGACAAGCTCGTCCCAGGACGGCGGCGCGAGGAAGATCAGCAGTGCTCCTGGCATCGCGCTGCGTATCTGGCGTGCCCCCTGCACATCGACCTCAAGCAATGACGGCACGCCCGCCGCGAGCTTCGCCATGACGGGCGCACGTGGAGTGCCGTATCTGTGCCCCGAGTAACGCGCCCACTCGAGAAGTTCACCCTCGGCAACTAGCCGGTCGAATTCACGGTCGCTGACGAAGTGGTATTCGCACCCGTCCCGCTCGCCTGGCCGTGGTCGCCGTGTCGTCACCGACACCGAGAGCCAGATCTGCGGGTAGGCCTGCCTGAGCCTGGCTATGACTGTGCTCTTGCCGACGCCCGAAGGCCCCGACAGGACCGTCAACCGCGCCTCGCGACCGGCCTGGCCTGTGCCTGGCTGGTCGCGGGCGCGACCGCCGGGCGAAGCGGCCGCGCCCCCTCGCCCGCCTCCTAGGAATTCAGCTTCGGTCAGAGATCATCCCCGCCGAACTCGTTCTCCAGCGCGGCGCGCTGGTTGGTGCCGAGACCGCGCACACGCCGTGAGTCGGCGATGTTGAGCCGGTCCATGATCTGCTTGGCGCGTACCTTGCCGACGCCGGGAAGTGACTCGAGCAACGATGAAACCTTCATCTTGCCGATGACGTCGTCGGTCTGGCCTTCTTTGAGGATCTCGGCCAGAGTTGTACCGCCCCGCTTGAGCCTGTTCTTGACCTCGGCACGTTCCTTGCGGGCCTGGGCTGCCTTTTCCAGGGCCGCGGCGCGCTGCTCGGGGGTGAGGGGAGGAAGAGCCACGCCGGTTCACCTCGGGTTTCTTCTAGAAAAACTGCGGTCGGGAGGGGAACCTAGCGACTCCGTGCCCCTTCAGGCAACGCAAACCCGTGTTCGTCACGTCACAAATTGGCTGATATTACTATCCGATCAGGACCGAATACTCATTGTCACCAAAATCCTGGTCATCCGAGGTCCGCGCAGACACGATGGCGCACAGGTCCCAGGCGTGATGTTACTCGCCGCGGGACGGAATGCGACGCGCCAACGGCCCACGATGCCCGGTTAGCGTGCTGGAACCGGCCACTGCCTCCATTCGGGCCAAGAGCACCGTCCTGGGCCGGCTGAACGGCCGACGCACACCAGCCTTGCGCGAACGTTACCGACTCCAGCTCGATACCTCACCTGCATCAAGATCACCTGCGGTGGATGCCCGCAATACCCAATTGGGCCTCGGTTTGACACCCGGTGGGCCATTAGGCTCAGGCCAGTTGCGAATCCCTACGACCGCTGGAGGGTGGCGCCCGGCGCAACGAGGCGGCCAGGGCGGCCGCGACCGCGCCAGGATCGGGCGCGCTGGTGATCGGGCGCCCGATCACCAGCAAGTCCGCGCCCGCGCTCAGCGCCTCCTCCGGCGTCGCTACCCTGGCCTGATCCTGGCTTTCCGATCCGGCCGGCCGCACACCAGGCGTGATGAGCGCAATGTCGGGCCCGACCTCAGCGCGCACGGCAGCGACCTCTTGTGGTGAGCAGACCAGCGCCCGCGCGCCGGCTCTAACAGCGAGCGCCGCGAGCCTGCGCGCCACATCAGGCACCGTACCTGCGACCCCGGTCTCGGCGAGGTCGGCGCCGCTGAGCGAGGTGAGCACGGTGACGGCGGCGATCTGAGTCTCTGGCGCGGCGTCCACCGCGGCACGGATCATGGCCTGGCCGCCGGCCGCGTGCACGGTGAGCAGGGCCGGCCGCAGCCGCGCCACCACCCGCGCGGCCGCTGCGACCGTCGCGGGGATGTCGTGCAGTTTGAGGTCGAGGAGTACCTCGACCTTGCTCGCCCCCCGCACCGACGCCACCGCGTTTGGCCCGTAGCGCAAGTACAGCTCGAGCCCTATCTTGACCGTGCTCACGTGCGGCGTGACCAGGCTCGCCCACCGCGCCGCCGTTTCCAGGTCGGGCGCGTCAAGCGCGACGGCGATGGGCGCCGGGCGCGGCGGGATGTTCATGGGCAGGCCCTCCGTCATAGCTTCCTGTGATGCGTGCCGGCGCGAAGCAGCACGGCACCGGCCGGCTCGTGCGCGATCCCGACGACGTCCCGCAGCCGCCCGACGCCGCGGCTAGCAAGTTCCTCCTCAAGCTCGCGCAGGATGCGGGGGCAGGCACAAGGGTCATTGAAGATCGCGGTTCCCACGCTGACCATGTCGGCGCCCGCCAGGACGAACTCGAGCGCGTCCCTTCCGGTCCGCACCCCGCCCATCCCGATGATGGGGATGTCCGGCAGGGCCGCGCGGACCTGCCAGACGCACCGGACCGCCACCGGCCGGATCGCCGGGCCGGACAGCCCCCCGGTGAGGCCGGCCAGAACGGGCCGCATCGTGTCAGGGTCAATCGCCATGCCGAGCAAGGTGTTGATCATCGAGAGGCCATCTGAACCCGCCGCCACGCATGCGCGAGCCACAGCAACGATATCCGTTACGTCTGGCGACAATTTCGCAAACACGGGAATGTCACATCTGGTCCGTCCGCGAACCGCGGCCATGACGGCGGCGGCGGCGTCCGGATGGCACGCGAACACCTGTCCCCTGTCCGTCACGTTCGGGCAGGAAATGTTCACCTCGATCGCGGTGACCCCTGAGGCCTCAGACAGCCGGCCCGCAAGTTCGGCGTACTCATCCACGCTGCCACCCGCGATGGACACCATCGCACGCGCGCCGCGTGACAGCAGCCAGGGAAGGTCGCGCTGGAGGAACGCGTCGATACCGGGTCCCTGCAGGCCAATTGAGTTGAGCATGCCGCTGTCGGTCTCCATCATGCGCGGCGTGGGGCGGCCTGCCCGCGGCGCGAGCATGACCGACTTGGTCACCACCGCGCCGATCTTGGAAACATCGAAGAACTGCGCGAGTTCGCGGCCCGATGCGGCACATCCCGAGGCGGTGAGAATGGGGTTGGGCAACTCGATGTGACCGAGCCTTGTGCGCAGGTCAACCGGCATTGCCGGCCTCCAGCGGCTCCTGGCCAGCCCGAGCATTCCAGCCTGGCGCACCAAGCGCGTCGAACGGGATGGTGCCGATGTCATCCCACCGGACCTGGTCGCCGCGGAACACGGGGCCATCGACGCAAGAGCGCACCATGCGGGTGATTCCGTCGTTGCCGAGCACCGGCAGCACACAGGTCATGCATACGCCAATGCCGCAGCCCATCGACTCCTCGACAGAAGCGAGCACCGGGATGTCGTACTTACCGGCATCGGCGGTGACCGCACGGAGCATCGGCATCGGCCCGCAGGCGTAAATCACATCGGTCCTCGCCTCATGGATGACCTGGCTGAGCACGTCGGTCACCAAGCCACGCGCCCCGAGCGAGCCATCGTCTGTGGTGATCATGGTGGTCCGACCGGTACGCCTGGCGGTGAGCGCCCCGAGCACCCGGTCAGCGCTTGCGGCGCCGAGCAGGAAGTCCACCTGGCAGCCATGTGCGCGCAGACGGTCGGACAGCGAGAACAGCGGCGAGCTTCCGTAACCTCCGCCGATGAGCAGGCAGTTCACCGGATCGCGGGGAATCGGAAACGGCCGGCCGAGCGGGCCGGTGATATCCAGCGTGTCCCTCGCCCGCCGCCGCGCGAGCCACTGGGTGCCCCTGCCGAGCGCGGCGAACACGAACTCGACCGTACCGCCATGATCGGGGCGCACGTCGTAGATGGAGAAGGCACGGCGCAGCAACATGGCGGTGTGCGGGCCGCCCACCGCGACCGCGACGAACTGGCCGGGCCTGAAACGCTCGGCGATCGGGGGCGCGACAACGGTCATCGCGCAGTAGGCGTCAAGCCGGCGGACCGTCAGCACCGTTCCGCGTATCTGGACAGGTGCCACGCCTGTCTCACCGTCCTCAACTGTCATCGGGCCCGGACCCTACGGCTTATGAGCAATGCCGCCGCCCCGCGCGACGCGGCCCGGGTCGCCGCCGGGCTGCCGACCTCGATGGCCGGTGCCACAGCAGCACGATCACCAGCTACACGACCGCGACCCAGACCCAGAACCGGACCCAGACCACGGGCACGACCCAGACCACGGGCACGACCCAGACCACGGGCACGACCCAGACCACGGGCACGACCCAGCGCGCGACCCAAACCACGACCACGACCGGCAGAACCACCGTCGGCAACACTTACCAGCGGCACGCCCGTCAAAGTCACCACCACCAAAGCTCGCCCGCCGTCACGCCCACCGCCGGTCACGATCACCAAGAGCACGCCCGCCGGCACCGTCAGCATCACGGTCAGCACTTCCGCCGTGAGCACTTCCACCGTCAGCACGACTGGCGGCACCGCGCATCCGGCGCGCATGCTCCTGCAACGACCTGACGCCGACCTCGCCCCTGATGATCGCCTCGATGCCCTGCACGGCGGCGGCCAGGCCGGCCACCGTCGTTACGCACGGTATCCCGCGGCGCACCGCGGCGGTCCTGATCTCGTAGCCATCCAGGCGCGGGCCGGCGTGCCCAGCGCTGCCGAACGGCGTGTTCACGATGAGATCGACCTCGCCGGCCAGGATGCGGGTCACGATGGTCGGTTCGCCGCCGCGCCCGGGTCCGTCGCTGTGCTTACGCACGATGGTGGCACGTACCCCGTTGCGGCGCAGCACCTCGCCGGTTCCCGCGGTGGCCAGGATCTCAAACCCCAGGTCGGCAAGCCGCTTGACGGGGAACACCATGGCGCGCTTGTCGGTGTTGGCCACAGAAACGAACGCGCGGCCCTTGACGGGAAGTGACCCATACGCCGCCGCCTGCGATTTCGCGTACGCGGTGCCGAAGACCTCGTCGATGCCCATCACCTCGCCGGTGGACCGCATCTCGGGGCCGAGCACCGTATCCACACCGCGGCCTGCCGCGTCGCGGAAGCGGTTGAAGGGCAGCACCGCCTCCTTGACGGCGATGGGTGCCTCGAGCGGCGGTGTCCCGCCGTCCCCCTCCGACGGCAGCATCCCCTCGGCCCGCAACTGCGCCACCGTGGCACCGAGCATGATCCGCGCCGCGGCCTTAGCCAGCGGAACCGCGGTCGCCTTGGACACGAACGGGACCGTACGCGAGGCCCGGGGATTGGCCTCAAGCACGTACATCACACCGGCCGCGAGCGCGTACTGAACGTTCAGCAGGCCACGCACGGCGACGCCACGGGCGATCACCTCGGTCGAGACCCGGATGCGGTCGACGTCCTCGCGGCCCAGAGTGATTGGCGGCAGCGCGCAGGCCGAATCGCCTGAATGGATGCCCGCCTCCTCGATGTGCTCCATAACGCCGCCGAGGAACAGTTCCTCGCCATCGAACAGTGCGTCCACGTCAAGCTCGACCGCATCGTCAAGGAACTTGTCCACGAGCACGGGATGTTCCGCGCTCACGTCGGCGAGCCGCCCCGCGCGGCCGATGTAGCCCTCCAGGGTGGCATCGTCGTAGACGATCTCCATGCCCCGTCCGCCGAGCACGTAGGACGGGCGCACAAGGACGGGATAGCCGATCTTGTCGGCGATTGCCTTGGCCTCCGCGTAGGAGAACGCGGTGCCGTGCCTCGGCGCAGGCAGGCCCGCCTCGGCGAGCAGCCGGCCGAACGCACCGCGTTCCTCGGCTAGGTGGATGGCCTCCGGGCT
>Ga0335079_10005985_pt1 | contig 13909 bp, 11 predicted proteins | sample Lox_Sample_33_FD_206719 | JGI IMG/M metagenome (GOLD analysis project Ga0335079, IMG submission 206719) | Soil microbial communities from Loxahatchee National Wildlife Refuge, Florida, United States - Lox_Sample_3.3 | ecosystem: Environmental > Terrestrial > Soil > Wetlands | place: USA...
GCTCGGCGGAATTGAACACCAGCTTTGCCACGGTGCGTTTCGGCGACATCGGCAAGGCGTTGTCCGTACGCGCCGCCAACTCTGCGGTCATCGGCAGAAAAGTCGGCGAGTCCGCCACCATCGAGACCTCCTTTGGACGCGTGGAAATCAGCGACGTACGGAAAGGGATTCGGATCGTTGGGGGAAACAGCCCGGTCACCGTGGCGGATGTCGGAGAAGAGGCCTCGCTCAAGACCAGCTTCGGCCTGGTGACGGCGGACCGCGTGGGCGGCACGCTGACGGTCGAGGACTCCAACGGCACGGTCAAAGCGTCCGGCATGCGCAACGGCGCCAATGTGAAGACCAGCTTCGGCGCCGTGATGCTGGATGGAGTATCCGGCGCGGTCGACGTGGAAAATCAGAATGGCGGCGTCGAGGTATCGCTCCACGGGCAGCCATGCCGCCCGGTGGTCATTCGCACCAGTTTCTCCTCGGTGCGCGTGCGCGTACCGGACAACGCCAGCTTCGCGGTGGCCGCCAAGACTTCGTTTGGCAAGATCCACACCGACTTCCCCATGACGGTTTCCGGCGATGTGAGCGCCGACGCGCTGACCGGCAACATCGGCGCCGGCAGTTGCTCGATGCGCCTGACGAATAACAACGGAAGCATCGAAATCTTGAAGAACGGGAAGAGCTAGCGGGGCAGAACGCGGAGTTGGCCCGGCCGCCGGAGGCCGTTATCCCCCCGCGGTTCGGGCAGGCGCCAGCGCCAGTAGCCGGTTCTCAAACCCGAAATCCGGCTGCCGGCGTTGGTGGTTGCGCAAATACCAGCGCCAGGTTTCCTTGAGGCCCTCGTCGAAAGGCGTGGTGCGGACGCCCAACACGCGCGCGACCTTGCCCATCTTTTCGGTGATCGGCGGCATATCGAAATACTCGCCGAAGTAGGCCGGCTCGCCCATGGGATTGCCGCCCGCCTGCAGGATCGCTTCGCGCGGGATGCGCACCACCTGGGCGGTCTTGTTGGCGGCGGCCGCCAGCGCTTGCACCAGTTCCAACTGCGTCACCGCGCGGGAATCCCCGATATTGAACGCCTCGCCCGCCGCATTCGGCACTTCCATGGCGCGCACCAAGGCGCTCACCAGGTCCTTGACGTACACGAACTGCATCAGGCGGTGGCCGTCACCCGGAATGATGATGGAACGGCCCAGCCGCAGGCGGTCCCAAAAAAACGCTTCGCGGTAGAACGGATTTCCCGGCCCGTAAATATACGGCGGCCGGAATGTGACCACCGGCAATGCATGTCTTTGATGCAGGCGGAACAGCATGCGCTCGGTCATGGCCTTATTCCGCACGTAAGGTTCGGGATGGTTGTCCGGCGCCAGCGCGTCGCCTTCGTAGTGGTTCAGGCCGTCGCCATAAGCGGCCACGCTGGACAGGAACACATAGCGCGCCACCCGGTCCCCGCAGGCGCGCACCGTGGCTTCCACCTGGGCCGCGGTGGTGCCGCGCTGCCAATCGTAGACGTTGTCGTAGACGGCCTCGAAGCGCCGGCCGGCCAACGCGCTGCGCACCGCTTCGGGATCGTTGCGGTCCGCTACCAGGTTCTCCACGCGCCGCGCGAGCCCGTGTTTCGGCTTGCGATGCAGCACGGCCACGTCGTGCCCGGCCGCGCACAATTCCTTGACCAGTTGCTTGCCGATGAACAAAGTACCGCCGATGACAAGAACCTTCATAAGTGAGTGTCGAGTGCTAACTGCCCGGTTCCGGTATGCACTTAGTCGTAGTATTCCAGTCCGAGGTGCGTGATCAGGTCCTCGCCTCGCATCCAGCGCAGCGTGTTCTTCAGCTTCATCAACTGGATAAAAATGTCGTGCTCGGGATACAGTCCCGGCGCATGCATCGGCGCTTTGAAGTAGAACGACAGCCATTCCTGGATGCCGCGCATGCCCGCGCGCTGCGCCAGGTCCAGGAACAACACCAGGTCGAGCACCAGCGGCGCCGCCAGAATCGAATCCCGGCATAGGAAGTCGATCTTGATCTGCATCGGATAGCCCAGCCAGCCGAAGATATCGATGTTGTCCCAGCCTTCCTTGGCATCCCCGCGCGGCGGGTAATAATTGATGCGCACCTTATGGTAGAAATCCTTGTAAAGGTCCGGATACAGGTCGGCTTGCAGGATCTGTTCCAGCGCCTCGAGCTTGGATTCCTCCTTGGATTTGAACGAACCCGGATCGTCCAGCACCTCGCCATCGCGGTTGCCCAGGATGTTCGTCGAAAACCAGCCGTGCAAGCCGAGCATACGCGACTTCAGGCCGGGCGCGATCAGCGTCTTCATGAACGTTTGTCCGGTCTTGAAGTCCTTGCCGCAAATCGGCACCTGGCGCTCGCGCGCGAGTTCCTGCAGGGCCGGCGTATCCGTGGTCAGATGCGGCGCGCCGTTGGCGTAAGGCACGCCCGACTTGAGAGCGGCATACGCATAAATCTGGCTCGGCGAAATCTCCGGATCGCTTTTCTGCAGGCCGCATTCAAAATCGGCAAGCGTCTGGTGCACCGCGGCGGGTTTGTGGAAGACTTCGGTGGAACCGCACCAGATCATGGCCAGGCGGGCGGCGCCGGTCGACTCGCGGAAGTTGCGTATGTCCTCCATCAGCATGGCTGCGTGGTCCATCTTCGAACCCTTGGGCTTCTTGTTGGGCCCGTCGATGCGGCGCACATACTCGTGATCGAAGACCGCCGTCATCGGCCGGATCGCGGAAAGCGGCTCGCGCAGTTTCTCCAGCAACGGCATCTCCAGGACGCCCGCCTTCTCGGCCGCTTCGTAGCAGTTGTCCGGGTAGATGTCCCAGGTTCCGAATACCAGGTCGTCGAGACCGGCCAGCGGGACGAAGTCCTGTATGCGGGGACTACGGCCTTCCGTGCGCTTTCCGAGCCGTATGGTCGCCATCTGTGTAACCGAGCCGATGGGTTTGGCGAGCTTTCGCCGGACCGCCTCGACTCCGGCGATGAAGGTAGTGGTCACGGCGCCCATGCCGGGGATCAACACCCCCAGCTTGCCGTCCGCGGGCGCGATGGGCACGTTCTCTTTGCTAGGCAAGTACTTTTCTCCCTTCAACTTAGGCGCCTCCGGGCGCGCCATGAGCGGTGCGGACCCCAAAAGTCCCCCGGTGGCCTGCTTGGGCGTGCCTGGCCGCACGACGGCGGAACTGCCGGTGCGGATCGAAATGCTATAATACCAACTCGATGCGAGAGCGCGCGACGGCAACTTTGACCACCGTCATCGTTGACGACGAACAACTGGCCTGCGACGAACTGGCTTACCTGCTCCGGGATTTTCCGGAAGTCGAGGTCGTGGCCACCGGCCGGAACGGGCTGGAGGCCGTGCACCTGATCCAGAAAGCCGAGCCCGACCTGGTTTTCCTGGACGTCCACATGCCCGGGCAGGACGGAATGGCGGTGGTGCGCGAGTTGCGGGATTCCGGCATGGATCTGCCGCACTTCATCTTCGTCACCGCTTACGATCAGTACGCCGTGGAGGCTTTCCGGCTGGAAGCCATGGACTACCTGCTGAAGCCCGTGGACAAGGCGCGGCTGGCGGAGACCATCGACCGCGCGCGCCGCTCCGTGCAGGAAAAGAAAGCCGCGCCGGAAATCGCCGCGCCCCCGGCGCCCCTGACGCCGCATCGCACCAAGCTGCTGATCCGCAACGCCAACCGGAATTTCATCGTGGACGCGCAAGACGTGATCTATGCCACCATCGATAACGGCCTGATCACGCTGGTGGCCACCAATGTCGAGGGACATTCCAATTACCGCACCATCGAGGACCTGCAGGCGAACCTCGACAAGGAAACCTTCTGGCGCGTGCACCGCTCGTTTCTGGTGAACATTCACAAGATCAAGGAAGTGGTGCCTTGGTTCAAGTCGAGTTACCAGCTCCGCATGGACGATAAGAAGCACACCGAGATTCCGGTTAGCCGCGTGCAGACCAAGCGGCTCAGAGAGCTGTTGAAGCTGTAGGATCCGGTCGGGGTCAATCGGCCCCCAGTGCTTGCGCGTCGCCGACAGATGGCTTGATGTGAGGATGTGGCGGCTGAACAGAAAGTTCGCCTGGATGAAGCGATCTGGGTAGATCCGAGGCGCATGAGCGGTACCCAGTGCCCGTGCAGAGCCTGATCGATTTTCTAGAGGGTGGCGAGACAATCGACCAGTTTCTGGAGGTCCTCGCCGTGGGTGAAGCAACTCTTCGGCGGGCATGAGGCCGCAACAGTCCGCGAACGGGGCTGGGGCGCAATGGAAGACGGTCCGCTCCTGACCGTTGCGCAAGAGCAGTTCGATGTTTCGTCACGAACGCTCGGGGTATCGAATTCCAGCAGAATATCGCGAACCCTCGAATTGCCGTGGTCATCCTCCATGTTCCCAAGAACCAGATCGCGTATTATCGTGCCATCGGAGCGAGGTTGCGGGACGCGCTCCTAAGCGTGCGCGTCGGTGAAGTGATTCCCATTGCCGCGTCTTAGCCTTCAAGTCTGCGCGGCGGGCTGCCTCACAACGACACGCCGCACGACCACAAGATATACCCGACCGCCTGCCTGACATAGTTCCATCGCTCCCGGAAGCTGTCATGCGGCGTCTCCGGGCGGGGCGAACCGTAGACCGTGAATCCGTCCGCCTCGAGTATCCTCTTCACACGATAAATATGGTATCCGTCGCTCACCACAACAGCCGACTGGAGCCCCATGCGCCGCATGATTTCGCCGGCCAGGGCGGTGGACTGCACCGTGCTGTTCCCCTCGCTCTCCACCACGATGTCTTCGGGCGGCACGCCGCGATTCATCAGGTACGTTTGCCCGACACCGCCTTCGGTGAACACCGGATCGCCGCCCGCGCCGCCGGTGGTCATAATGCGGTGCGCCAGCTTCCGCCGGTAGAGATCCAGCGCATGATCGAGGCGCGCCCGCAAAACCGGCGAGGGCCGCCCGCGATATTCCGCCGCTCCCAGCACCACGATCACGTCCGCGGGCCGGGCTTCGTCGCGGGTGGCCTGCCGCTCGATCTGGATGGCGATCCAGACCGTGTACAGCATGGCCAGCGAGATGGCGCCCACGACAATATTCGATACGGCCCGTTTCATCTGCGCTATTCTGATCCCAGACACATTGTAAGATGCCCAAGCCCGAGACGATCTCCAGCGCGGCCAATCCATTGTTGAAGGACGTGCGGCGCGCCATTGCCCGGGGCGGGCTGACGCAGGAAGGCTACCTGGTGGCTGAGACGTTCCACCTGCTCGAGGAGGCCTTGCGCAGCGATTGCGCGGTGAAGGTGGTGCTCTGCTCGCAGTCCGTGCAATCCGCCGTGGAGAGCCACGTGAAGCGCCTCACCGGGCTGCGCGTGGCGGTGGTGGAGGACCAGCTTTTCCCCTACATCTCCGGGACGGAATCGAGCCAGGGCGTGATCGCGCTGGTGCAGCCGCCGGTCTGGACCCTGCCCCAATTGTTTCGCGGAAAAAGCCTGCTGCTGCTTCTGGATGGCTTGCAGGATCCCGGCAACGCGGGCGCCATCGCGCGCGCCGCCGAGGCCTTCGGCGCCACCGGGCTGATGTTTCTGAAAGGCACCGTGAGCCCGTTCAACCCCAAGGCGCTGCGCGCGGCGGCCGGTTCGCTGTTCCGCGTGCCGTTTGCCTACGGCCTCGATCCGGTGCTGGCGCGCGCGGCGTTGCAGCAGAACAAGCTGGACGTTTATGCGGGCGTGCCGGCAGGCTCCCGTGCGCCCTCGAAGCCTCTGCACGAGGTGGATTTCTGCCGGCGGTGCGCGCTGGTGATCGGCAATGAAGCGCGCGGAGTCGGCGCGGACTTGCGCGCGGCGGCGCTGGATATCTCGATTCCCACCTCCGGCGTGGAGTCGCTGAACGCCGCGGTGGCCGCTGGCATCTTGCTGTACGAAGCCCGCCGCCAGAGGACCCTTCGCGCGTGAGCCTGTTCGATACAGCTCCGCCCGGCGCGCCCGATGCGGTGGACAAGAAGCGGCCGCTCGCCGACCGCATGCGCCCGGTCACGCTCGACGAGTTTGCGGGGCAGGAGCACGTGCTCGGGCCGGGTAAACCGCTGCGCCGGCAGATCGAGCACGACGAGCTCAGCTCGGTGATCCTCTGGGGACCGCCGGGCGTGGGCAAGACCAGCCTCGCCCGGCTGATCGCGCGGTTGACCCGCTGCGAGTTCATCCCCTTCAGCGCCGTGCTGGCCGGCATCAAGGAGATCAAGGCGGTGATGGCGGATGCGGAACGCTTGCGCCGTCTGGGCCGCCGCACCATCGTCTTCATCGACGAGATCCACCGCTTCAACAAGGCGCAGCAGGATGCATTCCTGCCGTACGTCGAGCGCGGCGACATCGTGCTGATCGGCGCGACCACCGAGAATCCGTCCTTCGAAGTGATCGCGGCGCTGCTGTCGCGGTCGCGAGTCTATGCGTTGCGCGCTCTCACGGCGGAGGAAATTGTGGGACTTCTGCAGCGCGCGCTGGCCGATCGCGAGCGCGGGCTGGGCGAGTTGGAAATCGCCGCGCCGCCGGCGCTGCTGGAGCAGATCGCCATCTTCGCCAACGGCGATGCGCGCGGCGCGTACAACACGCTCGAAGCGGCGGTGGCCGCCTCGCCGCCCCATGCGCTCGCCGAGGAAGCGGTGCAGGACGCCATTCAACGCAAGGTGCTGCTGTACGACAAGGCGGGCGAGGAGCACTTCAACCTGATCTCGGCGCTGCACAAGTCCGTGCGGTCAAGCGATGCCGATGCCGCACTCTACTGGCTGGCGCGCATGCTGGAGGCCGGCGAAGACCGCCTGTACATCGCGCGGCGTTTGATGCGTATGGCCATCGAAGACATCGGGCTGGCCGATCCGCGCGCGCTCGAGCAGGCCGTGGCCGCCATGCAGACCGTGCATTTCCTGGGCATTCCGGAGGGCGACCTGGCGCTGGCGCAAGCCGCGATTTACCTGTCGGTGGCGCCCAAGTCCGACGCTTCCTACCGGGCGCTGGGCGCGGTTCGGGCCGATGTGCAGGCCACCATGGCGGAGCCCGTCCCGCTGCACTTGCGCAACGCCGTGACGCGGTCGATGAAGCAATGGGGCTACGGCGAAGGCTACGAACACGCTCACAAGTTCGAGGACGCCATCACCGGGATGGACTGCCTGCCGCCGTCGCTGGTGGGCAAGCGCTACTACCATCCGACGGATCGAGGCGCCGAGAAGCGCATCGCGGAGCGGTTGGAGGAGGTGCGGAAGGCGCGCGAGGCGGTCCGTCCATGAGGATGTCGTGCCCATCCTTCGCATCGAATGGGTCTCCGCGGAACAGCATCGCACGGCTGTCGAGATGGCTTTGGCGGCGGGGCGCAAGAAACTCCGCGTTGTAGACTGCGCCAGCTTGTGGTCATGCGGGAAGGGGCCATCCCGAAAGCGTTCTGCTTCGACAGACATTTCCGGGAACAGGGCTTCCATGTGCTGCCCTGATTCGGATCCTTACCCATCTGCTACGCTCAATAACGGCATTGGAAAAGGAGGCAAAAACCGATGATCCTCGGCGCCCATGTAATCGTATACAGCCAAGATGCGAACGCCGATCGCGCCTTTCTCCGCGATGTGCTTGGGTTTTCATCCGTGGACGCCGGCCATGGATGGCTGATCTTCGCGCTGCCTCCCGCTGAAGTGGCGGTGCATCCCGCAGAAGAGAATAACCGGCACGAACTCTATTTCATGTGCGACGATTTGAAGGCCGAGATGGCGGCGCTCAAGAAGAAGGGTGTCCGGTGCTCGGAAGTGCAGGAGGCAAGGTGGGGTTCCATCACCAAGATCCAGCTTCCGGGCGGCGGCGAAGCCGGTCTTTACCAGCCGAAGCATCCGTCGCCGTTGAACCTGGCGTAAAGCTGACCACGTCAACGCCACGACGAAAATCCGGTGGCGTCATGGCCCGCTAACGACGGTAAGCAACCGGACGGCGCGCTTCTGCCGTATAATTAATAGGAAGCTGTAGTGAACAGGGCATTCTCCCAAAACAAGGACCGCTATAAATGTCAACGCTAGAGGTATCGCCGGCGGAGCCTCGCTTCAGCGAGCCCGGCCGCGCGGTAGTCAACGATTTTTCCATACAAGTTGCCACAGTGAACGGTTCCGGCAGCCAGACCGCGAACACCGTTCTGATGCGCTCGATCTTTCAGATGGGCGTGCCGGTGTCGGGCAAGAACATGTTCCCGTCGAACATCGCCGGGCTCCCCACGTGGTTCACGATTCGCGCCAGCAAGCACGGATACATCGGCCGCAAGAAGGAGATCGATTTCCTGGTGGCCATGAACCCGGAGACCGCGCGGGAAGACGTCATGAAGCTGGATTCCGGCGCCGCCGTGGTGTATGACGAGCCGCTCAAGCTGAACGAGCTTCGCAGCGACCTGCACTTCTATCCCGTGCCCTTCGACAAGCTGGTGGCGCCCGCCTGCCCGGAAGCCAAGCTGCGCAAGTTGGTGCGCAACATGATCTACGACGGCATCGTCGCCTGGCTGCTGTCGATCGATATGGAAGAGATCCGCAAGGCGCTGGTGAAGCAGTTCGGCAAGCGCAAGGCCAAGGCCGCCGAATTGAACTGGGGCGCCGCGCAGGCCGGCTACGATTACGCCGCGAAGACCTTCACCAAGAGCGACCCGTACCAGGTCCGGCGCATGAACGAGAACGCCGGCAAGATCATTATCGAAGGCAATGCGGCCTGCGCGCTGGGCGCCATGTTCGCTGGTGTTACGGTCGTGACGTGGTATCCCATCACGCCGTCCTCCTCTCTGGTCGAAACTCTGATCGGATATCTGAAGCGCTTCCGTATCGACAAGGAAACCGGCCGGGCCACCTTTGCGGTGGTGCAGGCCGAAGACGAGCTTGCCTCCATCGGCATGGCCCTCGGCGCGGGATGGGCCGGCGCGCGCTCCATGACCTCCACCGCCGGGCCCGGCATTTCGCTGATGTCGGAATTCGTCGGCCTGGGATACTACGCCGAAGTTCCCACGGTGATCTTCGACGTGCAGCGCGTAGGACCTTCGACGGGACTGCCGACGCGCACCATGCAGGGCGACATCCTATCGACGGCGCTGCTGTCGCACGGCGACACCCAGCACCCCATGTTTTTCCCGTGCTCCCCGGAAGAGTGCTTCACCCTGTCGGTCGAGGCCTTCGACTTCGCCGAGCAGTTTCAAACTCCGGTGTTCGTCATGACCGACCTCGATCTGGGGATGAACAACTGGATGTCCGATCCGTTCCCGTATCCGGATAGGCCGCTCGACCGCGGCAAGGTGCTGAGCGCGGAGGATCTGGAAAAGCTCGGCGGCTTCGCTCGATACAAAGACGTGGACGGCGACGGCGTCGGCTATCGCACCCTGCCCGCCACCAATCACCCGGCGGCCGCGTATTTCACGCGCGGCAGCGGACACAATGAGCGCGCCCAATACACCGAGCGCGAAGACGATTACATCCACAACATGGACCGGCTCGCGCATAAATTCGAGACGATGCGGAAGCACGTTCCGGCGCCCGTGATCCAGTACCGGGAAGACGCCGAAATCGGTTTCATCGCGGCGGGCACTTCGCACTACGCCGTGGGCGAGAGCTGCGATCAGTTGCGCGGCGAATACGAAACACCGGCCAGCTACTTCCGCCTGCGCGCGTATCCGTTCAACGCGGAGCTGACCGAGTTTATCCGGCGCCACGAACGCGTCTACGTGGTGGACCAGAACCGCGACGCGCAATTGCTCGCGCTGATGCGCCTGGAAATGCGGCCGGAGGAAATCGCGAAATTGAGGAGTATCCGGTATTATGGCGGGCTGCCTCTGGACGCCCGCACCATCACCGACGAGGTGATTCGTCAGGAGGGCAGATGAGCACCATTACTACACCCGCGCCTAAGAAAGTGAACCGCCTGGGCTTCGAGGTTCTGAATTACAAGGGCGCCAAAACCACGCTGTGCGCCGGTTGCGGCCACAACGCCATCTCGGAGCGCGTCATCGAATGCTTCTACGAGATGGGCGTGGAACCCTGGAAGGTCGGCAAGTTTTCCGGCATCGGCTGCTCGTCGAAGTCGCCCGCCTATTTTCTGAACATGTCGCACGGGTTCAACGCCGTGCACGGCCGCATGCCGTCCATCGCCACCGGCGCGATTATGGCGAACCGCAACATGCTGGGACTGGGAGTCACCGGCGACGGCGATACGGCCTCCATCGGGATCGGCCAGTTCATGCACCTGGTGCGCCGCAACCTGCCGATGATCTACATCATCGAAGACAATGGCGTGTATGGCCTCACCAAGGGACAATTCTCGGCCACGGCGGATCTCGGCTCCAAGCTGAAAACCGGCGTGATCAACGATCTGCCGCCGTTCGATTGCTGCGCGCTGGCGCTGCGGTGGGGCGCCACGTTCGTGGCGCGGTCGTTCTCCGGCGACAAAAAGCAGCTTCAGGCGCTGCTCAAGACCGCCATCGCGCACAACGGACTTTCCGTGATCGACGTGGTTTCGCCGTGCGTGACGTTCAACGATCATGAAGGCTCGACCAAAAGCTACAACTACATGAAGGAGCACGAAGCCATGTTGCACGAGCTGGATTTCGTGCCGTCCTACGAGGAGATCTCCGTCGAGATCGCGGATGGCGAAGTGCGCGACGTCGAGTTGCATGACGGATCGCATCTGCGCATTCGCAAGCTCCACCGGGATTACGATCCGACCAGCCGGCTCGGAGCCCTGGCGGCCCTGGAGAACGCCGAAAAGAATCACGAGGTGCTGACCGGCGTGCTTTATGTGAACACCGAGAAGCCGAATTTCCTGGAGATGCTGCACCTGGCGGAGGAGCCGCTGGTTACCCTGCCGGAAGCCAGGGTGCGGCCGCCGAAGGAAGTGCTCGACGAAATCATGGAAGAGCTGCGGTAGGCGCGGCGCACTCGATCGGGGCCGCCGGCTGGGCCTCGCGAAGGAGCCCGCCCGGGTGGATGGCTAGCCGGTTTCGCCGGATCGCCCCCAGATCGGTGAGGCTCGGAGCTGCGGCCAGCCACCGTAGCCGCTGGCGCGCCGTTGTTCGATCCACGAAGATTGTGGCTGCTAAACGGGTGTGACGTAGTGAGTCAACCAACTGCTATTCCCGAAAACGGGCAGCCCCGTTTGACGGCTCCCCTCGCCGTCCGCTATCCTGTAGCTTCCTGATAGAGGCGCGGCGGCCATCAGTAGCCGGTGGGCATCTCCGACAGAGCTTCGGACGTCCGGCAAAAGGGGCCGAGTGTAGTTCCGCCGAAACCGGCGCGGATGGCTCCTGGCCGCGGCGGTTGGGGGGCATCGGCTAACACCTGCCCACTGTCACCCGGTTCTTTGAGGCGGGTGGAGCGCTATCGGAAGCGAAGACTCGCCGGATCGCCCGCGTCTTTTCTTCTGCCTTCGTCTCCCGCCCGCATGCGTGTATGCACCTGTTCGAGCTAACGCGGGCGCTGATCGATACCGAGTCCATCACGGGCAATGAGGAGCGTGTAGGTATCCAGTTGCTGGAGTACGTCTCGGCGCTCGCCGCCCGTTTTGGCGGCCACGCCGAACGCGTGGAAGTGGAACCGCACCGCCACAACGTGTTCGCCTTCTGGGGCGACCGGCCTGCCGTCACGCTCTCCACCCACATGGATACCGTGCCGCCGTTTCTTGCCTCGCGTGAGGACGGCGAATTCATCTGGGGACGCGGCGCCTGCGACACCAAGGGCTGTATCGCCGCCATGCTCAAAGCCGCCGAGGCTCTGCTCCAAGTGGGCGTGCGCGGCTTCGGGTTGCTGTTCGTGGTCGGCGAGGAGCGCAACAGCGCGGGCGCTTATCACGCCGCGGCGCGGCCCAGAGGCTCGCGCTTCCTGATCAACGGCGAACCCACCGAAAACAAGCTGGCCCTCGGCTCCAAGGGAGCGCTGCGCTATGAGATCGCCGCCACCGGACGCATGGCGCATTCCGCGTATCCCGAGCTGGGCGAATCCGCCATCGACAAGCTGCTCGATGCGCTGGCGGCAATCCGCCAGATCCGGTTGCCGGCCGACGGCTTGCTCGGTCCCAGCACACTCAACATCGGCGTCATCAAGGGCGGCCGCGCGCCCAACGTGATCGCCGATGAGGCCACCGCGGAGATCTTCATCCGCCTGGTCGGAGACTCGACCGCCACCAAGGACGCCATCGCCGCCGCCGTGGGTGGAAGAGCGGAAGCTCGCGAAACCATCGAAGTTCCCGCGCTGCGGCTCGGCGCGCTGCCCGGCATGGAGACCACCGTGGTCGCGTATACGACCGACATCCCGGCCTTCAACGGCGCCTGGGGCACGCCCTTTCTGATCGGACCCGGCTCGATCCACGTGGCGCATACCCTGGAAGAACGGGTACCAAAGCGGCAACTCTCGGATGCCGCCGGCATCTATCAGAATATGGTTAGGCAACTGCTCCAGGATTAATCTATGCAAACCAGAATCGAAGTCGGCATCCTCGGCGCCACCGGCATGGTGGGCCAGCATTTCGTTAAATTCCTCCAGGGCCATCCGTGGTTCGATCTCAAGTGGCTGGGCGCGAGCGACCGCTCCGCCGGCAAGCTGTACCGCGAAGCCACCGCCTGGCGGCTCGCAGGCGAGATGCCCGAATCCGCCGCCGCGATGCTGGTGGAAGATTCGAAACCCGGCAATGCGCCGCGCCTCCTGTTCTCCGCGATGGACGCATCCGTGGCCACCGAGATCGAGCGCGCCTTCGCGCAAGCCGGCCACATTGTAGTTTCCAATTCCAAGAACCACCGCATGGAGCCGGACGTGCCGCTGCTGGTCCCCGAAATCAATTCGGACCATTTGAAGCTGGTGCCCGGCCAGCAGCGCCGCCGCGGCTGGAAGGGGCAGATCGTCACCAATCCCAACTGCTCTACGATAGTACTGACCATGGCGCTCGGACCGCTGAAGCCGTTTGGCATCACGCGTGTCATCGCGACCACGCTGCAGGCCATCTCCGGCGCCGGCTATCCGGGCGTTCCTTCCATGGATATCAATGCCAACGTGATCCCGTTCATCGGCGGCGAGGAAGAAAAGATGCAGCAGGAGACCCAGAAGATCCTGGGCGATTTCCGCGGCGACCATATCGACCCTCTGCACGCCCGGGTCAGCGCGCATTGCAACCGCGTTCCCGTTGTCGATGGCCACACCGTAACGGTCTCGGTGGAGTTTTCGGAGAAGCCCACCGAAGACGAACTGCGGCACGCCATCGCAACTTTCTCCAGCGTGCCGCAGCAGCGACAGCTCCCGAGCGCGCCGCCGCACCCCGTAATTTACATGGAGGAAAAGGACCGGCCGCAGCCCCGCCGCGACGCGGAGCGCGAGCACGGGATGGCCGCGTTTGTCGGCCGCCTGCGCCCGTGCCCGGCACTCGATTACAAGTTCGTGGCGCTGGCCCACAATACCGTTCGCGGCGCGGCGGGTGCGGCCGTGCTGAACGCCGAACTGATGCAGTCGGAGGGGATGCTGGACTGATGATCGTCATGAAATTCGGCGGCACGTCTGTGGAGTCGGCGGCCGCCATCGAGCGTGTCGCGTCGATCGTCAGAGCGCGCGCCAGCCGCCGGCCTGTTGTGGTGGTTTCGGCCATGGGCAAGACCACCAATCGCCTGCTGGCCATCGCCGCGGCCGCCATCGAAGCCACGCGCGAGGAGTACATCCGCCAGATCCACGACCTGCGCGATTTCCACTCTCGCGAAGCGCGCCAGGTGGTGCCCCTGGCCGATCGCGCCGAGCTCGACCGCCTCCTCGACGAGCATTTCCAGGAGCTCACCGAACTCGTCAAGGGCCTGGCCGTCCTGGGCGAGTTGACGCCCCGCTCCATCGACGCCATCTCCAGTTACGGCGAGCGCCTCTCCAGCTACATTGTCTCGCTGGCTTTC
>Ga0335079_10005988_pt1 | contig 13904 bp, 6 predicted proteins | sample Lox_Sample_33_FD_206719 | JGI IMG/M metagenome (GOLD analysis project Ga0335079, IMG submission 206719) | Soil microbial communities from Loxahatchee National Wildlife Refuge, Florida, United States - Lox_Sample_3.3 | ecosystem: Environmental > Terrestrial > Soil > Wetlands | place: USA: Florida...
AACGAAAGCGATACTGGGACCCCCGGCGGAATCGCTTATTTTCGGGCCATGCGAGACTTCATCCGCGAACTCGATCCGAGCCGGTTTGTGAGCTATGCAGATGATCACCTGCCGGGATTGAAACGCCCGGAAGACTCCGCCGCCAATGACGCCGACTTTCTGATGATGAACGAGTATTTCGGCAGCTGGCACGGCCCCGAGGCCGACCTCTCTGAATCGTTGGATCGGATCGGGCGGATGTTCCCCGACAAGATGATGATCATTTCCGAATTCGGACTGCCCGGAATCTTCGCCAAGGATCCGGAAGATGCCGATCGCATGCGCGTGCGGATCATCAAAGAGCAGATGCCTGAGTTGGCCCGTCGCGATTGGATCGCGGGAGCGATTCTGTGGTGCTATCAGGACTACAAATCCCGAAGGAATCTTCTGCCGGGCCGGGAGGAAGGCTATGTGGAACACGGCTTGGTGGACGAGAATCGACAGCGCAAACCCTCATACTTTGTCTGGAAGCAACTGAATGCACCGGCTGCCTTGGATGTCCACTGGGACCAAGCAAAGGACGGCCCCCCTTCGACATTCGAGGTGGCGGTAAAGCCGAATGGAATTGGAGATCTCCCTTCTTATCCGCTTCACGACTACCAGCTGGCGTGGGAATTGAGCGATCAAGGTGGCAAACTCCTCGCCAGCGGTGAGCGTCCGATTGCTGACTTGAGCAACCTGCAGACAATCTCCGGGAATATCGGTCCGCAGCCCGATGCGAAGATTCTAAAGCTGCATGTAACCCTGTTGCGCCCCGGAGGTACCATTGCAGCCGAAAGCTCCGCAGATTGGAACTTCAACGTTGTGACGACTCAGCCCGCCGGGCAAGTGCAAGCCGCGGAACCGCAGGTCCGTTGAGTTCTGGCAACGCTGCCGTCAGCGGCTGGGGAGAAGAAGAACTCAAACCATGAGGAGGAAACATGCTCGCACGGGTCTGGCGCGTCATTGTTGTGTTTATCGCCGTAGTTTCGGGCGCCCTGTTCGTTCATGGCCAAGACTATGCCGTCGGTGCAGACGTATCTTTCCTCGCCCAGGCCGAACAGCAGGGAGTGGTATTCAAAGACGGCGGAGTACCCAAACCTTGCCTGGAGATTCTCCGGTCCCACGGCTACAACTGGATACGACTTCGGCTCTTTCACACTCCGACTCAGTTGCCCAACAATCTGGACTACACCATCGCTCTTGCCAAGAGTGCCAAGAAGCTTGGATTCAAGTTTCTGTTGGACTACCACTACGCAGATGACTGGGCGGATCCGGGAAAACAACCCATACCGAAGGCGTGGCAAGGTAAGTCGCACGCCGAGTTAGTCAAAGCGGTGTTTGAGTACACAAGGGACACGATCGCGGCTTTCCGTGAAGCGGGCGTTCTCCCCGACATGGTGCAAGTCGGGAACGAAATCGTCAACGGAATGTTGTGGCCGGACGGAAAACTACCGGAGAATTGGGACAATTTTGCCCAATTGGTGTACGCCGGCGTCAACGGTGTCGACGCTGGCCGCGGAAACAATCCTCGCCCAAAGATCATGATTCACATTGATCGCGGCGCCGACTTGAAGGGAACGAAATGGTTCTTCGACAAGCTGAACAGTTACGACGTACCTTACGACATTATTGGGCAGTCGTATTACCCATGGTGGCACGGGAGCCTTAACGATCTCCGCAAGAACCTCGACTTCATGGCGAAGGAATATCAGAAAGACATCATTGTGGTTGAGGCGGCGTACAACTGGCAGCCGGGCAATTATGTCAACAAGCCAGCGCCCTTCCCGGAGTCCCCTGAGGGACAGCGCGCCTTTCTGGACGAAGTGAACCGCGTGGTGATGGAGACTCCGAACGGACGCGGGAAGGGCGTCTTTTGGTGGGAGCCGGCTGTAACTGGCCAACTAACTATTCGCGGTTTTTTTGACGAACAACACAATGCCATGCCGGTCATCACGGTTTTTGACCGGTTCACCCGAAAATAGTGGGATGTGATAGATTTTCGATACTCGGGAAGGCGGTACGACTCCCGGCACATTGCAGACAGTTTCGTCTGCATTTCATGTTGACTCGGTCACATCGGGGTCCGACTCGCGTATGGCTTAAGCTGCTGCGAAATGCGGCCCGAGTTCTGCTCTCACTGGTTACTCTCCAACTCCTTCCTGCTCTAGCGGCGGACCGTCCAGAATTTTCCTATACCCAGCGCCTCTGGCAAATGCAGGATGGCTTGCCGGAGCAGGTAGTGCAGGCCTTCGCGCAGACAGCGGACCGGTACTTGTGGATCGGCACCACGGGCGGCCTCGTCCGCTTTGACGGTGAAAGGTTTCTGACATTCGACCGCGAAAACACTCCTGCGTTTAGCGACAACAACGTCTTTTGCCTGACGGTCGCTCGCGACGACACGCTCTGGATTGGGATGGAAGGTGGCGGTCTGATCAGGTACCGCGATGGCAAATTCCATTCCTTCTCCGGGAGTGACGGTTTGACGAATGCCTTCGTGAGGGTTGTTTACGAAGACAGCAGGGGCAAGATCTGGGTGGGCACCGACAACGGATTGTTTCTGCTTGCCGGTGACCGTCTCGAAAGAGTTGATAACTCGGCAGGCATTCCGGCGGTGGCGGTCCATGCCGTCCACGAAGATCGCCGCGGACAACTCTGGGTGGGCGGGTCCAAGTTTTTGCGTCTCAGCGACAGCGGAGCTTTCGAATACAACCTCGACGGCGAAGCCAGCCAGAATCGGGTCAAGTCAATTACAGATACACTGGACGGGACTGTCTGGGTGGGCACCGTTTCAGGCCTGCAGAGGATGTCCACCACCGAAACCTCGTTCAAGGCCGTGCCGGAGGTCAAGGGGACCGTCCGCGTCTTGCGCGAGATGTCGGACGGAGTGCTTTGGATCGGCACCATCGGGCGGGGATTGCTTACCTATCACGATCATCGCTTCTCCGGAATGGCGGTCCCAGATCCACTGCCCAGCGGTACCGTGTTGAACCTCTTCGAGGACGTCGAGAAAAACATCTGGATCGGGACGCAGGGGGGCATGCTGCGTTTGATCCAGACTCCCGTCCGGACGGTGAAACTGCCCGACGCGGCGGATTCTGACGCGGAGACCGTCTATCAGGACCGCAATGGCGATCTCTGGGTTGCAGCGGTGAACCTGTTCCGCGTGCATAACGGGCAAGCATTTCCTTATGCATTTCCCGGCATTTCAGGAGTGCGGGTGCGAAATGTGTTTCGCGATCGAGATGGCGCCCTGTGGATCGGGACCGAAGGCCGAGGAGCTTACCGGCAGATTGGTTCGCATCTGGCCCACTATTCTACGAAAGAAGGCCTGGTCAACAACTTCGTCCGCGCTTTCCGGCAAGGACGGGATGGCAGCGTCTGGATTGCCACCGACGAAGGCGTGAGCCGTTGGCGTCCGCATGGAATCACCAACTATCAAATGCGGGATGGGCTCGCGTACTTCAGCACTCGCTCGCTACTGGAAGATCACAACGGCGACATCTGGATCGGTACCGACCGGGGTGTAAGCCGGCTGCATGGTGACTCTTTTGAAACTGATGGTGCCACTGCCGCGCTCAAGAACGAGAAGGTCTGGGCAATCCACGAAGATTCGGAAGGTGGCCTGTGGTTTGGAACTCGCACCGGGGGGCTGTATCGATGGCGCTCGGGAGCGATGACCCGCTACACGGTTGCACAAGGGCTTGCCAGCAATGGCATCTATGAACTGCTGGAAGACGGGAAGAACAATTTTTGGATCAGCGGGCCGAATGGAATCTCCACCGTAAGCCGCCGCGAACTGGATGCCATTGCTGACCATCCGGCGCGGCCGGTCGCGCTTACGCTTTATGGAGTTTCGGATGGCCTCGAGACCATTCAGATGTGTGGCGGCGAAAAGCCGGCTGGAGTGCTCACCACGCAAGGAGAAGTGTGGTTCCCCAGCAGCAAGGGGCCAGTGCGGGTCTCGATTGGATCGCCAATGCCGTCGAAACCCGCCCCGGTAGTCATCGATCAGTTGATGGCGGACGGCTTACAGATTCCGGTTACCTCGGGAGTTTCTCTGGGGCCAGATAATGCAAAGATCGAAGTTCACTACGGAGTGGTGTTGTTGCGCTCCCAAGAACGGATTCGGTTTCGTTACATGTTGGAAGGTTTCGACAAGACTTGGAGTGAGGCTTCGCCGGCGCGAGTGGCGTACTACACGAATCTTCCACCAAATACCTATCACTTCCGTGTGGCGGCGTTCGAGATGAACAATCCTGAACAGGTTGCGGCGGCATCGCTGGAAATTGTTCAGAGACCGCACTTCTATCGCAGCGCCTGGTTCCTCAGTTGCATCGTACTCTTGCTGGGAGCCGCCGTTTGGGGCGCTTACCAGTTCCGGCTGGGCCAACTGAATGCGCGGTTCCGGGCGGTGTTGAACGAACGCAACCGGCTGGCGAGGGAAATGCACGATACCCTCATTCAGGGCTGCGCCAGTGTTTCCGCGCTGCTGGAGGCACATTCCAGTCTGGCGCAGCGCCAGACGGACACGAAGGGAGATTTGTTGGACTGCGCCCGCACTCAGCTGCGCTCCACCATCGAGGAAGCCCGGCAGGCCGTGTGGGGCCTGCGCAGTATATCGGAGTCGACGGCCGACATCAGTTCATTGCTGAGAAAGATGACAGAGCAATTCAGTCATGAATTTGCAGTGCCGGTGGAATGCCACGTCGACGGTACGCCGTTTGCGCTCGATCAATCAGTCGTGCATGAGGTGCTCATGGTAGCCAGGGAAGGCCTATACAACTCCGTGCGGCACGCTCATCCGAAGAAGGTCGATCTTAGTATCAGCTTCGAAGAAGACAAGTGCTGCGTGAGAGTTCGAGATGATGGCTCCGGCTTCGACCCCGCTGGGTTGTCCCGTCTTCCTGAAAACCACTATGGCCTGATCGGCATCAAGGAGAGGGTGGAGCGCATCGGCGGCAAGTTTTCCCTGCGCAGCAAGGTTGGTGTGGGGACTGACCTTTGCATCGAAGTGCCTCGGCGGAGTGGCACATCCGCAAAGCCTGTTTCCGAGGTGGCGCTATGAGTCAGTCCGATAAAATCAGAGTGATGGTAGTTGACGATCATCCGCTCATGCGGGTGGGAATTGCGGCGATCATCAATGCACGAAGCGACATGACCGTAGTCGCTCAGGCTGGAACCGGCGAAGAAGCTGTTGCATTCTTTCAGCGACACAAGCCCGATATCACCCTCATGGATTTGAGGCTGCCCGGAGCGATCGGTGGGGTGGAAGCGATTGCCGCCATTCGCGCGAAGTCTCCGCGCGCTCGGGTCATTGTGGTAACGACGTACGACGGCGACGAAGACATACATCGTGCTTTGGAAGCTGGCGCACAGGGATATGTCATCAAAGGTATGCCCTATCAAACCCTGGTGGACGCTCTGCAGAAAGTGCACGGCGGCGGGCGCTTCCTGCCGCCTCCGGTCGAGCGGGCTTTGGCATCACGCCTTCCGCACTCGGACCTGAGCTCTCGGGAACTTGAAGTCTTGCATCTCCTCGTGGGTGGGAACAGCAATAAGGACATCGCCAACGTGCTGGGCATTACGGAGGCGACAGTGAAGAGCCACGTGAGTACGATCCTCATGCGACTGGACGTTGAGGACCGCACGCAGGCGGTTGTGGCCGCGCTGCAGCGCGGGTTAGTGCATTTATAGCTGCGGGCTGACATAGCTCCTACCCCGTTGTCAAGACGAATACTTTCCTGCCATTCCTACTTTTGGCGGATTCGCATCCTGCCGCTTCGACATAGGATTCCCCATCAGTAGCAGGTGTGTGTGTTTTTTTTATTACTCCTGTCAGGAGTCGCTCGCGCCGTCCGGATCCGAGATGAACTGGGGCGTGATCCTGAGAAGGAGTCAATCTCTGGAGGCTCCGCGATGAGATTCAAGCAGATTCGTCACCTTGGGCGCATTGGTGTGCTGCTGGCCTTGGCCTTGACGGTCGGCCTCGCATTTGGTCAGAACGCAAACACCGGAGAAATCCGAGGCACAGTACAGGACTCCACAGGCGCAGTGGTCGACGGCGTCAAAGTCACGATTACGAATGTGGATACCGGCGTCAGCATCGTATTAACCACGAACGCAGCCGGCATCTACGACGCCCCCTCAGTCCCCACCGGATCCTATACGGTCACGTTCTCCAAGGCCGGGTTCAAGGACTTCGTCCGCAAAGGTCTCGTCCTCCAGATCCAGACCATCGCCGTCGACGGAACGTTGCAAATCGGTAACGCCAGTGAGCATATCGAAGTAACGGCGGAGACGCCGCTGGTGGAGACGGAGACCTCGGACCAGCACGTCGACCTTAGCACTGGAGCCATTCGCGCGGCACCCATTGTGGGAACTGACTGGCGCGGAGAGATGACCCAGCTCATTCCTGGAGTGAATGCGGGCGGAGGCACGGGCGAAGCGGCTGGTCAGCAGGTTGGAGTGAACGGCACCCAATCCTACAACGTGAACTTTCTGATTGACGGATCGGCCGCCACTGCTCCGCGAGATTACAACAGCAGCAACTATTACATGCCTCTCGATGCCATCGAGGAGGTCAGCGTTAATTCCGGCAATGCACCCGCGCAATATGGCAATGGTCTGACTTCGATTAACGTGATCACGAAGAGTGGCACGAACCGTTGGCACGGCAGTGCCTATGAATACATTCAGAACACAGCGTTCAATTCCCGAGGTTACTTTAATCCCGCGCCTGAGCCTAAGTCCGTGGAGCACTGGAATACATATGGCGGCAGCGTGGGAGGGCCAATCATAAAGAACAAGTTGTTCTTCTTTTTCAACTACCAGCGGAATCCTTCATCGACGCCCACTTCCGGACGGTATAGTTACCCCACCGCCGCCATGGAAGCGGGGAATTTCTACGGGATCACCGGTTCTGACGGTTCAGCTTTCGACCCCACGACGGGAATGCTGCTCGCACCGATTGACCCCGTGGCGTCGAAACTGCAGGGCTACTTCCCCGCCGCGAGCGCTCGGGGATGGGCTCCGGGATGCCCCGGTCCGGTGAACGTATCGGCCACCACTCCGCAAACCTGTCCGGACGGCGGCACGAACGATTTCATATTCAATGGCACGAGTCCGAACACGGACACCTGGTATACGGGCAAAGTTGATTACAATCTCTCGTCCAGACAAAGACTCTCGTTCAGCTTTAACTATTTTCCTACGACGTCGTCGTATGTTCCAGCGGATCCATTGTTCCCCAACGACGCAACTGCGTTCGAGCAAGGCAAGACCGACAATCTCACAGGGCAGTTTTCTCATCTCTTTACGATCAGTTCAAAGATGGTCAACGAGTTTCGCGTGGGGGCAAGCCGCGAACTCGACAAGTACAAGCCGCCGTCCTTGGGTAAGAACGATCCAGCGACGATCGGCCTAGAGCCGGCCTATGGGACTAATGCCCCGGCCAACGTCTTTCCGCATATTTCTATTGATCAGGGAGCGGGCTTTGGAGGGTCGGTTCTGGGGGCTGGCGGCGGCAACGGCAACATCGACGCTACTCTCGGCGAGGGAGTCTATAACGTCGCAGACGTATTAACGCTGATTCACGGCAAGCACACCATTAAAGTCGGCGGGGAGTACGACAGGTATTACCAAAACTATACGAGTTGGGGAGATATCGACTCGGGTCATTTCGAATTCAATGGAAGCGTCACGGGAATTCCGTACGCTGACTTCCTCTCCGGCGATGTTTATGGATGGTACGTTTACGAGGCCAACCCGACCAGCGCCCAGATGCAGGGGGCGGCTTTGTTTGCCAGCGACGACATCAAGATATCGTCGCATCTTACGTTGAACCTCGGCCTGCGCTGGCAGTTGCTGTCCGGTTGGACCGTAAAGAACAATCTGTTCGGCAACTACGACCCACTTATTCCTGATCCCAGCCAGTACGGTGGCGCATACCCTGGTGGGATTCTCTTCGGCGGGCAGAGCGACAAGGCGTTTGGAGGGACGATCAGCAAGCTGAGTGCAATCCAAAACGGCGACTACAAGCAAATTGCACCTCGTATTGGAATTGCCTGGTCGCCGCGCGAGAAGTGGGCAATTCGGGCGAGCTACGGGATTTTTGATGCTCCACGCGACGCCGAGAATTATACCGACGGTGCACTCGGCCTTGGCTTCAATCCCCACAATCAGGGCAACGGGGGCTACACCTTCGGCAGTTCTGCATTTCCACTGTCGGTCGGACCGCCGGCCGGCACGGTCGTGTTTCCAACGTTGCAGACGCTGTCATCGACCATTCAGAACTACAACGGTGCCGAATACTACCCTCGGAGTATGCCGACCGTCTACGTGCAGCAGTTCCTCTTCAGTGTTCAGCGCGAGTTCACGCGAGGCCTCTTGTTGGACACCAGCTACGTCTACACTCGCGGCAGCAACCTCAATTTCGCCACCAATATCAATCAGGCTACGACTCCCAATTCGACTGCAGTCGGCGGTTTCCTGTGCACCAGTTTCTACCACTGCGGCAACCCCAATCCTGTGTTCAACAGCATCGCCGCTCAAATCTACGATGGATATTCGAACTACAACGCACTGCAACTGCGCCTTCAGAAGAGGATGTCGTATGGCCTGAGCTTCCAGGTCAACTACGCGTGGTCCAAATCGCTCGATACTGGCACCGGAGGTGGCCACGGGTCAGGCATCGATATCTATCAGGATGCCTACCACCCCTCGGCCAATTACGGTCTGTCTGATTTCAATTCGGCGAATACGTTAATCGGCCAGATCGTCTACGAGTTGCCGTTCGGACACGGTCGCCAGTTCGCTCTTCACGGGCCGCTCGATCAGATTGCCGGCGGCTGGCGACTATCCAGTATTTTCCAGTGGCACGGCGGAGTTCCGTTCACTCCGGTGATTCAGAGTTCTGTTGCGGGTGGCATCGATCCCGGGCTAGCCATCGCCTTCAGCTCTGGCTCTACGCTGTATCCGGAACAGATTGGGGACCCGAAAGTGTCGAATCCTTCCCACACAATGTGGTTCAACCCGGCGGCGTTTGCCAACCCGGTGGCTGGGACTTTCGGCAACACCCACCGCAACACCCTGATTGGACCAGGATTCACTAACGTCGACTTCAGTATCGCAAAGTTGTTTCCTTTGCACGAGTCGATCTCACTAGAAATCAGGGCCGACATGAATAATGCCTTTAATCACATTAACTGGGGCAATCCGGATGCGAACGTGGGCTACGACAGCGGTGGCGCACTGGCGGATGGCACCGCGGGCCAAGTCAACAATCCCATCGGGGGTACGCGCATCATACAACTGGGTGCCCACTTACGATTCTGAGCTCTTGGCCAGCTCATTCCTGTTTGGGTGCGGAAACAGATTCTTGCTTCCGCACCCTACCATTCTGCGGTTCGCCGACACGAGGATTTCGGGTATCGTTCCTTCATCATGAGAGAGCCTCAACTCGGCAAACTTCACGAATCTGTGTTTCACGCTGCTCGCATCCGGCACGGAGTAATAAACCGGCTAGAATTGGGATGCCGTGAGCCACTATTCTTGCTGCTCGTCCTGCTAGTCAGCGCGCTCACAGCGGTAGCACAGACTGGAACCTCCCGCGCTACTGAGATTCACGCCCACCTCCAGAAGGCTGAGGAATACCTCAAGGCCAAAGATTCGAACGCCGCGTCCAAGGAGTTCGATGCTGTCCTTGCACTCGATCCCAAGAATGCCGAGGCCCATGCGAACCTGGGAGTGATTGCGTTCTTCCAGCGCGATTATCAGAACGCTTCACAGAGGTTTCGCAAGGCTCTGGCGATCGACCCGTCCTTAACGAAGACGCAGGCTCTCCTAGGAATCTGCCAGAAGAGATTGGGTGATCCGTCGGCCCGAGCTTCGTTGGAAAAGTCTTTCCCAAAACTCAAAGACAAGCAGCTGCAAATGGAGGTCGGCCTGGAGTTAGCAGATCTTTACGATCAGCAAGGAAACCTTGGAGCCACCGCCGCCGTGATGCGATCGCTGGTGGATCTCGATCCCGACAACGTGGAAGTTCTGTTTATGGCGCAACGCGTCTACACGGAGTTAGCCGACGACACGCTCAATAAGCTAGCTATCCTGGCGCCTGGCTCGGCCCGCATGCAACAAGTCATCGCCGAGCGTTTGGTGAATGGCGGAGACCTCAAGAATGCCATTGATCATTACAGGAGGGCTCTGCAGCTCGACCCACGGCTGTCGGGCGTGCATTTCGAACTGGGGGAAGCGATCCTGGAGTCGTCTGCTGCCGATTCAAGAGCCCAGGCGGAAGCACAAAAGGAGTTCGAAGCCGCTGTAGCTGTCGATGGGGACACCGCCAAAACCGAATGTGAATTTGGCAATCTCGCGATGCTTCGATCTCAGCTGGACCAGGCATTCAAGCACTATCAGCGGGCCTACCAACTCAACCCGAACGAGGTTCAAGCTCAAATGGGGCTCGCGAAGCTCCTGATACTGCAAGAAAAGCCACAGGAGGCCGTCAAGTACCTCCGCATGGCAGTGCAACTCGATCCACTGAACGTTGCTGCCCACTACCGCTTGGGATCGGCCTACAAACGTCTGCAAATGACGGAGATGGCGCGCAAAGAAATGCAGCTGTCCCAGGACATCAAGAAGGCGAAGGACCAGGTGCAAGACCTTTACCACCAGATGAACCGGCAGCCGAAACCTGAGACTGATGAGGCGCCGGACGCTGTTGAGCCGGATCATAGCCCCTAACGAGGATGTAACGATGACTTGCCGGTGCCAGCCCGAACACTCCGTGTCTCTTATACTCAGCTTGGTCGTGAGCCTTTTCTGGAACGTGGGCTGCGGCGGCGGTTCGTCCGGCACTCAGCCTCCTCCGACAAAACTGCCACCCACGATCGCGAAGGTATTTGGAACTGCCGGCGTGAACCTCGGTGGAAGTACAACGTTGACGTTCAACCTATCGAACCCCAACACGAGCCAATCCCTGAGCGGCATCGGTTTCACCGACACTCTACCGACCGGTCTGCTGGTGTCGACGCCCAACGGGCTAAGCGGCAGCTGCGGAGGCGGAACGATCACGGCGGCCGCCGGTGCGAACAGCATCAGCCTGGCAGGAGCGGGACTGAGCGTAGGCGCATCGTGCAGCTTTACAGTGAACGTGACCGGCGGCGGCCTGGGAGTGCAGAACAACATCACAACGGCAGTGACTTCAACCGAAGCTGGCAATGGCCGGACGGCGTCGGCGCAGATTACGGTTGTCCCGCCGAGCCAGCAACCGCCGGAACCCACCGACATCAGCCCGATTGATGGCGAAGTTTATTACGTCGTGAATCAACTGAGCGGGTTGCAGGCCGACCTGAACAATAATTCAACAACGGCTGGCGATCATATCGTGCAGCAACCCAGGACCTTCACAAACACAAGCCAAAGATGGGCGTTCACGAAACTGACGGGGGGAAGCTGGCAAATCAGCAACATTCGCAACGCTCTTTGTTTTGATAATGCGACCGTTTCCGGCGTGGTGTACGCGGTGCAGAATCCGTGTACCGGCAGCGCCACCCAACAGTGGACTCTCAATCCAGTTAACAACGGCTATTACACAATCTCGAACAGTAGCAGCGGATTGCTTCTGGACTTGTATCAGGGATCCGCATCCGAAGGTGCGTTTCTGGACCTGACGGCGTCCTCCGGTTCCACAACCCAGGGCCAGCAGTGGTTGTTGCGCCCGGCCTTCTTCCGCGGCATTGACAACGCCTTGCTTGAGAAACAGGAGGCTGCGCGCGCCTCCACCGGTTTGACGTGGTGGAAGGATGCCGGGCAGCCGGACGATGTGCTGGCGATGCTGAAGAGCCATGGCGTGAACGTGGTTCGTTTAAGGCCAACCTCAGCGCCGCCGTACTCCAATCCCTCGCAGACTGGCTGTTCCGGCAACACCTGCTATGCAGAAACCGATGCACAGGATCTCGACATTGCCAGGCGTTCCAGGAATCTTGGCCTGAGCGTGGTGCTGACATTACTTTTCGACGGCGGAAGTTCATCGACCGTCCCGCCGTCGTGGGCGAACCACACTCTGACTCAACTGCAAACCGACGTCTACAACTACGTGAAGGCGGAGATCCTTGCCTATCGCCAGGCCGGGGTCACGCCCGATCTCGTCGCGATCGGTAACGAAGTCGACACGGGCTTCCTGGGTTCCATCGGCAGCCCGACTGGAGCGGATTTCAGCGGCTTCGCCGCTTTACAGATTCAGGCCATGCAGGCGGTAAAGGACGCCGCCGCGGACACATCCATTGGTCCCACCATCCCTGCGCCCCTGACTTGCATTCACATCACTCCCGCGTGGGATCTCACTCAGTTCTTCACGCTGGCTAACCAGAACAACATCCCGTATGACGCAATCTGCCAGAGCTACTACCCCATTTTTCATGGCCCGCTGACCGACGCGCAGGCAGCGGCCAGCAATCCTGGGAACAAACCGGTGGAGCAGGATGTCCTTGTGGCTGCCGCGAACAACCTCGGTAAGCCGATCTTTATCATCGAGACGGGAGAGCATTACGAGAACGGTTTTCAAGCAAACGACCCTTGGTACGCGCCGCCAAGCGTTACCATGCAGCGCCAGTTCTTGCTTGATCTCGAGGGTGTACAGGAGGGTTTGCCTGCCAACCTGGGCATGGGAATTGAATATTGGGACCCTGCCGGCGTCAACATACCGAGTTTAAGCGGAGGGTTTATAAACGGGGACAATCTCTCGGACGCTATTTACGTCTGGAATGGCTTGGAACTATTCAATAATGCGGACAGCTCGGGAACGACGGACGTAAATGACCCTAATTATTCAGAGTTGCTTCCGGGTATCGACGCGGTTGGAGGCAAGATCGATTCCAAGTTGAGCTACAAGTTTGTCAATCGCAGCAGCGGGAAGATTCTGTCTGTTGTCCGGGCCTCCAATTCTGCGGCCGAGGTATTGGACATCGAGGTCGATACGGGGCACCCAAGCTCCCGGCAGCAGTGGCGCATCACGAGCAACCACGGCGGCTATTTTCAGATTGCAAGTCTCGATTCACCGGGGAGACACTCCGCCAAAGTGTTGGATGAGACGAATTCAAAGGCGAGCCGAGCCACCACCGTGCGACTGGCCATGCGATCCATCGGGCAGGAATGGAACGTCGTTTCCGTGGGTAAGGGATACTTCAAGATAGCGAATCGCTTGAGCGGCCTGGTGCTGGATGCAAGCGGAAACCCCGGTGCATCTGGAAGTCCTGCGGTGCGGGAGGCCGCGAACAGCAGCGCCGAGACTCAACAATGGCGAATTGTCCCCGTGCACTGAAAGGCGGGCCTCCGGATGGAGTCAATGAAGGGATGCTAGGGCGGCCTCAGCGACCTTCAACTCGTTGGCGACAACCGTTGGATCGCCCACCTGGAAGCTGTTGGGCGCAGTGTGATTCGGATGTTCCATGCGATGCCAGGTGTTCAGACTCAGCTGATACCACGACCGCGCTTCCGTCCACGTCGACTTTCGACGTTGCGCACTCAATCCGGTATGCTTCGCAGCCTTGGCACTGAGATCACCGAGACCGGAATACGCGTCCGCAGCAGCATAGATCGCATCGAGATCGGCTGGTTCGGCTGGAACCAAGGGTTCGACAATCGTCAAGGCTCGGTGAAAGGAATTCGCGGCTTCCAGATCGTGTCCAGCGGCGGCCAGTGACTGTCCCAGTTTGACGTCAGTTGCGGCCGTATTCACACGATTGATACTGCCAGCCTCAAATAGAGATTCGTAGACCGAACGGGCGTGTTCAAGCTCCGCTCTCGCGGCATCCGGTTGCTTGGCGGCGGTCAGGACTGTCCCGCGAACCACCAGGATGGCCGCGAAAACACGTTGCTGGAAAGCG
>Ga0335079_10005991_pt1 | contig 13903 bp, 12 predicted proteins | sample Lox_Sample_33_FD_206719 | JGI IMG/M metagenome (GOLD analysis project Ga0335079, IMG submission 206719) | Soil microbial communities from Loxahatchee National Wildlife Refuge, Florida, United States - Lox_Sample_3.3 | ecosystem: Environmental > Terrestrial > Soil > Wetlands | place: USA...
CCGCCTGGCGGCCCGCGCGGCGGGCCGCACAGCCCGGCGCCAAGGGACAGCGGCGACAACGCGGCGCGTGCCTTCCACACACGGTGGCGCCGAGTTCCATCAGCGCCTGGTTGAAATCACCGGGCCGGTCGGCGGGGACGAGCGAGCCGGCAAGCGACCAGAGCTCGCGTCGCGTCTTCGCCTCGCCCAAGGCACCCTCCACCAGAAAGAGGCGCGACAGCACCCGGGCCGCGTTCCCGTCGACGCAGGGGACCTGCAGCGCGAACGCGATGCTTGCCACCGCACCAGCGGTGTAGGGGCCAAAGCCCGGCAGCCGGCACAGGGCCTCCCGCGATGCGGGAAGCCGCCCGTATCGAGCCAGGGCCTCCCGCGCCGCCGCCCGCAGGTGGCGCCCTCGCGCGTAGTACCCGAGCCCGCTCCACAGCGCCAGCACCTCCTCCTCACTCGCCTGCGCAAGCGCCTCGATGGAGGGAAAGCGCGAGAGAAAGCGACGGTAGTAGGGGATGACGACCGACACCTGCGTCTGTTGCAGCATCGCCTCGGCCAGCCAGACGCGGTACGGATCCGCCTCGCCTTGCGGGTAGCGCCACGGCAGTGCGCGATGACCCGCGTCCCACCAGGCAAGCAACCTCGCCTGCAATAGCCGGCACCTGGCAGGCGCGACGCCCGGGTCTTTTCGCCCTGCCGACGTTGCCCGGCGCGAGATCCGCCGTTCCGCGAGGCCTTCCGCCTCTCGTCTTGCGATCCTGGCCAGGTGCCGAAGCCTCCTCCGAGAAGAGCCCTATCTGACCCGCTTCTCGCACGCCTCCCAGTCGATGTTCTTGAAGAACGCGTCGACGTACTTGGCCCGCTCGGTGGCCTGATAGTCGCGCATGAATGCGTGCTCCCAGCCATCCATGACCAGAATGGGCGTGAAGCCGGCCGGGTTTCCATCGTTGTGAAGCGTGATCCAGTGGTTCGACAGCCATCCCGTGCTGGGGTCCTGGTACAGGCACGCCCAGCCGACGCCGGGCATCGTCGCAATGGAGCGGAAGTCGGACAGCCACATGTCGTACTTGCCGCCAAAGGACCCTTCGATGGCCTTCTTGAGCTTTCCGCCGGCGGGGGGCTCGGCCTGCGCGCCAGGCCGCAGGTTCCCGAAGTAGTACTCGTGCAAGATCATGCCGTTGTACTCGAAGCCGAGCCGCCGGGTCAGTTCGGCGAAGACCGGATCCGCCCCCGACGCCTTCCCCTCGCTGCAGATCGCAAACAGCTTCTCGGTGAGCGCGTTCGTTCGCTTGACGTAGCCAGCGTACAGCTTGAGGTGCTCCGCGATCTGGTTGTCGGAGATGGCGGAGAGCCCGCGCACCTTCGAGAAATCTCTCTCTGCGTACTTCTTCACGTCCGCCATGGAGTCTCCCTCCCGGCCTGTTGTGGCCCTTGGAGAATGGTGATGCGTGCCGCATTACCGGATTGGCTCGGGGGATCAAGTTTCAAATAGATGAGCTACCCCACCTGAGCGGCAACCGCCGTGCAGCGTGTTGGCCCCCTCTCGTGCGGTGCCACGCCAGTTCCCGACCAGCCGATCGCAAACGGTTCTGCGAGGTTCACGGTGGAGGAGAAGAGCCCTCCTGGCGCTCGAGCTCGCACCATCCTCGCGGCCAGGCCCCGCCATCAACTCCTCGCGTCTTCACCGAGTCACCCGACGCGCGCCTTGGATCTCGCCGGAAAGCCCGCGCCTCCAGGTGTCGGGAGGAACGGCGGCCCCCGAGCCTGTCGGACGCCCGGGGGAATGCGAAGCTCCGTTGAAGACAGGAGGCACGCGCGGTGCCTTGAGGTCGCTGCCTGGCCGGGTGCGCGGGCCCTTTGCCTCGGAGCGGGTCGCCCGTCGAAGAGGCCAGCGGCGAGGTTTGGGACGCTCGTTTCACAACGCGCCGCGGATGACCTCTTTCAGGGGATCAGCTCCGGCTCCCGTGGTGCGGTCCTGTCGAGTGGCAACTCGCGCCTTCGTTGCGCGAGGGCCACTCGCTCCTCGCCAATCCCCCCTGAAGCGCACCGACGGTGGCCTCGTGCGGCCTTGGCGATTTGCTGCACTTCACCCTGCGAGCAACTCTCCCCGCCGACCTCCCGGAGATGGCAGAGCTGGCCGGAGCAGCACGCGTCGCAACCGCGCCCTGCCGCTCAATTCCTGATCGGTGCTGCTCCGCCCGGGAGGTGCCGGTTGGTTCTAATGAGCGCGCAAGCGAGTGGACCAGGGACCCTTCGCCACCGTGCTCGTTGTTGGGTGGGTGCGCACGACCGCTCCGGCAGTCAGGTGCGGGCCTGTGCGTGCATGGACTCGACCCGCCGGATATCGAGACTGCCCGCCCGTCGCGTTAAGCTCGGGGCCGTGCGCCGGCTTCTTCTCTCGCTCGCTCTTGTTCTGGCCGCCCTCGCCGCTGCCCTGGGGGGCATATGGGCTCTCCTTCCCGATCCGTCCCCGTTGCTCACGAAGAACCCTCGAACCACCGCGGTCATCGAGCAGCGGCACCGGGAAGCCCGATCTGCCCACCGCTCGTTGCGCGTCCACCAGAGCTGGGTGGTCATGGCGCGCATCTCTCCCCGCCTCGTCGAGGCCGTCATCGCCTCCGAAGATGCCAGCTTCTTCGCCCACGGCCCATTCGACTGGCGCGAGATGCGCGCGGCCACGGCGGACAGCCTGCGCACGGGCCAGACGCTCCGCGGCGCCTCCACGCTCACGCAGCAGCTCGCGAAGAACCTGTGGCTCGGCACGGAGCGGACCACGTGGCGCAAGGTCAAGGAAGCCGTCCTGGCCTTGAAACTCGAACGAGCGATCCCCAAGAGACGAATCTTGACGCTTTACCTCAACGTCGCCGAGTGGGGCGACGGAGTCTTCGGCGCCGAGGCCGCTGCGCGCGCACACTTCGGAGTTGCCGCAGCCGATCTCTCCACCGCTCAGGCCGTCTTGCTCGCCGCCATGCTGCCCGCGCCACGCCGGACGGATCTCAACCGCCCTTCTCGCTGGCTGGCGCGTCGGTCGCGCCGCATCCTCGACCGGATGCTGGAAGGAGGGCGCCTCGCCGCCTCCGAACACGCCCATGCCAGCGCGGCGCTCGAGCGCGCTCTTGCCGGAGCCTCGGGCGAGGAGGAACCTCCAGAAGAGGACTGAGGGCCTCCTCCGCTTGCTCGCTCGCAGAGGGGCTCCTCCGTTTCTTCGAAGACGAACGCGGCGCGCTCGCCCGCGCCGCGATATGAGCGACCCCCACATAGCTGACCCTCGATGGCGCATGCGAGGTTCTCGCCATGAAGCTCCTCATGACCGGCGAAGCGGTCGGCGGCGTCCTCAGCTATGCCCTCGAGCTTGCGGGCGCGCTCGGGGCGCGAGGAATCGCCATCGCGCTCGCCTTGAAAGGCGCATTGAGCAGCGAGCAGTGGGCACAGGCGCGCCGCGTCCCCGGGCTCGAGATCTTCGAGAGCGCCGATCGACCGGAGTGGACGAGGGGAGCAGGAGAGGACCTGGCGCGATCCTCGACTTGGCTGCTCAACTTGGCTGACCTTCTTTCCCCCGATGTCATCCATCTCAACGACTACGCGCACGGAGAACTGCCGTTCGGCGCACCCACCGTGGTGGTGGCTCACTTCTGCATCTACTCATGGTGTGAGGCGGTGGAGCGACCCCCGCCGGACGGCTTCTCGCGATACGACCGCGCGGTCGCGCGCGGGCTCTCGGCGGCCGGCCTCGTCATCTCCTCGAGCCGCTCGATGGTCGCCTCGCTCGAGCGGCGCTATGGCCCGCTCCCGCGCGTCAAGGTGATCCCGCACGGACGTTCGAGCGAACGATTCGCTCCTCTCGAAAAGGAGCAGATGGTTCTGTGCGCCGGAACCCTCCCCGCCAGAAACATTGCGGCGCTCGACCGAGCCGCGGCAGGGCTCTCCTGGCCAGTGCTTCTCGCCGGCGGGGGGGAGCACCCCATCGGATCGCGGCGGCGACCGAGGGCGCGCCATGCCAGGGAGCTGGGCCGGCTCTCGCCCGAAGCCCTCTCCTGCCTCTATGGGCGGGCATCCATCTACGTGTTGCCGACTTGCTACGAACCATTCGGCCTCTCCATCCTCGAGGCGGCGCTCGCCGGTTGCGCGCTCGTGCTCGGCGACATCGAAAGCCTCCGCGAAACCTGGGACGGGGCTGCCTTCTTCATCGATCCGGATTCGAGCGCCGGCATATCGGCCGCGCTCGCGCTGCTCATCGAGCGCGACGACCTGCGAAGAACGCTCGGCGAAGCGGCGCGGGGACGCGCCCTCAGCTTCTCATCGACCCGGATGGCCGATGGCTATCTCGCCGCCTACCGGGAGCTCTTGCACGGTCGCGAGGACCTCGCAACGTCCGCGCACCTTCCATGACGGTGCACTCAGGAGGACCTTGTCCGGAAGTACTCGAGGGTGCGCGCGAGTCCATCCTCGAGCGCGACCTCCGGCTTCCACCCCAGCGCCGACAATGCCGCGGACGGGTCCACGCAGGACCGCTTCTGCTCTCCCACCTTGGCTGGCCCGTAGGAGGGCGGGCTCAGGACGCCGGCCGGGTGCGCCAGCATCTGGTAGAGCCTGTTCACGTCGGTCTCGACCCCGGTGCCCACATTGAGCGCCCCGTAGAAGCATCTTTCCGCCGCGAGGAGGTTCGCGCGCGCGACGTCGCCCACGAAGACGTAGTCGCGCGTCTGCCGGCCGTCCCCGTTGATGACACAGGGTAGCCCCTTCAGCAGACGCCCGCAGAAGATGGCGACCACCCCCGCCTCCCCGTGCGGATCCTGCCGCGGGCCATACACGTTCGCGTACCTGAGCGCCGCGGAGCGGATGCCATAGTTCTGGGCATAGACCCCCAGGTAGATTTCGCTCGCGGCCTTGGCAGCTCCGTAATGGGAGGCTGGCCGGGCCGGATGATCCTCCCGCGTCGGGATCTGCTCGGTATCCCCGTAGGTGGCGCCTCCGGAGGAGGCGAAGAGCACCTGTCGCACCGAACCGGCCTTCGCCGCCGCCTCCATCACGTTGAGGAGACCACCCAGGTTCACGTCACAGTCATGCCGCGGATCGGCCATCGACTTGCGCACATCGATCTGGGCGGCCTGGTGGCAAAGAACGGCCGGCCTCTCCTTCAGCACCGCCTCCACGGCCGCGGAACTCCGCGCGTCGCAGGGGTAAAAGCGCGCCTGTGGCGGAACGTTTTCTCGCTTCCCCGATGAGAGGTCGTCGAGGACTGCGACCTCCCACCCCGCCGCGACAAAGAGATCCGCGATGGTGGAACCGATGAAGCCAGCCCCGCCGGTGATGAAGATCTTCTTTCCTTCCATCCGTGGCCTCGTGTCCCTCGTGCAACCCAACTCACCTCGCGGCAACGAGATCTCCGCGCGCGACGCGTTCCTTGAACCAGGCGATGGTGCGGCGCATGCCTTCCTCGAAGGGTGTCTTCGGCTCCCACCCCAGCTTCTCTCGCGCCCGCGCGATGTCCGGCCGCCTGACGCGCGGGTCATCCTGTGGGCAGGGCTTGAACTCGATCGCGCTCCCCGTCCCGACGGCCCGGCGTACCCATTCCGCAAACTCGAAGATGGTCATTTCGTGCGTCGTCCCGACGTTCACCGGGTCTTCCACGGTCGAGTGCAGCAACCTGAAGATGCACTCGACGGTATCATCCACGTAGCAGAAGCTCCGCGTCTGCTTCCCGTCCCCGAACACGGTGAGGGGATCGTTGCGAAGCGCCTGCGCGACGAAACTCGGCACCACCCGGCCGTCGTCAAGTCGCATGCGCGGTCCATAGGTATTGAAGAGGCGGGCGATCCGCGTGTCCACCTTCTCATACCGATGGTACGCCATCGTGATCGCTTCCGCAAAACGCTTTGCCTCGTCGTACACCGCGCGCGGACCTATCGAGTTCACGTTCCCGAAATAGGTCTCCTTCTGCGGATGCTCCAAGGGATCGCCGTAGACCTCCGACGTGGAGGCAAGCAGGAAGCAGGCGCCCTGGCGCTTGGCCAACTTGAGCGAGTTGTCCACCCCCAAGGAACCCACCCGAAGTGTCTCGAACGGATACCTCATGTAGTCGACGGGGGACGCCGGGGAGGCGAAGTCGAGGATGACCTGTACCGGACCCGCGATCTCGAGTGGCTCGCAGATATCCGCCTCGAGGAAGCTGAACCGCGGCTCCCGCTTCAGTTGCTCGAGGTTCCGCAGCGCACCGGTGATCAGATTGTCCACGCCAACGACGTGGAATCCCTCAGCAACAAATCGGTCGCAGAGGTGGCTCCCGACGAAGCCAGCGGCACCGAGAATGACTGCGCGCTTCTCTAACATGAGGCAGGACTACTTCCTCGCACCGACATCAGCAAGCGAAAGCTCATCCGGAAGCACCCGTGTGTACCGGTCCATGGAACTGGCCGGGTCACGAGCCGCAGGCGGCGCTGGCCCAGCAACGATCCGAGAAAGTCCGCGGGCTACTTTCTCGCAACCAGATCCTCCAGCGAAAGCTGACCCGGGAGCAACGCCTTGTACTTTTCCAGGACGAGATCGATGCCCTGACGGATGTACTCGGCAACAGGCACCTTCGTGCGCTCATTCAGCATCTTGAGCCGCTCGTTCTGCTCAGGCGTGATGTAGATGGTCGTCGAGACTTTCTTTCGCGCCATGGCGTACCGTGAACGTACGTGACACTACGTATATAGCGCATGGGCTGAGAAAGCCACTTCCACAAATGAATCTGCGGACTTTCATCCCGGCGAAGCGCGGGGCCAGGAGAGCATCCCCCGGGTGGTCACGCGTCGAGAGAGAGGGATAACCCAGCGCCGGCTGTCCTGCCCGCGAGCCCGAAGACCCCAGGAACTCGTGTGTTCATCAGCTGTTGGCTGCCCCTGAAGCCACCGAAGTGCTGGCAGGTACCTCCCCTGGCCGGGGAGCCGGATGAGCGAAGCGTCCGATCGAACGCCGCTCGACCGGGTGCACCCGTTTAAGCCGTCCGGCGCGCCTCCCTGACTTATGACGGTGCCCCTTGCCCTCCCGCCCTCGCGAAGATCTTGCCCGGATTGAGGATGCCCGCCGGATCGAAGACCGCCTTGAGTTGGCGCTGCAGGTCCACGAGTTCGCGCCCCTGCTCGTACTCGAGGTAGTCGCGCTTGGCGAGCCCGACGCCGTGCTCCCCGGTGATCGTCCCGCCCATGTCCACGGCTGCGCGCAAGATGTCGCCGATGGCGCGCTCCACGCGCGGGCGCTCCTCTTCCCGGTCGAACAGAACGTTGGCATGGAGGTTGCCGTCCCCGGCGTGACCGTAGGTGGCGACGAGGAACCCGTGCCTCGCCCCGATCTCTCGCGTCGTTCGCACCATGTCGGCAATCCGCGAGCGTGGAACTGCGATGTCCTCGCTGAGCTTCAAGGGATGGAGCGCACGCAGGTTCACCGATAGAAGCTTGCGGGCTTCCCAGATGTCCCGCCGCTGCGACTCGTTGCGCGCCAGGATGACCTCCCCCGCAGCATCGGCCTTGACGATCTCCGCCACGCTCACCATCTCGGAAAAGACTGCCTCTTCGTCATTGCCGTCGGCCTCGAGAAGCACGGCCGCCCCCGCCCCCGCGGGGAACTTGAAGGGAGCGCTCCTCGCGCAGGCTTCCACCGCCACGTCGTCGAAAAGCTCCAGGCAGCGCGGAATGATGCCCGCGGCGAGAACGCGCCCCACGGCGCGGACCGCGCCTTCCACGCTCCCAAAGACGACGAGCCCGGTCGCCACCTGGCGCGGCTTGGGAAGAAGCCCCAAGGTGATCTCGGTGATGACTCCCAGGGTTCCCTCGCTGCCCACCAGGAGCCCGGTCAGATCGTAACCCGCCACGCCCTTGATGGTCCGCCGTCCGGTCCTCAAGATCGCGCCGGTGGGCAAGACCACCTCCAGCCCGAGCACGTACTCGCGGGTGACGCCGTACTTGAGCGCGCGGGGACCGCCTGCATTCTCCGCCACATTTCCGCCGATGGAGCACATGTCGGACGAGTTCGGATCCGGCGGGTAGAAGAGCCCGCGCTGCTCCACCTCGGCCTGAAGAACGCCGGTGATGACGCCCGGCTCCACCCGCGCAACGAGATCCTCTCGGTCGATCTCCAGGATGCGGTTCATGCGCTCCAGGCCGAGTGCGATGCCACCCGCCAGCGCCAGAGACCCGCCGGACTTGCCGCTGCGCGCGCCGACCGGCACCACCGGAACCCGGTGGCGCGTCGCCACCGCAAAGACCCGCTTCACCTCCTCCGCATTCTCCGCCAGCACCAGAATGTCGGGCCGGAACAGGCCCAGGCCCGATTCGTCGCGCCCGTACGCATCGAGGGCGTCGGCATCGGTCCGCACGCGCTTGCCCAGCTCGGTCCGAAGATCCGAGAGCGCCGCAGCCAACGCGCCAGCGTCGCTCACCCGAAGACCTCCACGTTCGACCCGGTCATCGCCTCCGGCGCGCCGCAGGCGCAGAAGGCGACCACCCTCGCCACCTCCGAGGCAGACATGGCGGGCGTGAACGGCGTCATCTTCAGCATCTCCGTGTCGACGCTGCCCGGCGACACGGCCATGCACTGAACGCCGTGCGCGCGGAGCTCTTCCGCCAGACATTTGGTGAAACCGATGAGCCCCCATTTCGAGGCAGCATAGGCGCTCGCGCGCTCGGTCCCGATGGTGCCGGAGATGGAAGCGATATTCACTATTCGCCCGCATCTTCTCCGCTTCATGCTCGGGATCACGGCCCGCGAGCAGAGAAACGGCCCCGTCAGGTTCACCGCGATCTGCGCGCGCCAGTCAGCAGGCGAAAGTTCCTCGAGGGGCCCGTAGCGCAAGATCCCGGCGTTGTTCACGAGCACGTCGCACGGACCGAACGCTTGCTCGTGCGCCCAAAGGAGGCGCGCCACGTCGTCTTCCCGCGTCACATCGCCAGCCACCGCCAGGGCCGCGTGCCCAGCCGCCACCACGCCATCGAGCTCGTGCCTGGTGCGCGCGAACACGGTCACGCGCGCGCCCAGAAACGTGAGCGCCTCGGCGGTAGCGGCCCCGATCCCGCGTCCGCCACCGGTGACGATGGCGGTCCGTCCCGCCAACGTGTCCGCGCTCACCCCTTTCCCCTCCGCACCTTGGAGACGGAGCGCCCGCCGGCGCGAACCGCCCCCGCCTCGCCCCCTGCGCGCCTTCGATCCGCGCCTCGCGGCGTCGGCCTCTCGGCCCTGGCATGCCCGTCGATGAGCGACCAGAATCTCGCTTGAAGGAGGGGGTCCGCCTCGAACGCGCCGAGGAAGCACTGGGCATGCGCTCGCGCCTCCCGGCGCCGTTCGCCGCGCACGGTGAGACAGGTCTGCTCTGCATCGAGCGCGCAGGCTGCCCCTCGCGCGCCCAGGTGAATGACGAGCGCCTCGGCGACCTGACGCGAAAGAACCTCCTGCAGCACGAGCCGGTGGGCGAAGCAATCGACGAGGCGTGCGATCTGCCCGAACCCGACCACCTTGCCTCCCGGCACATAGGCCACGTGAGCGACCCCGCGCGAAGGCAGAAGATGGTGCGGACACATGGAATGGAAGTCGATCCCGGTCACGGCCACCAGGTCCTGGCCGGCCGAAGGGATGGACTCGGCCAGGACGGCTCCGGGAGCCTCGCGGTATCCGTCGAGGAGATCCTTGAGCCATGACTCGGCGACGCGTCGCGGCGTGCCCTCGAGCTCGCAGCTGCGCTCATCCGCCGGTAGCACCGCGTCGAGCAGGCGCGCCACGGCATCGGCCGCCTTCTCCGTCGCCTCTGCCAGCGAGGCCCCTTCCTCCCACCCGCCAGCGCCCTGCCACAGTTCCGCACGCCGGTCTTCGCCCCCCGGCGTCTGCCGCGGCTTCAGCCTGTCTGCCGGTGCCCTAACCGTCAAGCGATCCCCTGTAGATCACGAAGCAGCCTGGTATCTCGCAAAGCCGCACCTCCGCCAACCCCGGAAGGTGCGGGGAAAGGGTTTCGAACACGAAGCGCGCGATGTTCTCCGCGGTCGGATTCTCGAGGAATTCATTCAGCGTGCGATGGTCGACCCGCGAGAGCACGTGCTCCTGCACGAGGTCCTTGATGCGTCCGAAATCGGCCACCATGCCACTCTCCGGGTCGACCTTGCCTTCCACCGCCACCACCAGCCGGTAGTTATGCCCGTGCATTCTGAAGCAAGGGCCGTCGTAGCGTGGGAGCCGGTGCGCCGCGGCGAAGCTGAACTCCATGTCCAACCGGGCCGTGCGTTCGTCCGTGTAGTCGATGGGTACCATGAGGGACGGGGTCCTATAGCTCGAGTTGCACGTATTCGCCTTCCAAGTGAACGCGATAGGCGCGGACGCACGCGTGGGGGAACTCGTCGCAACGGCCGGTCCGCACGTCGAACCCCCAGGCGTGCAGCGGGCAGAATACCGTGCTGCCCTTCAGGTCCCCGAAGGCGAGCGAGGCACCGCGATGTGGACAGACGTTGTCGATGGCGTGGAGATCCCCATCAACCCGGAAGATCGCGGCCTCTCCTCCCGGCACCTCCACCACGTGGCCCCGGTGCCTGGGGAGCTCCGACAATCGGCAAACGGTGCGGCGCATCGTTGACTTACGTAACGGGAGCGTCGCGGGAGCGCTCTGTCCCGATGGCCCCGCCGGCGTGTCATCTCTCCACACCAGGGCGGAGCACGGCGCATCGCCGTACCAGCCAACCTGGCGAGACAACTACCTTCCTTCCGGGAGGCCCAACCACATGGATAGATCCGTGGGGGGGGGATGATGCTCGCGCACATGATGAAGCCCGGGAGCGCATCCGGCCAGGCCGCAGCAACCTCAAGTCGCCGTAACCTCCCGACACCTGAAGGCGCGAGGCGGGGTCCGACTAAACCTCCCCAGGGACAAATCCCGGGGGTTCTGAGAGGCGCAGGGAGGGCAACAAGCCCGGCCTGGCGTGCGTTCTCCGGAGCCCTCGCCTTTCGGCTACGACGTCTCCGGCCTCGCGCACGAGGTCACCTCCCGACGCGTAAACGCGCAGGCTTCCCGGTAGCAATTTCGGCGAGGGAGGCCAGGAGCGTCCCCTGCGGCACCCCGGGCGGGAAGCGGCAGAAAGGGGGAGAGCCCTCAGGGGAAGAAACCGAGACGCTCGCGAAGGGCAAGGGGACAGGTTTTCCCATTTCCTGATACCCTTCGGGCTCTTTCTCGCATTGGCTCTACCGGTGTCCCTGCGGTTTCAGATCACGGCCCTCTTTGGCGCCATCCTTCTCGTGACGATGGGGGTGGCCTCCGTCGGCAGCGCGCTGCTGAGGCGAATCAGCGCGTGGACGACCCGTTCGGTCGGGCCATCGCAAACATTCACATCGAAGCGTGCATCGCAGAAGCCGAGCACATTGCAGACCGCGAGCGCAGGGTGTTCCTGTGGGTAACGGATTCCAGCTCGGTGGTGCTCGCCCTCGCCTTCACGCTGGTGCTGCGTCGCATAGGGAAGAAACCGAGACGGTCGCGAAGGGCAAGGGGACAGGTTTTCCCATTTCTTGACACCCTTCGGGCTCTTCGCTACCCCAACCCCTTTCTCGCATTGGCTCTACGGTGTCCCTGCGGCTTCAGATCACGGCCCTCTTTGCCGCCATCCTTCTCGTGACGATGGGGGTGGGAGCCTCCCTCGGCGAGTCGATCGCGGCGCGGGCCGTCGAGGAGGTCATCAAGGAGCGGACCGCCGAGGTGGCCAGTTCGATTTCCTCCGAGATCGACTTCTCCTCACGTGAGCTGCGCGAGCTCGACCGCGCCCGCATCGCCGAACGGCTGGCCGCCGTGGTGGCCCGCCACCGGGGCCTGCGCGTGGTGGAGCTCGCGATCCGGCGGTTGGGCAAGGACGACGTCATTCGCATCAGCTTCAGCAAGGCCGGCGTCCTCGAGACCGTCTTCGAGCAACGAGAATTCTCCTTCTCGGAGATGCCCAAGGCGCGGCTCGTTGGTTCGGGGGACACGCGCGTTGCTGAGGCGAATCAGCGCGTGGACGACCCGTTCGGTCGGGCCATCGCAAACATTCACATCGAGGCTTACGTCGCAGACGCGGAGCAAATTGCAGACCGCGAGCGCAGGGTGTTCCTGTGGGTAACGGCTTCCAGCTCGGTGGTGCTCGCCCTCGCCTTCACGCTGGTGCTGGGTCGCATGCTGGTGCGCCCCCTCTCGCGCCTCGCCTCGGCCATGGCCGACTTCCAATCCGGAGCCAGCGCTTCGCCGGCCATCCCCGGAGCCGAGCGCCGCGACGAGATCGGCACGCTCGCGCGGGGCCTCGACACCATGCTGGCGCGGGTCCGGGGGTTCAGCCACGAGCTGCAGGAGAAGGTGGACGCCGCGACGGCCGACCTGGCCAGGAAGAACCGGGCCCTGGCGGAGCTCAACGACCTTCTCGTGGAGGCTCGGCGCGACCTCACCGCCAACGAGCAGCTCGCCGCGCTCGGCCAGCTCTCGGGCACCATTGCCCATGAGCTCGGCAACCCGCTCAATGCCATCAGCGGGCACGTGCAGCTCCTCGCGCGGTCCCCCAACTGCCCCCAGGGAATGAAGGAGGAACTGACCGTCATCGAGCGCGAGGTCAAGCGGATGACCTCCATCATCAGGCGCTTCCTCGATTCGGCACGCGCACTCACGCCGGCCCCCGAGCCGGTCGAGATCGCAACCCTCATCGATGAGGCGCTCTCGCTCACCGTGTCAGCCGAAGCCCGGGCGCGCATCGCGGTGGAGCGCGACGTCCCGACGGAGATGGGGCGCGCCACGCTCGACCCCTCGCTGGTGCGGCATGTTCTCACCAACTTCATCTCGAACGCCGTGGACGCCATGGCGCAGGGAGGGCGGCTCACCGTGCGAGCACGACGGGCCGGCGACCAGATCGCCCTCACGGTGCAGGATAGCGGCCCGGGGATCGGCACCGAGGAGCGCAAGCGGATCTTCGAGCCGTTCTATTCGACGAAGCCCAGGGGCAAGGGCACCGGCCTCGGCCTTTCCATCTGCAGGGAGATCGCCGCAGCCCTGAAGGGCCACATCGAGCTCGAGACCGCGCCCGGCGAGGGCGCCGCGTTCACTCTCTACGTCCCGGCTCCCGCCTGGCGGGCAGCGAACCTGGCATCCTCTCGGGCTTGAATCGGCCGGGGCTGTTGTCATCCTCCGGCCTCACCTGGATATCAGCGCCCGAGAAATCCGCGCGACCCGATCCGTGAGCCAACAACCATCCGCACATCCGCAGCGGGTTCTCCCCCCGATCGGCCACCGCTGCCGAGGCCGTAGGCAAGGCTGCGTGGCTTGCGCCGGGGCCGGCCAGCCAGACCCCTGCTCGAAGGCGAGCGGGCCGGCAAGGCCCGTGGGCACAAGTCAGCCTGTCACGCCGCGGCCGTGTTCCGACACTCAGGAACGCCATCTGGGGGACGCGCGGTGGCCCGGGCCCACGGCGAGCGTCGGCATCGAAGAAGACAGCCCCGATGCGACGTCGCGCAAGTGGTCTGGGGCGGCGCGGTTCCACAGACGAGGTCCGGCCAGCGATCGGAGGATCCTGCGAGTGTGCGGGCTGAGCCCACGTGCCCCCAGCATCAGACCGACCCCTCTTCGAGGCCTTCCTTGGAGGCTCGCACCGTCGGAGACATCCTGCCAGCCTGCGCTCAAGGCGCATGCTCGCCATTGCCTTGCTACCGCTGCTTCGCACAATACAGGGACAGATCGACCAAACAAGCAACGATGAACGCGCTCGTCGCCCGCTCCAGAGTCGCAAATGACGGAGGTCACGCTTGACGAGCCAGTTCCGATCGAAGTTGGGCGCACAGCTGATCCATCAGCGCTACCGGGACCTGCTGTCCCGCTGGCCAGTGCCGCGGCGAGAGCTGCACATACCGACGTGCGCAGGCGAGACCTTCGTCCTCGCATGTGGCGACGAGGACC
>Ga0335079_10005992_pt1 | contig 13903 bp, 8 predicted proteins | sample Lox_Sample_33_FD_206719 | JGI IMG/M metagenome (GOLD analysis project Ga0335079, IMG submission 206719) | Soil microbial communities from Loxahatchee National Wildlife Refuge, Florida, United States - Lox_Sample_3.3 | ecosystem: Environmental > Terrestrial > Soil > Wetlands | place: USA: Florida...
TTCCGTGTAACGCGGCTTCATGGTAGATCTCCTGGTGATGGTTCGATGAGTGAAAAATACAGATATTTTTTAACACCCAAAATGGACCAGGAATCGGGTGTCAGACCACCCGAAGCGCTGCTCATCTCCCTGGACGGTGATTTCATCAGCGAGGTGGATCAGCTGGCATTGAGCGAGAGGGTCGAATCGCTGATCGGTGGAGAGAAAATCAATCTCGTCATCGATCTGGGTGCGGTTAAGTATATCAACAGTTGCGGACTCGGATCGCTGGTTTGCGTTCTGACAAAAGTTCGTAAGGCGGGCGGCGACCTCCACCTCTCGAGTGTTGGAGGAGATGTCGCAAGAATCCTGAAGCTTACACACCTCGATGAAATCCTGCAGGTTTATCCCTCGGTCGAGAGTGCCATCTCCGAGCTCGGCCTTCACGCACTTTGAATCAGCTTCGGAGAGTGCCTGTTTGTTCAACTCACGGGTCCCAACGGATAGGTTGCCTCCCACCCGAGGAACGGGGCATCTCACTTCACGATGAGCATTTTCTTCACGTCAAGGTATTTTCCCGCTTCCAGCCGGTAAAAGTACAGGCCGCTCGAAAGCCCTGAGCCATCGAACTTCACGGTGTGGTACCCGGCAGGTTCGGGATCATCCGCGAGCGTCCTGACCAATTGGCCGAGGAGGTCGTATACCTTCAGTCGGACATGCGAACTCACGGGAAGATCATACCGGATTGTTGTTGACGGATTGAAGGGATTGGGGTAATTCTGATACAGCGAATACGAAGCAGGGAGGAGGGGGGCATTCGACAAAACCAACACTAAACCGCTGCCGACGGATGATATTTCTTCCACGCTCCCGGAATGAAGTGTGATCGTTCTTCCGTCGATCTTTACGGCGGCGTGCAGTGATACATTCGTGCCTTTCCAGGTAATTTTCAGGGGAAACGCTCCGCCGTGCACACTGATCGGAATCTCTCGGCTTGTTGTGGAGCTCAAGAACTCGACCAGCCGGTTTGACGAAAACCGCACATCGAAACTTCCTTCGGGTGGAAGCGGCGGCAGCTCATTCGACCCGACCTCGGTTTTATCCTGACCATCTGCCAGCAGAAGATTCTGCCTGTATCCTTCAGCATCTGCTATCGAGAGCGTGTCAGTTGGAATGATGCTGTTTCTTTCGGCTTTCGGTACATTCGCCGCGCCCGAAGCGTTCAAGATGAGCTTCGCAGCAACGGAGGTCTTTATCCAATATCCCCGTGTGGGAAAAAGTGTGTCTGCAAAGTAGTACCCGAACTGATATCCAAAAAATGAACTGGTCAAAGCACCTGCAGGAAGGGTGGAAATGCCCGCTACGGCCACAGGAGCGCTGAGACTCCCAATGAGATTCCACCCCTGACGGAGGTCGAGTGTATCGAGTAATCGCGCTCCCGGCGAATAATGAAGTGTGTCTTCACATGCCAGGTTCTTGACCCAGTATCCTTCTTTTACCCGCAGCGTATCCTGGATGGCGTATCCGGTCCCGGGAATGTAGGCAAAGCCGTGGGTCGTCGCCGTTGGAAAAAGGTCCAGAAGATATCCGCCCGCGCCCGGCTCCGGAATCGAAACCAGGTTCCAGCGGAGGTAGCAGTTTGCGGCGATGTTGGGGGATTGTGTGATAATGGAAACGTCGGAAATCGAGGGGTTTGCTATGCTCATCGAAAGTGTATCGCACGAACAGGCAGACATATTTAACTTGGTACCGTCCGGAGATACCATGACAACAGGTCCGTTGAAGGCCTTGTTGACTTCTTTTGAGGACCACCGGAGCGTCATCGGATAATCTCCTCCCGAAAGGTACCCCGGCGCAAAGGTAAGCCGGAATGTGTCCGTCTGCGTCGATGAGGTGAAGCCGCGGATATCCAGCCATGATCCCAGCCCGAAATGCTGCAGCCCTCCGTGAGGATCTACAAAGCGGGCGTCGAAAAAGCCGGGGATGAGTGGGGGAATCTCGAATTCCCCTTCAAGAAAATCATATCCGGTTGCCGCGGGATCAACCCCGGAAATGCCATACGATGCGCCAGGCCGGAAACCGAACCAGACATTTTGCTGATTGTCGGCGAAGTTATCGTTAACAGTTACGGTAATCCTCGTTCTAACGGGAATCTTTTCCACGCTGTAATCCAGCGTCGTGTAGTGGTTTCCATAGCTCTGCAGATCAAGTGAGTAGTCCTGATCTAACCTGGGAAGAACTTGTTCCCATCCTGAGGGGATGTCAAGATGGATGGTTCGTGAGCCCGGATTGACGTGGGGAAATTTGTAGTGACCGGTTGAATCTGATGCGGTGACGAACGTTGAATCGGGGCCATACATCGTCGCGGTCCAGCCCTTCATTCCCGGATCGATACCATCTTTGATGCCGTTTCCGTCAATGTCCCGGTAGACGGTGCCTTCGACGGTGTTCCAGGGGTAGGTGTTCCCAAACGATACACCCGGAAGACTATCGTGAACTCCCAGGGTTATGGTATACGCATCGGTCGATGGAAATGTCCGCTTCCAGAGAAGCTGAGGGGCCTGGGTTACCGTATATGTTCCTGAATCAAGTCCGCCGACCGAGTAATTTCCGGCTGAATCGGTGAAGACCGATTCCTGGAACTTGCCGGAGATATTGATCTTCCAATTTGGAAAGCCGGGATCGCCGGGGTTCCACGAACTGTCGGCATTCAGATCGTTGAAAACCATTCCGCTGAACGAACTTACTCCGGTGGTGAATTTCCATGGACCATTCCAGCCCGTCGTAGTGCTGTCGGTGAAGTCGACATTGATCCGCCAGAAATATGTATGGCCGGGGAAGACAGTGACAAGCTCTATCGAGGTTGGTGGCGGAACGGCGGCCGCGGCAAACGTGGTATCGATCATGATTCCTGTGACAAAAGCGGAATCTGTCCCGGCCTGGATTCTTGTCTGCGAGACATGCGCGTACGCCGGATAATTCCACTGTAAGGGAACATAATAATGGCCGGTCTGAGACTGAGTCAGAGATTGATGAGCGATACCGTTTGGAGGTGAAACGGGAACAGGAAGTTGATTGCAGTTCTGAACCATTTTGAGAATCAGACCTCCCGGGCCGACCGCGTAAACGGAACCGTGACCTGCGTACGCCACAGAGTTCAGTTGATAGGGCACTGCCCTGACGGAACTCCAGGTCACTCCAGCATCGTTGGTCACTCGCGCCTGGCCGAATTGTGAAGCATACGTGGCGTTGGAGGAGTCGTCCATCGAGACAGCATTATTACCGATGGGAAGCAGTGTGTCCTGCAAGACCCAATGCTGTCCGCCGTCATTCGTCCGAAAAAGACCTGAATGCATGGAGGTAGAATTAAACTGTGCAGCCAATGTAATGTCGGCGCCGAAGGACGATGCTCCTGTGCCGTTGGTTACACTCAGAGAATAATTCCACGATACACCGCCGTCTGTGGTCCGGTATAATCCATTGTAACCAAGAAGAGTCCCGACAAGAGGGGTGCCAAATGACAGTACCGTTGCCTGAAGTGACGATGTCTTGGTCCAGGTCGATCCTGCATCACTGGTTACATAAATCCCGCTGACGGAGGTTGGAGAATTGCATTGGAGGTATGAAGCCAGATGTGTTGCGTCGAGGTCGCTAAGACTCATCGGGAACATATAGTAGATGGTGGGGTCGATTCTCTGTGTATGCCACGTTGTCCCGCCATCTGCTGTCGTGAGCATCGCATTGGTGTCGGCAGTGATTACGCCATAGTGATTGTCCGCGAAGGAGATCGTCTTCAGGTCGATGTTGAGGAGGGTGCGTTCGGGCGTCCAGGTGGAGCCGCCGTCGGTTGTGCCCACCATGACGCCATTAGCCCCAACGGCGGTGCCTTTCAGTGAGTCGGCAAATGCAATGGCATTCAGGTCGTAGGCCGTCCCGCTCCTCACATATACCCAGCACTGTGCGGATGCCTGTCGCGGCTGAAGGATAGCCAGGAGCGAAAGGACAAACAGACAGAGAAAGATGCGGTATGAGAGGAAGACCCTCTGAGTCGGCATGTGGTTCCTTTGGCTGAAAGGTAACGATGAAACGGGGAAGAGTCAACACCTACGCCGCGAAATCCGAAAATTAGCGGGGAAAGCATCCGCGAACCGTGGTTGAGTCTGCCGGGGGGAGAATTCGTGAATCGCAAATCCCCCTATTCTGCAGGAATGAGCGGAGTGTTATGCTTGTTCGACCTGGAGTGCTCTGTCGACGTCCCGGAACGTGGGGAAGTATTTCTGCAGGGAAGTTCGTTTCAGGATCATCAGGCCGTTCTCGTTTATTCCCGCCACACGAAGTTCCCCTCGTACGGTTTGCATCGCCCTGCGTGCATGAAGAAGCACACCTATCCCCAGACTGTTGAGGTGCTGAACGTGCTTGAAGTCGAGTATAAGACGCCTGACTCCGGAGTTCAGGTGACTGCGGATGACGCTCTTGAGCCGGTCAACGTCGGCATCGGAAAGAACAGATGCGCTGACCGTGAGAACTGCTGCGCCTCTCTGGAATCGTTCGTGAATTGTCATAGTGGTCTGTCCTTCTGTCATAGAATCGATGATGTTCACAGTAATACAACGAAGATGATTGGAGAAATCGTTCCCATCTTAGATGAAAAACTCACTTCAGAGTACAATAATCGCGTGACCATTTGGCGACTATGAGATGAAGAATACATTAAGTCTCCCATCGTCGCGGCGTATCTGAGTAGGTTCACTCGCTTGACAATCGGGTAGTATTCAGTTAATATTGTGAGCGGTTTCCCGGATTGCCGCATCGGTACAATTCTCTAAGACTCTGAAAGGTGAGCAGTGGTACAGGATATTCTTGTCCATAAGAAGAACGTCTATTCCCAGTTTGGAGAAGACGGAATCATCGGATTCATCTTTGAAACCATCGGATCGGGATCGAAGATGTGTTGTGAATTCGGAGCATGGGACGGAATTCACTTCAGCAATTGCCGGAATCTCATTCTGAACGGATGGCGGGGGGTGATGATTGAAGGCGATCAGGCGAGATTTAAAGAGCTCTGCCGCAACTATGATGGTAACCGGTCTGTCATCCCCGTCAATCGGTTTGTTGATACGGACAAGAACAGTCTCGACTCGATTCTTGGGGAGCTGCACATCGAATCCTTAGATTTTCTGAGCATCGATATCGATGGACTCGATTATCAGATTATGGAATCTCTTCGCCTCCGGCCGAGGGTGATCTGCGTTGAAGTGAACGCGGGGCATGATCCGGAAAATGATACATTCATCCCGCCGGAGATTGCGAAAGAGAATATCGGCGAGCCGCTGCGGTTGTTTTGCCGGCTCGCCGATGAGATGGGGTATAATCTCACCTGTTACAATGGTAACGCTTTCTTCGTGCAGAAGGAATCTGTTCGCCCGTTCTCGCTTCCGTGCCTTTCTGCAAAGACTGCGTATGTCAATTTTCTCAGCCGACTTTCCGGATCGGAAAGGGAATGGTTGTACCTCGCGAATATCGGGATCGTACCGCCATACCATAAATTTCAGAATGCGCTCCTTGATCGTGTCGCGTTGGAGATTGATCCGGTGCGCGCATACCGATTACGCGTCGCGGGGAAGGGTAGACAATTCGTTTACCGACGGGCAAGGTCATTGAGACGGATCTTGCGGTAATCAATTGCTGGATTTCAGATAGCCGATCGTCGTCAAATAGGACATGACAAAACGGGCGAGGAAGTGATAACCGGTGCACACTCGATTATCTAGACCGGGTGAGGGTTTCTGTGATGAAGAACATGAACAATACCAACGTGCTGGGCTGCACTCTTATGAGTTTGATTCTCGCATCTCTATCATATTCTCAGATTTCACACAATTCTGTATACAGAGAATTTCATGATGCTCGAAACAATCTGATAACGGCAGAATATGATTCTATTAGTGGAGGACTTCTTTCAGTCGGGGGCTTGAGTGCAAACATCAAAGATTATGGTTTCTCAACTACGGGTTTGAATGAAGAAGTGGCGGACGAAATCGGCAGGAGGTTTGTCCATGAATATGGATTCATCATGGGAATAGATTCAAATCAGATCCTTACGGAGAACATTCGTTCTCATAACGGCTTGTGGTTCATTCATTACTATCAAGCATACCATGGAATCCCGATCGACGGAAGCCTGATTGGATTCTTTATTGGTCCAAAGGGACAAATCGAAGGTCTCCAGGGTACGTCATTCCAGATCGGTACGCTTCCGGTCAGTCCATCCGTGGCCTCCTCGAAAGCTACCGATATTGTCCAGAACGATAATGCGGGTATCAAAATAAAATTTGCCAGGGGACCGGACCTTGTTGTTTCCCCGGAGAAAGAAAGTGGGAAAAACACTTATTTCTTGGCTTGGAAATCATTTGTTTGGCTGATGACGGCCTCCCCAAAATACTTTGAGTACCTGATCGATGCAAAAAGCGGCCGGATCATTGAAAAGGAACAACTGGGAAATGAGATGATCCAATCGGGAGAGAAGAAGGGCAAGCAACAATAACAACAGAGTGTCTTCTAGCAGGTGTGGAGTGAGTTTCTTGGGAGTGAGATCAAGATGAGCAGCTCATCATGACTTGCATCGAAGCCAATTTCATTTTTTTGTTTGAAAATTCAAATTTTCAATTGGTTGCCACTTGGCCGCCCATTGTGCCCCCAACCGGATTCGAACCGGTGTTACAAGCTTGAAAAGCTCGTGTCCTAGGCCTCTAGACGATGGGGGCGGACCATTGTAAATTGAAAATTGTAAATGGCAAATTGAGGAGTGGCAGCGGGAGAATTAGCAACGGCTTGATTCAGACATATGCATTCGCGCCGTTTTCTCCGTTGCGGTAAAAATCGCGGTCAACTCCTTTGCTTCCGCCTGAAGCTCCTGAAAATCCGTGTCACCGATAGAGCCGGATTCATGGAGGAGCTGAATCCAGTACTGAGTCTCGTCACCTTCTTCCTGTACCGTGTGCATCTTTGCGACGAATTCCGCTTTTGACCTTGCTCTCACAGCTGCCCGGTAATTCGCACCCACAGAACTTGCAGAGCGAAGCACCTGCCTCCCGAGTATTTCACACGATCTCTTCTGGGGCAACAAATCGATGATTTGAATGATCCTTACGGCAAAATTCTTCGTCCGATCCTTCAATTGCTCGCCATCCATAAAATCCTCCCGATTCTATGTTTTGGGTGACCTTCCGCCACTACAAATTTTCCAATTTACAATTTACATTTTGAAATGTTCTGGGGTGTCCAGTGGGACTTGAACCCACGACCTCCAGGGCCACAACCTGGCGTTCTAACCAAACTGAACTATGGACACCATGGTAAGCGCACAAAAGATACTCAAAATTGGCACGATAATCAAGGAAATTCTCCCTTTCCATCAGAAACCACTGCGTGCTGCACTCGATCACCATAAAACAGAAAACCCCGGCGGGCGTTCTGTCCACCGGGGCTTCTGCAGAAACTCGGGTGCCTCTTATTTTATCAACAACATCTTCCCGGTTTGAGAATAACCGTCGTGCAGGTTCGTGACGTTTGTCGCCTCCATCCTGTAAAAATAGATTCCTGAAGAGTAGGCACCGGCATCCCAGCGTGCTTCCTTCGTCCCTGCAGTTTGCAACCCGCTCACAAGCGTAGCGACAACCTGCCCCAGCAGATTATACACTTTGAGGACCACTCTGCTGTCTGCAGGCAGCATGTATCTGATCGAAGTCGAGGGATTGAAGGGATTCGGATAGTTCTGCTCCAAGCCGAATGCCGCGGGGAGAATATTTTTCTTCGATGGCGCATCTCCTTCCGGCGGAGATGGCGGGGCGTCCCCGTTCTCGACGATCCTGATCGTCCCTGCACCGGCGACGGAGGAAGCAGACAAATTCAATGTTCCGGCCTGATTCACTTTCACCCAGTATCCTGTGCCCGGTTCGATGGTGTTCGATTTCTGATAGGTCCCGTTATAGGTAAAGAAGGATGAAGTCGTCATTCCCGAAGGATCAGAGACGATCGCTGACGTTGAAACAGGTACGGATATCGAGCCGATCATATTCCATCCCTCTTCGACGGGTATCGAGAGTGTCGGTATGCCGACGCCATCCAGAATCTTTGGTGCCGTGCCGACGGCATACTTCAGCCAGTAACCAACGCCGGCTTTGAGCGTGTCCGCCAATTGATAGGAAATAGAATAGGTGAAGGCATACGACATCGCATCCGGAAAGAGGTCTGTCTTTGTCATATCATCGTGACCATTCGGGACAGAAACCATGTACCAGTTCGAGATGGGATGGGGAATCACTCCCACGAGGACGGGCTTCTCCTCTGTGAACCCGGAGCCGGAATACCCATTGTCGATTGCTTGCACGCTCCAGTAATATTTGCCCGTCGGCAGGGTCAATGAACGCGTGAGATGATTGCCGCTGCTGCCCGACTTTGGAATTCTCCGATATCCTGTTGCCACGTTCGAGGATGGTGCAACGATATCGCTGGCGCCCGGAGATGTTCCGACCCGGAGATTATACGAGAGTGCATGAACAGGGGTATGGTCGTCCGTTGTCTGATCCCAGCTAAATTGGACCGTGTGGTCGGTGACGCTTGCTGCAAATCCGGCCGGAGTACTCGGGCTTCTGTTCGGGGCCACGGAAAGATTATTGTGATAGATCTGTGTGATTGGCACATAGGGAGGATGAAGATTAAAATACGCCTGCGGAATGGATCCTCCGCTTATGAGGAGGTCCAGGCGGCCATCATTATCCACATCGCCCCAGGCGACCGAACCCCACCAGACTGCCGGAAGGTTTGCATTGATATCCGTAAAATGACCGCCGCCGTCATTGTGAAAAATCTTCAAGACATTGGTGCTGTCATCGAGCCATCCGCAGATCGCCAGATCGGGCAGACCGTCGTTGTCGTAATCTCCCCATGCGACAGAACTGAAGCTGAGTTGGTCTATTCCGGGTTTGATGTCTGTGAACGTTCCATCGCCATTGTTGTGGTAAATTGTCGAGAAGGTATTCCATGTCCAGGTCGGTGGATCTCCCGAGATGACCACATCGGCATATCCGTCATTATCATAGTCGCCCCACGCCACGCCGCAGTGATTTGTTGCCTGGAACGGCGATCCCGCATCAATGAAGGGGGTTGACGAGTCGACCGCACAATTATTCATGAATAACTCCGAAGTGACCCCCCAGTCGCCATATCCGGTGATGAGGACATCAGGGTAACCGTCATTATTGTAATCTCCCCATGCGATCGAACTTGCCCAGACACCGGGGAAGGTGAATGGCACGGGTGTGAATGTGTCATTTCCATCGTTATGGTATAGGACGGTTTGAAATTCTCCGCTGTAGACATGTGCGCCAGTGACAAACAGATCAAGCTTACCGTCATTGTCATAGTCTACCCAACAGACGGAGCCCATCACCTGGATGAGGGGAGCATTGACATCCACGAACGTGCCGTTGTCATTGCGATAAATCTTTGTGATCGGAGTGAATGAGCCCGAATCCGGTGTCAGATTTCCCGTGATGGCGAGATCATAATCGCCGTCATTATCATAATCCCCCCAGGCAACACCGTGTTCAGAGACTATCCCGGGAATATTCGCGCCGATGTCCGTAAACACCCCGTTGTCGTTCCGATAAATCTTCGTGAGGGGAATGGAATCACCCATACCGGAGACCAGGATATCCAGATCACCGTCGTTATCATAATCGACCCAGACAGCGTCACCGCAGAAAACGCCTGCAAGTTCGGAGGGGTAGAGCGTGAAAGAGGTACTGTCGATGGTTGCAGCACGGGCAGGCCGTGATCGCGGCGGGATGTTTGTGGGCGTTCCCGATGGGGCGATCTTCGGGATATTCCTCACGCTGAACGGTATCCAGGAATGAGCGGGTCCTGAGCTTTTTTGGGCCATCACAATGTCTTCACACACGAGGAATGCCAGGAACAACGTAACTGCGCCTAAAGCGAATGATAGATCTTTTGCGCGCATGGTGGGTCTCCTTATAAATGTACAGAGCGCGGATTTACGCTCTCTCATCCAAACAGGTCTTGAGAACCGAAACCTCAAATGATATAACCTCCGAGGCCGGGCGATTATCCGGAAATCAACTTTGCCGAAGGATTTTGTGATGATCTATCCTGTGCCCTGGCGGGATCAGTACACGAGAAAAGAACGAGACAAAGCGTGATGACCAGCGAAATGATGAAAATTGACTTTGTGGTCATGGCAGGACTCCTCAACGAATATGAAGAGTGAACTATACCAAGCGGCACGATACGGTTTTTTGATTCAAGAATCAACTCCAAAAATCCCCAGTCCTCTATTTGATTGCTGCAGCAAGAGTTGCGGTGAATTCCTGTGTGATATTACAGGGCTCGGGATTGCACGTGAATGAATGCCTGCCCGCCCCTTGATGGCGGACCAAAGTCTTGACTTTTCCCGGGTCGGAACATATATTGGACTGTTCGATGTACCGGTGAAAATGATTCCGGACACCAGCGTCTCGACATTTGTCGAACCCTTCCAGCCGAACGCACACATACCTTACTGTCGACAGATGTCCCTGCATGGTTCAAGGGATTACTTTGCAAGAATCGCCGGCGCAGGCATCACTCCTCGACTGTTCTTGTTCAGCATTTCGCTTACATCCAAACCCCACGTTGGGGATGGAAGGAAAAACATCACTTCCGGGTAAGCTCATTTAATCGTCGGACCAATGGCAAGTGTGTGGCCATCGCTTTGATGGCCGGGAAGCGCGCAGGTTCGCCAGGCGGGGGTCTTTCCTTGAGTACATTCTTTCCGAGAAAGGAGAGAATTATCATGATTCTTGAACGAAGGTGTCGGATGCCGGCACTGCTACCGGTAATCCTTTTCCTCTGTTTCGTGTCGGGCGCAACTCAATCGTTCGGTCAGCGGCCGACTGCCACGAAAATTTATTCAAGTATTCTCACAACGATTGAAAAGCTCAAAGCCGACGGCATTACACCGCAGAATGCGCGGTACATGAATGTTGCATCGCGGTTCAATACCCTCCTTCACCAGTTCGATGAACTGGGCAGGATTGGGCTGCACCTGGATGTTTTCCGTGTTTCGCCGGGACTCATTTCCAAGCTCCAGGCATTCGGCGGAAACGTGCTCCTCGCGCTGGAAAGAGAACGGCTGATTACCGTATATCTCCCCTTTGATAAGATCGAGGACGTAGCGTCATTGGAAGAGGTCCGCATTATTCGCCCGATCACGGGTGGCGTGACGAACGAAGGATCGGTGGTGACCGAAGGCGATGTCGTTCATCATGCGGTCAAGGTTCGTTCCGATCTCGGCGTAAAAGGTGACAGCATCAATGTCGGCGTGATTTCAGACGGCTGCGCGTCGTGGGCTATGTCTTTAGGATCCGGAGACCTGCCTGCAACATTCGGTCCACCGAATTTTACTTTCAGTGTCGGCCCGAAGTCAGGTGCCGGCGATGAAGGAACCGCAATGATGGAAATCATACATGACCTCGCTCCCAATGCCGCTCTCTATTTCTACGGTGCGCTTCACGATGCAAAAGGGAGTGCTGCACACGTCGAGGCGATTCAGGTGCTGGTCAGGGAGAAACACTGCCGGATCATTGTTGATGATCTTACCTGGTTCGATCAGCCGATGTTCGAAGATGGGACACCCGCCACAACGGGCACGGTTGCGGCTGCCGCGAAGTGGGCGAATGACACCGGGGTCGTGTACATCAGCTCTGCGGGGAACTGGGCCGATGGTCCGCCGGATATTCTCTCGCGCTCGCATTATCAAGCAATGTATAACGACAACAATCCGGGTCAGAACAACAATGCGAAACCGATTCCCCCTCCGAATACGCCGCCGTGGAATGTGCCGGCGATACCCCCGGCGTCGCCGGTGCCGCTTGCCATGTGGCCTTACCGCGACCTGCACAACTTCAATCCCGTTGCAGGAGGACCGATCGATCCAGGCCTGATGGTAACAGTCCCGGGGTTTCATCCGCCCCTCGAGTCCGAGCCGACGACACTGCAGGTGATCCTGGAATGGGCTGATCCTCCGGGTTTGCCAAACGATCCGGATCCGTGGGGCAGCTCTGCCGATGATTACGACCTCTATCTCTATGATGCCGGTTTCATGCATCAGATTACCGCCAGCATTACCGTACAAAACGGACACCAGAATCCGTATGAGTATCTCTCGTGGCAAAACTACTCTTCAAACGATTCTGCGGTGAATATCGTCATCAATCACCTCGATACCATACCGCCTCATCATCCACCCAAGCTTCTCGGACTCTACATCTCGGGATGCCAGTGGGCGGAATATTTCACCCCCCAGAACAGCATCTGGGGTCAGCCCGGCATCCCGGAAGTTATTGCGACGGGGGCTGTGCCGTTCAACAATATCGGTGCGATCGAACCCTTCAGCTCACATGGAAATTATGATGTCTACGTGCCGGGGTATGTGAGCAGGGAGAAGCCCGACGTGGTGGGAGTGGATGGCGTAACGGTTTCCGGAACGGGCGGAACATTTCCTCCTCCGTTCTTTGGAACTTCGGCTGCCGCTCCGCATATCGCTGGGCTCGCAGCCCTGCTGCTTTCTGCGTGCCCTCAGCTCACACCTGCTCAGGTGCATGCCAAATTTGAACGCACTGCTATTCCGGACGGCGGCCCGGGATTCAATGCAGCATTCGGCAACGGCTTCCTGGATATCGAGCGGTCGATGCTCGAGCTCAATACCTCCCCCGGTCTCTATGGGCCGCTCACGCAGCAGAGTACGCTCAATGCGCCGATGTTCTTTGTTACACAGGACGCGTATGCCTTGAGCACAACGACAGTCACAGGCGGCCTGCAGCAGCCGAACTCCGTGACGACCAGCGTGACGGTCACAGCAGGAAATCCGTACACAAGTGCCGGCGTGCGAGATCCGGGGTGCCCGACAGTCAAACGCTGGTATACTCTCTCGCAGAACGGCGGGACAAACGGCGGCTTCAATGCCGACATCACCGCGTATGTCGATGAGTCAGAACGATCTGCTGCGGGAATTGATACGGGCAATCTGTCCATCCTGCACTGGAACGGATCGTTCTTCGATCTCCTGCCATCGGCTTCGGCTCGGGTCGGAAATACCTGGAAAGTGAAGGCCACATTTGCTCCTGCAAGTCTTTCTCCGTTCTTCGTCGGGTACCTGTCGAAGGGACTCGATGTGGCAACAATTTCAAATAATTCCGGGAGAGCGGATACTACTGTTGCAGTCGTCTTCACCATGCGGAATACCGGGAACGGATGGGATACGCTTTCCTTCCATTGCCGCGATACCAAGGGTTGGACCATCACACCGACAGACTCTGCACTTTCACTCACGACCGGCCAACTCGTGAATATCACGGTTTTTGTAACCGTGTCGCACGGGGATACAGTCGGGACCGTCGATACCGTCTGGCTTGCAGGTGCATCGGTCTCAAATCATGCGATCAAGGATTCCTCAAGTGCGACAGTCCGGAAAACGACCGGCGAAGTTACCATTACTCTGCACCTGAAGGATGGATGGAACATGGTCTCGGTGCCTCTCCATATGGCCGATTGCTGCGTGTCTTCTCTCTTCCCCGGTGCTGCTTCACGGGCGTTCGGGTATGAATATCATTACTCGACAGAGGATACGTTAGTTCACTGCCTGGGATACTGGGTGAAATATTCGGGCTCGCACGATATTACCCTGACGGGATATACCTGCGAGCATGATTCAATTAAAATACGGAGCGGCTGGAATATGATCGGGTCGATCAACATCCCACTTGCAGATACCGACATTACTTCCAGCCCCGGTGGTATCGTGACATCCAAAATCTTCGCGTTCAATGGAAGCTCATACATCATTGCCGACAGCATATTCCCCGGA
>Ga0335079_10005993_pt1 | contig 13902 bp, 10 predicted proteins | sample Lox_Sample_33_FD_206719 | JGI IMG/M metagenome (GOLD analysis project Ga0335079, IMG submission 206719) | Soil microbial communities from Loxahatchee National Wildlife Refuge, Florida, United States - Lox_Sample_3.3 | ecosystem: Environmental > Terrestrial > Soil > Wetlands | place: USA...
GCCACCCACGGTCATTAGAAGCGCAGCCCATAGGAGATCCAGATTGAGCCAGGCCCGCTGCAAAAGCCTAAGGCCGAAGTAACGGTAAACCAGCCACGCGATCAGGCCGGCGGTGAGCAGCATCGCCAGCGTGTGGATCACCGCCACCAGCGACGTAGAAATGACGCCGCTACGAATGAGCTGCGCCATCGCGGCATGGCCGAAAGAGGCAGGGTGCGATGCCCGGCATAATTCTAAATACATCGGCGCAAGCATCAACCCGGCGCCGTGAGCGGTCGCCATGAGAAATGACCAGAACACAAGGTGCGACGGTCCAATCCGTGCGAGGAAACGCGGATGTCTGCGACTTAGGAACTTGTATACGCCAAATCCAATGAGTAGAAACCCGGCAGCCAGACCGATTCCCCGCGTCCGTTCGAAATAAGCATTCAGCAGCGCGAATGGCAAAAGCGCCACTGCCATTGCAAGAAAATGGCCGATTGCGATTGGCGGTAGCGCCGAGAACACTGCGCCGGCTCGCTTTTCCTGCATGCCGTTGGAGACGGCGAACAACCAGCCCATCGCAGGATTGATGCCGTGGTAGCAACCGAGAGCGACGATCACCAACCAAGCGCCCGGGTGCTGAGCCAGGCTCTGCGCCAGGCTGCCCACTTCAGGTTAAGCGGACGGAAAGCAAAACGAGTCGGTCGAGCAGTCACCGCCTTCCAGGCGGGTTTGGTGGGAGCGATAACCGCGTTCGAACTCGACGAAGAAATCTCGATCCAACTGCATCCCGCCACCCGGCTGGACTTTCGCCATTACTTGCACGCCGGGTACTCCATCAGGATAGAACTGATCATCCCAAGTGCTGTACAGGGAATTCGTAAAGTACACGCGCCGGCCGTCACGACTGATCTCAACCATCTGGGGCCCGCCGCCGAAAGGCTTGCCGCTGGAATGCACAGTGCGATTAACGATCCCTCCGACTTTCACAGAACCTGCAAGTTTAGGGCTCATCGGATCAGTGACATCATACTGTCGCAGTTCCCCGGTTCCCCAGCAGGCCACATAGAGAAACCGGTCATCGAGCGAGAGATCGATGTCGGTTATTAGCGGCGGAACCGCCTTGAATGCTTTGAGTAAATCGGGAAGTTTCGCCGGATCGGCGGGCTGTGGCGGAATGACTGCGGTCTTCTTCGCCTTGAACTGACCGTTCTCTCGATACCAGGTCCAGATTGATCCTTCCAGATTGGTCGTATCCACCACCACGCCAAGAAAACCGTAATCCTTGGTAGGCTCATGGGCCGGCCTTACTTCCAGAGCCATCTGGTGGTTGGCCCCCAAGTCTACGGTCTGCGTGTGTCGTCGGCCACGCAAATCCCAAAAATGAAGGCGGTGCCCATAGCGATTATTAATAAGATCCCCTGCAACAATGCCGTTCTCGAACTGGGGCGGCAATCCCCATTCACTCGAGACCAGATAGCCGTGGGGTATGTTCCACCAGAAATCATAGCTCAAGCGCTGAGGTCCGCGTTCCAGCTCCCAGCGACCCAAAATCTCAAAGTTTTCGCAGTCCATGAGAAACACGCCTGGAACGCCTTGCGTGCCGTCAGCCCCGCCAGCTCCTAGAGTGCTGATATAGATTCCCTCCGGGCCGCAGTGCACCGTGTGCGGACGAGAGTAACCTGTCTTTTTGATGACCTCGTCGGGCTCGATGACCTTGACGATCTTCGCCTTGGCCGGATTCGGCTTGGTGTCAATAACGTAGATCCGCGAAGACCGTATTCCCGGGACGATGAGGTAGCGCCGCTCAGTAAAGGGGTGGGCGCTTAGAGGGCAGAGCATGGAGCTGCAGGCGTTCCAGCCGAAGTGATGCAGCTCATCGCCGATGTGGGTAAGCTCTACCTTATGGATGATGCGGCCGTAGCTCTTCGAGCCGGGTGCGACATCGACAACTGCCAAGGCATCCGGTTTGGACTTGTCCGGACACAGCAGCGCCACATACGCATAGCGTTCTGCAGGCGCTTCTATGGCGAGCTTCGGTGAAGGATAAAAGCTGGGGTCACAGCGCAATTGTTCCGGCATGGTTACCCTCCTTCAATGTACAAGAAAAAAGATGACAGCCCCTGACACTATACCGCAGGCTACCCTCCCTTTGTCCACCCTGAGAGAACGTGCACGAGCATCCATACAGGTCAGGGGTATGCGGCTTAGTTTCAACAGAGCGCTAATGCACGCGGAGATCAACTGTTACGCGGCATCCCATTTTTCGGGACGAAAACATATAAACATTTCAACTCGCTTTGATAGAATTGCTCATAGACAACGCTACGACCAATTACGCTGTGCCTGGCCTTGTTATGCACCTATCCTCTGATCAAACGACTGATTTCGCAGCGTCGGTGAGTTGTGTGGAACTGAAACCGGGCGAACTGAATCTTTCGCGGAGCTTGGGCTGAATCCTTATTTGCCATGAAGACTGCTCTCGCACCGGTTCATCGAATCGAACTTCACGTACGCGATGTTGCACAGCTGTTCAATTCAATGGACCCGACGCCTTTTCTTCATAAGGATCTCGATCCCGAGGCCGAGGAATTCATTGAGAGCTGGGCACTGGAGTTCCCTTCCAAGAGCCGAATCCATATCGTTATTCACCTGGAGCAACTTCCGGCTGAAGGTGATACCGGCGTTCTGGTTAGCGAGGCAATCCACAATTATTATGATTACAAAGTGGGACTTGCCCTCAGGGGGCTTCGCAGGCTGTTGCGCGAGGGACGAAAAAGTCTCGTGATCGGGCTTAGCTTTCTCGCGCTATGCCTTGTGGCGGCCAATGCCATTGAGAGATTAGCGACGGGGACTTTTCTCACTATTATGCGCGAAAGCCTGACAATCGGAGGCTGGGTGGCGATGTGGCGTCCAATGCAAATTTTTCTTTATGATTGGTGGCCGGTCACGCGGCGAATTCGCTTTTACCGGAGTCTAAGCCGCGCCCAAGTTCACATCGTGCACGGTAAATAGCGGCAGAATGAAGTTGCTCAAGCGGCGATCAAGACCTTCGGTGAAGCTATGGCCGCGGAGTCTCAATACCAAACGTCGCTGTTGCGAACCGCTTGTTGTGTAACTAATAGAGCTTCATTCCGGTTAAAGCAAGTTCTTTAGAATGGGCGTCAAGACCCGGAAAACATCTAGGTTACGCTTGTTCAAGAAAAGCGGCACCCGCACGGCGCTTGGCAATTAACCGACAAATCAATGGCCCTCGTTTAAATTCAATAATGGGCCAGATTGACACGCACTTAGTTCCGTATTATTGGCAAGCACGCGCGACCACCCGGTACCTCGACCACTTCCACCGGCACGCCGTACAAGCTTTCCAGATGCGATGCCGTGATCACCTCGTGCGGTTTCCCGCTTCCAATAACGTGCCCTTCGCGCAGCATCATTACGCGTTGGGCGCAAACAAAAGCCTCGTCCGGGTGGTGGGTTGAGAACACGATCCCAATGCCGCTACTTGCAATGCGCGACAGCATCGCCAGCACTCGAGCGCGGTTGCCGAAGTCCAAGCTCGCAGTCGGTTCATCGAGGACGATAAGATTCGCTCCCTGCGCCAGGGCACGCGCAATCAACGTGAGCTGGCGCTCGCCTCCGCTGATGCGCGTATAGATGCTGTGTGTCAAATGCGTAAGCCCGAGTATTGCGATGGCATCATGCGCTTTTTCCCGATCTTGCGCCGAAGGACTTGCGAATAGTCCGACATGTGCGGTGCGCCCCATAAGCACGATTTCCTCAACGGTAAAAGCAAACGTGTCCTCGTGGGCCTGCGGTACGTAAGCCAGCGCCTGCGCAAGCTGGGCACGGGGCCAGTCGGCGAGCTCTTTCCCGTCCAGCAGGACCCGGCCCCCCTTTGCGCGCAAAAGGCCCAACAGAGTGCGGAACAGAGTGGTCTTGCCGCTGCCGTTGGGTCCGAGCACGCATAGCGAGTCGCCGGAGCTGAGCGAAAGGCTGAGCCCGCTGCCTATCGCGCGCTTCGGGTATCCGTAAGTCAAATTTTCCGCGATCAGCCGCATTTATTAGCGCCACCCCCTGCGCGCAGTAGACAGTATCCAGATAAAGAACGGGGTGCCGATCAACGCCGTAAGCACGCCTGGAGGGATCTCGATATCCGCGGCAGTGCGCGCGAGCGTATCCACGCCAAGCATGAACGCCGCGCCCAAGAGCAGCGACATTGGCAAAGCCTTGGCGAAATCTGGACCCACCAGCATGCGCGCAATATGCGGCATGAGCAGTCCGATCCAGCCGATAATTCCGGCAATGGCCACGCTGGCCGCTGTCATCAATGTTGCGCTAAAAATCACGATGAGACGCGTGGCGGTAAGGTTAACGCCCAGGGCCTGCGCTTCGTCATCGGACAGGGAAAGCAAGTTTATGCGCCAACGCAGCAGATACAGTGGAATCAATCCCAGTGCAATCAGCGGCGCGGCCACGACGAGATCGGAGGACGCAATTGACGCGAGACTTCCCATCAGCCAGAAGGTAATGGCGGGCAGCTGATTGTAGGGATCTGCGAGATATTTAAGCAGCGCGATGAAGCTGCCAAGCAGCGTGCCGATTACCACGCCGGTCAAGATCAGCGTAACGAGTGGGTCGTGACCGCGCACCGCGGAACCAACTGCATATACAAGTCCCACCGCAATCAAGCCGCCCATAAACGCGAATAACTGGATCATGACTATATTCTTCGAAAGAAAGATCCCCAGCACGGCACCGAGGGCCGCGCCGGACGACACACCGAGAATATCGGGAGAGACCAGCGGGTTTTTGAACATGCCTTGGTATGAGGAACCGGCGGCCGCGAGCCCCGCTCCCACGAGCAATGCGGCGCCAATGCGCGGCGCGCGGATTTCCCACATGACTGCTTCGGCATTGACCGGCAAATGGACGGGAACGCCAAATAGCTTTGCCGCCACCGCGGCAAGCACATCGGCAGAGGACAGCGGAAACTTCCCGAGCCAGAACGCGAGTAATACCAAAGCAAGTGTCAGGCCCAATGCGCCGCAATAAAGCCGAGCGAAGTTGCGCGACCCAGAGATCATTCCGCGTTTCCCGGGTTCAGCAATGCTTCGACTTCTTTGCTGCTGGGCTCGCGATGATAGAACAGGCGGTAGAAAGTCCTTACTTTTGGCTCGAGGTCGTCTTTAAAAATGTCCGGGTACAGAATTTTGGCCAGCCACTGAGCGCCGATCAATCGATTGGGACCGGGTGGAAAATCAAACCAGCCGAAAGGAAGATCCGGAGAAAGATATACTCGTTTCGCGCCCACCGCCGCTAGCGCCCGCCAGCGTGGATCTTGGTGCACGGTAAACCGGTAAAACACCTCGTCCGTGGTGACGATAATGTCGGGATTCCACGCCAATACCTGCTCGAACGATACCTTGGTTAGGCCGCTCGAAATTTTGCTTTTACCGGCGACATTTTCCGCATTGAGGAGATCCAGCACTTCGACGTTAATCGAGCCATCAAGCGCGGTAGTTAAACCATTGGCGCCACGTGCGTAGTAAACTCGCGGCCGCTTCGCGGTCGCTACCTTCGCGATTTTCGCGTGCAGTTCCGCAAGGGTCCGGTCCACGTAATTGGCCAGAGCATCGCCTCGTGCTTTTTCGCCCAAGGCCACACCCAGCGCGCGAAACGATTTCGCTGTTTGCGCGAGCCTGCCGTCGAACAAGAGATAGGGTATTCCTGTCTGCGTTTCCACTTTCTGAGCCAGCGAAATATAGGTCTCGGACGTGGAGCCGGCATCGACAATCATATCGGGTTTCGCGGCAAGAACCTGTTCCAGATTGGCAGTGTTACCGCGGCCGGTTAGCCGGCCGACCTCAGGCAATTTCGCGTATTTCTGCGGCAGATACACCGCTTCATCCGTATGCATTGCGCGCGTCCATCCGATGAGTTTTTCCGGCGCGATTGCAAACACAAATACGGAGGCAGGCGGGCCTGCTGCATAAACCCTTTTTACAATTGCTGGCAACGCCAACTCGCGTCCGGTCGAGTCGGTAACTATCCGATCGGCGGCAACGCAAGTCGAGCCAAACGCGGCAAGAAAAATAAAAACGGCGAGCCGTGTTGTCGTCAGCTGCATGTAAAGTAAAACACGTCCGGATTGAGCTGATCAGCCGTTCAACGAGATCACCGAAGACTGTAGCACGCTGCTCCCGGCATTAAAAGTAGCTGGAAATATCTATACCGCGAGTCTGCCGGAAATGAACGGAACGAGCGACCACGAAAACTACAAATATGCGAGCCAGTACATGTTTTGAGTACGGCAGGTCAAAAAAAGCCCTTTGCCTACCCTAATGCTGCAGACAGAACTTCACTCCTGGAATTAAGCCATTTCAGAACTACAGGCCGAGGCTATTATCCGGGACAGATGCAACGCCTGATTTGCGCGCCGCGTTCACCGCGTAACGCCTCGCCCGAAGCTCGAGGTAATGTGCGAAACCGAAATATCCCTGCTGCTCGAGTTCCCGGGCAAGCTTAACTGCTTCGTTCTGTTTGCAGCGAAGTCCAAATGCCTTGCGCGCGTTTGCCAGAAATTGCTCTAGCCATACGTCCTGTTGCGGTCGACCGACTAAATGCTCGTTCGCCATTTGTACCTGTCTCAAGCCCTCGACCGCAACTGACCTGTCAAAATCATCTACGCTGCGCTCCATGCCCAGTGTCCCCCATCGAGATTTGGTAATCTGCGGGCCCTAGTTTGAGGGCGGAATAAGAAAATTTGATGACTGTTTTTTTGAGTTTTTGTTAACTGCTGCGAATGAAAGATCGCAACAGCACGCGGGCTGATTAAAGCTATTTGCCGCTAATATCTATACCGGAACAGGCGTGGCGTCCAGCGTGACGTTCCGAACTATGGCAAGCACCGCGCTGCCGGAAAGCGAATGACAAAGCTGCTCCCTTTTCCAGGCGTACTGTTAATGGAAAGCTCCGCCTGGTGTCGCAGGACCACATGCTTCACGATCGCGAGGCCGAGCCCGGTGCCGCCGGTGTTGCGCGAACGGCCGCGGTCTACACGGTAAAAACGCTCGGTAATGCGCGGAATGTCTTCAGGCGCAATCCCGATTCCGGTATCGCGCACTTCGAACTCTTCTCGATCACCCGTGTTATGCCAGCTCAGAGTTATAGTGCCGCCGTGCGGCGTGTAGCGCACCGCGTTGCTCGCCAGGTTGCCGAATGCACTGGCGAGCTCGCTTTCGCTACCCAGGATTTTGCTGGTGGAATTAATTTGCAGCTTGATCTGTTGAGTTCCTGCGCTTAATCCGAGCGCATCGTTATATACGTTTCGCACAAGCGCAGCGATATCCACCGGCTCTTGCCTTAGCGGATTCTGTGGACTTTCAAGTTGCGAAAGCGTGAGCAGGTCATTTACCAGACGTTGCATGCTGTCGGCTTGGGTTTTCATGAGCTTGAGAAAATGCGGCAATTCGGGATCGTGCGGCGGCAGGGTTTCCAGGGTTTCCAGGAAGCCGCACAGCACAGTAAGCGGAGTGCGCAATTCGTGCGAGACGTTTGCAACAAAATCCCGACGCATCGTTTCCACTTCTTCCAGGTTGGAGATGTCGCGCGCAACAAGAAGTTTCTGTTCAGTACCGTAGGGAATGATTTGCAGCGCGAGCGTGAGCCGAGGGTCGCGCGCCGACTTTACGGTCAGCGGTTCGCCAAAATTGCCGTGCGCGACGAACTCGATAATCTCGGGTTGGCGCACCAGATTGGCGAGAGGCTGGCCGATATCATGTTCTGGATTCAGCCCTAGGTAGCTGGTCGCATGCCAGTTAAACCATTCGATATGGTCATCGCCGGTAAGAATCACCATTCCGTCGGGCATGGCCTCGGCCGCTTCGCGCATTCGCGCCAAGGTCGCGGCAAGGTTTGTTTCGGCTTCCTTGCGCATGCGAAGACGCCGGTAAAGATTGGCGAAAACCTGCTCCCACACCCAACTACCTTGTGGCACAGGTGTGTCCATACCACTGAGCGTCCAACGCTCGAATTGGGCTAAATGGTAGATGTGGTAGAAAGCCAGAATTACTGCGCCTGCGGCGAAAACACTCAATGCCGCGATTAGACCAAACAGCAGTCCGCCGACTAGAGAAATCGCCAGGATGATCCCCAGCGCGGCTGCGCTGCGATTCCAGAGGGAAACCATCAAACCGATACGCCGAAGTGAAGATGAGCGCTGCCGCGCACCGTTTTAATTAAATTGGTAGGGATGCTCGGCCGCAAGGCGGTGATACGGACATCCACTGTACGTTTTCCAAAAAATCCGCGATCGGCGCGCAATCGATTCTGCAGTGATGCTAGCGAGTATACACTATCCATTTGAGATCTTAAAAAGTGGAGAAAAACCCAATTGTGGCGTGCCGGTCCGAGAAAGAACGTCCACAAAGTGAGGCGAGAAATCCGGTCAGGCCGGCGATCTCGTCGGCCCTTGCCGCAACGCACCGTTTCGGGCCCGTCTATGGCGCTAACTTTTTGACATTCCTAGATTATTTGTGGTGCAGATGGTGTTTCGAGCGAACTCTAGGAGTTCGAATCAGCATTCGGCCCATTCAAGTATTTTAGCAATGCCTGCACAGCAACATGTTGCCGCTTGGCTACAACGCGCAAATGGAACTTCATTGGCGAGTGTGATAACATTGCACAACTCAAAGCCGGGTTTTTTCGATTTCTTTGGTTGGCGAGAGTATTAGGCAGTTTATTTCTGTATGTCTCGATTAGGACGCCGAAACAGCCGGTGCGCACAACCCGCCAGCGAAAAATGGTTCTAACTCCGCTGACACTCCGCTGCACAATTACAGTGCAACCTAGAGAAACATGTTTTTGATATGGCATAGATGCCGCAGGGTTAAGACGTAGTTATCGATCCAGTACTCAATTCCAATTCCGCGACTCGGTTTTTTTGATCCGAGGCTTTTCTCGAATACAAGGTACGACGCCCGACAATATTTTTAAAATGCTCTGAAATTTGCGGCGGCTATAAGGGGCACCGACGGCATTGGAGCGAAGCGGGACGTTAAAACAGGTTGGCTCATGAACCGCCTTTCTACAGAAAGTAACGTCGCGGGTAGACGCGCGGAGCAGGATATTGCAACAAGTACACTCGTGGACCGCGTCTCCACCGAGAGTCATTTAAACCGCGAACTTGGCCAGCTTGAGTTTAACCGTCGCGTACTGGCGCAGGCGGAAGATCCGGCAGTTCCTCTGCTCGAGCGGCTTAAATTCATTTGCATCGTCAGCAGTAACCTGGACGAATTTTTCGAAATCCGGGTGGCGGGCCTGAAGGAAAGGATTGAAAGCGAAAGCGGGGGCGCCGGGACGAACGGCATGTCGGCGCAGCAGGTGTTAAAACGCGTGGCGGAAGAGGTGCGCAAGCTGCTCGCAAGGCAATACGATCTTTTCTACGAGGAAATTGTGCCGCAGCTTTCGGCGCAAGGCATCCGGTTTCTTAGACGTACCCAGTGGAACGACGCGCAACGCGAATGGGTCAAGGCCTATTTCTTCCGCGAAATGTTGCCGGTATTGACCCCTATCGGCCTGGACCCTTCTCATCCTTTCCCTCGCATGCTCAACAAGAGCCTCAATTTTGCGGTGGAACTGCAGGGCCGCGACGCCTTCGGACGCAATTCCGGAGTCGCCATGGTACAAGCTCCACGCATTCTGCCACGCTTCATCCAGATGCCGAGAGACGTGGCGGGTTGCGATTACGGCTTTGTATTTCTATCGTCAATTTTGCATGCGCATGTGGGCGAACTGTTTGCCGGGATGAATGTACTGGGTTGCTACCAATTCCGTGTTACCCGCAACAGCGAGCTATTTGTAGAGGAGGAAGAAGTCAAAAACCTGCGCACGGCGCTTCAGGGCGAACTGCCGCATCGCCACTACGGCGATGCGGTGCGGCTCGAAGTGGCGGACAGCTGCTCGCCGGAGATGACCGAATTTCTATTGCAGCAGTTTAATTTGGACGAAGGCGATCTTTACAGAGTGAACGGGCCCGTGAACTTGGTGCGGCTCATTCAAGTGCCGGAACGCGTGGACCGCCCTGATCTCAAATTTCCTGCTTTTTTGCCCGGATTGCCCGCGGTGCTGATCAAGCAGCCCGATATTTTTGAGGCCGTACAAAAAGGGGATTTGTTGCTGCACCATCCATTTCAGTCATTCCAGCCGGTGATTAAATTTTTTCAGCAGGCAGCGGTGGATCCAGACGTGGTGGCGATAAAGCTCACGGTGTACCGCACCGGCGCCGATTCGGCACTGATGGAAGCGCTGATTACTGCTGCGGAACGTGGCAAGGAAGTGACAGTGGTGGTGGAGCTATTGGCGCGTTTTGACGAGGAGGCCAACATAAACTGGGCGGCGCGTCTGGAAGAGGTGGGCGCGCATGTTGTGTACGGCGTGGTCGGGCATAAGACTCATGCAAAGATGGCGCTGGTGGTGAGGCGCGAAGAAGGCCGGCTGCGGCGCTACGTTCATCTTGGAACCGGAAATTATCATCCCAGTACGGCCAAACTTTACACCGACTTCGGATTGTTTACCTGCAATGAGCAGATTTGCTCCGACGTCAACGAACTGTTCATACAGCTGACCGGATTGGGCAAGGCCGGTAGGCTTGCTTATATTTGGCAATCTCCTTTTACTTTGCATGATGAGACTCTCAAGGCGATCCGCAATGAAGCTAAGTTTGCCGAGGCGGGCAAGCCTGCGGCGATCATCGCCAAGATGAATGCCCTTCTTGAACCCGAGATTATCCAGGCGCTTTACCAGGCATCGCAGGCGGGTGTAAAAATAGATCTCATCGTGCGCGGCGTTTGCGCTTTGCGCCCTGGAATTCCCGGTCTCTCGGAAAACATCCGTGTGCGCTCCATAATCGGGCGTTTTCTTGAACATTCACGTATTTTTTATTTTCATAACGGTGGGGTCGATGATGTCTACCTGGCCAGTGCCGACTGGATGGAGCGAAATTTCTTTAGACGCATCGAGACCTGTTTTCCCGTCCTCGATCCCAAGCTAAAAAAACGGGTGATTGCCGAAGGGCTCAAGCCGTATCTCAAGGATAACTGCCAAGCATGGGAAATGGATTCTTCCGGCCACTACCGCCGCAGGACACCGCGCCGCGCGAAACCTTATAGCGCGCAGCAAGCTCTCCTATCGCAGGTGGCGGCGAAATCCGCAAAATAAGTCGCGTTGAAATGGGGGCGTAGTGAATCCGGCTACGAGAGAGGTCGAGCTAAAGCTGTCTTTTTTGCCCGAGCATTACTCACGGCTGCAGCAGCACCCATTGCTCAAAACATTCGGCTGCGCGCCTGCGGTGGAACAAAAACTTTTGAGCCATTATTACGATACGCCGGAGTTAAGCCTGTGGAATAAGGGTCTCACGTTGCGACTGCGCAGCAGCGGGTCGAAATGGATCCAAACTGTCAAAAGCAACGGCGCGGCATCGGGCGGGCTGCATGAGCGCACAGAATGGGAGTCCCCAGTCAACCGCCCCGAAATCGACTGGGACCGCCTGCGTGAGCAGGGATTGGACGAAATCGGTCGCACCCAGAAATTGCGGCAAAAGCTGAAACCGGTATTCACGACCGAGATCACCCGGATTGTTCACCCGCTTCAGCTAACGGCAGGCGAGAAACTGGAATTTTGTCTGGACCGCGGAAAAATCAAAGCGGGTGACGCGGTTGAAATGTTATCGGAAATCGAGTTGGAGCTGAAATCGGGTTCCGCGGCGGCCCTGTATGACTTCGCCGCGGAGCTGCAGAAGACTGTGCCGCTCAGGCTGGAAAACGCAAGCAAGGCCGAGCGGGGCTATCTTCTTTATGCCCACAAAGCGCCTCCGGTGGTGAAGGCCACAGCGCTGGATATCAGTCCTGATATCAGTGTAAACGAAGCGTTCAAGCGCACGCTTTGGAACTGCATTCATCATCTGCAGGGCAATGAGAGCGGGATGCTGCTGGGGGTCGATCCAGAATATTTGCATCAAATGCGCGTCGCTCTGCGGCGCATGCACGCCGCGCTGGGCGTGTTTAAAAAAGCGCTCGCCAAAGATACGATGGCGCCAATCGAAAAAGAATTAAAGACACTCAGGAGCGCACTCGGCCCGGCCAGGGACTGGGATGTATTTGTGACCGAATTTTTTCCGTCACTCGAGAACGCGTTGCCTGAAAGCAGGCAATGGGTTCAAATGCGGCGCACTGCCGCCCTCAGGCGCGCAGCCAGGAACCGTGTTGCGCGCAATGCGGTCGCCTCTGAGCACTATGGCAGCTTCATGCTGATGCTTTGCGGCTGGCTGAGCGGTGAACGCTGGCACGAACATCCAGACCAGATGCGCCTGCAGCAGTTGGTGCAACCTTTATCCTATTTCGCGCCGGTGGTGTTTGATCGATACCACCGCAAACTGAAAAAGCGTGGCAAAAATCTGGAACAGCTTTCAAGCGTGGAGCGCCACGCGCTTCGCATCGCGGTTAAAAAGCAGCGCTATGCCTGCGAGTTTTTCTCCGGGCTGTACCCACGCAAGCGAACCAAGCGCTATTTACGGGCACTCTCGGCGTTGCAGGACTGCCTGGGAACACTCAATGATCTGAACATCCAGGAACGCTTATTGAGCGAGATGGTGGAACGAAACACCGGGCTGCGCGACCCGGTAAATCGGGCCCAGGGCTGGATAGCTGCAACGCGCGCACAGCAGCTCGCTCAGCTGAATACGCGCTGGGAGGAGTTTAAAGAACAGCAAGTATTTTGGAAATAGACCCGGCTGCAGGCCCGGCGCTGGAAGGAGAAATAATGGATCTAATTTTGTGGCGTCACGCGGACGCTGAGGATGGAGTCCCTGATGCCGCGCGGATTCTCACAGGCAAAGGCACAAAGCAAGCAAAGAAAATGGCTAAATGGCTCAAGGCACATCTCCCGGAAGGTTACCGCATGATCGTAAGCCCGGCCAAACGCGCACAGCAAACGGCGCAAGCTCTTGACGCAAATTACGTGACATTGAAGGAAATCGGAGCGGGTACTACCGCAAAAGCCCTGCTTGCCGCGGCCGGCTGGCCGGATGCCCGGGGTACGGTGGTCGTGGTGGGTCATCAGCCGACCTTGGGACAGACAGTTGCGCTCTTGCTGTGTGGCGCCGAAGCGGATTGGAGCCTAAAGAAAGGCGCGATATGGTGGCTCGCGAACCGTCAGAACAATGAAAACCAGGTTGCAGTGCGCGCGGTAATCTCGACCGACATGCTGTAAGATGCTCGGACGCACACATGCAGCAGATGAATGCTGCTATTGCGCGATGACATAGTCCGGCTGGTCCTGCAAGTCTTTCAAGTAGCTGACCTCAAGTTCCAGCCCTACCGACTTCCATTCCTTGGTTTCATCCAGCAGCGCCATGACAGTCAATGGATTCCGCTTCAGCCATTCCCTGTCTAGGGAAAGATAGTATCCAGAGGAACTGGACTTGACTTGAATGCGCTGCAGCGACGGCGTTCTGCGGCTGCGATAAAAAAGTGCCGCAAGACGCAGCGCCAAAATCTGCGACCACTGCCTTTCGTCCGTCAATAAACCACGCACCTTGGACAGCTTGCCCCGATGCGCCAACACGAGCAAGCTCATCCGGCCCTGGTCCATCTTAGAAAAGCCGGGCATGTCGGCGTTTTGGATGATGTAAGCTGAATGCTTGTGGTAACCACTGTGCGCCACAGATACGCCGATCTCATGCAGCCGGCTCGACCAGGCAATAAGCCGGGCGGCGTCTTCGAGAGCCTCACTATCCTTGATAAGCTGGCGCAGCAACTCCTGGGCAAGCGCTTCAACTGATTTCGCCTGTGCGGAATCCACATTGTAGCGCTCCATGAATTGCTGGACAGTGACTTCGCGCATGTCCTTATGATGAATGCG
>Ga0335079_10005994_pt1 | contig 13902 bp, 10 predicted proteins | sample Lox_Sample_33_FD_206719 | JGI IMG/M metagenome (GOLD analysis project Ga0335079, IMG submission 206719) | Soil microbial communities from Loxahatchee National Wildlife Refuge, Florida, United States - Lox_Sample_3.3 | ecosystem: Environmental > Terrestrial > Soil > Wetlands | place: USA...
GCGTTTCCTGCTACGGCAGGATGTCCAGGTACTCCGCGACGTCCCAGTCGGAGACCGTCGCGCAGTAGCGCTCCCACTCGTCGGTCTTGTAGTGGTGGAACACCGTGTACATCTCGCCCGGCAGCGCGTCCCTGATGACCGCGTCCTTCTCCAGCTCCGCCAGTGCATCGCCCAGCGTCATCGGCACCCGCTTGACGTTCTTGCCGCCCGCGATGGCCTCATAGATGTTGCGGTTCTCCGGCGGCCCCGGGTCCAGGTTGCGCTGGATGCCGTCCTGCATCGCCTTGATGATCGCGGCAAAGGACAGGTACGGGTTCACCGCGGAGTCCACCGCCCGGTACTCCAGCCGGTCCGGGGAGCTCACCCGCAGCGCGGTGGTCCGGTTCTGGTAGCCCCAGTCGGCGAACAGCGGCGCCCAGAACCCGGTGTCCCAGAACCGCCGGTAGGAGTTCACCGTCGGCGAGGTGATGCAGGTCAGGGCGCCCAGGTGCTCCAGGATGCCGCCGATCGCGCTCAGCGCCACCTTGCTCGGCATCCGCGGGTTGTCGGTGTCGGGCAGGAACACGTTCTCGTCGCCCTGCCAGAGCGAGATGTTGTGGTGGCAGCCGTTCGCGGACACGCCCATGAACGGCTTGGGCATGAAGCACGGGAAGGCGCCCATCTCCCGGCCCACCTGCCGGCAGATCTGCCGGTAGGTGGTGAGCCGGTCGGCGGTCTGCTCGGCCCGGTCGAACGTCCAGTTGAGCTCGAGCTGGCCCGGGGCGTCCTCGTGGTCGCCCTGGATCATGTCCAGCCCCATCGCCTTGCCGTACTCCATGACCTTGTGGATGAGCGGCTGGAGCTCGGCGAACTGGTCGATGTGATAGCAGTACGGCTTGGTCTTGCCCTCCACCGACGGCGTGCCGTCCGGGTTGACCTTGAGCCACATCATCTCCGGCTCGGTCCCCACCCGCAGGTGCAGCCCGGTGTCGCGCTCGAAGGCCTCGTGGATACGCCGGAGGTTGCCGCGGCAGTCCGAGGTCAGGTAGCCGCCGGGATCGACCTCCTCCTCCCGGTTGCGGAACAGGGTGCAGAACACCCGCGCGGTCTTCGGGTCCCACGGCAGCGGGCAGAACGTCTCCACGTCGGGCAGCCCGACCAGCTCCCACGCCTCCGGCCCGTAGCCGATGTAGTTGCCGTGCCGGTCGGTGAACAGGTTGGCCGTCGATCCGTAGACCAGCTGGAAGCCCTTCTCAGCGATGCGCTCCCAGTGATCCGCGGGCACCCCCTTGCCCATGATCCGGCCGGTGACCGAGGCGAACTGGTAGTAGATGTAGGTGATGCCCCTGGCGTCGATCTCCGACCGGACACGTGCCACGGCTTCGTCGCGGCCGTCGGTGGCAAGGAACCGCTCGAGCTCAGTGGACACGGGCCCTCCTAACAGCGGGTCCTCCGGCCGGCCCGCCTGGCCGCGCCCGCCGGGCCCCGGGGTGGCCCGGTCGGCGGCCGGAGCAACGCTCGCGATTCACGGACAGTAAACCCTGTATCATGACACGATACAAGCGGCGGCCGGTGGCGATTTGCTCGCAAAACGTGACGGCGCGCCGGGTGCCGTATCCGGCTACCGTGAAGTGCGCGCTGGCGGCGCGTGCCGGCGCGGGATCTGCTGGTGGCGGCCGATTGCGGGACCGGCGGGCCGTGCCGCCGGGGGAGGAGACGACGGGCGATGTCGCAGCTAGTCGGCCTTCCCGCGGCGGACGACGAAGGTGAGCGGGACGGGCAGGAGACCGCGGGTTCGGCGGGTGCACTGGAGGAGGCGCTCGGCGCCGTCATCGCCGAGCGGGTGCGCGAGTTCCGGCTGAACCTGGGGCTGACCGTCGGCCAGCTGGCCGAGCTGACCGGCCTGTCCAAGGGGATGCTCTCCAAGATCGAGAACGCCCAGGCCTCGCCCAGCCTGGCCACGCTGGCGCGGCTGTCTGGGGCGCTGAAGGTGCCGGTTACCGCCTTCTTCCGTGGCCTGGACGAGGAGCAGGACGTGCTCTATGTCAAGGCCGGCCGCGGCCTGGACATCGAGCACAAGGGGTCGGGCCCCGGCCACCGGTATCAGCTGCTTGGCACGATGCGCGCGCCGCACAACTCGCTGGAGACCCTGCTGGTCACCCTGACCGACCGGGCGGAGGAGTTCCCGCTGTATCAGCACCCGGGAACCGAGCTGGTCTATATGATCGCGGGGCGGATCGAGTACCTGTGCGGGAACTCGGCTTACCTGCTCGAGCCCGGCGACGCGATGCAGTTCGTGGGGGAGGTCCCCCACGGCCCGCGGACGCTGATCGAGCTGCCTATCCAGTTCCTGTCCGTCAAGTCGATCCAGCCGGCCGGCTGAGCACGTTAGTTTATCTCCAGTGGACAGTGTTTCATGGTAATCTGGTGCGCCGGGCGGGCTGTGGGCAGCGTGGCTCGCGGGAGGCGATGACGCGTGCGTATGAGCACGAACGGGCACCGGCATGCCCCGGGCCGTTCCGTCTACCCGGCCAGGTACTCAGCCGCGGGGCTCTTGCGGCACGGCCTGGCGAACGAGCCTTGGCCAGCCGCCTGGCAGCAGCAGCCGATGAAGGGCAGCTACGACGTCGTGATCGTGGGCGGCGGCGTGCACGGGCTCGCCGCCGCGTACTACCTGGCCACCAACCATGGCATCACCGACGTGGCGGTGCTGGACAAGGGCTACATCGGGTCCGGCGGGTCGGGGCGCAACACGGCGATCCTGCGCTCGAACTACCTGACGCCTGAGGGCGTCAGGTTCTACGACCGGTCGGTGAAGCTGTACCAGCGGCTCGCCACCGACCTCGACTACAACGTGATGTTCTCCCAGCGCGGCCACCTCACGCTGGCCCACAGCGACGCCTCGCTGCGGACCATGCGGTGGCGGGCCGAGGTGAACAAGGTAGAGGGCGTGAACTCCGAGGTGATCGGGCCGGCCGAGATCAAGCGGCTGGCCCCTTTCCTTGACGTCAGCCCGGCCGCCCGGTACCCGATCCTTGGCGCGCTGTGGCACCCGCCCGGCGGCATCATCCGCCACGACGCCGTGGTCTGGGGGTACGCGCGGGGCGCCTCCGCCCGGGGCGTGCACATCCACCAGAACACCGAGGTCACCGGCATCGATGTCACCGGCGGCCGGGTACGCGGGGTGAGGACGAGCAACGGCGACATCGCCACGCCCGTGGTGCTCAACGCCACCGCCGGCTGGGCCACGCTGATCTCCGACATGGCCGGGGTCACCATGCCGGTCATGACCTCCCCGCTGCAGGCCGCCGTCACCGAGCCGGTGAAGCCTTTCCTGTCCACCGTCATCGTGTCCGGCACGCTGCACGTCTACATCAGCCAGACCGACCGCGGCGAGCTGGTGTTCGGCGCCAGCGTGGACCCCTTCACGTCCTACTCGATGCGCGGCTCGCTCGAGTTCATCGAGGGCCTCGCCGGGCACGTGCTGGAGCTCATGCCCGCGCTGACCAAGGTCCGGCTGCTGAGGCAATGGGCGGGGCTGTGCGACATGACCCCGGACTTCTCGCCGATCATGGGCAGGACGCCGGTCGACGGCTTCTTCGTCGATGTGGGCTGGGGCACCTACGGGTTCAAGGCCGGCCCGGTATCCGGCGAGGCCATGGCGCAGTGCATCGCATCCGGCGAGACCCCCGGGATCATCGCCGCCTTCGGCCTGGAACGGTTCGGCGAGGGAGCGCTGGTGGGCGAGAAGGGCGCGGCCGCCGTCGGCCACTAATGGAAAGAGCCAAGTGATGATTCTCCTCCCGTGCGCGTGGTGCGGCCCACGCGACGCGACCGAGTTCGCCCACGTCGGCGAGGCGTCCTCACGTCCTGACCCGGCTGAGGTGACCCCCGCGCAGTGGCGGGGGTACCTGTACATGCGGGCCAACCCGCGCGGCTGGACCACCGAGACCTGGTACCACCGGATGGGCTGCCGCCGGTTCATCAGGGTCGAGCGGCACACCGAGACCAACGAGGTCCGGTCGGTCTCGGCCGCGGGCGGTGCCGATCTGGAGCCGGCCCGATGAGCGAGCCCACCGCCTCCCGAAGCCAGCGAAGCGCCCGCGAGGGAGGCAAGATGAACAGCGCGGCCATGCGGCTGCCGGCGCAGCCCGGCGAGGTGATCAGCCGCGGTGAGCCGCTGGAGTTCACCTGGAACGGCCGCCCCATCCGCGGCTACGCGGGGGACACGATCGTCTCCGCGCTGGCCGCCGACGGCGAACGGGTGTTCTCCCGGAGCATGAAGTACCATCGCCCGCGCGGCCTGCTCACCGCCTCCTTTCACGACCCCGGCTGCATGGTCCAGGTGGGGGACGAGCCCAACGTGCGCGGCGCCCACCGGCTGGCGGCCAACGGCATGGCGGTCACCTCCCAGAACACCTGGCCCTCGCTGAAGATGGACGCGAAGGCGGTGAACCAGTTCGCCGCCCGCTTCCTCACCGCCGGCTTCTACTACAAGACCTTCATGCGCCCGCGCGTGCTGTGGCCGGCCTACGAGAGCGTGCTGCGGCGGTTCGTCAACGCCGGGACGGTGTCGCCGGGCACCGCGCACACCCGCCCGGAGAAGCGCCACGCGCATCCCGACGTCCTCATCGCCGGCGGCGGCCCGGCCGGGATGGCGGCGGCGATCAGCGCCGCCCGGGTGGGCGCGTCCGTGCTGCTGGTCGAGGAGGAGCACGGTCTCGGCGGCCACCTGCGCTGGGGCGACGAGGCCGACCTGGCGGTGCTGGCCGACCTGGCCGCCCGGGTCGCGGCCGAGCCCGCCGTGGAGGTGCTGACCGACGCGGTGGTGCTCGGGCGCTACGACGGCAACCGGGTCGCGATCCTCGACCGGCGGCACGGCGGCGCGGAGGCCGAGCGCCTCATCCGGGCCCGCGCCAAGACGCTGGTGGTGGCGCCGGGCCTGATCGAGCGGCCGTACGTGTTCGCGGGCAACGACCTGCCCGGGGTCATGCTCTCCACCGCGGTGCGCAGGCTCATCAACCTGCACGCGGTCAAGCCGGGCCAGCGGGCGGTCGTGCTGACAGCCAACCCCGAGGGCGACGCGGCCATCGCCGACCTCAAGCGGGCCGGCGTCGAGGTCGCCCGGGTGGAAGACGCCCGGCTCCACGGCGACGTCACCGTTGCGGCAGGCCGGGGCGGCGTGCGCGCGGTCCAGGTCGCGGACGGCAGCAGGATCGAGTGCGACCTGCTGGTCACCGCGGTCGGCTGGACCGCGCCGACATCGCTGCTCAACCAGGCCGGCGACCGCCCCGTCTACAGCCCGCGCGCGGCCAGGTTCCTGCCTGACCCCGCGCGGCTGCCCCAGGACGTCCTGGTGACCGGCGGCATCGCCGGGGACGGCGGCGTGGACGAGCTGACCGAGCACGCGGCCGCTGTGGGCGCCGAGGCCGCGCGCCGGGCTGGGCGCATCGCGGCGGCGCGGATCGCCGCCACCCCGGCCCGGAGCCCGGCCGCCCCAGCGTCGCCCGCCCCGAGCCCGGGGTCAGCCGCCCGGCGGGCGTCCGGGCCGGACGCGGGGACCGGCGCCGGGCCATCCGTTCTGCCCATTCCGGAGCTTCCGGTGGACGCCCATCCGGAACTCTTCGCCGGCCAGACGAACGGGTTCGTGGACTTCAGCGAGGACGTGTCCGCCAAGGACCTGCGCGCCGCGGTCGCGGAGGGCTTCGACGGCCCCGAGCTCGCCAAGCGCTTCACCACCGCCACCATGGGCCCGGCGCAGGGCAAGCTGGAGACGGTCAACACCGTCGCGGTGGTCGCCGCGGCCACCGGCGTCACGATCGCGGAGGCCGGCACCACCACCTGGCGGCCGCCATACGTGCCGGTCACCCTGGCCGCCCTCGCCGGGCGGGCCTTCGAGCCGGTGCGCTACTCCCCGATGCAGCCCTGGCACGAGGCGCACGGCGCCGTGCCGCTGGTGGCCGGCGCGTGGATCCGCCCGGACCGCTATGGCGACGCGGCGGCGGAGGCCGCCAACGTCCGCGAGAACGTCGGCATCATCGACGTCACCCCGATCGGCAAGCTGGACCTGCGCGGCCCGGACGTGCCCGCGCTGCTGAACCTGCTGTACGTGAACAAGTGGTCCAAGCTGGGGGTCGGCCGGGTCCGGTACGGCGTCATGTGCGCGGACGACGGGGTGGTGCTCGACGACGGGGTGACCGGCCGGCTCGGCGAGGAGCACTACCTGATGAGCACCACCTCCTCCGGCGCCGGCACGGTGTGGGAATGGGTGGAGAACTGGCTGCAGACCGAGCATCCGGACTGGCGGGTGCACGTCACGCCGGTGACCACCGCCTACGCCAGCATGAACGTGGCCGGCCCGCACGCCCGCGCCCTGATCGAGCGGGTCACCACCGGCGTGGACCTGTCCAACGAGGCCTTCCCCTACATGCACGTGCGTACCGGCCAGATCGCCGGGGTCGGCGACTGCGTGCTGTGGCGGATCGGGTTCACCGGCGAGCTCAGCTATGAGCTGCACGTGCCGGCCGGCTACGGTCTGCACGTCTGGCAGACGCTGCTGGAGGCCGGCGCCGACCTCGGCATCCGCGCGTTCGGTGTGGAGGCGCAGCGGATTCTCCGGCTCGAGAAGGGCCACTTCATCGTCGGCCAGGACACCGACGGCCTGACCCGCGCCTACAGCGCGGCGCTGGACTGGGCGATCAAGCTGGACAAGGACGACTTCGCCGGCCAGCCGGAGCTGGCCTGGCAGGCCGCCGACGGCTCCGGCCCGCGGCTGGTGGGGCTGCAGCCGGTGGACGGCTCGGTGGTGCCGGAGGAGGCCAGCCTGATCGTGGAGGGCAGCCACATCGCCGGACGGATCACCTCCAGCCGGATGTCACCGACCCTGCACCGGTCCATCTGCCTCGGCCAGGTCGAGGCCCGGCTCGCCGGGCCCGGCACCGAAGTCACCGTGCGGCTGCCCGACGGCCGCCTGATCGCCGCCACGGTCATGCCGCAGCTCGCGCACGTGGATCCGGATGGGGAGCGGATGCGTGTCTGAACCAGTTGCCCGCAGCCCGATCGGGCCGCCGCCACCGGTGGTCGTCATCGACGGCTGGGAGGTGAGCGGCCGCCGGGCGCGCGGCGGGCTCACCGTCACCGACTGCACCCCGCTGGCCAAGGTCGGCGTGCGCGCCCCCGTCGGTGGCCGCGCCGCCGCCGAGCTCGCCGTGCCGTTCGGCCGCGCCGCCCGGGATCCCGCCGGCACGCTGGTCGCCGGGGCCGGGCCGGGGGAGTGGCTGCTGCTGGCGGCGCCCGGCCGCAGCCCGGCGCTGATCGGCCGGGCGGAGGACCTCGCCGCCCGCTTCCCTGACGAGCTGATAACCGCGACCGACCTGACCCACGGCCGGGCCCTCATGAGGCTCACCGGGCCGAGTGCCGCCGAGGTGCTGGCCAAGGTCTGCGGCATCGACACCGGCGACGGCATCACCCCGGACGGCGCTGCCTTCCGGACCTCGGTGGCTGCCCTGGCGACCGACATCATCCGCGACGACAACGGCGGCGAGCGCTCGTACCTGCTGCACTGCGAGCGCTCCTCCGGGGCGTACCTGTTCGGCGAGCTGCTGGCGGCAGGCAGCGAATTCGGCATCGAGACCGACGGTTTCACCACACCAGGAATTTGAGGAGTCGGCATGGCAATCCCAAGCGACCTCGACATCGCCCGCGGGGCATCGCTCAAGCCCCTTGACGACATCGCCCACGAACTGGGCATCGGCGAGCACCTGCTGGAGCCGTACGGCGAGAGTGTGGTGAAGATCAAGCTGGCGGCGATCGACGAGCTGGCCGACCGGCCGAAGGCGAAGTACGTGGTGGTCACCGCGATCACCCCCACCCCGCTCGGCGAGGGCAAGACCACCACCACCGTCGGGCTGGGCCAGGGGTTCCGCCACATCGGCAAGCGGGCCACGGTGACGATCAGGCAGCCGTCGATGGGGCCGACGTTCGGCATCAAGGGCGGCGCCGCGGGCGGCGGGTACAGCCAGGTCGTCCCCATGGAGGTGCTGAACCTGCACCTGACCGGCGACATGCACGCGGTCACCGCCGCGCACAACATGCTGTCCGCGATGATCGACAACCACCTGTATCAGGGCAACAAGCTCGGCCTCGACCAGCACAACATCACCTGGCGCCGGGTGATCGACGTCAACGACCGGGCGCTGCGCAACATCGTGGTCGGGCTCGGCTCGCGCATGGACGGGGTGCCGCGGCAGACCGGGTTCGACATCACCGCCGCCTCCGAGGTGATGGCCACGCTGGGGCTGAGCAGGTCGCTGGCGGACCTGCGGGCGCGGCTCGGCCGGATCGTGGTCGGCTACACCTCGGCCGGCGAGCCGGTCACCGCCGAGCAGCTGAGCGGCGCCGGGTCGATGGCGGTGATCCTCCGCGACGCGATCAAGCCGAACCTGCTGCAGACGCTGGAGAACACCCCGGTGCTGGTGCACACCGGGCCGTTCGGCAACATCGCCACCGGCAACTCCTCGGTGGTCGCCGACCTGATCGGGATCCACGCCGGCGACTACCTCGTCACCGAGGCCGGGTTCGGCGCCGACATGGGAGCGGAGCGGTTCTTCAACATCAAGTGCCGCGCATCCGGCCTGCGGCCGGACGCGGCGGTCGTGGTCGCCACGGTCAGGGCGCTGAAGGCGCACTCCGGCAAGTACAAGATCGTCGCGGGCAAGCCGCTGCCCGAGGACCTGCTCGCCTGCAGCCCGGACGACGTGCTCGCGGGCGCCGCCAACCTGCGCAAGCAGATCGAGAACGTGCGGCTGCACGGCGTGTCCCCGGTGGTGGCCATCAACGCGTTCCCCACCGACCATCCCTCCGAGCACGACGCCATCCGCCAGGTCGCGGCGGCGGCCGGCGCCAGGTCCGCGGTGTGCACGCACTTCGCCGACGGCGGCCGGGGCGCGGTCGAGCTCGCCGAGGCGGTCGCGGAGGCCGCCGACGAGCCCAGCGACTTCCACTTCCTCTACGAGAGCGAGGCGAGCCTGCGGGAGAAGATCGAGACCGTCGCGACCCGCGTCTACGGCGCCGACGGCGTGGAGTACTCCGCGCAGGCCAGCAAGCAGCTCGACACCTACGAGAAGGCCGGGTTCGGCACGCTGCCGGTGTGCATCGCCAAGACGCACCTGTCGATCTCGTCGGACCCCTCGCTCAAGGGAGCGCCGACCGGCTGGACGCTGCCGGTGCGCGAGGTCCGCGCCTCGGTCGGCGCCGGGTTCGTGTACCCGATCTGCGGCGAGATCCGGACCATGCCGGGGCTCGGCACCAACCCGGCGGCTGCCCGGATCGATCTCGATGAGAACGGCCAGATCGTCGGGCTGTCGTAACCGCCCGTGGTTCCGCGGCCCCGCCGGCCGTCACGGCGCCGCCCGCGCTGGCGGCGGTGCCTGGCCGCGGGCCGGGGGCCTGATGCCCCCTTTCGCCGGGCAGGTCTCAGGCGTACTCTCGGCAACGTGTAGTGCAGGTAAACGCCGTCCACTGTCGTGGTTACGGATCAAGCAAAGGGGTCCGGGTTGAGCGAGGAGAAGATGTGGGGTTCCGAGCCGTACTGGGGCCTCGGATACGACTGGGATCCCGACTGGATGCTGACCGACCGGCAGAAGGAACTGCGGGCCACGCTGATCGAGCTCTGCCAGCAGGAGATGCGGGACAACGCCAAACGCTCCGATGATGAGCTCAAGTTCCCGCGCCGGAACCTGGAGCTGCTCGGCGAGCACGGGTTCCTGGCGCTGACCGTGCCCGAGGAGTACGGCGGGCTCGGGCAGAACCACGTCGCCTACTCGATGGTCTGCGAGACCATCGCCCGCTACGGCTGCGCGTCCACCGCGATGTGCTACGTCATGCACATCGGCGCGGTGAACGCGATCATGCTGCGGCGGACGCCCGAGCTGATCGAGAAGTACATCAGGCCGCTCAACTCGGGGAAGATCGGCACCCTGTCCTACTCCGACCCGGAGACCGGCAGCCACTTCTGGTACCCGATCTCGTCGGGCGCCGAGCGGGTCAACGGCGGCTTCCACGTGCGGAAGAAGGCGTCGTGGACCACCTCAGCCGGGTTCGCCGACTTCTACGTGGTGCAGACGACCAGCCCGGACTTCAAGGGATACGACGACCTGTCGGTGTTCGTGGTGGACGCCGAGGACGCGCACGCCCAGCCGGCCCTGTGGGACGCGCTCGGCCTGCGCGGCAACCAGTCCGGCGGGCTCGACGTGAACGGCGAGATCCCCGGCGACCAGATCGTCGGGCCGGTCGGGGACGGCGCGGAGTCCAACGACGAGTCGGTGGACCCCTGGTTCCTGGTGGGCTCGTCGTCGGTGTGGAACGGCATCGCGATGGGCGCGGTCGACATCGCCAAGCGGCACACCACCCGCAAGCGGCACGTGGACGTGGGCCTGCGGGTGGCCGACTACCCGACGATCCAGGACTACGTCGGCGAGGCGGTCATCGACACCAACGCGTGCCGGGTCTTCGCGCTCTCGGTGGCCGACGCGATGGACCGGGCGACCGACAACAACCAGCGGGTGCTGCAGCCGGGCACCACCGCCCGGGCCGCGTACCTGCACTGGGCCTGGCAGATCAAGTTCGCCGCCGCGAAGAACGTCGCGCACGTGGTGGACAAGATGCTGCACGCCTGCGGCGGCTCCGGCTACAAACGCGACATGGAGCTGGAACGGTACCTGCGCGACGCCAAGGCCGGCTGGGTGATGGGCCCCACCAACGAGGTGCTGCGCCAGTTCGTCGGCAAGGCGACCCTGCTCGGCTTCGAGGTGCTCGACTACTGGAACCAGCACGTCAACGAGCGCGCGATCGCCAACGAGACCAAGAAACTCGACGCCAAGGGCAAGCGGGCCCTGGCCGAGAAGCTGCTCGCGCAGGCAACCGAGGACGAGGCCAAGGAGCCCATCAAAAGGTAGGTAACGGTGACGGTGTCCGCGGAGCGCCCGCGCCTTGTTCTGCCCGGGCTGCTGCCCGCGGACCCGCACCTGGAGCGGTACCGGGTGCATCCCGGGGCCGTCACCGCCATCGAGCTCGACCCGGGCGACGTGCTCACGGTCATTGACGCCGAGGGCCGCCAGCGGGGCGAGCTCACCGTGCTCGCCGGTGACCGGGAGGACTACGGGGCGCTCGGGACGGCGGCCGACACCGCGGCAACGGTGCTGCACGCGCTGGCCGGTCCCCGGCCGCCCGGCCCGCCCGGGCCCGGTGGCGGCCGGCTGCCGGAGGTGGCGGCCGCGGCGGTCATTGACCCGCTGGCGGCGAGGGGGCTCGACCCGGAGCAGGTGCGCGCGGTGGCGCTGTTCGGGGAGTGGTCGCCCGCGGGCACGCGGGCGACGTTCACCGCGCGGCAGCGGCTGACCTGTGTGGTGGCGGCGCCTGGCGGCCCGATGAGCGTGGACGAGCACAACCCGCCGTCGGACCTGGAGATCGAGGTCCGGCGCACAGCGCCGCGGCAGCCCCGCGAGCCGCGGCTGCCGCCGCCGCTCGCCGACACCGTGCTCGACCTGCGGGTGGACGCCGCCACCGCGTGCTCCTACGAGGTGGCTGCTGGCCAGTACATCCAGGTCATCGACGTCGAGGGCCGCCAGTGCTCGGACTTCCTCGCCTTCCATGCCGCCCGGCTGGCTGAGGGCTCCGAACGCGGCCTGGACGCCACCACCACCCGCAACCTGATGGGCAACGCCTATCCCCAGCCCGGGCTGTTCGGGAAGTTCTACGACCAGGACATGCGCCCGCTGGTGGAGGTGGTGCGCGACACGGTCGGCCGGCACGACACGTTCGCGCTGGCGTGCAACGCCAAGTACTACGAGGACATGGGCTACCCGGGCCACATCAACTGCACCGACAACTTCAACGGCCAGCTCACCAGGTACGGCATCGCGCCGCGCCGCGGCTGGCCCGCGCTGAACTTGTTCTACAACACCTCCTTCGACGACGCGAACCAGCTGCATTTCGACGAGCCGTGGTCGCGGCCCGGCGACTACGTCCTGCTGCGGGCCATGAGCGAGCTGGTGTGCGCGTCCTCGGCCTGCCCGGACGACATCGATCCGGCCAACGCCTGGAACCCGACCGACATCCACGTCCGCGTCTACCCGGCCGAGCGGAGGTTCTCGATGGCGGTAGCGCACCGGGTCACCCCTGACAGCGAGCCCAAGCTGACCAAGGAAACCGGATTCCACCCCCGCTGGTCGCGGCTGACCAGGCAGGTCACCGAGTACCGCGGCTACTGGCTGCCGACCAGCTTCGACAATCACGGCGCGATCGACGAGTACTGGGCCTGCCGCGAGGGCGCGGTGGTGATGGACCTGTCCCCGCTGCGCAAGTTCGAGGTGGTGGGCCCGGACGCCGAGGCGCTGCTGCAGGCAGCGGTCACCCGCAACGTCCGCAAGCTCGCGACCGGCCAGGTCGTGTACACGGCCATGTGCAACGAGACCGGTGGCATGCTCGACGACGCGACGATCTTCCGGCTCGGCCCGGACACGTTCCGCTTCGTCGGCGGCGACGAGTACGACGGGACCTGGCTCCGCCAGCTCGCCGGGCGGCTGGGCCTCGACCAGGTGTGGGTCAAGCACTCCACCGACCAGCTGCACAACATCGCCGTGCAGGGCCCCAGATCGCGGGAGCTGCTGGCCGGGCTGGTGTGGACCCCGCCGACCCAGCCGGCCTTCGGCGACCTCACCTGGTTCCGGTTCGCGATCGGGCGGGTGGGCGGCCCGGAGGGACTGCCGATGATCGTCTCCCGGACCGGGTACAGCGGCGAGCTCGGCTACGAGCTGTGGTGCCACCCGAAGGACGCGCCCGCGCTCTGGGACGCGGTGTGGGAGGCCGGGAAGCCTTACAGGCTCACCCCGCTCGGGCTGGAGGCCCTCGACATCCTGCGGATCGAGGCCGGCCTGATCTTCGCCGGATACGAGTTCTGCGACCAGGTGGACCCGTTCGAGGCCGGCATCGGTTTCACCGTCGCGCTGAAGACCAAGGAGGACGACTTCACCGGCCGGGCCGCGCTGGAGCGGCGCAAGGCCTCGCCGCAGCGCACGCTGGTCGGGCTCGAGCTGGCCGGGAACGAGCCCGCAGCGCACGGCGACTGCGTGCACGTGGGCCGGTCCCAGGTCGGGGTGATCACGAGCGGCACCCGGTCGCCGCTGCTGCGCACCAACATCGCCCTGTGCCGGATGGCCGTGGAGTACTCAGAGATCGGCACCGCGGTCGACGTCGGCAAGCTGGACGGGCACCGCAAGCGGATCCCCGCGGCCGTGGTCCGGTTCCCGTTCTACGACCCGGACAAGACCCGCCCGCGTGCATAACGGATCGCCGCCCTGGCCGCCGTGACCACGCTCATCCCGTCCCGCCCGGCATGACCGTGCCGAACTGGCTGCGGTGGAAGGTGAGCGGCTCCCCGGCGTAGTACTTGACCCGGTGCACGCGCCCGATGACGATGTCGTGGTCCCCGGTGGGATGGCGGGCTTCCAGGCTGCACTCGATGTGCGCGATGCACCGGTCCAGCAGCGGGTCGCCGAGGACGCCCACCCGCCAGTCGAGACCGGCGAACTTGTCCTCGGCGGGCCGGGCGAAGCGCTTCGCGATGTCCTCCTGGTCGGAGGCCAGCACGTTGATCGCGAAGTGCCCGCTGCGGATCAGCCCCTCCAGGCTCGGCGCCCGGTGGTCGACGCAGAACAGCACCAGCGGCGGCTCCAGCGACACCGACGCGAACGAGTTGGCGGTCAGCCCGAGCCGGCTCCCCTCGGCGTCGCAGCTCGTCACCACGGTCACACCCGTCGTGAAGACCCCAACGGCCTGCTTGAAGTCCCAGCTGTCAACCTGCCTGGCGCGCAACGGCGACGGCCCACCCATGGCCTCTCCCGAAGGAATTGCCCACACGGCAAC
>Ga0335079_10005995_pt1 | contig 13901 bp, 9 predicted proteins | sample Lox_Sample_33_FD_206719 | JGI IMG/M metagenome (GOLD analysis project Ga0335079, IMG submission 206719) | Soil microbial communities from Loxahatchee National Wildlife Refuge, Florida, United States - Lox_Sample_3.3 | ecosystem: Environmental > Terrestrial > Soil > Wetlands | place: USA: Florida...
GCCCCAAGCTCGGTGTCCTCGGCGACACGAAAGGCAGGATCGAAATTGCCGGCTTCCAGGATCGCGTCGCGTGGGAGGCTGAGATTGCAGGTGATAAAGTATGCCGCTTCACGGTAGCCGCCAGGCTTCAAAGTGTTCTGTGGAAAAAGAAAAGGCGAATGGTTGATCCAACAAGAGAGCGGGCGTCGCGTACTTTCTTCGGAAGGACGGAGCGCTCCGAGAACAGCATACTTTGCCTGCTTTCGTTCGCGGTGCGCGCGCAAATGTTCGCTGAGGAATTTATTCGCAGCGATCGTATCGTCGTTGAGCAGCAAGACGTACTCGCCGCGTGCTGCTTGTACGCCGGCACGGCGCGCGGCACCCGCACCCAGATTGGTCTGGCGGAGAACGCGAAGATTTTTGTTCGGGTGACAATACGTGGCGAGGAACGCGTCCGTGCCGTCGGTCGAGCCATCGTCAATGACGATGATTTCCCAGCGATCGGCAGGCAAGTCCTGAACCGCAAGAGCGGCGAGGCAGAGGCGTAGCGTGTCTTTGCGATTGTAAGTGGGAATCACGACGGAAATATCCGGATCGGCGTGAGACGCGCCGAGTGTCGTGGATTTCTTGTTGTCGGCACGCTCGGATTTCGCGGACGCACGAGGTAGTAGCTTGTGGGCGACCTTCTCACAGCGACCAGCGGCGGATTCGTCGCCGAGCGTCCGATAGATGCGGCCCATATCTTCCAGCAAGCGAACATGGAGCAACGTGGCGGGCATATCGCCGCGATGAAGAGTGAATACGTTACGGAACTGCTCAACAGCTTCGGGAAGACGTCCGGCCGCCAGATGACGCTGACCGGCCTGCCAGAAAGCAACAACGCGCAGTAGTGGCCGATAGCGAGGCGGCCGCCGCGTGAGCGTTTCCGGATTGCTGCGCTCGATTTCGCGATAGGACCATTCGATCGACGCAGCGGAGCGCTGAAGAGGAAGTTCACGGGCTCGCGCGAGGATCCTCCGGACTTGAGCGGCGAGATGCGCGGAAGAGAAGTGTGCGGCGACTGTTTGACGGCCAGCTTTGGCGAGGCGTTCCCAGAGTTCACGATCGGAATGAAGTCGCAGCAGGGCATCGGCGAAGTCCTGCGGCGTGTCGGCGATCAAGCCGTCCACGGCGTCTTGGAGCTGAATGCCTTCAGCGCCGATGGTGGTGGTCACGAGCGGCAGGCCATGCGCCATCGCCTGGAGATTCTTGGTGTTGATGCCGGTGCCGTAGCGGATCGGCGCGGCAAAGACGCGAGCCTGGCTGAAAAGTGGCGCGAGATCGTCGACGCGGCCAATGCACCGCACATTGCGATGCTTCGTGTGCAGATCGCCGGGAGCCGCATTGCCGACGATCAGGAGTTGCAGCGCGGGGTCGTGCTGCAAGACGAGCGGCCAAATGGAATCGAGGAACCAGGCGAGCGCGTCGCGATTGGCGAGATTCTCAAAGTTGCCGAGGAAGAAAATGCCGGAGCGGTCCGCAAAAGGAGGGCCGGGTTCGGCGAGGTCCATCTGCATCGGGAGGAGTTCGGCAGGAAGACCTGGGCAGAGTTTTAGAAAGTGATTTTTGTCGGCGTCGGAGATGTACAGGACGAGGTCGGCGCGGCGATAAGCCTCGATTTCGCGCGCCTCGAAACCGTTGCCGCGTTCGAAATCGGCGAGCGAACCGGTGCATTGCGAGAGGCGGCGCTCGCGTTCGCCGTGGCGATCGTCGGTGAGGAGCAGGATGCGCGTTTGCGGCGAATGCTGACGGATGTCGTCGAGATAGTCTTCGACGACGGAAGCGCCAGACCAGTACCAATGAAAGAGAAGGGCAGCCGTGAATTTTTCGCCTTGCAATAACTCCTGAAAATTCCAGGCGGTGACGCGATCTTCACCGATGGCGCGCATGCGGTCCGGATCGTCAGCGATGACGCGAACGCCTAGCGCTTCGAGTTGCGGCGCGTATTTCTCGTAGTTGGCGGCATGCCGCGCGAGGTAAGTGAGGCGATGACCCTGGCGGCGAATTTCGCGAATGACACTCATGAGGCGAAGATCAGAGCCGCTGCGGTCATGATGGGGAAGGACTTCGTGGATCAGGAGGAGGTTATGGGACGAAGATTCGGTCGGCGATTGTTCGTGCGATTCTTGAAGCGGAGCAGGGAAGCGACTCGTGCTAGCCGTCTGTGGTTTTTCGAGAAGCACCATCGCCGAGCCATTGCCGCGCCACAGGATTTTCGCGGTGAAGCCGAGTTTTGTGGCGGCCACACAGACGGCGCTGGACGAGTTCCACTGCATGAGTGTGGCGGCGTTGCGATGCTGGAGGTATTCGTTGAGGACGGGCATGAAGTAGCGATCCGCATGGATGTCGAGGCAATCCGTATCGGCCATGCTGAACAGGAAGCGGCCGCCGGGCTGGAGGATCGTGAACAATTGCCGAAGATAGAGAACGATGTCGAAGAGATTGAAATGGATGAAGACGGCGTTCGAATAGGCTTTGTTGATTCGTGCGCCAGCGAGAAAGTTGAGCTTGGCGAACTCCATTTGGTGGAATTCGACGTTCGGGAATGGGCGCAGCTCGTCTTTGCAGAACGCTAAGAATTCGGCGCTGATGTCGACGCAAAAAAGGCGTTCGCAGAGCGGCGCGAACGCACGCGCGATGAAACCGCAACCACTGCCGAGATCGAGAATGCGATCGGAAGGTTGCGGCGCGAGTGCCTGGATGAGGAATTGCGCTTCTTGCAGTTTCGACACGCGTATTTCGTCGAGCTTGCTTTCGGGGTCAGAGCCAAAGTCGTAGCCAATCAGCGCGTGAAGAAGTTGTTTGCGGTCGCCAAACTCCCAGCGTTGCAGCGCTTGCTGACGAGCCAACTCCTGTGCTGCGTTGAGTTCCGGAGTGCCGGTCTCGGGCGATGACTCCGGGTGTGCGGCAAGGCGTGCCGCGGCGGATTCTGACATGTAAGCCTCAGCGGACGCACGCGAAGCAGTCGGAGCCGGGTCGCGCGCTGATCGACGCTATGGGACGGAGCGAAGCGGCGATGCCACAATGACTCGCGTGTTCCAATTTGGTCTCGTTTCGAAGCGAATTCGGCGGTCGCCGGCTAGAGCCAAGCGAGCGAGTGGCGAAAATCTCGGTCACCACGCTGATCAGCACGACCAACTATCCAGGTCAGCCAGTCCGCCGAAAGCGAACGAAGAAACGTGCAAGCTGTTGGCCAATAAGAAAATCCCAATGCAGCCAAATGCTTGGGGGACCGGAGTTCCAGACTGGCGAGAAATAGTCCGGTCGCGAAACTCCACGTACCGCGATTGGCGTTTGACGTGCAGCCCGTCTAGACGCATCGCCATGATTCAACTCACACGACTTAACAACCAGCCGTTGATGGTGAATTCCGACCTGATCAAATTTGTGGAGAAGGCGCCGGACACCGTGTTGACACTGGTGAGCGGAGAAAAAGTAATCGTGCTGGAATCGGCGGACGCCATTCTGGAAAAAATTGTGGCCTTTCGGCGAAAGATCATGCCGGGGCTGTTGCCCGAAGCATCGGACGAGGCGGTAACGGAAGCAGCCAGCGCAGACGGCGAGGCGGCACCGCCGGCCCAACATGCGAAGGAGAGTTAGACCCCGCCACCATGGACAAAAGCAGCGTTGCGGGACTGGCTATCGGGCTAGGCGGCATTCTCCTGGGGTTGCTGCTGGAGGGCGGGCGGCTGGCGCAGATTTTGCAGCCTACTGCCGCGATCATCGTTTTTGGCGGCACGATTGGCGCAGTGATGCTGCAGTTTCCGCTGCGCGTGGTAGCGGCCGCTTCGGGACGGCTGGGCCAGGTGTTTGTGGATCACTCGCGCAATCCGCACGACTTGATTGCGGAAATTGTTCGCTATGCGCACAAGGCGAGAAAAGAAGGGATCATTGCACTGGACAACGATCTGGAGAAAGTGCAGGAACCCTTTCTTAAGAAGACGCTCATGCTGGCGATTGACGGCACGGAGCCGCAGGAAATTCGCAAGATGATGGAGCTGGAACTGGACAACCAGGCCGATCACGACGACAACCTGCCGAAAGTGTTCGAATCGGCCGGGGGATTTTCGCCCACTATCGGCATCATCGGCGCAGTGCTGGGTTTGATTCAAGTGATGCAGCATCTCGACGATATCGGAGAAGTGGGCCGCGGGATCGCGGTGGCATTTGTGGCTACGATCTATGGCGTGGGCGCGGCCAATTTGTTCTTTCTGCCAGCCGCGGGAAAAATCAAGATCCGTTTGCGGCAGGAGCAGACGCTGCGGGAAATGATGCTGGAAGGCGTGATTTCGATTCTCGAGGGCATGAACCCGCGCATGATTGAAACGAAGTTGATGGCGTTTTTCTCCGAAGCGAACCAGAAAGCGGATCAGAAGCTGGCGAAATGAGACGACGCCGGCACAGCGAAGACCATATCAGCCACGAGCGGTGGCTAGTGTCGTATGCGGACTTCATCACGCTGCTTTTTGCGTTTTTTGTGGTGCTATATGCCTCGTCGCAAGTAGACAAACGCAAAATCGGCAGACTGGCGTTGTCCATTCAAGTGGCGTTCCAGGAATTGGGGGTGTTCGAGACTTCCAACACAAAAATACCGCTGAGCGATTCCGAGGCTATTCCGTTTTCGCAGGTGCAGGTGGTGGAAAATTCCGAACACACCACGGATATGACGCACTTCGTTCAGCCCATGAAGGGTATTTTGACGCCGCATATTCCGGGCACGCCGATGAAGCAGATTCAGTCCGAATTGGAGAAAGTGCTGGCGCCGGAAATCAAAAAGCACATCGTGGACGTAAAGACGAGCCGCGAGGGCATCATCGTGAGCCTGCGGGAAATAGGGTTTTATGAAAGCGGGTCGGCGAATATCCGGCCGGCTTCGAAGGAAGCGATCGACCGTCTCGCTGCGGTGCTCAAGCCGCACAATGAGCAGCTGCGCATTGAAGGCCACACCGACAACATTCCGATTCACAATGCCCGCTTCGATTCGAATTGGGAGCTTTCGACGGCGCGGGCGGCGGATTTGGTGAAATTGTTCATCACGCGATATGAATTCAACCCGGTCCGCCTTTCCGCTGCCGGCTACGCGGAATTTCATCCCGTCGCGCCGAACGACACAGCAGACAATCGCGCGAGGAACCGGCGCGTGGATATCGTCGTCCTTAACACTGTGGCCCAAGCACAAGTGGCGGCGGACGCGTCGCCAGCTGCAAACGCGGGAACGGCCGCTCCAGTTGCTCCGGCGAACGCACAAACCAAAGGAACCCCTGGCGGTGCGCATTGAGTTTCAACGAGCCGCCTCGCGCGATGGCTTCTGCTGTATACCCTTGCGCCATCAGACCGTCGCACTTCGTTGACACCTCGTTATTCGCTGCGGAAAATTGTCCTACCCCCTTCCAAATTTATCGTGTGGTGCTTGCCGATGCGCATTCTTGTCGCTGAAGATGACGCGCCGCTGGCGGACTTTCTCCATCAGCAGCTGCAGCAGGAGCAGTTTTCGGTGCAAATGGTGGCCGACGGAGGGGAAGCGCAGCGGATGGCTTCCGACCAGCGCTATGACCTCGTGGTGCTGGATTTGAACCTTCGTTCGGAACGGGGCATGGACGTGCTGCGCGGCATTCGCGCCAAGAATCCTGATCTGCCGGTGGTAATGGTGACGGGCGGCAACCTGGCAGAAGAGCGCGTGCGCTTGCTCAACGCCGGCGCGGACGATTCTCTGGCGAAGCCGTTCGCCTTTGCGGAACTGGCGGCGCGGATTCGCGCTGTGTTGCGGCGCGGCAACCGGCCGGCGCGCGCGGTGCTGAAAATCGCGGACCTGGAAGTGGACCGTGTGGCCCACGCGGTTACGCGGGCGGGGCAGGCCATCGAGCTGAGCCCCAAGGAGTTTGCACTGTTGGAGTTCCTGATGCGGAATCAGGGACAGCCGGTAACGCGCTCAGCGATTGTGGAGCAGGTCTGGAAACTGCATTTCGACACCATGACCAACGTGGTGGACGTCTACATCAATTATTTGCGCCGGAAAATCGACTCCGGATTTGACCGGCCGCTGATTCGTACCATTCGTGGTGTCGGCTACCAAATCGGGGGCGAATATATGGGTGGCAACGGGACGCACTGAAGGCGTCCACGCGATCGGCTTGCCGGGCACCGAAGAGCCAGTAATCGCCGCAGGCACCCTGTAATTCTAAGAAAATAAGGAAGCTACACCGTCGCTGCGCTTGATTTGCAATGCGATATGATTGTGTTCGGTCTGGCCCGCATTTGCGCCTATGCAACTTCTTTTCCACTAGCGGGTTCTACTGCTGGGAGTCACATATAAGGTAGACTCCCATCGGCCGGAACCCGGGATGGTCCGGACCGAAGACAAGGGGAAACTCAGATGACGAAGACCACTTTTATAGGCAGGGCAAGGCTCAGCTTGCTGGTCTGTCTCGCCGGTCTTCTCTGCCTAACGGTTCCGAATGCACGCGCCGGCCAGAGCGATCAGCCCGGGCAGGCGGCGCCTCCGGATCAGCAACAGGCCGCTCCCGCGGATCAGCCGCCCGCTGATTTTTCCGGGGAAGACACCACAGACAAGAACGATCCTCCCACGCGGGTTGCCCGGATCAGCTATCTAGATGGTTCTGTCTCCCTGCAGGCCGGAGGCCAAGGAGACTGGGGTGCGGCAGCGCGCAATCGGCCGGTGACGATTGGCGACAAGATTTGGACAGATAAGGATTCGCGCGCCGAGTTGCAGACCGGCGTGATGAGCATTCACCTCGGCAGCATGACCGCGCTTTCATTTTTGAATCTGGATCAAAACATTACACAGATTCGCTTGCCGGAGGGCTCGATCAATTTTCGTGTGAAGGAAATCCGCGAGGGCGACACGTATGAGATCGATACGCCGAATCTGGCGTTTGTGATCAAGCAGGCCGGCGCTTTCCGCATTGATGTGAACGAGAACGGCGACTCGACCGGGATTACCACCATTCGGGGCGACGGCGAAGTAACGGCCAACGGCCAGACCTATGACATTCCCGCCGGACAGCGCGGCGTTTTCAACGGCACAGATACGAACATCCAAGCGGAAGTTGTGCAGGCGCCGCAGGGCGATGGGCTTGATCAGTGGGCCAACGACCGCGATTTGCGCGAGCAGAATTCGGTTTCGCAGCGCTACGTCCCGCAGGATATGCCGGGCACGGAAGACCTGGACACCAACGGTTCGTGGAGCGAGCAGCCTGAGGTCGGCCACGTCTGGTATCCAAACGAAGTGCCGGACGGTTGGGCTCCTTACAGCAATGGCTACTGGTCTTATGTTGGCCCCTGGGGCTGGACGTGGGTCGACTATGCGCCGTGGGGCTTTGCTCCCTTCCACTACGGCCGCTGGGGTTTCTGGGGTGGACGCTGGGGCTGGTGCCCAGGGCCGGTGATTGGTCCGGCAGTTTATGGACCGGCGTTTGTCGGCTTCCTCGGCGGAGGTTTCCATTTTGGCTTCGGAGTAGGGATCGGCGTCGGTGTGGGCTGGTTCCCGCTAGGCTGGGGCGAACCGTTCCATCCGTGGTACCACTACGGCCCGCGGTACGCGACCTTCGTCAACGTGCACAACACCTACATCCGCAACGTGAACGTGATCCATGAGCGAAATTTCAACTATGGGTATGCGCACAACGTCCACGCCGTCACTGCGACCACGCGGGAAGGTTTCACACGTGGGCAGGCAGTGAATCGCGGGTCCGCGCATATTACGGAAGCCGGTTTGCGCGGAGCGAGCGTGACGAACCGGATTAACGCTTCGCCAAGCCATGAGAGCGCCTTCGGCGCGCAAAATGCGCGGGGCAACGTGGCCCGACCGTCCAATTCGATTCAGAACCGCTCGGTGATGGCTCGTACTGCGCCCAAGAATGTGGAAAGCAACATGCACGCGCGGACGATGAATACGCAGAATTTGCGCCCCGGCAATTTCTCGAACGCGAACTCGTTCAACAACCGGAACAACGCTGGCGCGAATACGGCGCGGAGCAATAACAACACGCGAAACTGGTCCGCACAAGGCAACGCCACTGATCGGGGCCGGGCGCCGCAAGGCTTCGGCCAGAACTCGCCGAACCGCTCGACGTATGGGGCAACCAATCGAGGCGACCGTCCGCCTTGGGCTGGCGCCAATTCGAACAACAACGCGGCTCGCGGCGGCAATCAGACTTATTCGAACAATAACCGGACGTACTCCAACAACAACACTCGTATGTACCAGCCGCCGCAGCGTAACAACTCGCAGACCTACAACAACAGCCGAACCTACGCGCCGCAGAACCAGCGGTCGTACTCTGCTCCGTCTCGGTCGTCTTCGGCTCCTTCGCGGACCTATTCCGCGCCCAGCCGCAGCTATGGCGGCGGATCGCGCCCGAGCGGCGGGGGGTCCCGCCCAAGCGGCGGTGGCTCGCCGCACGGTGGAGGGGGAGGCGGTTCGCACGGCGGTGGTGGCGGAGGCCATCCGCACGGCTAACACTCAGGCAACAGTTTCCAGCCGAAGGCCCGTCTTTACCGAGACGGGCTTTCGTTTTTGTGAGCCAAGCCGCACCGGCAGCAACTCACAACTCTCTCCTCGGCTTGGTGTTTAGATCTTTAGCTTGGCTACGGGACTTTCTCGATTCGACATGGGGGAGAGCGTCCGTTTCCGGCTTCCGTTGGTCAGTGCTATCGTTTTAGCAACACACCCTGGCTCAATACAAAACCCAGCTTCGGATTGATCCGGGCCGAACTGCAGCTCCATGGGCCATGTTGGTCCACGCACCTCAGGAGAGAGGAACGTTAATCATGAAAAGATACGCAATTCATCTGGCAAGCCTGCTCAGCCTTGTGCTGGCAGTGGCTTTCCTGGTGCCGCAGCGTGCTGCTGCCGATGACGACGATGACCCACCCAGTCGCGTCGCGCGGCTCGGTTTCGTGCGTGGCGCCGTCTCGTTTGAACCTGCCGGGACGGAGGATTGGGTCACCGCAATCGTGAATCGTCCGCTAACGACAGGCGACAAGCTCTGGAATGACAACGACTCCTATTCTGAGTTGCACCTCGGCTCAGCGGCCATTCGCCTGGGCAGCAACACCGGCTTTTCATTTCTGAACCTCACCGACAATATGGCGCAAATCAATTTGACCGAAGGCACGATCAACCTGCGCGTGCGCCGTCTGGAAGAGGACGAGACGTTTGAAGTAGATACGCCGAATCTGGCGTTCACCGTGTTGCGTCCCGGCAGCTACAAAATCAACGTAAACGAAGCCGGCGACACGACAATCGTGCTGGTGCGCGACGGCCAGGGCGAAGTCACTGGCGGCGGCTCCGCGTACACGCTGCATCCGCATGATGTGGGCACGTTTGTTGGCACCGAGCAGATCGATGCAGACGTGGAGGACTGGGACAACTCCGCTGATGATTTTGACGATTGGTGCGCCGAGCGCGATGCGCGCATGGATCACTCGGTTTCGTCGCGCTACGTTTCGGATGATGTAATCGGCTACGAAGACCTGGACGAATATGGCGGCTGGCGTCCCACACCCGAGTACGGCCAAGTATGGTTTCCGCATGTGACCGTCGTTGGCTGGGCGCCCTACCATTACGGACACTGGGCTTATATCGCGCCTTGGGGCTACACGTGGGTGGATGACGCTCCGTGGGGTTTCGCCCCGTTCCATTACGGCCGCTGGGTTGTGGTCGGTGGCGTGTGGGGTTGGGTGCCGGCACCTCCGCGTCCCGTCGTTGTCGGTGCGGTCTACGTGCGGCCGGTGTACGCGCCCGCGCTGGTGGCGTGGGTAGGCGGGCCGGGCTTTGCGGCGGGCGTTGCTGTCGGCGGCGGATTCGCCGCTGGCGTGAACGTCGGCTGGTTCCCACTTGGTCCTCGGGAAGTCTACGTTCCATCGTATCCGGTTAGCCGGAGGTATTGGACGAACGTAAACGTCTCGAACACCCGCGTGGAAACCACAGTGGTGAACAACTACTACACGACGGTGGTGGTGAACAAGACCGTGGTTAACAACGTGACGTATGTCAATCAGCGCGTACCGGGTGCGGTCGTGGCGACTACACCGGCGGTGTTCACCAGTGCGCAGCCGGTCGGACGCAACTTTGTGCGAGTCGACGCACGCGTGGTGGCCAGCGCGCCGGTTGCGGTAGCCGCTCCGGCGGTGGCACCGTCGCGTCAGTCAGTGCTCGGCGCAGGAGTCGCGGTCCGGGTGCAGCCGCGCGTCGCGTTTGCGAGCCGTGCGGTGGTAGTGAAGAACGCGCCGCCTCCTCCGCCTCCTTCGTTTGCGAAGCAGCAGGCGGCGATCCAGGCGAACGGTGGCCGGCCCATCGCGGTCACGCAAATGCGGCAAATTCAGCCAGAACAGGCGGCGGTTCAAGCGCGCACGCAGGTGCGCGTAGCGCCGAGAGCAACGCCGCAGGCGGTGACCACGCGCGGGCCGCAGCCGAATCCGAGCCGGCCCACGGGCATGCCGAACAATCCGGCCAATCGTCCGGCCAATGTTCCGGCGAATACCAACGCTCGGCCGGCGAATCCGAATGCGAATGTAAACCCAAATCAGCGGCCGTATAACGACCGTCCGCCGACTTCGCGGCCGGTAACTCCGCCCAACCCGCAACTCGAGCAGCAGCACACCGAGCAACTGCAGAATCTTCGCCAGCAACAGGACCAGGAACGGCAGAGGCTCGAACAACAACAGCAGCAACAGCGCCAGCAAGCGCAACAAAAACCCACCAACGAGCAGCAACAGCAAAAGCTGAACCAGCAGCACCAACAGCAGCTTGAACAGCTGGAAAAAAAGCACGACACGGAAGAGCAGAACCTGAAACAGAAACAGCAGCAGGAAAAGAAACAACAACCGCCGCAGAAACCGGCGAAGCCGTCGAAAGACGAAAAGAAGCCCAACAAATAGTTCGGGCTTGGCAATAACTCTAGGCGGAAGGCTGCGTTACGTTGAGCCTTCCGCCGTTTTGTTTTTGGCGTGGGTGGTTCGTTAAATTGGGAGACTCGCGTAAAATTTCGTCTGCTCTCACTATGAAGCCATCATCACTTGTGAAAAGACGGCGTCTTTCGTCTCCGGCCGCGACATTGACGATTTTTCCGGTTCCGGGGCTGCCGGAGATTGCTAAAGGCGACGATTTGGCCATGCTCATTGCGAAAGCGATGAAGCGCGCGCGGATTGAGTTGCAGGATGCAGACATTCTGGTCGTAGCGCAGAAAATCGTTTCGAAATCCGAGGGGCAAGTGCTGTCCCTTTCGGGTATTGCGCCATCCGCTCGTGCCCGGCAACTCGCGAAGCAGTTGCGCAAGGATGCGCAGCTAGTGGAGCTTATTTTGCGTGAATCGCGGCGCGTCCTGCGTTCTGAGCGCGTGCTGATTGTCGAGACGCACCACGGATTTGTGTGCGCCAACGCCGGCATCGACCATTCGAACGTACCTGGCAAGAATTGTGTGGCGCTGCTGCCGAAGGAGCCGGATGTTTCGACGCGGCGCCTGGCTCGGGATCTGCGCAAACGCACAGGCAAGCGCGTCGGCGTGATCATTTCGGACACGTTCGGGAGACCTTGGCGGCTTGGTCTGACGAACGTGGCCATCGGAGTTGCCGGTTTACCGGCGCTGCTGGACCTGCGCGGGCAGCGCGACCGCGACCGCAAAGTGCTGCAAGCGACCGTGCTGGCAGTGGCGGATGAATTGGCGTCTGCGGCGGGACTGCTGATGGGTAAGTCGGCGGGAATACCGGTAGTGGTGATTCGGGGCTACGATTATCGGCCGACCGACGCATCCGAGGCGACCGCAGCTTCGATGATTCGGCCCGCAAGAGAAGATCTGTTTCGGTAGGGGAAGCGCTGCCGACCAGCCTGTCGACTGTTAGCTAGCAGCGATTTGCTTTTGCTCTTGTGCCGATGCACTAGCGCGCCGCATCCTATTTCTCCATGTCTCCCAAAAAACTTTCGGTGACCGCGCTGGCCGGAGGCATCGGTGCGTCCAAGCTGTTGCTCGGGCTGTATCATGCGATGGATCCGGCGCAACTGACCGTAGTCGTCAACACCGGCGATGACATTGCGCTGCACGGGCTGCGAATTTCGCCCGATTTGGACATCGTGACGTACACGCTGGCCGGCGTAGTGAACCCCAAGACTGGCTGGGGTTTTCGTGGCGAAACGTTCAACATGCTCAAGCGGCTTGGCGGATTCGGCCGCGAGACGTGGTTCAACCTTGGCGACCGCGATTTGGCAACGCACATCCATCGTACAGATTTGCTGGCGCACGGGCGTACGCTGACGCAAGCCGCCGAATCGATTCGACATGCATTGGGCGTGAAAGCGCGCATCTTACCGATGTCAGACCAGGCTGTGCCAACGATCATCGAGACGCGCGACGGGCACATGCACTTTCAGGAATATTTGATCAAGCACCGCACGGCGCCGGGCATCACCGGGATTCATTTTCACAATGCGAAGCATGCGCATGCTGCACCGGGGGTGCTCGAAGCGATCTGCGATGCGGACCGCGTGATCATTTGCCCGAGCAATCCGCTGATCAGCATTGGTCCGATTCTGGCCATTCCGCGAGTGCGCGAGCAGTTACGCGCACGCCGGGAATCGGTGATCGCGGTGTGCCCCATCGTGGGAGGGAAATCGCTGAAGGGGCCTTCCGACAAAATGCTGATTCAGCTCGGCGCCGGCTCTTCGGCTTCGGCGGTGGCCAAGCTGTACGCCGATTTCACGGGGACATATGTGATTGATCGTCGCGATGCCAAGGAAGTGCGGGCGATTCAGGCGCTGGGAATGAAAGTGGTTATGCTGCCGACGGTGATGCGCACGTTTGCCGACAAACGCAAACTGGCGAGGGCGCTGCTAGCGCTGGACATGCCAAAACCCACCAAGCCGTCGAGAGTGACCAACCTGCTGCAGAACCTGTTTTGAGTCACTTCGGCGCGTAGAAGACGTAATCAGCTTCGTAGGGGACGCGGAGTTCCTTGCCGCCGCGGGCTTCGTCGCAGCCGCTGAGCGGTGCGGCGCCACCTTTGGTGTTGATGCGCTGAATGGTCGTAACTGGCGCTAGCGCGCCGTTGCCTGCGTGCTCAAGCACCTTCAAGCGAAGCCAGGGAATGGCGTTGCGTTCGGGCGAATCGACTTTGGCTTCCGGATCGCCTTTCACGCGGCTGCCATCCTGCAGTTCCCAGGACGGGCCAGCGAGATGTTTCCCGACGACTTTTCCTTCCTTGTCAAATAGGAGCGCGTCCGGCTGTTTCAGCCGCCACGCACTGAGGCTCACACCTTGTTGGCACACGTAGACCTGATCGCCTTTGGCGTGCACCCGCAGCAAGACGTGCTCGCCGTCCGGCGCGGCAATCTCTTTGGGCACGGTCGGCGGTTCCTGGGCGCCAAGAGCCATTGCAGCAAAGCCCGCTAGCAACGCCAAAGCACTGAGACAGACAGCTCGGAAATAAGGGGTACGCATAGCGCGATTATGCATGAAAGTCCTCCGCCTTCGCTCCATCTGACGAACGGCGGCCTCACGCGGTTGCGCTGCGGCGATCGGCGAGAAGGTTGTACAGTAAAGCGATCGAGCGAAGAGGCGCCGACGGTGAAGGGAACTTTCCCTTATGCCTTCTGAGCCATTCCCCGCGCATCGGAAGCATCGGAGGGGGCAGGGGAGTTGGCTGGTCGGGAGGTGTCGATGGACTGCAGAACCTCCTTGGTGTGGACGCAAAACACGAAGTAGGGCCCAGGCACCTGGCGGGCCCGCTCAATCATTCGTTGTAAAGCGGCCTCCAACCCGGACACAGACTCCAGCCACAGCGGCTGTTCTACAGGAGAACCGGAGAAAATATCATAGGTTTCTGGTACCACGGTCGGCTCTTTCTGAGGGCTAGAAACACCGGGACCG
>Ga0335079_10005997_pt1 | contig 13900 bp, 11 predicted proteins | sample Lox_Sample_33_FD_206719 | JGI IMG/M metagenome (GOLD analysis project Ga0335079, IMG submission 206719) | Soil microbial communities from Loxahatchee National Wildlife Refuge, Florida, United States - Lox_Sample_3.3 | ecosystem: Environmental > Terrestrial > Soil > Wetlands | place: USA...
TGAGGCGCAAGTCGCGCAACGTCCCTTGCGCGTGCACCTGCGCGAACTTGAGGCGCTCGACGGTTAACTGACCGATGTTCAGTTCGCCATCGGCATTCACCTGGCGTACCAGGTCGCTGGCGGCGGGGCTCGGCGAAGCGCTGCCAAGGAATGAGGTCAACAGCCGCTTGAGCCAATTGGGGCGCGCGCGCGGACCAACCCAGCGATCGAGATCGCCGGCGTTCAGGCGGTCGGTGGTCAGGCTGAAATTCCACATCGGGCCGTCGTCGCTTTCCGAACGAGCGTTCTCCGCGAGGCTGCCCGTCCAGGCCCCGCCGAAGCCGTTTACTTTGGTCACCTCTACGACGCGCTGGCCATCCTTCCAGTTCAGCGTGGCGGCTTGAATATCGAGCGGCTGATTGAGGCCGGCAAGCGCCAACTTCGCTTTGCTGAAGAGCATGCGGCCGTTCCAGCGCGCGGGTGCATCCGGCTGCCAATCCCAATGCGTGACGGCAAGGGCGTTGCCGCTCAGCTCCCAGCCGTGATTCAGCGGCCGGCCGAAAGCCGCAGCAATCTTCAACACGTTTTCGGCCTTCTGCACCTGGCCCTCGATGCTGAGGCTGCCGGAATGCGTCTGGAGATCGTGCACGAGCGTGATGTCCGCGGCGTTTTCCATGAGCGCGGCGATACGGCGTTTTTGGGGGACGAACACGTCGCGTGCCGGTCCGCCCAAGGCCACGCGGACAGGTTCCATGGTAAAGGTCGTTCGCTCGCGGCCGCCGTGAACCGCGCCAATGCGAATAGGCACGGGCAGGTCGGGAATCCGAACGAGCCCCCCGTTGCTCGAGAAGGCCGCCTCTTGCAGCTCGATGGGCCAGCCGCGCAGCGTGGCCGCGCCGGTGAAGAATTGCTCGGTGGAGATTCCGTCGTCCACACCCGGATAAAAGGCGCGATACCAGGCAAGCAAATCCGCGGCTTGCACGCCCGCGGAATCGAGATGCAGCGTAAACCCGGGCGCAGGGCCAGTTACGTACTCGGCGGTGCCGCGCAGATTGGAGCGCGGAGCTTCGATGGTGATAGCTTCCGCGTGAACGGTTCCGACGGCGACATTCCAGTGGCCGCTCGCGCCGAGCCTGAGCCGCGGATTGTCGCGCCGCTCACCCAAGTCCCAACGATGAATTTGCGCGGCGCGCGCCTCGGCGGAGAAACTCCAAATTCCGGCGGCGGCTTCGGCGCTGGCGGCGTCCGCGGAGGCGCCGCTTTTCAGCGTGCCGTCGAAGGTCAGCACGCCGCGCACGCCGTAATCCCGTCCGCGCAACAAGCGCAGCAAATCCGCGAGCGAGACTTCTTCCCAATGGACGGCAAACCTGGCGGGCTGCAGGCGCGCCGAAGTACCGGCCAGGTCCCCCTGCACGCTGAGCGTCCCGACAGATTGCAGCGCCACGCCGCTGCGCCAGGGCTGGGCTTTCAACTGCAACTGCCAGCGGCCGGCGGAAATCTGATCCACGCTGCCGGAGACATCCGTGAGCGCGAAGGCAAGCTTTTCGTCACCGTTCTTGAAGTCCACGCGGCCTTCGTCGAACTCGATGCGCAGCAGCCGGTTGACCGGCGCGACCGGAGAAGGTGGCCCGTAAACGCGCGCCGCTGCCGCGGCGTTTTTTGCCGGGGGCAGCCAACGTTCCAGGTTCCACTTCCCTTCCGCGTTGCGCACAAGAATGAGGCTGGGCCGCGTGAGCGCCAACGTTCCGAACTCGAAATGGCCGCGCAGCAGACCGGTCCAGCGCAGACTGGCGGACAAGTTTTCCGCCCGCAGGAAATACTCGTTGCCGAAGGCAGGGTCCTCGCCGACGGTGACGCTGTCCGCGTCAAATCGCGGGGTGGGCAACAGTTGCACCGCGAACTGCCCCACTTCCACCGGGCGGCCAAAGGCGCGCTCGAGTTGCGCCGTCAAATAGTTGTGCATGCGCCGCGTGCGCACCAGCAGCGAGACGCCGGCTTGCGCCACGAGGATCAGCGCGACGATGGCCAGCGCGGGTTTCCACCATTTGCGCGGCAATTTCATGTTGTCGGGAAGTTTGGCAGACCGAAGAGCAAATGAAAAGCCGGCGGAGACCGCGGCTGAATTTCATCCTGGAGAAGACGCGCCGGAACAAATAGCCTAGCGCAAACCTCGTCCGACGCAGCCAGCAAATCCTAATGAACGGTGTGCAGCATGCGGCTCCAGCGGGTGCGCGCGGGCAAGTGCGCGAGCGTATCGAAGACGCCCATCAGCCGCTCCCAGAACGTGCTCGCACCATAATCGCCGGCGGTCGCGTCCACCGACCAGTAGATCAAGAAGGGCCGGCCCATAATGGCGCTGCGGTCCACGAATCCCCAATAGCGGCTGTCCGAGCTGCGGTCGCGATTGTCGCCCATGACGAACAATTTTCCCGGAGGTACGACGAGTTCGTCTCCTTCCACATGCTTGCGCAGTTCATCCCGCCAACCCGATTCGACAATGACCTGCGGCGAAATCATCTGTCCGCGCATGGGCGGAAAGGAGTAGTTGAAAGTGTCGAACAAGACGGAGGAGTCGTGCACGACGTAAGGCTCATTGAGCAGCTTGCCATTGACGTACACCTGCTGATCCACGAGCTTCAAGCGATCGCCCGGCAAGCCAATCACGCGCTTCACAAAGTGCTGATGGTCCGCGTACGGATACTTGAAGACGATGATGTCTCCGCGTTCCAGCGGCCGGTACGGGAGAATCTTTTCATACCAGGCGCCCGTGCCGCCGAAAATGAACTTGTTGACCAGAAGATGGTCGCCAATCAGCAGCGTGCCTTCCATGGAAGCGGAGGGAATCTTGAACGCCTGCACGACGAAGCTCGTGCCGAACAGCGCGAGCAGCACGGTGACGAGCAACGATTCCAGATATTCGGAGATAGTCGTCGCATCGTGTTCCTCTTCCGAGGCGGGCTGAGCCATCTCCGCAAGGGCTGCGGGTTCCGCTGGCGGCGTGGCCTGATCCGTCTGCACTGGCGTTTCTTCCGGCATTCTTCCTGTCGCCTTTCCCACTCCGCGTGGCTACTGCTTTTCCAGCAGTTCCAGGGCGCTCTGCGCAGCGCGCTGCTCCGCTTCTTTCTTCGTGGAGCCTTCGCCGTGCGCCAGGCGGTCTCCGTTGACCCAGACCTCCACCGCAAACATCTTCTGATGGTCCGGCCCGCTCTCACCCTTCAAACGGTATTGCGCCGGGGGCTGTCCGCGCCCTTGCAGGAATTCCTGCAAGGCGGATTTGCGGTCGGAGTCCGCGATGCGCTCCCCGCGTTCCTCGAGCGCGTGGGAGAAGAGCACGCGTTCCAGCATACCCCGCGCGGCTTCCAGGCCGGCGTCCAAATAAACCGCGGCGACCACCGCCTCAAAAGCGTCCGCCAAAATTGCAGATTTCTCGCGCCCGCCGGTCTTTTCCTCTCCGCGCCCGAGCCGCAAATGCTCGCCGAGCCGCAGGCGCCGCGCGGCCTCGTGCAAGGAATGCGCGTTCACAATGCGCGCGCGGCTCTTCGAGAGTTGCCCTTCGCTCCATTCGGGAAAAGCCGTCAGAAGATACTCGCTGGCGAGCAGTTGCAGAACGGAGTCTCCCAAAAACTCCAGCCGCTCGTTGTTTTGCGCAGGCCCCGCGGCATCTGCGGCTTGCTCCACGCGCAATTCCGGCATGATGGAGCTGTGCGTCAGGGCGCGTTCCAGAAGCTCCGGATTCTGAAAGCGATAGCCGAGACGTGCTTCCAGCGCCTCTGCGTCCCCTGGTGTCATTTCCCTGGGCGATTCCCGCGGCGTGGTGGCGCCGCTTATTTCGGCGCGCTCAGTTGCGTCGCGCCCAATTTCTTGGCTTCCTCGATTTTGCCTTTGCACGTCTGCTGCAATCCGCCGGGCACCGAGGAGCATTTGGTGAAGGCCGCAACCGCGGCGTCAAAGTGCGAGGTCTTCTCGTCGGCAATGCCCAGAATGTAGTAATTCACCGGATCGATTTCCGGATTGGGATCGATTTTCGTGGCTTCCTCAAATTCCGGAATGGCGTCGTCATACTTGCCGCGGCGGAAATACACCAACCCCAGTCCGCCGTGGGCCATCGCCAGGGTCTGGTTTTTCGCGATCGTAAATTGCGCGTCGGCCATGCCGTCCGGCTTGGGGATAGTAGGTGTCAGCTCGATCGCCGACTTCGAGTACTTCTCCGCCTTGTTCAACTGTTCCTGCGCGTTGGGCATATTGGCGTTCCAGGCGCGTGGGAGCGTCTGTCCCAGAATCGCCAGCGTCTGCACGTCGTTCGGGCTTATCAATACCTCCTTTTCGCCGATCTCTTGCATCTTCTGTACTTGGTTGGCCTCCAGATAGAGCTTGACCAGCATCGAATACACCGGCGGCAGATAGCGGCTCTGCGGATACTTCTGCACGAAGTCCTCAGCGGCCTTGGTCTTCTTCTCGCCGTCCGTCAGCGGGATGGCGTCGAACGCTTTGTAGGCCGCATCTTCTTCCGGATTCACGGGCGGTGCCGGCGTGTCCAACGTCAAGGTGTTCTTGTCCTTGTCGGCTGGTTGCTGCGCGGGTTGTTGTTGCGCGGGCGGCTGGCTTTGCTGGCCGCTTTGCCCGCTGCTGCCCTGCGAGCTTTGCCCCGCTGCCACCGCACACGCGAAAAGAAGCGCTCCAGCCAGAGCCCCCGCTTCCATCCCGTACTTCCCTATGCCTTTCATCTCCGCCTCCTCGTCCTGCCTGAGTTCCTCGCTCGAGTCTTGGGGGCCCGAGCTTCTCCCTCTAGTTTCTCCGAAAACCTCTCCGTTGGCAGCCGGAATTTACGGCCGCTCCACGGGCTTCTCGAGGTTCACGACCTCCAGCCCCTTTTGCGCCGCCCGCCGCGCCTGTTCCGGTCCTCCCGGCACCGCCAGAGCTGCCTGGAATTCCGTCTTGGCGAGCTGCTGCTGCCCTTCATCATCATAAATCCGCGCCAGGTAAACATGCGACCATGCCAGCACCATGGGATCCTGCGTCGCCGCGTGTTCCCCCGAAGTCAGCCGCCCGAACACTTCCTTCGCGCGTTCTCCGTTGTGGTCCATTAACGCCACCAGTCCCAGTCCGTACCACGCGCGAATCTGATCTGGATATTTCACCAGCACTTTCTGGAAAGACGCCTCGGCTGCGCGTGGATTCTTCTCCGCGATGCGCCGCTCGCCCTCGGTTAGCGCCGCGATCGCCTCGGCGTCATTCGGGACGGTGGTTGGCGCCGCTCGGCGCCGCGCGACCACTTCCGTGGCGGCATCCCCTTCGCTCGAAGCGCGATCCGCCCGCGCAAACTGAACCTGGTCGATGCGCTTGCTTTCTGCGTTCAAATCGATCCCTCTGACCAGGTCCGCGAAATACAGCGCCATGGAAGGCTCGGAAGCCTCGTATTTCGCCAAGCCCGCGAACAGCGGCCTGACGAGCACGTAGCCATCCGCGTCATCGCGTTCAAGCGCGGCATCGCGTTCACTGGGAGCAAGATGCTTCAGCCGGAGTTCCACCGCTCGCACCAGGCATTCCGCAAAGTACGAGTCGAAATCATCTTTCAGGTCCGGCGCCAGCCGCGGCGCCCTGGCCGCTTTGCCGTACAGCGGCCGCTTTACCGAGATGACGTGCTCATTTTGCTGGGGCAGCGGGTCCAGAAGAAAATGCAAATACGCGTGCCGCACGATATCCGTCGGAATGTCATCGGCCCCGCTCAATACAATCGCGTAATGCTCGCCGGAATTGCGCACGTTGCTGATGCGCCCCACCAGCGGCTCCAGAATGACCGTGAAGGTCCGTTGCGTGGAATTTTCCTGGATGTGCCGTAAATAACCTGTCGCCACGAACACAATTTGCGACACCGTGTCGTGCGCGCGTTCGATTTCGCGGTTATATATCGGCTGCAAATCGCGCCATAGCCGCCCGATGTTCTGCTCCTGATAGTAGTTCGCAAGAATCTCGCTGAAGCCCTCGAGCGCCAGCACTTCCGTCGGCTGATCGTCCCGTTTCAGGCTGATGCGGAATGTCGGCGCCGGCCCGGAGAGCAACCCGAACCAGATATAACGCGAGAGCGTCGCCCCCGGATCGGTCAGCTCGTGATCCTTATAAAACTCCCGCACCGCATCCACCGCGGGGCCCTGCTGGTGCTGCATCTGTTCGCGCAGCCTGGCGCGCAGCGGGTGCCAGTTTTCCGCGCTGACGTTGGCCTCAAATCCGGCCGCCAGCAGCGCGCACATCGTCGTGAACATGGCTTCGCTGCCGTCCACGCTGATGTTCGTTGCCGGCGCCGGCCGCCGTTGCGCAGGTACGGGCACCTGAGCGCTTGCGCTCAATGCCAGCGGCGCCAGGGCAACGCTCATCGCCGCGCATAACGCCGCGGCTTTCGTGCTTCGCAATAGTCTTGTCATGAAGATATGCCGCAGTCTTCGGCCGAAGCAGCCGTTTTCAAGCCGCTCCTGAAATTCCTGGTCGAAACCTGGTCACGCCGGCAACAGCAAAATTCCCCTGCGGCCACCCACTCTTTCGGGCAACCCTGCGGCATTTTGCCAATGTACAGGCGCGTCCTGCATCCGTCAAGGAAGCCTTCCTGCCAACTCTTGCAACCCGCGCATGCATCTGTTAACAGAGAAGATGCATTCAATCCTGCGACGGGATGGCTCGCACGCATGCGCTCCACGGTTAGACAAACGTTCGCACTGGCTTCGCCGCTCTCCGTCGCGCTGGCTCTCTCCTGTGCTAGTGCCTCACTCCTGGCGCAGGACACTTCCACGGCGTCTCGCGGCAAGCTCCGCCTTTCTCAGGATGTGCAGCTTACGAGCGATGAAACCTGGGTTGACACCACCATTGACGTGCGGGCCGGCGAACATCTGTTTTTCACCGCTTCCGGCACGCTGCGCTACGCCGACCGGCAGTCCGACACCACGCCCGCCGGCATCGCGCGCGGCTTCAAGGATCTGCTGCGCGTTCTGCCTCTGAATTCTGCCGGCCGCGGCGCCGTCATCGGCCGCATCGGCGACAAAGACACCTCGGAACCGTTCCTCATCGGCGCAACGCACGACCTTATCGCGCCCTTGGCCGGCCGCCTCTCCGTCGGTATCAATCAGACCACCAGCGATAGCGGCCAAGGCGGCTACTCCGTACACATCGAAGTTTACGCCGCCGACGCCAGCTCCGTTTTGTTCACCGCCAAAACCGTGCCTTCCATTCCCGGCGTGGACAACGATCTTTTCTCGAAGATTCCTCGCCGCATTTCTGACAAAGCCGGCGACCCCGGCGATATGGTCAACTTCCTCATCCTCGGTTCGCAAGACGCCATGGAAAAAGTCTTCACCACTGCCGGCTGGGTCAAAGTGGACGCGGACGTCAAAGCCACCGTCCTCCACGGCTTCCTCGAAAGCATGTCCAAGGAATCCTATCTCACCATGCCCATGAGCCCGCTCTACCTCTTCGGGCGCCAGCAGGACTACGGCTGGGCGCACGCCGAGCCTATTTCCGTCGTCGCCTCGCGCAATCACCTGCGCATCTGGAAAGCGCCCTTCGACGTGCATGGCCAGACCCTCTGGGTCGGCGCCGCCACGCACGACGTCGGCTTCGAGCGCGACCAGCGCAACAACGGCGTCACCCACAAAATTGATCCGGACATTGACCTGGAGCGCGATTACGTCGAAAAAACGCTCAGCTCGACCGGCCTCGTCGACCTGGTCACGCACTTCCTTCCCGACAATCCCATGCAGGAAGCCAGAACCGCCACCGGCGGCAGCTTTCACTCCAACGGCCTGGTCCTCATCTTGAAGCTGGGCGTGTCTGCCCAGCAATAGCTGCGGGGATTGCTCGGCTGGCAGAAGTCACTCGCTGCCGGATGAAGTGACCTGCGCGTTGCGCTCGACCCGTCTCTTGACTGCCACTATCACCGCGAGAATCACGCACCACGTAACTACCGCGTACGCCACATACAGCAGTGAGGCCGAAATCTGCTCCAGACTTTTGTCCTCGAGGTATTTCCGGTTGGCGATCACCTTCTCATAGGTGTGCACGTTGCACCCGTAATAGCTCACACTCACAAATCCCAGGACTGCAGGCAGTACAATCCCTGCGGGGAACAGTGTCACAAGAAATTGCTGGAAGGCCTTCCACGGCAGCGCCGAAGCAAAGTCGCGCAGCGGCTTCCACAGCCAGAGCAGCGCACCTCCGCCAATCGCCAGCGATGTCGCGGCAACGAGAAAATACGAAAGGGTCAGATACTCGCTATTACTCATGCCGAGGTTTAATCGCCGCCACAAGAATGGTCATCAGCAGCACATAAACACCCAGGGTCAGCAGCACCGCCACCAGCGCACTCCCCACGCCGCTCGCCACCGCCCACACATACTCCATGAACTGTGCTCCCGGCTTCAGGTCCGGAGCCGATCCGAGCGTTTCCGCGATGGCTCCGAAAACCAGGATCAGCAAAAACGCGCGCCGGTAAAACACCACGCCGCCCGGCACCGCTACGGTGCGCTCCAAAAGCTCCCGCAACCCTCGCTGCGCCAACCAGTACGTAAGCAGCGCGCAGAGCAACCCCAGGATCAACTCAATCAGTTGTGCCCACTGTGCGGGTGACATAACCCCTCCCGATAATGCGTGGAAGGTATCACACTCTGCCGGTCATTACGCCGTCGCTACCGCGCGCTTCAACACGTCGCGCGAAATGTTCGCGCCGCTCACCAGCAACACAATATTTTCGCCGTAATCCGCGCGCCCACGCGCCTTCCGCAGCGCCGCGGTGCTCGCCGCTCCCGCCGGCTCTGCCAGGACGTGCTCCTCGAGCAGCAACGTCGCAATCGCCTGCAGCATTTCTTCTTCGCTGACCAGAATCACCTCATCCACCAGTTCACGAATGTCCCGCACATTCGACGCGTCCGGCGTGCGCGTCGCCAATCCGTCCGCGATGGTGTCGCACGTTTCCGTACCCACCACGTGGCCCGCTTTCCACGACAAGTAATACGACGGCGCGCGCTCCGCCTGCACGCCCACAATTTTTAACTGCGGCCGAAGCTGCTTCACCGCCGCCGCAATGCCGCGGATCAACGCCGTATCTCCCATGGGCACAAAAATCGCGCTCGCCTCGGGCACTTGCTCCAGAATCTCGCACCCGATCGTCGCCGGTCCCGCCGGCAAATTCTCATCCGTCGCATCATTCAAAAAGTAAACGCCCGGCCGCTGCGCATATTCATTCGCCAGCACAAACGCGGACGCCAAATCCGCCCCGCCGCTCTCCACAATCTCCGCGCCCAACGATGCAATCCGCCCGCGCTTCACCGGATTGCATCCTACCGGCAAAAAAATCCGCGCCTTCACGTCCAGCATCTTCGCCGCCCACGCCACCGCCGCCCCATGATTCCCCGTGCTCGACGCCACCACCTCCCGAATCCCACCGGCCTGCGCGCCCGCCGCCCAACTTGTAGGGGCACGATTCATCGTGCCCTCTTGCGCCGCAACCTCCGTAGCCTGCCCTTCGCTCTTCAACCGCGCCGCCAACGCCCACAACGCCCCGCGTACCTTAAACGACCCCGTCGGCAACTCCGTCTCTAGCTTCAACCACACGCGCCTCCCCGTGTCCCTACTCAAGAACGGCGCCTCCACCACCCGCGTCTCTCCAAACCACGTCCCCAAAAATTCCCCTGCCTCCCGAATCCGCGCCAAACTCGGCTCCATTTCTTGGGCTCCTCCCGACCCCTCACACGGTAACGGAACTTCTTCCTCCACGTCTACGTTAGTTAGGCTATTCTCAGTCAGCTTCGCTGTTCGGTCGTCTTCGACCCGCGACTCACCGCCGGAGGTACCGCGGACATGCGCCCTCTTTTCAGGCTGCAAACCTTCTTGCAGGACATCGGTTATGCCGCACGCGGCCTTGCCAAAGCTCCCAGCTTCGTCGCCATTGTCGTTCTCTCGCTCGCGCTGGGCATCGGCGCCAACACCACCATCTTCAGCGTCATGAACGCGCTCATTTATCGGCCCCTCTCCTACGACCCCCACCAGCGTCTCGTCGCCATTTGGGAAACGCCCATCGGTCATCCCGATCAGTGGCAACCGCCGCCCATCGCCGAGCTTCTCGACTGGCAAGCGCAAAACACCGTTTTCGAAGACATCGCTCTCACCAGCAACACGGACTCCGCGCTCGTCAACGGCCCTAGCGGCCAGGAAACCGTTCGCGTCTCTGACGTCACGCCGAACTATTTCTCCCTGCTCGGCGCCAAGCCCTTGCTCGGCAGAATCTTTGCCGCTGACGAAATGCAGGAGCTGACGCAAACCGTCGTCCTCGGCAACTCCTTCTGGAAAACGCATTACCACAGCGACCCGAACGCGATCGGCCAAACCTTCACCATTCGCAGCACGGGGATTCTCTGCACCATCGTCGGCGTCATGCCGCCGGGCTTCACCGACCTATACGGCGAGCCCGTGGATTTTTGGGAGCCCAAAAACGCCCCCAGCCCGCGCTACTCCGCCCGCCAGGATCACTGGCTCATGCCCGTCGCCCGGATGAAAGACGGCGTTACACTCCAGCAAGCGCAAGCCGAAATGGATGTCATCGCCCAGCGCATCGCGCAGCAGCATCCCGAAACCAACAAGGGTATCGGCAAGATCGTTCAGCCACTCCACGACGCGATCTTCGGCTTCGCCAAAGGGCCCACCTATCCGCTTTTTGTCTCAGTGTTGCTGGTCCTGCTCATCGCCTGCGCCAACGTCGCGAATCTTCTCCAATCACGCACGGAAACCCGCCGCAGCGAATATGCCGTGCGCGCTTCGCTCGGCGCCAGCCGCGCCCGTCTCGTCCAGCAACTTTTCGCCGAAAGCTCGCTGCTGGCGCTCACCGGCGGTCTGTTCGGCGTGCTTCTCTCCTTCTGGGGCATCAACATCTTCCGCAGCCTCACCGGCGAGTTCGCCGGCTCCTCCATCATTCACGTCGACTCGCGCGTCGTCCTCTTCACGCTCGGCATTTCGCTGTTAACCGCGTTTCTCTTTGGCCTTTTCCCCGCCATTCAGGCCTCCAATCCCGACCTCAACTCCACCCTGCGCGAGGGCACGCGCCGCTCGATCGGCTCGCGCGGCATCACGCGCCACGCCATTGCCGTCTGCGAAATCGCCCTCGCCATGGTTCTGCTCATCAGCGCCGGCTTGATGATCAATTCCCTGCTCCGCGTCCAACGCGTCAATCCCGGCTTTGACTCCAGCAACCTCCTCACCATGCGCCTGGAACTCCCAGAAGGCGGCCGCTACATGCAGCGCGTGTCCGGCGGCGACTTGGAACGCGCCACGCCGCAAGTCGCCGCGTTCTATCAACAACTCCTCGAACGTGTCGCCGCGCTTCCCGGCGTCGCATCCGTCGGCTCCATGACCAGCCTTCCCGGCCGCGGCTACGAGGAACACTCGTTCTCGATCCTCGGCCAGGCTCCGCCGCCACCCGATCAGCGTCCGCAAGCCGGCTTCACTGAATGTTCTCCCGCGATTTTCCAAACGCTGAAAATTCCTCTCAAGCGCGGCCGCTACCTCGATGCCCACGACTCCGCCGCGGCCCCCTGGGCTGTCGTCGTCAACGAAACCTTCGTCCGTCGCTTCTTCCCGGAAGCGGACCCCATCGGCCGCCAAATTCTTCTTCGCTATGATCCTTATCCGGTGGACGAAGACCGCCCCCGCATCATCGTCGGCGTGGTCGGTGACACCAAACAATACGGCCTCGGCCGCGACACGCCCTCTTACATCTATTCCTCGATTTTCCAGCAGCCCGCTGTTTTCCCCGGCGGCACCATCATCGGCCATCTGCGCCAGGAACTCGCCATTCGCTCGGCGCCCGGCATGCGCACCGAAGACTTGACGCTTTCGGTCAAAAAAATAGTCACCGACCTCGATGGCGACCAGCCCATCACGCACGTCATGACCATGAACGACCTCCTCGACCGCACCACTGGCGACTATCAATTTTTCATGAAGATTCTGGGAGCGTTCGGCGGTTTCGCCGTGCTGCTCGCCGTGATGGGCATCTACGGCGTCATGTCCTTCTACGTCAACCAGCGCACGCGCGAAATCGGCATTCGCGTCGCTCTCGGCGCCCGCTCCGCCGATGTGCTCAATCTTGTGGTTCGCCTCGCGCTCAAACTGGCTTTGCTGGGCATCGCCGCCGGCGCCCTGCTCGCCCTCGGCGTCACCCGCCTGCTCGCTACATTCCTCTACAACGTCAAACCCAGCGACCCCCTTACCTACTCCGCCGTAGCGCTCACGCTGATTGCCGTGGCCCTGCTGGCCGCCTTCCTACCCGCCCGCCGCGCCACCCAAGTCGACCCCCTAACCGCCCTGCGCCACGAATAGCGGCCTTTGCAGCCGTTCAACTTCCACGGCTAGTCAGTAGAGCCTGCGGGTTTCGTCCGCGACCAGGTCCTTGGCGGCGCAGTGCTCGCCACCCGCAGCCGGTAGAACCGCGGCTGGCCGCGGGACTTCCAATACGCGGACTCATAGTCTTGCGCCTGTAATCCCGTCCGCACCAGGCTGTAGAAGCTGTGCCTCCCCGGATCGACCACAATCCCCACGTGTCCCCACCATGCAATCACGTCGCCGGCTCGCGGATGTCTCACCCGGACAAAATTCCTGTCTCCGGAGTAGATCTCGGATGAGCTGGCGTAGGGATACGCGTGTCCCGCGCTCACATAAATGGCATGCACTACGTGCGAACAATCCCGGGCACCTGCCAACGGCGCTATCTGCTCGAGCGCCACGTCGACAAGCACTCGTCCTTCTTCCGCTCCGAGCAATCCCGGCGCATCTTTCGTCTTGGCTTGCACTACGCGTTGCGCCTCTGCCCGCGAATCACCGAACATCGAGACGAATAGCAACGCCCCAGCGGGCACCGCGCGCCAGATCAGCCGTGCAGCACTGCTGCGCCACTTTTCTCGGGCAGCTTCGCCACCCATGTTCCTGACTCTCCTTCCGAAAGTCGCCGCCGCGCGCAGGGGTCCGCTTTCGCAGGATCCCTGCGCTTTTTCTCAACGACTCTCGTGTTGTCAGGAAATCATTCGAGCTTGCGCCACACAATGGAACGCGCTGCCAGCCGCGCTCGCTCTTTCGGCCAGTACGCCGGAACAGGTACGTCGGTTTGCCCGTTAGAAGCTCAGTTGCCGCCAACCGCGGCAGAGACGGCCGAAACCGTCGCGGGCTTCCTCGAAGTGTTCCAGAGCTGAATATAGGGATTCAGTTCCCTCATCATATTTTGGAACTGGGTTAGGTCCAGCGATTGCGCGCCATCGCTGATGGCTTTTTCCGGGGCCGGATGCACTTCCACGATCAGCCCATCCGCCCCAATCGCCACGCCGGCGCGCGACACTGCCGGCACCAGGCTGCGCTTCCCGGTCGCGTGGCTCGGGTCGAGGATCACCGGCAGATGCGTCAACTCGTTTAGCGCAGGAATGGCCGCGATATCGCACGTGTTGCGCGTTTCGGTTTCAAAGGTGCGAATGCCGCGCTCGCACAAAATCACCTCCGAATTTCCGTGCGCCACGATATATTCCGCCGACATCAGCAACTCTTTGATCGTTCCGCTCATGCCGCGCTTCAACAGCACTGGCCGCCCGCATTTTCCCAGCGCTTTCAGCAGCACGAAGTTCTGCATGTTGCGCGCGCCGACTTGCATGATGTCGGCGTACTGCGCGATCAAATCCACGTCGCGGTCGCTCATCACTTCCGTGATAATCGCCAGTCCCGTGGCCTTCTTGGCTTTCTGTAGCAGCTTCAACCCTTCTTCTTCCATGCCCTGAAAATCGTACGGCGACGTGCGTGGCTTGAATGCGCCGCCACGCAGAATCTTCGCACCGGCGGCAGCAACTCCCTCCGCCGCGCGCATAATCTGCTCCTCCGATTCCACCGAGCATGGACCCGCCATCAC
>Ga0335079_10005998_pt1 | contig 13897 bp, 11 predicted proteins | sample Lox_Sample_33_FD_206719 | JGI IMG/M metagenome (GOLD analysis project Ga0335079, IMG submission 206719) | Soil microbial communities from Loxahatchee National Wildlife Refuge, Florida, United States - Lox_Sample_3.3 | ecosystem: Environmental > Terrestrial > Soil > Wetlands | place: USA...
TCCTGGCGGAATACACGGGCCAGCCGATCGATCGCATTGCGCGGGATGTGGATCGCGATTACATCATGAGCCCGGAACAAGGCGTCGAGTACGGCATGATCGACAAAGTCGTTACCAGCCGCGACCTTACGCCGGTACCGCTCTCGAAATAGGCCCCTGCCCGGCCCGATGCGTCTCGCCAATCAGATAGCCATCATTACCGGTGTCGGCGCAGGCATCGGCGAAGCCATTGCCGTTCGTTTCGCCGAAGAGGGCGCCCGCCTGGTGCTCAACGACATCCGTGAACCGGGCGCCGAGGCTACGCTGCGCAAGGTGCGGGACCTGGGCGCTGACGCAGTACTGGCCATCGCGGACATTTCCGAGGAAGCCGATGCGCGGAAGATCGCCGCGACAGCGGTCGAACGTTTCGGGGGCATCGACATCCTCATCAACAACGCCGCTGACTTCACCCAAATGGGCATCGAACAGGCGGAAGTGTCTGATTGGCAGAAGGTGCTGGGCGTGAACGTGATCGGCACCGCGCTGGTGTCGAAATATGTAATCCCGCACATGAAGGCACGAGGCGGTGGATCCATTGTAAATATCGCTTCCATGAGCGGCTTGATTGCTCAACCCGACTTTGCCACTTACAACGCCAGCAAAGGCGCGGTGCTCACCATGACCAAGTGCATGGCGCTGGATTTGGCGCCCTTCAAAATTCGAGTCAACAGTGTGTGCCCGGGCTGTATTCTGACCAGCGCATCGTACCGCGAGATCGGGCGCATGGGCCTGACGTTCGACGAGTGGCGCGACCGGATCGCTCCCTTGCACATGCTCAACCGCCTGGGCGAGCCGTGCGAAGTGGCCAACGCGGCACTGTTCCTGGCGTCGAGCGAAGCCAGCTTCATCACCAGCGCGAATTTGATGGTGGACGGCGGGTACACCGGAAGGTAACAGGAAGAGCGGACGTCGGGGAGCAACGCGAAAGACCGGCCTGAAATCAGTGCTTGACTCCGCCCGCTTGTGGCAGCTTCTTCTCCGATTCTCGCAGCTCATTGATCACGACCGAGGTGCTGTAGCTGGCGTCCTGCTTGGGCAGGCTCTCCGCTATATCCAGGCCTTTTCGAAAGCACTCCCGCGCTCCCTCCACATCGCCCCGGAGCGCCAGCAGGTTGCCCATGGTGTTCAGGTTATCGGCCTTCTGATGCAGATAGCGGAAGGTGCTGGGCCGCAGCGCCAGCAGGCCGTCCCACAATTCTGCTGCTTTCTTTGATTCCTCGAGGGCGCCGTTCAGGTCATGCAAATCTCTGCGGCAGTCCGAAGTCCAAACACGAGTGACGGCCAGATTAAAGGCGACGTTGGTGTCTCCAGGAACGTTCTTCAACTGGCGAGTGTAGATCTCAATTCCCCGCTCGAAGAAAGGCAGGCCCTGCGCCGCTCTCCCGACCTCAAGCAAGGTCGAGCCGTAGAGCTGGCAAAGGCCCGCCAGATCGGTTTGGACTCCTTCGTCTGCCGGGTCCTCAGCCGCCAGATCGTTTCCAATCCGGTAGGCCTCCTGAAAAAACGGAAGGGCATCGGACGAGCGGCCCTTTTCCTTCTGCCGGAGGTCTTTGGTCGCCTCCCCGATTTTACTCAGCAAGACCATGCGCTGCCGGCGCAGGGAGGCATCATTCGGCTGGGCCGTCAAAGGCTGGTCCAGCAGCCGGTTGCCCTGACTGAAATAGTCTATGGCGGCAGCATATCTTCCGGCGTCTAGCTCCACGTAGCCGGCGCTTACATGGGCCGACGCAATCGATTTCAGGCGCGTCACATTTGTAGTATCCAGCTCATAAGCCTTCGTTAGCAGTTCAAGATTCTTTCTGGCGCTTGCGGCGGCCGCTAGGAAGTCCTCGCGCAGCCGCTGGGTGTGAGAGAGGTCAGCGTACACAAACGCCGCTGCAGCCAGCAGATCCGCGTCGGGCGGACTTGATCGAACCCATCGATCAGCCAGCTCGATTGCCTGGGAGCGCAAGCGGCCTGCACTCTCTGCATTACCCGCAAACCTTTCGAGACTCATCAGAGCGCCGAGATTGAACAGGTAATTTGCGCGCGTTTTCGGATCGGTAGCGCGGTCATCTCCAATGGAATCCCGCAACGCCAGGCCTTTCCGGTAGCTCGCCACCGCCTCTTGAGAACGGCCAACGTTGCCGTTGGTAATGTTGCCTTGTACATCCCCGAGCTTCTTGTACGAATCGGCCAGTTCCCGGACCAGTTGGCGGTCTCCACCTGCTTCGGCGGCCAGCCGGTTCAGATAATCGCTGGCCGTATTAACCACCAGCAGACGCGCCTTCGTCGCCCCGGTCACGTTGTGGATCGCGTCCTCGAAATCGAACAGAAACGTATTGGCGAGCTGGCGCACATCCGCGAATCGCCGCTCCGCGCGCCGCGCCTGCCACAGCGCAACGCCCGCCCCGATCGCCAGCGCCATCGTTACGGCCACGACAGCCGCTGCCGCCACCCAGTTCCTTCTGAGAAACTTCCGCGTACGATATCCCAACGAATCCGGCGCCGCCAGCACTGGCCGTCCTTCAAGAAACCGGACGATATCCGCCGCAAACCCCTCCACCGAACGGTAGCGCTGGGTTGGATCCTTGTGCAGCGCCTTTTGCAGAATGGCATTTACCTCTCCGGGAAGCCGCTCACCGGCGATCACCACTTCCCCCTCCGCAATGGCCTGCGCAGCCTGTAGCGGAGACAGGTTTGCGATCGCGTGCGGCGGTTCTCCGGTGAGGAGACGACAAAGCACTGCGCCCAGCGAATAGATGTCCGTCGCCGTGGTGATGGGATCGCCGCGAATCTGCTCCGGACTCGCGTATTCCGGCGTCAGCACCCGAGTCGAGGTTTGCGTGTCTTCCGCTCGAGCCGGGTCCAACAGCTTGGCGATCCCGAAATCCAACAGCTTCGGCTTCCCGTCCGCAGTCACCAGAATATTGGCGGGTTTGAGATCACGGTGCACGATCAAATTCTGGTGGGCATAGCGGACGCCTTCGCAGACCTTGAGAAACAGTTCCAGGCAGCCACGAAGCGGCAATTGCAACCGGTCACAAAATCCATCGATGTTCTCGCCGGCCACATACTCCATCACGTAATAAGGGAAGCCGTCGGCCGTCTGCCCGCCGTCGAGCAGGCGCGCGATATTGGGGTGGTTCACGCGGGCGAGGATGCTCCGCTCTTGCTGAAAACGGTCCAGCAGGAAGCCGGTTGGGTTGGATGCCTGGATCACTTTGAGAGCTACTCGCTGCTCAAAAGAGCCGTCTGCGCGTTCGGCCAGGTAGACCGCGCCCATGCCGCCCCGGCCTAACATGGAAACGATGCGGTAGTTTCCAATCGCACGGCCTTCTCGTAAATCAAGCGAAGATACCAGCGAAGAGGCCTCGCTTCGTATAGCGCCCGCGAACAACGGCTCCGCCAGCCCGTCGTGAAACAGGAGCGATAGAACTTCGCGGCGCACAACGGGGTCGCTGGTTTGACTTTCAACAAACGCGGCCCGGCCGCTTTCCGGCACATCCAGGGCGGCGTCGAACAGGCGCTGAATTTCCGGATTCATCGGGCGACCTCACGATGCAGCCACGCCAGCGCCAGGCGCATTTCGCGGCGAACGCGATGGACCGAGTCGGGGAGGAATTCGGCGATCTCCTCGGCGGTCATGCCCCCAAAAAAGCGGAGCTCGACGAGCCGGACTTTGTTCTCGTCGATCAGGGCCAGGGAGCGAAGGGCGTCGTCCAGGGCGATTACAGTGGATTCCCGCTGCGCCCCAGCATCGAGGTTTTCGTCTATTACGACGGTGAAGGCTTCTCCGCCGCGCTTAGCCGCATTCCGCGAACGCGCATGGTCTACCAGGATCTGGCGCATAATGTGAGCCGCGACGCCGAAAAAGTGGGCCCGGTTTTTGTAGTCCGGATGCTGGGCGCCCAGAAGCCGCAAGTACGCTTCGTGAACCAGCGCCGTGGGTTGCAAGGTGTGCGGCCGCCCTTCGTTACTCAGGTATCCTTCCGCTATTTTGTGCAGTTCTGTATACACCAGAGGAATCAACTCATCGAGGGCGGTCCGGTCCCCGTTGCGTAGGCGGGCGATCAGTTGAGTTACCGAAGTCTGCATGCTCAGAAACGAGCATATCCTTTCTTTCAAAAGCATATTGGCTGCGAGCAGTACCAGATAGAGTACTAGAACGGCGAGCCCAAAATATTTTTCTGCGACCGCGCTAATTCGCCTGACCGTTTCCGCATGTCAACCGAGCGGCAGTAAAACGCGATTCCGATGGTGTCCGCCGTTTTTCGGATTATTCGGATGGAGAATGGAGCGCCTCCCGATGGAATTGATCGATAGGACGGTACTTGTGCGGAACATCCTTCGACCGATGTTGCTCGCAGCAGCGATCTGCCTGTGTCTGGAAACCTCGATGGCCACCACTTTTGTGGTCAACAGCACCGCGGACGCCGGAGACGCGAGCCCCGGCGATGACGTTTGTGAAACGGCGACAGGGAATGGCGTCTGCACGTTGCGGGCCGCCGTCCAGGAAGCCGGCGCGGTAACCACTCCCAATACCATCGTGGTGCCACCCGGCACCTACAACCTGAGCACGTCGGCGGCTTGTACTTACATGTACGTCGGGAACCCAGCCGCGATCACCGAGACAATGTCGGCCTTGTGCATCCGCGGCAATGTGACTATCACCGGCGCTGGGGCAGGCTCCACCATAATCGACGCCGGGGGCGGCGCCGCAACCGGCAGCGTCTCATTTCGCGCCATGGTTATTAGCGCCGATGCCACGCTTTCCCTCAGCGGTGTCACCATCCAACACGGATTCGGCACGGGCGGTCTTACGATTGTCGGCGGCGGCGGAATCATTAACGAGGGCGATCTCACGTTGACGAACAGCGTGCTCACTCTTAATGTAGCTGCCGCAGCGGGAGGCGGAGGAATTACCAACGACGGCGTCCTCGTGATGGACTCGACTACCGTCAGCAGCAATACCGCCGCTGCGAACGGTGGTACTGGCGGCGGACTGCGGAACACCGGTACGGCCACTATCACCGCCAGCACGTTCAGCCTGAACTCTGCCAGCGGCGGGGGGGGCATTTACAATGGCAACGTTTTCACCCAGTCGGCGCTGAACATTTCAACGAGCACGCTCAGCGGCAATAACGTTCAATTCAGTGGGGGCGGGATCTCAAATGACGGAGCGATGACCCTGACGAATGTGACGGTGAGCGGAAACACGGGCAATGCCGGAGCGGGAATCTTTCAGCACTCGGGACCGGCCAACTTGAACAGCGTCACCGTGGCGTTCAATCACGCACAGGAATCTGCGGGAGGCGTCAACGGTAGCGTCACCGTGCGAAACACAATCATCGCGAATAACCTCGCGGATGAATTCCCGCTCCCCGACTGCAGTCCTGATCCTTCGGTCTCGCAAGGGCACAACCTGATTCAACACATTAGCGGATGTACGTTCAGCGGTAACACGGCGAGCGATATCTACGGCCAGGATCCGCTCCTGGGAGCGCTTGCATCCAACGGTGGACCCACGCAGACACACGCGCTCCAGGCGGGTAGCCCGGCGCTGGATGCCGGCGATCCTTCGACGCCGGGCACCGGCGGTACCTCGTGTCCCGCTGGTGACCAGCGGGGAATCCTGCGCCCCCAAAATGCGCATTGCGATATCGGCGCGTTTGAGCGGGTAGCCGGCCTTTCGGTCACCGGCATTCTTCCCGCGCATGCAGGGAATTCCGGGCCGGCCGTGGTGGTTGCCTCCGGCAGTGGATTCCAGCCGGGCGCTGCAATCACCTTGCGACGCAGCGGCCAGCCTGTCATTTCCGGTGGTACCGCCGCAGTTGAGGATGGAAATGCCGCGATGGCAGAGTCGATTGATCTGACCGGAGCCGCGCCGGGGCAATGGGACGTTGTCGTCACCGATCCGGACGGCACTAACGTCACTCTGCCTGGAGGTTTCGCGGTTGAGACGGCACGCACGCCCCAGGTCTGGGCGCAGATGGCTGGGCCAAATGCCCAACGGGCGGGACAGACTGCGGTTTTCACCATCCTCTACGGCAATTCCGGAAATGTCGAGGCAGACGCGGTTCCCCTCGATTTATCGGTTCCCGCTAACCTTGCATTGACTGCTCTATTTCCGCTCGCGCCGCCACCGCCGCAAACCGGTCAAGTTCTCTCCGACCCGACGCTTGCTCCACTTTATGTTCAGCCTGGACCCGAGTTGGGTGTGGTGAATGTGCCGCTATTGATACCCGTCATCCCCGCGGGTTCATCCGGCGCCTTGCAAATCACTCTCACGATCCCTTCGACGGCGGCGCACGGAAGTACCTTTACTCTCTCCGCTTCCGCGGGTAATCCTTCGATGAATCCGGCCCTGGACCCGACCGTGCTTAGCCAAGCGGTAACTGGAGCTGAAGACTATGCGCAAAACATTTTGGGTTTGACCATTCCGGCCTCTCAGATACAGGGTTTGAACCAATATGCAACCAACCAATACCAGAACGCTGTGGCCGCCGGCCGGGCCGCGCTGGTGGCAAATCTGGGAACGGTAGCGCCGGTCTACAGCCTGAGCCAGTTCACGATCGATCTGGCGCTGTTCGGGACAGCAAGCAGCGGCGCCGCACCGTTGGAATTAAGCAGAGCAGACCGTCACGGTGACGCGCTCGAAAAACTCGCAGGTCGACGGAGAGTGGTGGAACGCCCCATGGGAGGCTCAAAACCGTGCACCGCCACCAACGTGTTGACAGAAGGAACCACGAAGAACAAAGCGGCTGTCGCCCTAATGGAAATGAACCTCCTACGATACCGGACAGTCCGGCGCCCAAAAACGGGCTCACTCCCGCGCAGTGCCGCGACCTGCCAAACCACTCGGTTTCGTCCGACGGTTCGACCTGTAGGCCGAACCCCGGAAGCGGCTGCCCCGCCGGGATTTTGCACAATCCTTTCTACTTAGATCCGAATTGTACGTCGTTGCCAATCCTTGGCAGCGTGGATCCCAACGGCAAAACCGGTCCAGTTGGTCCGGGGACGCAACAATTTTTAGCCAACACGTCACCCTTCAACTACCTCGTGTTTTTTGAGAACCTGGCCACGGCCACCGCGCCGGCACAGCAGGTGGTGGTCACCGACCAACTGGATACGTCGACGCTCGACCTCAGCACTTTCAGCTTGGGGCCGATCTCGTTCGGAGGGGTCACCCTCACGCCGCCTGCGGGCTTGAAGCAGTTCAGCGCCGGTGTCGATCTTCGCCCTTCGAATAACCTGATCGCCAAAGTGGATGCCGCCCTGAACGCGGCCACGGGACTGATTACCTGGCGCTTTACTTCCCTCGACCCCAGCACCGAACAACTGACCACCGACGCTACTGCGGGCTTTCTGCCGCCGGATGTGACGCCTCCCCAGGGAGAAGGGCAGCTTCTTTACACCATCACTCCGAAATCGGGTATGGCGAGCGGCACGACCATCTGCAATCAGGCCACGGTTACCTTCGACGCCAACGCGCCGATCAGTACACCGAACTGGTGCAACACGCTCGATACTCTCCCGCCGGTCAGCCAGGTCCAGGCGTTTCCTGCCACCGAGCCAGCGGCGAGTTTCACCGTACAGTGGTCTGGAACGGACGCGGGATCGGGAATTCAGTACTTCACGATTTACGTATCGGACAATGGCGGGGCCTTCACCGTGTGGCTTGCGAACACGACGGCGACGCAAGCTACCTTTACCGGCGTGAACGGTCATACGTACGGCTTCTATTCCATCGCTAGAGACTTGGTGGGCAACGTGGAAGGCCCGAAGACCGCGGCAGAGGCGCTCACAACGGTCAGCACCGTGACCCTGCTTTCCGCGGCGCAGGTTTCAACGACCGCGTCCGGGCTCGTATACAGCCGCGTCTCTCAGACGTTTAATGGTACAGCCACGGTTACGAATATCAGCGGCGCCACCATCAGCGGCCCGTTCCAGATGGTCCTCACGTCGCTCACAAGCGGCGTTACTCTGAGGGACGCCACTGGAACGTTCAAAGGAAGCCCGTACATCACCGTTCCTTCCGTGAGCGCCCTGGCGCCCGGACAGTCGGCCACCGTCAACTTGCAGTTCAGCGATCCATCGAATGTGAAGATCAGCTTTACACCAGTCATCTACTCCGGGGGTCTGAATTAACATGCGCAGACATTCACTGCTATTCGCCAGCTTCATTCTCTACGCTGCTTCATCAGCGTCGGCCGACACCGCTTATGATGTCAGCGTGGATACGTCTTCCATTGCCGGTACCGTCGGGTCGCTCGATTTCCAGTTCAACCCCGGCCCGCTGGTATCGCAGTCAGCGTCGCTCCAGATTTTGAATTTCACTAGCGATGGCACGCTGGTGCCACCGGCATTCCCGACCGGCGATGTCACAGGCACACTCCCAAGCACTCTGACTTTCGACAACGGCTCGGGATTCAACGACTACTTCCAGGGCTTTACTTTCGGTTCGAGCCTCGCCTTCAATGTGAGCCTGTTCGGACCGGCCCTGAGTTCACCCGATGGCGTCTCAACTTCGGGCAGCACGTTTGCGTTCAGCATGTTCGCCGACGCGGCGGGCACACAGCCGGTACTGACAAGCGACACGACAGACGGGTTTGCCTCTGTAGTGACTGTAAACCTCGATGGATCGACGACGGTAACGAACTTCTCGCCGCAGGCCACCCTGGCTTCAGCCAGCGTGGCGCCGGTTCCAGAACCGAGGGGCACTGTGCTGCTGATAGCCGCAATGACCGCGCTGCTCGTCTCGTTGCGTTCACGGCATCGCGCGTAAGGAGTGGTATGTGCGTTGGGTCCCAGCGCAACCCAGCGCGCTCAAAATAGTCACTCCGCTGCCTGATGAGTCCTCTGGAGGTCAGCTACCCGCCCGTAATTACTCTACAACCCGAAAACCCGGGGCAGTACACTCAAATCGGATTTCTGAAAGCGGGTGATGGTGTATTGAGTGTACTGGAAGGTGTGAAAAAATCAGGTCGGGCGTGCCCGACCACTACAAGCGCTTTCGTAACTCGTTGTAGTGGCCGAGCATGCTCGGCCAGATCTGTCCCACGGTCGGGATTGGATCGATTTTTTCACACCTTCCTGTCCCGCGTTTCACCAGCGCGAATTTGATGGTGGACGGCGGGCACACGGGAAAATGACGGCGCAGCACGTCTACTTTCCTTGTGTGTCCTGGATAAGAACGACGTCGCGTGTCTGAATGCCTTGTGTGAAAACCAACTGTTTCCCGTCTGGCGACCAATCGAAATCGAACAAAGCAGCGCCATGGAAATGTGTCACCTGGTGCGGCACACCGCCATTCACTGGTTGGTTCCAAATGTTGTCTCCGTCCTTGCCTGAGTCTACGTACGCAATTTTGCGACCGTCCCGAGTCCATCGGATGGCTGACACCGATGCTGAGGGTGGCATCGGAATCACTTTCACTGGAACCCCACCCTCAATCGAGATTACCGCCAGGCTATCAGGCTCTCTTTGCGTGCTTAGTCGCTTATCCGCGTAGAAGCCGGCAATCCACTTCCCGTCCGGCGAAATGGCAGGCCACTGCCACAATCTATCGTTCAATTCGATGGCGGGCCCTCCGCTTGACGCCACTCTCCACAAGGTGGTCCAATGCCCCGAACCAAGTGCCGCGTATACAATCCATTTCCCGTCTGGTGAGAGTTCCGGCACCATCTTCGGCCAGGCCTTGACCACCATCGCCGGGTGACCGCCGTCGATGTCCATCGTCCAGATGGCCGGGCTGCCGCTGCGGTCCGAGATGTAGGCCAGCTTCCGGCCGGAGCCGCAGACGGAAAGGTTGCTGTTGTTTCCTACCATCGTCAGTTGCTTCTGATGCGACCCATCTGCATCCGCGATCCAGACGCTCGACTGTCCGTTCAACTCCTGCTCGTAAAGGATTCGGCCGTCAGGCGTCCACCGCGGCGGGGAAACGTCACTCGATCCGTATACTACGGGCTCCGGGTGCTGGCCCGGCAGCAAACTCATGCGCCAGATCCCGGAGATGGTGGTTTCTTCCACAGTCACAAGCTGGCGGGAATCCGCGGAGATGCTTGCGCCTATTTGACTATTCAGCCCGTCCGTCACCTTTCGCCCGATGACGCCGGGATACGAAACGAACCAGATATGGCGAATGCTCGAATCCTGATCGCGGGCGCTCATCACCAGTCCACTGCCGTCGCCCAGCCATGCGAGCTGTTGAATGAATCCCCAGGTCTGAGCCGACAACGCTCGTTCGGTTCCGTCCCGCACGCGAATCCCGATGATTCGCGCATCGCTTCCCCTGGCGCTCAGGATGGAGGAATCGACGTCGGTGCAGGCGATCATCTGGCCGTCCGGCGACCATGCCGGATAATCCAGTACTTGCGGCAGCTTCCGGGAAAACAGCCGGTGCTCGTGACCCGAATCGAGATCCGCAATCACGAGCGTACTCTGGCCTGCCGACTCGCGCACGAACGCAAACTTCGCTCCGTCGGGCGACAGCGTCACGGGCGACGCAAGATCCTCTTTCAACTTCTGCGCGGATCCGCCCATAACGGGAACCCTATAAAGGACGGATGGCTGGACCTCTGTATGGGTCACGTAGTAGACGGTCTCGCTATCGGGAGAGAACGTGATTCCAAGGTAATGGACGGGTCCCGAAGGCACAATTTCGATATCATGCAACGTCGTCGCGCGCCTCACTAGCAGGGATTCCTGACCCGAATCGATCAACGTATACGCGATATAACGGCCGTCCGGAGAGATTGCCGCCTTAACGGATTGGCCAGCGCTGGTGAGCCGCGTCGTCCTCACTGTTTCAAATGGCAACCTGCGAGTCCGCCGAAGGTTCATGCTTAGCCACCAGGCCGCCGCTACCGTGATCAGCAGCAGCGCCAACCCGAACGCGCGCTGCGCACGGAGTCTCGCTGTTCGTCGCGTACCAACACCGGGCCGCTGCTCCGCGGACGATTCCTCCGTCGCGGCCTCGTCACCGGCGGGCGACACGAGCGCCAGTGGCGACGAATCGGACATGGAACCGCTCTTAGTGGACTGTGGCTCACTCATGGTTACCGGGGCGATAAAGCGGTAACCCAGGCGAGGCACAGTTTCGATATAACGCGGGTGATCGGCGGAATCGCCCAGCGCCTCTCGGAGCTTCTTGATGGCGCTGTTGAGACTGTGCTCAAAGTCAACGAACGTGTCGCTAGGCCAGAGGGTCTTCTGAATCTGCTCTCGCGTAACGACTTCAGTCGGCTGCTCCAGCAGAAGCGTCAGGATCTTAAAGGGCTGGCCCGGCAGCCGGATGCGAAGCCCGTGTTTGCGCAGTTCGCCTGAACGCAGATTGACCTCGAAGATACCGAACCGCACGACCGCTTTCGGAATCTGCTCGGCCATGACAAGAGAGGATCAGATGCCGCCTATGTTAGCAGATCTCCGCGCTCATCAGGTTACCGATGTACTTATCTCGAATGGGCTGAGTCAGTTATCCGGTTACCTAAAAATCGGGGCCAGGCTATTTCCTCCACCCAACTTGCGATTGATACTCGCCCATTGCCGATCGAAAGTCTCTGGCCGGCAATGCCAAGGAGGTGGCACGTGAGTATCCGACGGAATTCAATTGCTCTGGTTGTGATGGGTGGGTTGACGGGCACGATCGCCAGCGCGCAGTCCCTACCTAATGGCTTCCCGCTTCCGGACGCCAGCGGCTTCGTGGAAACGTACAATATCAACAACAAATCCATCGATCTCAGTGGCGCGTTCTTCCAATCCCTGGGAACCAACGGGCGCTCCTGTTCCTCTTGCCACCGTCCGACGGAGGCATGGTCTGTCTCCGCGGCCGAAGTGCAGTTGCGCTTCCTGCTGACGCAGGGGCTGGACCCGATCTTCCGCACCAACGATGGTTCCAACTGCGACCACAATATTGACGCCTCAACACTGGCGGGGAGGCGCAAAGCCTACAGCCTGCTGTTGAGCAGAGGTCTGATTCGCATTGCCTTGGCCGTGCCGGCCAACGCTGAATTCACGGTGGTCAGCGTCCAGAATCCATACGGATGCAATGACACGTCGACGCTTTCCATGTATCGCCGCCCATTGCCGGCCACCAATTTGAGGTTCCTCAGCACGGTCATGTCGGACGGGCGAGAGTCCTCGCCGCAAACGGGCACTCAGAAGATCACCTACGCCACAAACCCAAGCGACCTTCTGGCGGACCTCGCCCACCAGGTCATCGATGCGACCAACGGCCATGCGCAGGCTGCCACGCCACCCACCGCACGGCAAGTCGAAGACATCGTGAATTTCGAAACGGCTTTGAGGACCGCTCAGGCGTTCGACTATCGCGCGGGTTCGTTGAACGCAGGGGGAGCGGCCGGCGGTCCGGTCCCGCTCGCTTCGCAATCGTTCTTTATTGGGATCAACGACTCGTTCCCCGCGAGTTTCGGCTTCAACCCGTTGGGCCTTCCGTTCAATCCCGCGATCTTCGACCTGTTTGACGCCTGGGCGAATTCGCCATCCGCCGCTCGCGCCAGCATTGCGCGGGGCCAGACTGTCTTTAACACCAAGCCTATCAACATCACCGGCGTGGCAGGCATCAACGATGCACTGGGACTCGCGTCCTTGACGGGCACTTGCGGAACCTGTCATGACTCCCCGAATGTGGGCGATCACTCCTTTCCTGCGCCGCTGAACATCGGTGTCGCCGACCTGACGAGTCCCTTGGACGTGAGCTACCTGCCCGTGATCACGCTGCAAAACAACGCCACTGGCGAGACGGTGCAGACCACCGATCCGGGCCGCGCTCTGGTCACGGGACTGTGGGCGGACATCGGGAAAGTAAAAGGGCCGATCCTGCGCGGGCTGGCAGCGCGCGCGCCCTATTTCCACAACGGTTCAGCCGCCAGTTTGAGTGACGTGGTTACGTTCTATGATCAACGATTCAACGTGGGATTTACCGATCAGGAGAAGGCCGACCTGATCGCGTTTCTCAACAGCCTTTAGGGTGGGTACTATGGCCGCCGCGCGGGAAAACCCCGGACAGTACGCTCAAATCGGATTTCTGAAAGCGGGTAATGGAGGATTGAGTGTACTGTCCCGCGTTTCCGCTCCAACAGTCTTTAGCGTGGGTACTGAGGCCGGCGCGCGAGCCGAAGGCGCCCTTGCGCGTGGACGACGGGCTGCGGATTTGACGGGTGTCCCCAGACGTCTATATAATTAGAGGTCTAGGTGTAAATGCCCAAGACGGATTCCCTCCAGGGTTCGCTGGGTAACGAAGGAGAACGGACGGCGGACTCGGGTTTACGATCTTACGCCGGCCGGCAGGAAGCAGCTCGCCGCCGAAGAATCACGCTGGCAGGCGGTGACCGCGGCGGTAAACCGCGTGCTGAGGACGGCTTGAATATGTCGTACTGGTCGCGGATTGCCAACGTCTTTCGTGGAGACCGCCTCATGCGCGAGATCGATGAGGAGATGGAGTCCCATATCCTGGAGGCGATGGAGCAGGGCCGCGACCCGGCCGAAGCGCGGAAGGCCTTCGGTTCCATGCTGCGGCGGCGGGAAGACAGTCTCGACATCCGCATGGCGGCGTGGCTCGATTCGCTTCGCGCCGATGTGCGATTCGGCTGCCGGCAACTGTGGAAGAACAAGGCGGCGTCTTCGGCGGCCATCCTATCGCTCGCGCTGGCCATGGGCGCGTGCGTGTCCGCGTTCCGGCTAATTGACGCGATACTGCTCCGCCCGCTCCCCGTGGCGGACGCTGCGCGTCTCTTCATTCTCACGTATCCGTACCAGGATGTCTCGGGAAAGACGGAAACCGGCGATTCCTTCGATTATCCGCAGTTCCGCGCGCTGCGGGCCGCGGTCAGGAACGAGGCCGAATTGATCGCCATTT
>Ga0335079_10006000_pt1 | contig 13895 bp, 10 predicted proteins | sample Lox_Sample_33_FD_206719 | JGI IMG/M metagenome (GOLD analysis project Ga0335079, IMG submission 206719) | Soil microbial communities from Loxahatchee National Wildlife Refuge, Florida, United States - Lox_Sample_3.3 | ecosystem: Environmental > Terrestrial > Soil > Wetlands | place: USA...
ATCGGCTTCGCGACGGCTCTGTCGAACCTGGGCGGCGGCTTGGGCGTGGCTTGCACTCCTAGCTCCACCACAGCTTGCTTGATCGACTCCGTTCTGGCCAACGACGGTAACCCGGCCAATAGCGGCAAGAGCGGGTACATGTTCACGACTGGTACCGGCACGGTTGCTGGTGGCGTCAACGTTGGTTACACGGTTGTGGCTGTGCCGATCACGATCAACCAGACTGGTATCCGCGCGTTCTGCGCTGAGGAAGATGCAGTGGTTCGTGTCGACCCAGCCGGCGCGTGCTCCAACGCAGAGGCGACAGTCCTCACTTTCAACCCGCTGAACCAATAACGCGGTTTTCGAGAAGGAAGAGCTATTCCCCGTCGGTCACAATGAAGGGGCGCTGCCACAGTGCGAACTGTCGAGCGCCCCTCCAATTTATTGGTGGACCGCTTGCCGAACGTACCTCGCAGTTTGCCTCATCCGAAATCACATCAGGATAGCGGGCGGGCAATTTCCCAGTGATGGCCGAATGGGTCGACGACCCGGCCGACGCGCCATCCATGCTCATCGCTCGGAGGAAATACTTCTTTGGCTCCGGCCTCAATCGCCCGCGTGAACACCGCGTCTGGATCGGTAACTGTCAGGATGATGCGGGTGGTGATGCCTCCCAGTGTTTCGGGGCTATAGTTGTGGTTCTCGGGGGATTCGTCGCTCAGCCAGAACTCCGCGCCGTCGATGGCAAGTCTCGCCACCACACTGCCGCCCCCTTCGAGGAGAAAGACTTCCTTCGCTCCGAAAGCCTTCTTGTAGAACTCGACCGCCTTGGCGCCTCCGCGCAGACAGAGCCAGGGCGTGATGGTGGTCGGCTGCTTCGCTGGACTGGACTCGTGGCGCGCGGTGGACTTCTTCGAAGTTCTGGGCGCGGCTTTCCTATTTTTCGGCATATGCTCGTTTCAACCCTTCGACATTAATCTTGTCCAAGAATCGCCCCCAACCCCTTGACCACAAAGGTCGCTGATGCGCACAAAGCAAATCTCCAGTTCCGCCCGGTGCCGATTTTACGCTTGACGATGTTGACCTTGGCTAAGTACAAGCGTCTGTGATCTTAAATGCACAACTCCTCACGAGGTCTCTCATGAAATCAGTGTGTTCTGGCGTGTTTTGTCTTTTCGTCGTCGCTTTCGCGAGTGTCTTTTCGACCGCTCAGGCCGAAGGAGGAGGACTCGTTTATCCCAAAGCCAAGACGGTCGATCAGATGGACGACTATCACGGAGTGAAAGTGGCGGATCCATATCGCTGGCTCGAAGACACTGATTCAGCCGACACACACGATTGGGTTGAGGCCGAGAACAAGCTGACATTCGGCTATCTGGAGCAGATTCCATACCGCGGGGCGATTCGCGAGCGGCTGACCAAGCTGTGGAACTACGAGCGCTTTACCGTTCCCGGGCGACAGGGTGGGCGCTATTTCTATCAGCACAACAACGGACTGCAGAACCAGAATGTGCTGCTTGTGGCCGAGTCACTGAACGCAGAGCCGCGCGTCTTGCTCGATCCGAATACCCTGTCGTCGGATGGGACGGTGGCGCTGACGGCCGAAACGGTGACTGACGACGGCAAATTGATGGCTTACGGGACCGCAGCCTCCGGATCGGATTGGCAGCAGTGGCACGTCCGCGACGTCGATACGGGAAAGGATTTACCGGATCTGATCAAGTGGGTGAAGTTTTCCGGAGCGTCGTGGACGAAGGATGGGAAAGGCTTCTACTACAGCCGCTACGACGAACCGAAGGACGCAGCGCTGCGCGAAGCAAATTATTTTCAGAAGCTCTACTACCACAAGTTGGGAACTGATCAGTCAGAGGACAAGCTGATCTATGAGCGTCCCGACAATAAGGAACTCGGATTCGCCGGCGTGGTTACGGATGACGGCCGCTATCTGGTGATCTTCGTGTATCAGGGAACTTCGCCCAAGAACCGCCTCTACTACAAGGATCTGACCAAGCCGGATTCCGAAGTCGTAAAGCTGCTCGATGATGCGGACGCACAATACAACTTCATCGATGACGACGGGCCGGTGCTCTGGATTCATACCGACCTGGACGCACCGCGTGGGCGGGTCATTGCAATCGATACGCGGCATCCGGAGAAGGCGAACTGGAAGACGGTCGTACCGGAGGGTCCCGACAAGCTGGAGAACGCGAGCGTCGTCGACAATGTGTTTTTGCTCGGCTATCTGAAGGACGCGAAGACGGAAGTGCGCGTTCACGACTTGAAGGGAAAGTTCCTGCGCAATGTCGATTTGCCGGGAATCGGAACCGCGTCGGGTTTTGGCGGCAAGCGCACCGATAAGGAAACGTTCTATTCGTTCACCAGTTTCGTGTCGCCGACGACGATTTACCGTTACGATCCGGCAACAGGTAAGAGTTCGGTGTTCAAGCGGCCGAAAGTGGATTTCGATGCGACGAAGTACGAAACCAAGCAGGTCTTCTACAACAGCAAGGACGGAACGCGCATCCCGATGTTCCTGACCTATAAGAAAGGACTGAAGCTGGATGGACAGAATCCAACGCTGCTGTATGCGTACGGCGGGTTCGATATTTCGCTGACGCCGGCATTCTCCGTCCCGACGGTGGTGTGGCTTGAGATGGGCGGCGTCTATGCACAACCGAACTTGCGGGGCGGCGGCGAATATGGAGAAGAGTGGCATCTGGCTGGCACGAAGGCCAAGAAGCAAAACGTGTTCGACGACTTCATCGCGGCGGCGGAGTGGCTGATCGCCAACAAATACACATCTACGCCGAAGCTGGCGATTCGCGGCGGGAGCAACGGCGGCCTGCTGATTGGCGCGATGTTGACGCAGCGTCCTGATCTGTTTGGCGCGACACTGCCTCTAGTTGGTGTGATGGATATGTTGCGGTTCCAGAAATTCACGATTGGATGGGCCTGGACTTCCGATTACGGATCGTCGGATAACGCCGATGACTTCAAGGCGCTCTACGCGTATTCGCCCCTTCATAATCTGAAACCGGGGACGAAGTATCCGCCGACGCTGATTGCAACGGCCGATCATGATGACCGCGTCGTGCCGGGGCACAGTTTCAAGTTCGCCGCGACGATGCAGGCGGATCAGGCCGGACCGGCTCCGGTCTTGATTCGAGTCGAGACCAAGGCAGGACACGGTGCCGGGAAGCCGATCTCTAAAATTATTGAAGAGACGGCGGACGAGTGGGCCTTTGTGGCGCACAACCTGGGGATGAGTGTGACCCTGCAATAGGTTTGGAAGTCAAAATCCCCACCCTGCCGCAAAAACCGCGGCAAGAGTGGGGCAACCCGCGGTTGCTTTCGTGGTAAGATGGCCGAACTTCAGGCTGGATGCGGCTTCTCCCTGATCTCCGCCAGCCTTAGAACCTTCTCTCCGGGAGGTGGTCCGATGTCCTCGCATTCCTCACGCCTTGCGTCCGTTCTCCTCGCGTGCATGATCTCTTTCCTGCCCGTTGCATTCGCGCAGGGCAACCTGCCCAACCATCTGACCAAGCGAGTTGTGGCTGATTACGGGTATTGGAGCAAGTATCAGAATCCTCCGTATGGAGCGCCGCAGATTCCCTATCAGAAGCTGACGCACATCAATCATGCGGGAGTGTCGTTCGATAACACTGGAACGCTATCGGTGCCAGACGGATTCGTAGAGCCGGAGCTCAATAATCTTGCGCATGCAGCCGGAGTGAAAGTCATGCTGCTGCTGGGCGGCGACTTCGTCGGACTTGAGCAAAGCGGCAACGTGCAGGCCCTGGTCGACAATCTTGCCGCGTTCGAGAAGCAGTACCAATACGACGGCATGGATATCGATTGGGAATATCCGGAGACGTCGCGAGACCGCGAGTTCATTGTCGAGTTGATGACGCTGCTCCGGGAGTCGAACTCCGATTATGTCTTGTCCGTGGACGCGGCGCCGTGGGGCGGATACGGATATGATCTGCCCAAGCTGCAAGTGCCGGTCAGCTACATCAACATCATGATGTATGACTGCGCCGGGCCGTGGACAGCACACGGACAACTGAATTCCCCTATCTTCTGGGACCATCATGATCCGGCACCGTATGAATGCCAGCCAGGCGGGAGCGTTGAGGGGGCAGCGACGCTGTTTCTGAAGAAAGTGCCGGCGCGAAAGCTCAACATGGGCACGCCGTTTTACGGATATCACTACCACAACATCGATCAACTGTTTGGGCTCTGTCCCAACGCGCTCACGACTCCTAACGAAGAGTGCGGAAACTGGGTCACCAGCGGGAATTACGGCCCCAACTACAAACACATGATCAATCAGCGTGGCTGGCATACTCTGTACGATCCGATCGCGCTGGTTCCCTACATGCTGCACGATGACGGAAGCAATGGCTACATCACTTATGACGACCCGACCTCGACCTATTACCGGGTGTGGTATTCCGATTGGCAGCGTGGCCTGGGCGGGACATTTATGTGGTCGCTCGACGCTGATTATGACGGGCACTCGCAGGATCTGCTGGATGCGATGTATAGCGCGTCTCTGAGTACGCAATGAGTACCGGGGCTGAAAATAGCGAATGCCTCTGCGACTTCAACAAAATCGATTTTTCGCCGATCTGGGAAAGATTCGTGGACCGGCTTGGTACTCCGCGGCTGGTAAGTTTGACCCTACCCATCCGACGTGTTATAAATGCCCGTTTTGCGTAGGGATACCGCGGCTGGAGACTTTCTTCTCTAGTCTTTGATGGCTGGTCCGCCAGCGGTGCACAACTGCGCAGACTCCGACGCGGCCAAGCTTCATCATCCTTCAGGTCTTGCGGTGGAAGCGTGTTCGGAATTCCAGATTCAGCAATGGTGTGCGCAGGCGCACAGCGCCCGCCGGGCTTGATGCTGAAGACTGGAAGGCGGTCCCTAAAGCCGTTCGAAAATTCCTGATAACCGTTCTAATTCGGAGGATTCATTTATGCGTACATGGCTCGCCACTGCCGCGATCATTAGCCGCCGCATGGCCATGAAGGTCTCAGCTGTCGTTGCGTTGTTTACCGTCGGTGCGGCGGCAGCTTTTGCTCAACCTGCCGGTGAGGCTGGCGGAGAAGCTTCGCTTAAACTGCCTGATTTGTCCAAGGTTAGCTTTCTTCCCTGGGCAATCAACGGTCACAAGCTGTTGCTCATTGGAATTCTGTTTTGCCTGTTCGGGCTTGGCTTCGGCATGGCAATTTATCTACGCCTCAAGAGCCTGCCGGTTCATCGTGCGATGCGCGAGATTTCCGAACTGATTTACGAGACCTGCAAGACGTACTTGTTTACGCAGGGGAAATTCATATTGCTGTTGTGGGTGTTTATTGCCGTCATCATTCTTCTTTATTTCGGTGTTCTGCAACACATGGAGGCCGTGCGCGTCGCGATTATTCTGGCGTTCAGCCTGGTCGGGATCGCTGGTAGCTACGGCGTGGCGTGGTTCGGGATTCGCGTGAACACGTTCGCGAATTCGCGGACGGCGTTCGCTTCCCTGCCCGGAAAGCCCTATCCCGTCTATCAGATTCCGCTCGAAGCTGGCATGAGCATCGGCATGATGCTGATCTCGGTCGAACTGCTGATCATGCTGTTCATTCTGCTATTTGTGCCTGGGGATTATGCCGGGCCCTGCTTTATCGGATTCGCGATCGGCGAATCGCTCGGTGCCGCGGCACTGCGTATTGCCGGCGGCATCTTTACGAAGATCGCAGACATCGGCTCAGACTTGATGAAGATTGTCTTCAAGATCAAGGAAGATGATGCGCGCAACCCGGGCGTAATTGCCGATTGCACGGGCGACAACGCTGGCGACTCGGTCGGGCCTTCGGCCGACGGATTTGAAACCTACGGCGTTACCGGCGTTGCGCTGATTACGTTCATCCTGCTGGGCGTAAGAGAACCGAACGTGCAGGTGCAGTTGCTGGTTTGGATCTTTGTGATGCGCGTCATGATGCTGGTATCGAGCTCTGTCTCGTATTTCCTGAATGGCGCCATCGCCAAGGCGAGATATGGCTCCGCCGCAGAGATGAACTTCGAGTCTCCACTCACTTCTCTGGTGTGGATCACGTCCATCGTCTCGATCGGGCTGACTTATCTGATTTCGTACTTCGTCATTCCGACGCTGGGGACCGACTCGTCGCAGTGGTGGAAACTGTCGACCATCATTTCCTGCGGCACCCTCGCGGGAGCGCTGATTCCGGAACTGGTGAAGGTCTTTACATCGGTGGAATCGCGGCACGTGAAGGAAGTAGTCACCTCGGCGCAGGAAGGCGGCGCATCGCTCGGGATCCTGTCGGGATTCGTCGCAGGCAACTTCTCCGCCTACTATCTCGGTTTCTCGATGATGGTGCTGATGGCGATCGCCTATTCCATGAGCACGATGGGACTTGCCGCTGCCGCCAGCATGCTGGCTCCGGCCGTGTTCGCATTCGGACTGGTCGCGTTCGGGTTCCTGGGCATGGGACCGGTCACCATCGCGGTGGATTCGTATGGTCCGGTCACCGACAATGCGCAGTCGGTGTATGAACTGTCACTGATTGAAGCGGTGCCGAATGTCGAAGCCGAAATCAAGAAAGACTTCAACGTGACGGTGAATTTCGATCGCGCCAAGCACTTGCTCGAAGCCAATGACGGCGCAGGAAACACCTTCAAGGCAACCGCCAAACCCGTGCTGATCGGCACCGCCGTGGTCGGCGCAACCACGATGATCTTCTCGATTATCATGGCCCTCACTAACGGACTGACCGCCCATGTCGACAAGCTCTCGCTGCTGTATGCGCCATTCTTCCTTGGGCTGATCACCGGGGGAGCAATGATCTATTGGTTCACGGGTGCTTCCACGCAAGCGGTGAGCACTGGCGCTTACCGCGCCGTCGAGTTCATCAAAGCCAACATCAAGCTTGAAGGCGTAGAGAAGGCTTCGGTGAGCGACAGCAAGAAGGTGGTGGAGATCTGCACGCAGTATGCCCAGAAAGGCATGCTGAATATCTTCATCGCCGTCTTCTTCGGCACGCTGGCCTTCGCTTTTGTGGAACCATTCTTTTTTGTCGGTTACCTGATCGCGATCGCCATCTTCGGTCTGTACCAGGCAATCTTCATGGCCAACGCCGGTGCTGCCTGGGACAACGCCAAGAAGATCGTCGAAGTTGAACTCAAACAGAAAGGCACGCCGCTGCACGACGCTACGGTCATCGGAGACACGGTCGGCGATCCCTTCAAAGACACGTCTTCGGTCGCAATGAATCCAGTCATCAAGTTCACCACGCTTTTTGGATTGCTTGCGGTGTCGCTCGCCGTGTCCCTGTCGGCTGACAAGGGATCGACATTCACCAACGTGCTGGCGCTCGGGTTCTTCATCGTATCGCTGTTCTTCGTGTACCGGTCGTTCTACGGGATGCGGATTAAGTCGGGAAGCTAGATCTTCAACCGAACTGATAAAAACGGAACGCCATCCCGTTGCATGGATGGCGTTCTCTCTTGTTGGCTCGGCCGTCTGTCGAGCGCAAGCTCGACTTCAGCGGTCACTCAGAAACTTTGCTTCATTTTTAACTTGATGCTATGAGCAAGCTTCTCGATCTGCTCAGCCTTCTTGATGGCGTGGACTGACACCACGCCCTGATCGCTCGTCGCCAGATAATCTCTTAACTCTTGCATCAGTGCGGCCATTTTTTCCGTGTCGCGGCGGATCTCGACTTGGCGCTGCTGGTTGGCAGCGATGGCCTGCTGCTTGAAGATTTCGTCGGAGCTTGTTGGCGTCGTGCCCCGGCCTGGGCTTGGGTCTCCTTTCGGTACACCCACTCGCAGATCTTGTGATTGAGGAACAGCAGGCGGAAGGTCGATATGCGAGTTCTGCGCGGTAGCCCGTGAAATGCTGCCAATGGTGACCAGGAGAACGAATACGAGCGGGACAGCTTTCGGCATAGGATCCCCCAAGCTGGATCTGTGCGAAGGTATGAGCCCGAAAAGTCTGCGCGGCATTATGGCGCGGATGGATGGCGGACACAACAGTTTTTCGAATGTTTCGTGAGAACCGGGCGAATCGAGTGAGGATGAGAATTGAGGAAAACGAAAATGCCCCACCCGTCAGAAAATCACGACAAGGGTGGGGCACCGTTACAGCAACTTTAGTAGCGATCGCGGTAGAGTTCACGACGATCGCGGTTCAGGTCGCGGTATTCGCGACGCAGCTCGCGGCGTTCATGGCGCGCGGCAGCATAGTTGCCGTAATAAAGATCGCGGCGGAGTTCCCAGCGCTCGTGAGCGATCTTGGCGTCGTCGTGGTGGATGTCGCGGCGGAGCCCACGGTCACCGTCGTAGGCAAGAGCAGGTGCTACGGCCATTCCGACTAACAAGAAAATTCCAGCAATCGCACGTTTCATAAGGTTTCCTCGGACCCGGACAGCGGGTGCTGGAAATACAAACACACCGCGAAATGCAGAGTTTCGGGCGACGTTTGTGGAGAAAACATCCCTCTGTGGAGGCAACTTGCGAAAAGAACCGAGCAGCGCGAAACAAAAAAGTGTCTGCTAGTTCGGGCCCTTCATTTTGTCTTTCACGCTCTTGGCGAGTTTTTCGATTTCTTCGGCTTTTCGGATCACATCGAGCGAAAGTACGTTCTCGTCTGATTTGTCGACGTAGGACTTGAGTTCGACCGAAAGCTTGAGGAGTTTATCTGTGTCGCTCTTGAGGGCGGCTACCCGTTCTTTCGCGGCCTTCTTTTCCATCTCATGCGAAAGGCGCTCGCGGGCTTCGTCCGCGTCAGTCATGGGCGGGTTAATGTCGTGCTGCGGTGGGCGCGGCGAGGGCGTCTGCGCCATGCCGCTCGCCGATAGTAGCGATAGAAGGATGAGTATGCAGAGTCTGGATCGCACAGGTACCTCACAGAGAGTCAGCCAGCACTGCTCCTGCGCGATTATACGTCTGCCCAAATCCCTTGGCGCTTACAGTTAGGCAGACTCACCACAGGGGACACAGAGGTTCACAGGGGAAATCAAAAGCCAGAGCGCTTTTCGCTCTGGCTTTCGTTGAACAGTCGAGAGTTGCGCAACCAGCGAGTGCGCACGCCTTACAACGCGCTCATGTTGGCCAGGAATTCGCTGTTCCCTTTCGTTTTGCTCAGCTTGTCGATGAGCAACTCCATGGCTTCGACCGGCGACAACGGGTTCAGCACTTTGCGCAGAACCCAGATGCGCTGCAGGTCTTCCTTCGGGATGAGCAGCTCTTCTTTGCGCGTTCCGGAACGCTGGATGTCAATGGCCGGGAACACGCGCTTGTCGACGAGCTTGCGCTCCAGGATGATTTCGCTGTTTCCGGTGCCTTTGAACTCTTCAAAGATCACGTCATCCATGCGGGAACCGGTATCGATTAAGGCGGTAGCGATGATCGTCAGCGAGCCGCCTTCTTCGATGTTGCGGGCAGAGCCGAAGAATCGCTTCGGGCGCTGCAATGCGTTGGAGTCGACGCCGCCGGAGAGTACTTTGCCGCTCGGCGGAACGATCGTGTTGTAAGCGCGAGCCAGGCGCGTGATCGAGTCGAGCAGGATCACGACATCGCGTTTGTGCTCGACCAGGCGCTTGGCTTTTTCGATCACCATTTCGGCGACTTGGACGTGACGCGCGGCGGGCTCGTCGAAGGTCGATGAAATCACTTCGCCTTTGACCGAGCGCTGCATGTCGGTGACTTCTTCCGGGCGCTCGTCGATCAGGAGGACCATCAGCACGACTTCCGGATGGTTCGCCGTAATCGAGTTAGCGACGTTCTGCAGCAGCATGGTCTTGCCGGCGCGTGGCGGAGAAACGATCAGTCCGCGCTGGCCTTTGCCGAGCGGCGTCAGCAAATCCATGACGCGGGCGCTGGAGTTTTCGCGCGTGGTTTCGAGCTTGATCCGTTCCTGCGGATACAGCGGCGTGAGATTGTCGAAGAGGATTTTGTTGCGGGCTTCATCGGGAGATTCGAAGTTGACAGCTTCAATCTTGACGAGCGCGAAATATTTTTCGCCTTCGTGTGGAGGGCGCACCTGGCCGCTGATGGTGTCGCCGGTCTTGAGGTCAAATTTTCTGATCTGGGAGGGCGACACGTAAATGTCGTCGGGGCCCGGAAGGTAGTTGTAATCGGGAGAGCGAAGGAAGCCGTAGCCGTCAGGCAGGATTTCGAGCACGCCTTCGGCGAAGATGTGGCCTTCTTTTTCGCTCTGCGCCTGCAGGATCTTGAAGATCAGGTCCTGCTTGCGCATACCGCTGGCACCGGGCAGATCCAAGGTCCTTGCGATCTTGGTCAACTCGGTGATGTTCTTTTCTTTCAATTCAGCAATGGTCATGATTCACCTGAACCCGCGCACTAGAACGTATTCGTTAGTGTCAGCGGGAGATTTTCAAAGGAGGGAACTCTAGGAAAGACGTAACACAACGCCGGGGAGGAAAGGCGGGGCTGGGTTAAGCAGCCCGCCGTTGAGCCTCGGCTACATTTTCTGGTTCCGACAAAACAGCCGTACGCTCCGAGTCAGCGATCCGATCCAGCACACCGTTCATCGTTTCCTGGATTCTGGTACTGGGCCGATGGAACTTCCGCGTGGCCTTGGAGGCAAGCTGGCACAGCATATACCGATTCCGCAGAGTCTGTAAAGCATCAAACACACGATCAGAGCGCATGTGTGATCATTCTCCTTACTTTATGAATTGTGGCCTTCCGCCTTCTTCCTTTTGCCGAGGAGGGTGACCGGAAACCCCAGGTTCCGACCCAAGTCACTGATTCCGAATAGGTTATAAAGGAGTTAGCGTAAAACTCACTCTTAACGAATAGATGCGCAGCGGAACCCTGAAGATGCTCGTTTTTCTTGGGCTTAGCTTGGCGGCCGGAGTAGAACCCGATTCGGCCAGCGTGTTCAAGGCTCCCTGGAACTCGCTACTGTAGCTGCTATAGGGAGGGAGGTCAAGTAATAATTTGTAATACTGGGGGCTGGAGCATTTCCATTTTGGAATCAATACCTTACCAAGAACGTACCCTCCATATGTCATGTGATACCACCGCCGCACGTACCTGGTGCAGGAGGCTACCGTGCTAGCCGGTTGTGCCCACTTTTCATAGCTCTCCCTGGCAACCAAGACAGGTCCTACCTGAAGCGGATTGAACTCCCTCTACGGTAAACACCAGCGAAATATTACACTCGGTTGTTGAGAGGGTCGTACCGCCTTGGTCGTTGGATGCGGCGGGACAGGGTCGACTTCATGACGGGTGTGCGGATGGATGCTTGGTTGTGGGCGGCGCGGTTCTTCAAGACGCGAACACTGGCCAAGAAGAGCTGCGACCTCGGTAGGATTGTGTCGCACGGCTTGGCGGCAAAAGCGGCGCGCGAGGTCCGTATTGGCGACATGCTGCGGATCACCAACGACGGCGGCGACTTTGAAGTCGAAGTGCTTGGGTTGAGCGACGTGCGCGGACCGGCATCGGAGGCGCAGAAATTGTATCGGGAGACCGACGCCAGTAAAGACGCTCGTATGAAAGTTGCGGCGGAGCGACGGGCAGCGCGGGAGTGGGAAGTCCTGCCTCAGGGACGTCCATCGAAGCGGGATCGGCGGAGGATTATTCAGTTCCGGGGCAGGAGCTAACCCCATGGAGGCACACGGTGTCACGAGGAATCTTTCTCTGTCATTCGTCACGTAAGTGGCGCATGGGGTCGACGCTTGCAGCGCGAACTGCAGGTGCGAGGCCCGATCCCACCGAGACCAGCAGCAGGGTGAACGTGCCGATTGCGAATGTGGAGAGATCGAGAGGCTTCACTCGAAACAAGAGATCCTCCACCAGCCGCGCCCCCACCACCGACGCGAACATTCCGACGGCGATCCCTGTAAGCGCGAGCAGCAAGGCGCGATGGAGGACGCTGACCAGAATGTCGCGGCGCGAGGCCCCGAAGGCCATTCTTAAGGCCAGCTCGCGCGTGCGCTGGGCCACTACGTAGGCGAGAACCGCATAGAGCCCGAGTGCCGAAAGCAGCAGGGCCATCAAGGCAAAACTCGATATTAGTGTCGCCTCGAATCTGGGTTGCTCCGAGATCTGCCGAAGAGTGTCGTCGAAGGTGTGATAGTCGAAGACCGGCGCTTCAGGGTCGAAGCCTTTCACCACGGCGCGCACGGCAGTTTCATAGTTCAGCCGATTTCCCGAAACCCTCATGACCACCCGCGGGCGCGCGTGGGTTGGATTCTGCGCATAGGGCAGGTAGAAACGAGGCATATAGGGATCGTCCCAGGGATCACTCCCCAGCGTATCACCGACAATTCCGATGATCTGACGCGCGACGATCGGTTCCGTCGAGTACTCAAATTCGGGAGTGAGGTAGCGGCCGATCGGGTCCTCGTTGGGAAAGTATTTCCGCGCGAAAGAGCGGCTGACGATGGCGACCGGCGGAGAGGTCGCCAGATTGTCGTGGTCGGTAAAGGGCCGCCCGCGCAAGAGAGGGATCGAAAGGGTTTCGAAGAATCCGGGAAGAACAGCACTGACGTTGCAGGAGGGGAGATTGTCCGGTGAGTCGAGGTGGCCGGGGATGGTGAAATCGACCCAGCTACCACCTCTTCCGGGCACTTGATGTCCCGCCGAAACGCGGATGACTCCGGGAAGCGCAGCAAGTTCGGGAAGGAGCTTGCGGAAAAATGGAACTTTGCTCGGATCCGGATAGCGCGACTGAGTCAACGCAATATCGAAGTGCAAAGTTTGTTGGTGGTCGAATCCGGGATCGAGGTTGAGAAAGTTCAGCATGCTCTTCATGAGCAAGCCGGAACCAATCAGTAGCGTGAACCCGAGAGCGGTTTCTGCAACGACCAGTGCGTGCTGCAGGTGGTGGCTGCGCCGGCCGGGCGTCGTGGTTGCGCCACCATCGCGCAGCGCAGTTGCGGGACTGGAATGAGAAAGGCGCAGAGCGGGGAGTAGTCCGAAGATCAGAGCAGTAGCTCCAGAGAGCAAGACAGAAAAAAGGAGCACGCGTAAGTCGATGGAAACGTTGAAGAGACGTGGAACGTCGTGCGGGAGCAATCTGATACCGACTCTCACCAGAACGATCGATAGAGCGATGCCGGTGACGCCTCCGCCGACCGCCAGCAGCAATGACTCGATGAGAAGTTGCCGCACTACCCGGACGCGGCTGGCTCCCAGAGCGGTTCGGACAGCAATTTCGGCCTGGCGCGAAGTGGCGCGTGCTAGCAGCAATCCGGCAACGTTGGCGCATCCGATCAGCAGAACCGCTCCGACGGAGGCGAGCAGGAGCAGAAGAACATTGCGGCTATCGCCGACTTGTTGCTTGAGCAGGGGCTGAACCAACACCGTTGAGCGGTATCGGTTTTCGGTGTAGTGCTGCGCGAGCTGGCGCTGAATGGTGTTTAGGTCGGCGCGCGCCTGGTCGAGGGTAATGCCGGATTTCATCCGGCCAACGATGTGCAGATCGTCCGCTTCTCGGATGGACGTTTTCGGAAAGCGGCCTTCGGTGTCGGCTGCGTAGGTCGCCCAGAAATATGCCGGCTGATTCACTGGGTAATGAAAACCCGCAGGCATGACTCCCACGACGATGGAAGGTTGGTCGCTGACTTTCACTATTTGGCCGATTGCATTTGGAGAGGCGGCGAAAAGTGAAACCCACAATTCGTGGCTCAGGATCACGACGCGATGGCCGGGTTGCTCTTCGTCCGCCGTGAAATTGCGTCCGAGTTCAGGTGCGACGCCGAGCGTCGGGAAGAGGTTTGCAGAAACGCGTCCGCAGCCGATGACCTGTGCGCCCTCTCCATTTCCTTTGGCGAACAGACGAGTGTCTTCCTGATAGGAAGCGATGGAATCGAAGCTATGGTTCAGGCGCTGCCAGTCGAAGAAATCAGGATAGGAGCTGTCGCTGCTCCAACCAGCCT
>Ga0335079_10006003_pt1 | contig 13887 bp, 10 predicted proteins | sample Lox_Sample_33_FD_206719 | JGI IMG/M metagenome (GOLD analysis project Ga0335079, IMG submission 206719) | Soil microbial communities from Loxahatchee National Wildlife Refuge, Florida, United States - Lox_Sample_3.3 | ecosystem: Environmental > Terrestrial > Soil > Wetlands | place: USA...
TTCCGGCTCCGGTTCGTAATGTCCAGAATACGCCGGCAATTCTTCCGTTGTCTGCCTATCACTATGAACTTCCGGATGCTCAGCCGAGTACGCGGAAACTTCCTGCGTCTCCTCGGTCGGTGCGGCGGGGGCAGGCGCGTCCCACGTTGAAGCCAGCATCGAAGCGCGCTTGGCCTCGGCTTCCCATGGACTCTCTGGAACTGGTGCCCAATTCGCCGGCTCCGTCCCCTTGGCCTCCTCGATGGGAGCTGCTTCCGCGCCCGACAGTTCCGTGGGTCGTGCCTCGTGGATCACTTCGGGAGCGGGCGCCGATTCTGGTGCCGCGACCACCGATTCCGTCTGTTGTGCGAGCTTATCTTCCAGCCCCGCAGCCATCGCGGCAGCCCAGGCATCGCCACTGAACGGCATCTTTGAATCCGCCGGCTTGGCTTCAATTGTCGTCACGGCAACGGCCTTGGCCTCCGCCGCCTCGACCAGCTCTCCCTGCTTGGGCGCAGAATTCCATGTTTCCGAGCCGTTCCGCTTGGCTGGTGAATTTCCGTGGAAGGCTTCGTCGCGCCAATCCGGCACGGGCGCCGCCGATTTTGCGGCTTGTTCCAGTTCTTCGTCCAAGCCCCCGGGCCGCCAACCACCGCGCGGCGATTCTTCTTCCTCTTCTTCCGGAACGTCCTTGGATTCCTCTTCCCATTCCTTGCTTTTCGCAAGCTCGATCATCGGTTTCGAGGAGAACACCGATACATCCTCTTCTTCGGAGGTCTCCAGCAAGCTTCCGAATGCTACCGGTTCTTGCCCCGCCGCAATCTTGACTTGCTCGCGGGGAGTCGCAAATTCTTCCACCGGTTCGGGAGCAACTTCGGGAAGCCTCTCCGGCGAAAGCGCCGCGATCCTGGAGCCCACATTGCCGCTGAGAATGTCCGCAGTCGAGCGCGGAGGCGCGGCCGGCTTTTCTGGCTGGGCCGCCCCACCGAGAGGCACACCTGCCCGAGCCAACGCCGACTTCACCATCGAAATCAGTGGATCCGGCGGCACAAACGGCTTTTTCAGAACACCATCGGCTCCCACACGCTGAGCCTCTTGCTCATCCAGCGGATCGAAAGCGCCGACCAGAAGAATGACCGGAATGTGTGCCAGCGAGGAGTCTTCCTTTACGTAACGGCAGACTTCGTAGCCGTTCCGCACGGGCATGAACACGTCAGCGAGAATCAGGTCGGGTTTTACATCAGCAATCTTGCGGACCGCGGCTTCACCGTTTCCCACGGCGACGACGTCAATTCCCTGATCCTTCAGGGCTAAGCCGACCATCTTCTGGATGTTGCTGTTGTCATCCGCAACGAGTATTTTGGCCACCGAACTTCCTCCGGGCAGCGCTTGCCACCGACACCTCGAGATTCAAACTGTATTGGAGCACTCGGCTAGGTAGGCGTCAATTACCGGAAACCGGGGCTGTGTCGGAAGTAGACATGCCTCGTTCCAATTTATAACCCTGTCCTAATGGCCATCATGGCCCTGTCGCTACGCGGGTACTTACCAGGGAAGGATCTTCTTCAATCCCTTCTTTTTGCTGCTCGATTCTTTCTGGCTCGAGCTTGGAGTTTGGCTGGAGGACGCCGGCTGCGTGCTGTCGGCCTTACCGCTATCGCTCGAGGACGAAGAAGCGTCCGTGGGTGCGCTGGGGTCGGTTGGGCTGCTCGTGGCGGTGCTGTCCGTTCCAGATGGGTTTGCTGATGTCGGCTCGCCCGTCGTTGTGGCATTGGCATCCTCTGCCGTCGCGCCAGCCGGGGCCGGTTCTCCGGGCTTCACCACTCCCACAACGCTGCCGGTCGTTCCTGTCGTGCTCGTGCCGCTGGTAGACGCTCCTGCGCCGCTGCCCACCAGGCCCGTGGTTGCCTTTCCGCCGCTGAGCACATCGAAGCCTGCCTGATCGCTGCTGTCCGCTTCTAGTTGTGGCAAACCGTTTTGCGCGGCCATGTGCACGTCGGGACCCGAGCGCATCATGCCAAATGCCTTGTGCATCGGGCTCTCTTTCGGGCGCGGCGCATTCTGCTCGGCCGTCATCCATTCCACGGCCTTCGGATCGGGTTGCGGAATCGGCATCCCGAAATCCTTCAGCTTCGCTTTGGCGTCCGGCGCCTTTGCCGACAGCGGATAATTCTTCACAATCTGTGCGTAGTAGCCGCCTGCGATGTCTTTTCGTTCACTTCTCTCGAAGATGTCGCCCAGCATCCACAGAGCCGTGTCCGACTTGCTGTACAGCGGATAACGGCGAACCAGAGGGATTAAACGGCCGGCCGCCGCCCGGCGATCACCTTTCACGTAATAGTAGTAAGCGATGCGGAACTGCCCATCGGCGAGTACTTCCTGCACTTCCCGCAAATGTTGTTCGGCCTGCGGCGCCAGAGGGTCCTTGGGATACTTCTTCAAAAATGTCTGGAATTCTTCTTCGGAAGCCAGCGCGTGGGTGTTGTCGCGGTCCGCCTTGGCCATCTCATTGTAATTACACATGGCCACCTGCATCTGCGCATAGGCCGCTTCAGGCAGGAAAGGGAAGAAGACAATGAAGTCCTTATACCCATTGATCGCCTGCGCGATGTTGGCGGTGCCACCCTCTTTGTAATAGGAATCCGCGATCGCCAGCTTCGCTTTGGCCAGGTATTCGCTGTCGGGATAGGTATTGATCAGCGTCTGCATGCCTAACCGGCCGACTTCGTGTTTGCCCTTCTTGATGTCGGCCAGGGCCTTGTCGTAGAGCTGCTTGTCAGGCTCCACGGTGTTGGTGGTGTCCGTAGACTTGTCCACCGGTTTCTTCTTGTGAAAAATCTGCGCGGAGCACGCGCTGGCAGATGCCAGTGTCAGTGCACACATGAGAAGAAGCGGGAATCGCCGCACTCTTCACCTCTCTTTGTTGGTACGTCGAATCGCCGGGACTCCGCTTGGCTTGGGGCACCCCCAATGTCACCGGCGCGGACCAATTCAGTATAACCTGAACTTTGGGACAGGTTGGCCAGGAACTTTGCCCCTCAGTCCAGGGAACCGCTGCCAGGTGGGATGCCAGGAACTCCCTCCGCGGTTTTCTCTTCGTTTCCGATTCATCCGCATCGCGCTAAGGCCCGGGAAATTTTTTCATCGTTTTGTCATATCGAACCTGCTCTACTGTAACTACAATGCTCTCATGCCTTTCGCTCCGCGAGGGAAAGGCCCAAGCCCATGGAAAAACGAAAATTTCTTTTTGTCTCACTCTCCAGTCTGATCGGCGACATCGCCTGGCAGGTGGTCAAAGAAGGCCACGAAGTCCGCTACTACGTCGAAGCCGAAAAAGAACGCGATATTGCCGACGGTTTCGTCCCCAAATCCAGCGACTATGACAAGGATGTCAAGTGGGCGGACATCGTCGTTTTCGACGACACCCTCGGCCAGGGCACCAAGGCTCAAGCCCTGCGCGCTGCTGGCAAGCCCGTCATCGGCGGCACCACCTATTGCGACAATCTCGAGGATGATCGCTCCTTCGGCCAGGAAGAGTTGAAAAAAGCCGGCGTCACCATCATTCCTTATCAGGATTTCGATTCCTTCGATCCCGCCATCGAGTTCGTCAAGAAAAATCCCGATCGTTACGTCATCAAGCCCAGCGGCGAGGCGCAAAACGTCAAGCGCCGCTTGTTTGTCGGCGAAGAAGAAGACGGCAACGACGTCATTGGCATGCTCGAAGCCTACAAACGCGCCTTTTCCGACGAAATCAAAATCTTCCAGTTGCAGCGCCGCATCAACGGCGTCGAAGTCGCTGTCGGTGCCTTTTTCAACGGCAAAAAGTTCATCACCCCCATCAACATTAATTTCGAGCACAAAAAACTCTTCCCCGGCGAAGTCGGTCCCCCCACCGGCGAAATGGGCACCGCCATGTTCTGGAGCGAGCCCAACGCTCTTTTTAATCGTACCCTCGTCAAGATGGAGCCGAAACTCGCCGAAGAAGGCTATGTCGGTTACATCGACCTGAATTGCATTGTGAACAACAACGGTATCTATCCTCTCGAGTTCACTTCGCGCTTTGGTTATCCCACCATCAGCATCCAGCAGGAAGGCATCCTCACGCCGATCAGCGATTTCTTCTGGGAACTCGCCAACGGCCTCGAGCCCAAGTGGCGCACGCGCAGCGGATTTCAGCTCGGTGTGCGCATCGTCGTGCCCCCGTTTCCCTTCGACGACGAAGCTACGTTCGAGTCCTTTAGCAAAAATGCCGCGATTGTTTTCAAACGTCCCATTAACGACGGCATTCACATCGAAGACGTGAAAATCGTCAACAAACAGTGGCTCGTCGCCGGCACCTCCGGCGTCGTTCTTATCGTCGTGGGCATCGGCCAGACCATGAAGCAGGCCCAGGCTCAGGCCTACTCCCGCATCAAAAACATCATGATCCCCAACATGTACTATCGCACCGACATCGGCGACCGCTGGGTCGAAGATTCCGACAAACTCCACAACTGGGGCTATCTGCGCTAGCGCGCAACGGTCCACAGTTAGCAGTTGCCCGTCGGGCCCTGATACCCGAACCCATGTCTACAAATCAAGCCTCAGTCACCCCAGCACATTACTCTAAGCCTGCACCGCTAGCCTCTTCCGCTGATGAGATTGTTGTGACAACGAACCTGAACCGTGCTGCATCTGGCCCATAGCGACTAGTTCCACTTTCGAGGGTCCCGGTCACTCTTACCCGGGCTTCTCTGTGTCGATTGAGAATCTTTCGCAGTCGTTTTCCGTTGGGAGACGATTTCCAGCCTGCGGGCAGTACTGCTTGAATTGTCACGTCAAAGTTCTGCGTGGGTTTGCATGATGAGCTGTACATAGCCAGTGAGTGCTCGCCCGGAAGCAATATGGCCTGGAACGTAAGTACCTTCTTGTCGTAGACCTCAGGGGAACGGACAACGTCGCAAAGTTGGCCCGTTGTCCCCTAACCTCGAGCGGGTGCCCCACACGTCGGGTTTACGTGTGGGGTTTTGACGGGCGGCGCGCCCTTTCCGTGTAACCTCGAACTCTCCGCTGACATAACGAGCGTGAGGATATCACTGCTGGAGGTGACGGAGGAGTGATAAAAGGCAGAGGTTTGGGTGCCGCACCCTTTGGTTTGCAAGGGTGCGGGTTTTGACCTTGATGCGAATACCACTGCGGCGATTTTACGGACGCGGCGATCTGCACTTCCTGCCGTTCCCTCTGCCACTGGCCGGAGCAGAGCTCCCGCGCTCCAGAGTTATCGGGAGAAGTAGCCGGTCTTGCAGCGGATGCGGACGCTGTCCTGTTTGGGCTTGATCACGATCTTCCGGAAGGTGTCGTCTTTCGCACGATTCGTCGGGTAATAGGCCAGCTCGTAGGAGGTACGCAACTCTTCGGCGATCTGGCGGAAATATTCGTGCGGATCGGTCTTCTGCGCGTCGATATCGGCGCCGCCGGTCTCCTTGGCGATGCGATCCATCACGCTGATCCCATACTTGTTCCTGGCATTCAGTTCGCCATGCTTCGTTTCCGTGTAACGGATCGAGTAAATAATCACGTTCGCCGCTTGGGCCGCTTCGATGGCCTGCATCATGTTGTGGGAGCTCGAATTGTCTTCCCCGTCGCTGAACATCAGAATCGCTTTGCGCCCGCCCGGTTCGGAGAGCTTTTCCGTCACGCTGTAATAAATGGAATCGTAGAACGCCGTTCCCAAATCGCGCTCTTCCTTTGGGCCAATCTCCGGGAAATGCTTTTTTCCTTTGTCGAAGTCCTGGAAGTCGTTCAGCAACTCTTCGGCCGAGTTCGTATAGTCGCTCACCAGCCTTAGATGATTTCCGAAGCACACCATGAACACGCGGTCCTTCGGCCCCAGCACTTCCTGCAGAAACACCTGGAGGTCCCTGCGATGCTTCTTCTCGAAGTGTTCCTGGCTGCCACTCACGTCCATGATCAGCGCCAGCGTTAAGGGCAGGTCGGTACTCTTCGCGAAGAACTCGATTTTCTGCGGCACGGCATCCTCGAAAAGCTCCACCTCATCCTTCGTGAGATTCGGAACCAGCGCGCCGCTGGCATCACGCGCCGTGAACGCCACGTTCACCAGACTCACGTCCACGCGAATGGGCTTTTGGGCTTCGTCGGCAACAGCCAAAGCCAGCATCAGGCAGCTCACGGCCCAGCAGGTCGGCGCTTTTCTCACACACTCCCCCCGTTCGTCCTAGTCTTGCTACGTATTCATCCAGGGAATTGTTCCAGCGGAATCAGTTCGCAACCGTCAACTGCACTTCGGTATTCGCGCCAATTCGCGTGCCTCCCAGGGGAGACTGGTCAATCACGCTTCCGTGCGGCCACTGGGGAGCACTCAGGTAGTTGATTTTTCGGTGGAGATTGGCTTGGTCCAGACGGCGCTGCGCCTCTACGTCGTTCAGCCCGATGAAATAGGGCATCACGTAAGCGGCTTCCTTCGTTCCGCCGGAAACCAGGAAATCCACTTTCGGCGTGGCTGCGCCGTGTCCGGCCTTGGGATTCTGGATTAGCACCGTGTCGGCTGGTTGATCCGGCAAGCTGATCGTGGAGACTTCGCCGACCTGTAGTCCCCCGCGCAATAGCTCGATTCGCGACACGCGAAGGGTATTGCCCTCGAGCGCCGGAATTTCCAATTGCCTTTGACCCAGGCTTAGAACGACGTGCGCTTGCTGAGCAACCTTCATCAGCATCCCCGGGGGCGGCGTCTGCCGCACCACCTGGTTGATGGGTACGTCACTGTAGACGCGATCGGCCACGCGGAGAATCAGGCCCTTCGCGCGCAAAGCCTTGCTGGCCTCAGCCACATCCCTTCCGACGAGGTTCGGCATCGTCGTTTCGCGGCCGTGAATGGCGATGCGCATTGCCGTGATGGCGCTCAGGAATGCGGCGGAAGCTAGGATGAAAACCAGGAAGGCCATTCGGCTGGCCCATTCGACGCGCTCACGTAACGTCATATCTTTTACTCTCAAACTTCGCGGCTAGACGGTCAATCAATTTCTGCCGAATTGGTTCTCGCATAGACAAGCCGGATTGCGCTTCCTATTTGGTGATAGCCGGTGGCGGGTACTCAGGCAATTTTTCCTTGGCTGTATCGGCGCGTTTCACTTCGAGTTCGTCGAATAGCAGCGAAGGAGAAATGACTGTTTGTGGCAATCCAGGCATGCGATTGCTCACCAGCGGGTTGTCGCCCATCGCAAGGAGGTCGTTGCGCAGCGTGCGAACGTCGAGTTCGTTGAACACCGCCCCGCGCACCAGCTCTTCATGGCCGCCGTTGACATACACCCTGTACAACAAACGCGGCGAATTGCCGGGCCCCAGTGTCGCTACGCGGTAGGCATAAGGCTTGCTCGCTTCCGAGGCCATGTGCTTGAGCGAATCTAGAAGAGTGCCGGCGGACTCCGGTTCCGAACTTTTCAGCTGCAGAACGCCTATCGAAGGTATCGGCGCTCCTCCGGGAGTGGCTCGCCCGTGGCCGTTCGAGGTAGGAAAGTCGCGTATGGGCTGGCGACCTGTCAGATAGTTTTCAAGCATGCCGTCTTTGATCAACGTCACGGACTGGGCCTTTACGCCCTCGCCGTCAACATCATAATTCCCGACCAGGTTCTTGCCGTCGAACTTCGTTATCGTCGGGTCGTCGATCAGGGTTGCAAATTTAGGCAGAACTCGCGTCTTATAGCTGGTGGCGAACGCGCCAACCGTGCGATTGGGCCTTCCTGGCTGTGGTTTGCGCCCGAGTACGTTTGCACCAAGCAGCGTGTACACGATGTCATCGGCGGCATCCGGATCGAACAGAACCGGTCCGCGATAAGACTCTTCGACAATCGGTGCTGTGCTCAGGGCCTTCAACGTCTCCAGCATCTCCTTCGACTGTTTGACTAACGCTTCGCGCGAGGGCAGCTCCTCGGGGTGCTCTTCCGTCCAGAACGGGTTGCGGCTCAGGCGCATACCGTCTTCGGATTGTGTCGAGCCGGATAGCGTAACCGTGGCGGTAGTCCGCCCTTCACGAACCACCGTGCCCTCCGAGTTCACAAAATACTCGTTGACCGCGTTGAAACGACACTGCGCGCTGAGCGACTGCACCTCGGGATAATCGCGGTACAACTGGGTGACATCCTCAAGGGTTTTGTTCCACTCACCCTGATCTACTTTGAGCTTTACGGGCTCTTCGACCAATGACACCACCGGCGCATGCGAAAAATCATCCACCGGATTCGGGTCGACACTTAGCTGCTTCAGCGCGGACAGTTTTTCGGCGTAGGCATCGGCGGCGTTCTTGTAGGCCTCATCGGTAAGCAGCCAGATTTGCCGCCGCAGGGCGATGGGATCGTTCTCCAGCGGCAGGATCGATGCGCTGCCCACACCTTGGTTGTAGTAGCTGTCCTGCTTGTAATCGCCAATGCGGACCACCACGCGCAAGACCCTGATGCGAGATTTGTCGCTCCAGCGAACGGCACCGTAAATGGCATCGGCATTGAAGTCTTCCACATCGTTCACGCGGTATTCGATGTAGTACGGCGGCTTGACTTGATCCATCTTCAATTGCGCGAGGGAGCGGTCCAGTTCCGCAAGCAGCGCCTCAAGAAGTGGATCGCCTTTAGCCGCGGCGCGCGCCGAAGAGGCGGCCGCGTCGCGTTCCGCTGTCTCGCTGGCATGGGCCATGCAGGGCTGCCCCCACAGAAAGGCAATCGCGGCGCCTGTGAAAACTGCGCGCTCCACCATTCTCTGGACACTCATGGTTTCACCGTGGCTTTCGGGCTGGCAGCCTTGTCCGGCGCGGAATTGTCCAGCCCTGGCGCAGAAAGGATGGGCGGCCGATCGTGACCGTGCGCGCGCTTCTGCACTTCCATCTCGCTGAACAGCATCGCGGGAGCAATCGCGGACACCGGAACGCTGCCGCTCTCCGCGCCGCAGACTCCATTGAACACGTGTTGCTTGTCTCCCGTGGTGATGATGCGCGTGAGCGCCGCAAGCGGAGTCCCCACGATGTCGACACCCCGAACAAGTTCATCGGGTCGCCCATCTGGATACACCTTGTAAACAATCACCGGCAGCACCTGGAACGCTTGCGGAAGAGATCGCGTTGTCAAAGTAAATCCGCCCTGAATGTCATCGAAATAAAGACCGTACGGTTTTCCCTGTTTTTTTACTTCATCGATCAGTTTCTGGCGCATCTCCGCTTCGGGAACCGCCTGCGTCGAAGAAACGATCAGGTTTCCTTGCCGTCCCGTGGGCATCAACCCCGGCTGATTGCGGCCGTGCCCGTTGGACTTGTCGAATCCTTTGATCGGCATGCGCGACATCAGAAAATTCTTCAAGATTCCGTTCTGAATCACTTCCACGCGTTCCGCCGGTACGCCTTCACTGTCAAAGGCGTAGTTGCCCGCAAGTTTCACGCCGTCCAGTTCCTTCTTCGTCGGATCGTCGGTGACACTCAGGAATGTCGGCAAAACTTCCTGGCCAACTTTCTTCGTGAAGGTCTGCCCTTCCTCTTCATCGCGCTGACGGTGGCCTTCCAGGCGATGGCCCAGCACTTCATGGAAAAACACGGCGGCCGCACGACCGCTCAGCAAAGCCGGCCCGTCATACGGCTCCGCAACCGGCGCGTTGCGAAGCGCTTTCAAGTCCGCGGCAATTTTTTCCACCTTTGCCAGTAATTCCTTTTCATCGGGCAGGCCTGCGGGATTAGGTGCCTGAAACGTCTCGACTCGCAACAAGTCCATGCCATCGTCCGCGCGGGTCTGTGCTTCCATTACCAGGCGCGCGGAACCGCCGGGGGTAGCCAGCGCAGAGCCTTCCGTGGAGACCATACGCGCGTTCGAGGTTCCCACCTGCAAGATGACCGTCGAAACATAAACATCGGAGTAGTTCCGAAACGCCCCAGAAACCCGCCGCAGTTCCGCTTCCCAGGCACTGTGGTCAAACGATAGGTCCTTCAGCTTCGTATCGATACTGACGGTAGGAGGCTCACTTGAAAAATCAGGTGATTTGTCTTCTTCTTCCGCTTGCACCGCGTTGTTCGTCTTCACATTCAAGTATGCGGGAGCCGCCCGCTTGTATCCACGGTCCGTGAGTTCCCACAAAACGCGGGATTCCGCACCTTTATCGTCATTCAGAGGCAACTGTCCGGAGGTCATACCACTGGAGCGGCTCTGCCCGTGCGTATTATCAAGTTGCGGTGTGCCAACTCGCATGGTGACGTCAGCGCTGCGCCGCCGCGCAACCGTGTCGGAAAGCAGTCCGCCATAAGAGGCCGCGATAATCACCTGATCCTGGTCATACACCGTGTAGCTCATGAAGTAGGGGGCGGGATCGGCCCTTGTCAGGTCTGCCTTAGCTCGCGTCAGCTCCGTCTGCATTGCAGCGAGCACGGGGTCGGAGCTCACCGCCGCCGCGCTCGAGTTGCCCGCATCCGTCGCCGAACTTGCTGCGGGAAACATGGCCAACTGGGCAGCAATAAGAAGGGAAGCGAGAGGTCGCAATCGCGAGGACTGCCGCACTGGTATGGCTGCCATAGGACAGCAGGATTGCTTGCGATTCATCAAGTTATGACTCCCACGGACGGCTTGGCCATCATCTGCGGTGTAATTCGCGAGTATGCCTGAGCCAGCTACCATCTGCAAATCAGGCTCTTCCGAAGCGTTCTCCGGCATGCAATCTCGCTCCATTCGCGAATTCGTGCGCGGAGACCTGTTTACGGCCTTCCAGTTTGATGTGGCTGACCTGCAGTGTCGTTGCCGACCCGCAGGCAACGTAGACGTTCCCGGCTTCGACCAAAATCTCTCCCGCCGCTGCGCTCGACATCTCTTTAGACGCCGGTCGGCCCGAAATATGACACAACTGCCCTCGAAATTCGGAATAGGCTCCCGGCCACGGAGTAAAACCACGCATGCGGTTATAGATTTCCTGCGCGGGCCGCTCCCAGGCGATTCGTCCATCGTCGCGCTTCAGCATCGGCGCGGTCGTGGCAGCGGCATGATCCTGCGGCTGAGGTGCAAGCCGTCCTGCAGCGAGACCTAGTAGCGTGTCGACCATCAGCTCCGCGCCAGCCCGCGAAAGCCGCTCGGCCAGCTCCAGCGTCGTTTCATCCGGCCCGATCGAGAGCTCCTGCCGAAGCAACATCTCGCCGGTATCCATACCCGCGTCGATTCGCATCGTGGTATTGCCGGTCACAGTCTCTCCATTCGCGATCGCCCAGTTAATCGGGGCCGCGCCCCGATACTTCGGCAGTAGCGAAGCGTGCAAATTGATCCAGCCGAGCCGCGGTATATCGAGCAGCCGCGCGGGGATGATTTGTCCGTACGCGATGATCACGATGGCATCGGGTGACAGGCTGCGCAGATGTCGTTCCACTTCAGACAATCGGATTTTGGCCGGCTGGTGGACAGGAACGTCGGCGGCGAGCGCTGCTTCTTTGATCGGCGAGAACGAAACCTCGTGCCCACGTCCGCGAGGCCGGTCGGGCTGGGTGTAAACGGCGGCGATTTGGAATTCGGGCGCCGTCACAATTTTTTGGAAGGAAGGAACCGCAAATGCCGGGGTGCCGCAAAACACCAGCCGCAGGCGGCTCATGGCGCTTCCACCTGCGCGCTCACGCGAATCTACCACTCACCTTCTTTGCGCAGTTTCTTGATCTTCCGCCTGATCAAGTCGCGCTTCAGCATGCTCAGATGTTGAAGGAATAAAATTCCATTCAGGTGATCGATCTCGTGGCAAAAAGCTCGCGCCAGCAGGTTCTCGCCGCGAATTTCAAACGTCTCGCCCTTCACATTCTGCGCCTTTACCGTCACGAACTGCGGCCGGATCACGTATCCGCGGAATCCGGGAATCGACAGGCAGCCTTCTTCTTCGCGCACTTCACCTTCCGCATGAATGATTTCCGGATTCACCAGCACGATCTTCGCTTCAGGATTCTTGCCGCTGGAGACGTCCACGATGGCCAGACGGATGCTCTTGCCGATTTGCGGAGCCGCCAGCCCGACTCCTTGCGCCGCATACATGGATGCAAACATGTCTTCGGCGAGTTCATCGAGCTCGGCGTTGAACTTCCCAACCGGGGAGCCCGGCTTTTCGAGTACCGGATCGCCGTATTTGACGATCGGATAGATCTTGCGCGGCGTTGCCTCGGCGGCCTCGGTCGTCTTCGTGGCGGGAGTGGTTTCAGAACTCGTCGATTTGTCGGCCATAGCTTTCGAAATTCCGCCTCGTTTCGGCGAGCGAATCTCCTCCAAATTTTTGCAGAAAAGCGTCCGCGAGCACAAGTGCTACCATTGCCTCTCCGGCAACACCGCCGGCGGGAACCACACACCAGTCGGAGCGTTCGTAAGCCGCCTGCACCGGCTCTTTTGTGACCATGTCGGCCGTTCCGAGCGGCTTTCTGAGCGTTGATATGGGCTTCAGGAATCCCCGAACGACCAGATTCTCCCCGTTCGTGATGCCGCCTTCTAGGCCGCCCGCTCGATTGCTGGCACGCGTGAATCTCCGCGCCACTTTATCGTACGAGATTTCGTCCTGCACCTCGCTGCCATACGAACCCGCGGCAAGAATGCCGGAGCCGATTTCGACCGCCTTCACCGCTTGCACGCTCATCATCCCCTGGGCAAGTTTCCCGTCCAGTTTTTCGTCCCACTGCGCATGCGAACCGAGGCCAACGGGCACGCCATGCACCAAAACTTCGAATATGCCGCCAACAGTGTCCCCAGCTTTCAGCGCCGCATCCACTTCCGCCATCATTTTCTGTTGTGTTTGCTCATCGACGCAACGCAGCGGCGATTCAAGATCGCGGCAGACTTCCAGAATCTCTTCCCACGTCGCCGCCCGTTCCAGCCGCACGTGTCCCACCTGAATCGTGTGGCTGGCGATCTCGATCCCGAATTGCTGGAGCAGTTGCCTGGCAAACGCACCTGCAGCCACACGCCCAGCGGTTTCTCTTGCCGAGGCGCGCTCGAGCACATAGCGGGCATCGTGAAAATTGAATTTCTGGGATCCCGCCAGATCGGCATGCCCGGGCCGGGGCGCAACGAGCTTCTTCGAGGCCGCAATGGGGTCGTTTGTTGCTTCGACGGAGAGAATTTTTTCCCAGTTGGCCCAGTCGCGATTCTCGATTCTCAACGCGATCGGGGCCCCGATGGTCTGGCCATGCCGCACACCGGCAAAAATCTCGGCGGCATCCTTTTCGATTTTCTGCCGCCCGCCCCGCCCATACCCGAGTTGCCGGCGGTGCAACTCATGGTTAATCCCGCCCACGTTGATAGGGAGCCCGGCCGGCAATCCCGAAAGAAATGCCAGCAGAGCCTGCCCATGCGACTCACCCGCGGTATAAAAGCGCAGCATAACCAACCAGTGTATCGGCCGCTGCGATTTCCGTCCAGCGCGCTTCGTTTCGTTTCAACGAAATTCAGGAATTCACGCCGCTCAGGAAGCCGCCGAGGTGGCCGGCCAGCGCAATCACTATCGCGCCGGCGAGTTCAACTGCTATCCGAGGGGCAATAAGCAGAGGTTGGCTGGCACGCCGCTGTCTAAAGTGCAGCCACCAGCTGAGCCATATGAAAACAGCGGCGGCCAGAGCGCTCAGCATGTGGTAAAGCAGCAGCCCTTTCAGGCGGTGTCCCTCGAGCTGCCATTGCCACGTGGCAAGTCCGGAGACCACGGCGGGAAGAGTGGACAGAGCGGCGAGCGTCAGATTGTAGTATGCGGCCTCGACCCAGTTGGGTTGCTTTAGCCACAATCCTGACGCGTCGAGACACACGGCTGCCAGATACAGTGCAATTGGGAAATGGATCAGCACGACGCGCTGCGCGTGCTTCGCGAATACGACGCTTCGCCAATCGAATGGCTCATCGCTTCGTTCTCCCTACTGCACGACGACCTTGGCGGTCATTTTGGGAT
>Ga0335079_10006004_pt1 | contig 13885 bp, 10 predicted proteins | sample Lox_Sample_33_FD_206719 | JGI IMG/M metagenome (GOLD analysis project Ga0335079, IMG submission 206719) | Soil microbial communities from Loxahatchee National Wildlife Refuge, Florida, United States - Lox_Sample_3.3 | ecosystem: Environmental > Terrestrial > Soil > Wetlands | place: USA...
CCCTGAAGACGCCCTGGACGAGATCAATGCGATCCAGACACGACAAAGGCTCAACCTGGTGACGGCCACCGGTGTGCCTGGATTCATCGCAAAAGGCAAATGAAAGGTGCAAGTTATGAACGAAGAGGAAATTCGCGCGGCGTTGGATAGGCACTGGTCCGCATCGGCAGCGGAAGACCTGGACTCGGAGCACGAGATCTACACCGACGACACGATCTGTGACTATCCACAATCGGGCGAACGCATTCGAGGACGCCGGAATCTGCAGGCCTTGCGCAGCCATCATCCAGGCAAACCCTCAGGATTTCAGATCCGCAGGATCTTGGGCTCCGGTGATCTTTGGATCACGGAATACACGATCACATACCAGGAAAATCTCGCCTACACGGTCAGCATCATGGAGTTCCGGAGCGGCAAGGTGGTGCACGAAACACAATATTTCGCCGATCCCTTCGAGGCGCCGGCATGGCGCGCCCAATGGGTGGAACGATTGCAGCCCGAGCGAAAATAAAATCCGAACTCCCTGGGGCGCATTTCACCTTGGGAGACTGGAGTCACCACGAACTGGGCGAGGAACTACACCGCGGTATCGATTGGGTGATTGTTGGCGGTGAATCCGGCCCCGGCACAAGGCAATTGTTGTATGCTGAATTCACCCATAAGAAAAGGAGGGCTATGCGCCTTCTACTCACCCTCTTCGCCCTGTCGGCTATCTGTGCTGCCGACGATGGTCCGCTGCTGCTTCAGAAGCCGGCCCTGAGTAAGACCCACATCGTATTCGCTTATGCGGGCGACCTCTGGAGTGTGCCCCGTGAGGGCGGCGATGCCGTGCGTCTTACCACCGGAGCCGGCAACGAAACCGACCCCGCGTTTTCACCCGATGGCACGCGCGTCGCTTTCACCGGCGAATACGACGGCAACATCGATGTCTTCGTCGTCCCCACGTCGGGCGGCGTGCCGAAAAGGCTGACCTGGCACCCGGCTCCCGATCGCGTCCTGGGTTGGACCCCCGACGGCAAGCGCATCATATTCAGCTCGTCGCGAACTTCATATTCGCGTTTCGCCGAGATGTTCACCGTCCCCGTGGAGGGAGGTGTGGAAGAAAAGTTGCCGCTCCCCAGCGGATACGAAGCGTCCATGTCTCCCGATGGGCAGTCGATCGCCTATGAACCGATCGGGCGCGCGTTCACCATGTGGAAGAAGTATCGCGGCGGCCAGACCACGCGCATCTGGCTCGCGCGCCTCTCCGACAGCAGCGTTACCAAGGTGCCGCGCACCAATTCCAATGACTTCAACCCCATGTGGGCCGGAGACCGCGTCTACTTCCTGTCGGACCGCAATGGCCCCACTACCCTCTTCTTCTACGACACCAAGACCAGGGCTGTCCGCGAAGCCGTCCCCAATCGGGCGCTCGACGTAAAGTCCGCCTCGCTCGGGCCGGATGCAATCGTGTTTGAGCAGTTCGGCGGGATTTCCCTCTATGACCTGAAGTCGGGCAAGACGAGGCCCGTTGCCATTCGCGTGCAGGGGGACTTTGCCGAGTTGCGTCCCAAGCTCGTCAACGTTGGGCGCCGCCTGGTTACGCCGGCAGTCTCGCCGAACGGCGCTCGGGCCGTGTTTGCCGCGCGCGGTGAGATCGTCACCGTGCCGGCGGAAAAGGGCGATCCGCGCAACCTGACCAATTCGCCGGGAGTCATGGAACGCGAGCCGCAGTGGTCGCCGGACGGCAAGAGCGTCGCCTACCTTTCGGACGAGTCGGGCGAGTACGCTCTGCACGTGCGGCCTCAGACCGGCGCTGGCGAAGTTACAAAAATCGAGCTGCAAACCGGGTTCTATCTTGCCCCGCGGTTCTCCCCGGACAGCAGGAAAATCGCCCTGGTGGACAGCTTCCAGCGTCTCTGGTACGTCGACCTGGAAACGAAGAAACAGGTGGAGGTGGATCATGACACTTATCAAATGCGCAACGGCAACATTGCGGGTGCGTGGTCTCCCGACAGTAAATGGCTCGCATACTCCAAGGTGCTGCCCAACGAGTTGAGCGCGATCCATCTCTATTCGCTCGCGGACGCAAAGTCTACGCAGGTCACCGACGGTATGAGCGATGCCACCAACCCCGTCTTCGATAAAGATGGCAAGTATCTTTACTTCACGGCAAGCACCAATTCCGGGGAGAGCCTGGGATTGGATATCCACGCCGTGGAGCGAACTTCCACCAGTTCGATTTACCTGGCCGTTCTCGATAAGACGCAATCTTCTCCGTTCGCGCCCGAAAGCGACGAGGAAAAGACGGCAGACGACAAGAAGCCGGCCGATGCCGACAAATCCGAGACGGAGTCCGGCGCGCCTGCTGCCAGGGCTCCTAAGCCGGGCGAATCCGCCAAGCCGAAACCCGGCGTTCCAGACGTCAAAATTGATCTCGACGGCATCGATCAGCGCATCCTGTCCGTGCCCATACCGCCGCGCCGCTACGCCGCGCTTCAGGTCGCAAAAGCGGGAACGCTGCTGGCGCTGGAGGCGCCGCCGCCGGCTGTGGATGGCCCAATAGGCCCTCCCGCCGGATTGACCGTCCACCGCTACGATCTGAAGACCCGTAAAAGCGACGCTCCCCTCACCGGAGTGAACAGTTTCCAGATGTCGTTTGGGGGTGAGAAGGCGCTCTATCGACAAGGCGAAAACTGGATCATCGCTGCCTTGCGGCCGATGGCTAACGGACCTGGTGGCGGAGCGCCGCCCGCGGCAACGCCGCCGGCCGGTGGCGCCACGCAGGGCGTGCTCAAAACGTCCGCTATCGAGGTCCGCGTCGATCCGGTCCTGGAATGGAGGCAGATGTATCACGAGGCGTGGCGGACCGAGCGCGACTGGTTCTACGATCGCAATATCCACGGCCTGGACCTGAAAGAGGCGGAGAAGAAGTACGAGCCTTACCTCCGCAACGTCGCCGCCCGCAGTGACCTGACTTATCTGTTCCAGGAGATGCTGGGCAATATGGTGGTAAGTCACATGGGAACCGGTGGTGGCGATCTGCCGGAAGTGAAGCGCGTGCAGACAGGATTGCTGGGAGCCGATTACGAAGTGGCCAACGGCCGATACCGCTTCCTCCGCGTCTATAGCGGCGAGAACTGGAATCCGCAGCTCCGCGCGCCGCTCACACAGCCTGGAGTGAACGTGAAGGCGGGTGAGTACCTGTTGGCAGTCAACGGCCGCGAGGTACATCCCCCGGAAAACATTTACAGCTTTTTCGAAGGGCTCGCCAACAGATCCGTATTGCTCCGCATCGGCCCGGATGCGAGTGGTTCCGGCGCGCGAGACGTAACCGTGGTTCCCGTTCCGGACGAGACTCGCCTGCGGAACCTGGCCTGGATCGAGGAGAACCGCCGCAAGGTCGATCAGATGACAGGTGGCAAGGTGGCGTATATCTACATGCCGGATACGGCCAACGGCGGGCTCACGGCGTTCAATCGCTACTTCTACGCGCAGATCGGAAAGCAAGCCGCCATTGTGGATGAGCGCTTTAACGGCGGGGGTCTGCTTGCTACCGACATTGCGGAAATCCTCAACCGAAAGCTGCTCAGCGCGGCATCCAACCGGGTCGGAGATCCTCTGGTGCAGCCGCAGGGAATTTTCGGGCCCAAGGTGATGATCATCAATGAGCGTGCGGGCTCCGGCGGTGACGCGATGCCGTGGTATTTCAGGCGCGCCGGCGTGGGAAAGTTGATCGGCACGCGTACCTGGGGCGGTCTGGTCGGAATGGCAGGAGGGCCTGGGCTGATGGATGGAGGTTTCGTGGGCGCGCCCAGTTCCGGCATTTACAATCCCCTCACGGGCGAGTGGGAAGTGGAAAACATCGGCGTCCCGCCCGATATCGAAGTCGAGCAGGACCCGACCTTAATTCGAAAGGGCCGCGATCCGCAGCTCGAAAAGGCGGTTGAAGTCATCTTAGAGGATCTGAAGAAGAACCCGCCTCCGAAGCTTCGCCATCCGGCTTTTCCAAACTACCACCCTTCCGCGGCGCAATAGATGTGGGGCAGGTTGTCAACCTGCGGCGGGTTGGTAACCCGCCCGCAGCCTCAGGCCGACACGATCAGCGGCCGCATCATATCGTGTTCCTCATGCTCGAGGATGTGGCAATGCCACACATATTCATAACCTCCGGTCCGGGGGCTCTGCGGGACTGCAAAGGGCACCTTGGGCAGTTGGAATTGCATGATCACCATGGTCATTTCGTTGGGGTTCATGCGCACGGTTTCCTTGTACCCCAACTCGTTGGCATCGGGGCCGCGGAACGGTCCGGTGAATTTCGGAGTCCCCTTGTAATTGGCTGCATCGAACGGCTGTCTTCCGAGCACATGCACGTTCACCAGATGAAAGTGGATGGGGTGGGTGTCCCCGGTCAGGTTGAAGATCCGCCAGATCTCCACATCGCCCGATCGGGGCGTCTCGGTCGCTGGGTCCGCGTAGCCCCTGCCGAACGAAACGCTGCCGGGCGGCTTGCTGTTGGTTCCCAATCGCTGAATCAGCCGCCCATAGGTATCCATGTCCTCATTCAGCGTCAGGTCCCGGACTTTCATTCCCTGGATTTGGGTTACCGGATCGGCGGCCGACGCGAGGAGCTCGGTGAGTGAAGAGATCAAGCTGCTGATGGATATACCAGCGCTCGCGACACTGGCCGGCCCGACGGCGAATTTCAAGACGGTCCTTGTATTGGGACTCTGTCCAGCCAGCGTCGGCGGCGCTCCGCCAATGGGCGTCAGGTTCAGATCGCCGGTGAAGTAGTCATTACGCTGGTCGCCTCCGGGGAAAGGAGCGGGAGCGTCGTTATACAGGATTAGGCTCTTTCCAGCCGCGTTCGTGAAGTCGACGATCAGGTCGGCGCGCTCGGCCGGAGCCAGCAGCAGGTTGTACCGATTCACATTGCCGAAGGTCGGGCTCTTCGGGTTCGTGTCCCAGCCGATTTGACTCGGCGGGTTATTGAGGACGGCGGGGATGAACAGAAACCCGCCCTCCGTGCCGATCTGGATCATCGCAGGTCCCGGCTTGTTCAGGTCCGCTTCGCCAGGCGTCTGCGCGCTCTCGTAATACAGTTGAAGGTTGTAAAACCGCGCCTGCGATGCATTGAGGATTCGAAAGCGTACCCGCGCCGCCGGGACGCTTGCAACCGGGTAGACCGCCCCGTTCACAAGAATCGTGTCGGAGAAGTATTCGGGCACACAGGAAACCAGCGGTGGCGTGCCGCCCTCGCTTTCCCATCGTCCGGTTTGGCCGGTGAGGCTGTTCACCGTGGCTTGACTCAAAGGTTGCCAGGGGTTGGGCAGCGCGGGAAGGTTTCGATACTCGTATTGGGAGGGGTACCAAAGGCTTCCGTCAGAGTTGAATGACTTGTCTTGAATCACCAGCGGAATCTGGGTGGAGGGCAGCACGCCTGCAGCGATCAGCGAGTCCTCGAAATCGTCACCCAGCAGATAAGCCGACGCAATCCCGGCGTAGGCATTCAAGCGCGTGATTCCGATGGCGTGGTCGTGGTACCACATAAAGCGCGCGGATTGCTGGTTGGGGTAATAGTACTGCGCCTGTCCCTTGACGACGGTGCCGTTCACGAAACTGACGCCGCTCTGGCCGTCGGGCGTGAACCATGTGAAAGGGCCGCCGTCGTAATTCCATGGCGTAAATCCGCCGTGCAGATGGACCGTGGCGCGATTGACATTCTGGCCTGGCTCAGCGCCCATGAGCGTGGTGTCAACCGGCAGGATGTGCTTATTGGGCAGTTGGTTGGTGACCATGAGCTGGACGGGCCTATTCTTCCTGGCGACGATGACCGGACCGAGGTATCGGGGATTGTCGGCGATCGCCGGGTTCGCGTCCACGTAGCCCCAGAAGGTGGTCTTTCTGTAGGGCGGGGGGAGTATTTGTTGCTGGAACTGGCGGATCTGGAGTTGATAGATGTCCACCGGCGAGTTGGCGGCACTCACCGGGCTGGCTACCGGAAGTCCGGAGGGCCCGAGTCCGGGTAGCGCCTGCTTGAACTTGGCTATGCCGGGACTCTGTTGAAACGCATAGACACGGCGGCGTACCGCGACAAGCGCCGCGGCACCCCCGGTAGCCTGCAAGAACGTTCGTCGGCTGAGCATTGCTGGCCCCCTTTCGACCTGCAATCTGGGTGATTTCACCCATTAAGGTCTGAATCGGTGGAGTCTAAGCAACCCGATGACCCTTCGGGTTTACCTCTCCACGGGGTGACACGTGGAATCCACCGCGGGACTGCGGCGCTGAAGGCTTTGTACTCAGGGCCAAAACTCGCCCGCAGCGTGGGTTCTTCGTAAAGCAGCACAAAAAGGTGAAACAGCAGCCAGATCAGGGCGGCGTATTCCAGCAGCGCCTGGTTTCCGAAGAGCAGGGCTTGACCGAAGATGGCGCTCACCACCGCTAGGTACATCGGATTTCGGACATAACGGTATAGTCCGGTGACCACCAGGTGGCGGGTGGGGAAAACCGGCGCCGGCGTGCCCACGCCCTGCACCGAGAATCGGATAAACGAATCGAGCAGGACAACGGCGCCGAGCGCGATCAGGATCGAGCCCACAAAACGCAGAGGCGCAAACCCCAGCAGTGCGGGTTCGAAGCGCCAATGGGAGATCCACCAGGGCACCAGGCCGGCTACGAATCCGGGGGCTATGACCAGGAAGACCGCTGAGCCAACAATCGCCAACACCTTCCTGATCATGTCCTCATGTAAGCAGGTCCCCTGGCCGTGCGCAATGGCATTGAAACGGCTGGCGTTACGGCACGCCGAAGAATGAATTTTAATGCCGTTTCACGGCCTCCGCGGCAACCGGGTGTGAGAGTCGACGCGTCAGTTAAAGCAGGAGAAGGAAGATGACCATCCGCAGAACCCTGATCCCGCTGATCTTCGCGGGCGTGATGGCGGTCAGTCCGTTGGCCGCGCAAGTATATGTGCGGGTCGGCCCGCCGCGCCCGCCGTATGAACGGCGCGTGCCACCCCCGGGCCGCGGCTATATCTGGACGCCGGGGTACCAGCGCTGGGACGGCCGCGCCTATGTGTGGATGCCGGGAGCGTGGGTGCGGCCTCCGCGGCCGCATGCCCATTGGGTGGCGGCGCACTGGGTGCACCGGCGCGGCGGCTGGCTTTTCGTCGAGGGTCACTGGCGGTAGTAGGGTCAGCTTCCACTGGCTGGTGCGGCCCAAAGCGAGGAGAGCGGCAACGCGTGCAGGTTGCTGCCGAAGGGAATCGCCTCCGGCCCGCTGTAGAGCACAATGCCGCGGCGGAATCTGCGCCCGGCCGCCTCGGCCAGGGCACGCAGGCCCTTGAAGTCGCCTCCGGCAACGGTGTAGCTGCTTTTGACCTCGATGCCGGCGATTTCGCCGGCTGGTCCTCCGAGCACGAAATCGACCTCGGCGCCGGCAGTTTGCCGGAAGTGGTAGAGCCGGATTTCGCGCCGCGACCAACTGGCCTGCTTGGAGAGCTCGGCCGCCACAAAGGTCTCGACCATGGCGCCGCGCAGGGTGGCATCGGAGGCCAGGCGCGTCTCGTCCAAACCCAACAGATAGCCGGCCAGCCCGGTATCCACCAGGAAAACCTTGGGCGACTTTACCAGCCGCTGCCCGGCATTGGTGGACCACGCCGGCACAAGCTGCGCCAGAAACGTTGCCTCGAAGAGGGTGAAGTAGCGTTTGAGCGTGCTCTGCGGGATGGCGGCCGAGCGCGAAAGCTCGGCGAAGTTCAATAGCGATGCGGAGCGCGCCGCCACCAGCGCCAGCAGACGCGGCAGGCTGCGGAGTGCCTCGACGTTGGCCAGGTCGCGCACGTCGCGCTCCAGAATGGTGGTTATGTAGGAGCCGAACCAGGCGTGGCGCCGCTCGAGGGTGGCGCGGCGCAGCGCCGGAGGGTAGCCGCCGGCAAGCAGCATGGCCCAAAGCCGGGCGGGCGGCAGATCGGCGGCGGCGAACTGTGGCAGCTTTTTGGCAAACACGGCATCGAGAAAGACCTCGCGGCGATGCGCCAGCTCTCCCTGGGAAAAGGGCCAGAGGGTGAGGATCTCCATTCTTCCCGCCAGCGACTCGGCCAGGCGCGGCACCAGCAGCACGTTGGCCGAGCCGGTGAGAAGATAGCGGCCCGGGCGGCGGTCGCGGTCCACGGCGGCTTTGAGGGCCAGAAACAGCTCGGGCGCGCGCTGCACCTCGTCGATGGCGACCGGGCCGTCGATGCCGGCCAGGAAGCCTGCGGGATCGCCGTGCACGGCGGCGAGCACGGCGGCGTCGTCCAGCGTGAGATAACGGCTGGGATGGCCGTCCTGTGCCACGTGCCTGACCAGCGTGCTCTTGCCGCACTGCCGCGGCCCATGGAGCAGGACTACAGGCGAATCGCTCAAGGAGGTGAGAAGAGCGCCCGTAGCGTTGCGTGGTTGAAATTCATCCATCCAATGGTTGATTTTACACCATATGTTAGTTAACTTCAAGGCAAGAAACGGGTTGATGGTGCAGCAGCGAGCGCGGTCCGGCGGCCCGGTTCCTTTTGTATGCGCTATCATACCGGGCATGCGTTCTCAACTTTTTACCCGCAGGGATCTGGTGCGTACCGGCGCGGCGCTTTCGCTGGCGTCGCTCGTGCCGCGGGGAGTCTTCTCCGCCACCACCGCGAATAAAAAGGCCGTGATCCACGCCGATCAGGAGATCGGCACGGTGCGTCCGGAATTCCACGGCCACTTCGCCGAGCACCTGGGCTCCTGCGTGTATGGCGGCATCTGGGTTGGACCGGGTTCCGATATTCCCAACATCAACGGGTACCGCAAGGACCTGGTGGGGTATCTCAAAGAGCTCGGCGTGCCGGTGCTGCGCTGGCCGGGAGGATGTTACGCCGACGATTACCATTGGCGCGACGGCATCGGCCCCGCGGCCCGGCGGCCGAAGCACGTAAACACCAGTTGGGGCGGCTACGTGGAGGACAATAGCTTCGGCACGCACGAATTCATCGGATTTTGCCGGCTGATCGGCGCCGAGCCGTATTTCGCCGCCAATGTCGGCACGGGTTCGCCGCGGGAGATGCGCGACTGGATGGAATACTGCAACTATCCCTCCGGCAGCACGCTGGCCGAGGAACGCGCGGCCAACGGGTCGCGCGAGCCGTTCAACGTGCGCTATTGGGGCGTGGGCAATGAGCTGTGGGGCTGCGGCGGCTACTTCCGCCCGGAAGCCGCGGCGGCCGAATTCCGGCGGTACTCCACTTTCGCACGGCGCTTCGGCGACACGCAGCCATTCCTGGTGGGCTGCGGGCCTAACCGCGACGACGCCAACTGGACGCGCGGATTCATGGAAGCCCTGGGCAACCGCATGCCCAGCGGCTACTCTTTCCACTATTACCAGAACGGAACCCAGCCGCCGGAGCATTTCACGCCGGAGGCGACCTATGCGCAGTTCGCGGCGTTCCCGCTCACTGAGGCGGCCATCATTCACCAGCGCGCGCTGCTGGATGGCTACGATCCGGGGCGGCACATCGGGCTGATTCTGGACGAATGGGGCGTGTGGGACCAGATTCCGCACAGCGGGCCGGAGCGCGGGCTCTGGCAGCAGTCCACGCTGCGCGGCGCGGTGGCCGCGGGGCTGGGGCTCAACATGTTCAACCGGCAGGCGGACAAGCTATACATGTGCAACATCGCGCAGATGGTGAACGTGCTGCAATCCGTGATTCTGACGGATGGCCCGGCGGGCAAAGCCAGCTTACGCACTACCACGTACTGGGCCTTCATGCTGTTCAAGCCGCATCGCGGAAAGACCGCACTGCGGGTGGAAACCGACGGTCCTCCGCTTCCCGTGGATAACGGATTCGGCGGGCGCGGAGGACGCGGCGGCCTGCAGCCGGTGTCCCTGCCGGACCTTTCGCTTTCCGCGTCGCGCCAGGGTTCGGAGCTGATCGCCAGCTTCGTGAATCCGCGCCACGACGTGGATATGACGGTGGATTGCGCGCTGCGCGGCGCCAGCGCCAAACAGGCAAGGGCGCAGATTCTGCACGATGCCGATTTGAACGCCTGCAACAGCTTCGACAACCCGGACCGGCTCATGCCGAAGCCGCACGAAGTGGCTGCCGAAGGCAGCAGCATCAGGATTACCTTGCCGGCTATGTCGGTGGCGACGGTTACGGTGCAGGTGGGGTAACGGGCAAACGCAAGCAGATTCGGATTCGCGGCACGGTGCAGGGGGTGGGGTTCCGGCCGTTTGTCGCGAAGCTCGCCGAGCGGCTTCACATCAGCGGATTCGTGCGCAACACGGAGGCCGGCGTGGAGATCGAAGCGGAAGGCGCGGCGCTGGAGACATTCCTGGCGGAGCTGCGCAGCGGAGCGCCGGCGCTGGCGCGCATCGCGGAAATCGAACTGGCGGACCTGGACGCGCGGCACACCACCGGTTTTGAGATTTTGCGGAGCGCCGCGCCGGCGGGCGATTTCGGGCTGGTGCCGCCGGATATCGCCACCTGCCACGATTGCCTGCGGGATTTCACGCAGCCGGACAATCGCCGGTATCGCTACCCCTTCACCAATTGCACGAACTGCGGACCGCGCTACACCATCATCCGCGACGTGCCCTACGACCGCGCCGCCACCACCATGGCCGGTTTTCGCATGTGCCGCGCCTGTGACGCCGAGTATCATGATCCGTCGGACCGGCGCTACCACGCTCAGCCGAACGCCTGCGCGGAGTGTGGACCGCAGATTTCGGATTCGCTCGACCACGTTCGCGAGTGGCTGCGCGCCGGGGAGGTGGTGGCGATCAAGGGATTGGGCGGCTATCATCTGGCATGCGACGCGTCGAACAGAGAGGCCGTGCGGCGGCTGCGCGAGCGGAAAAAGCGCGGCGATAAGCCATTCGCCGTGATGGTGCGGGGCCTTGCGGAAGCGGATCGATTGTGCGCAGTGAGTGCGGCGGAGCGCGCGCTCGTCACCGGACCGCGGCGGCCGATCGTGCTGCTGCGCAAGAAGCCGGAGGGCGATTTGCCGGACGTAGCGCCGCGCAATCCGAACCTTGGGCTGATGCTGCCATACACGCCGCTGCATCATTTGCTCTTTGAAGGCGCCAGCTTCGATGCGCTAGTGATGACCAGCGGGAATTTGAGCGAGGAGCCGATCGTCAGCCGGGAAGAGGACCTGGCGCGCCTGGCAGGGCTGGCCGACCGCTTTCTGACGCATAACCGGCCGATCCGCACCGCGGTGGACGATTCGGTGGTGCGGGTGTTCCGCGGGCGGCCGATGGTGTTGCGGCGGTCGCGCGGCTACGCTCCGGCGCCCATCGATTTAGGCCGCGCCGTTCCGGACCTGGCGGCGGCCGGGGGAGAGTTGAAGAACACGTTCTCCCTCACCACCGGCCACTACGCCATCCTGAGCCAGCACATCGGCGACCTGGAGAACTACGAGACGCTGCTGTTTTTTCGCGAAACGCTGGACCACATGCGCCGCTTCTTCCGCGTGCGGCCGGAAGCGGTGGCGCACGATCTGCATCCCGGCTACCTTTCGACGCGCGCCGCCATGGAAATGGACCTGCCGCGCATCGGCGTGCAGCACCATCATGCGCATCTCGCCAGCTGCATGGCTGAGCACCGCCTGGAAGGCAAGACGATCGGCGTGGCGTTCGACGGCACGGGCTATGGCACCGACGGTGCCATTTGGGGCGGTGAAGTCCTGGTATGCGACTACGCGCGTTTCGAGCGGCGCTATCACCTGCGCTACGTGCCGCTGGCGGGCGGCGACGCGGGCGCGCGCGAACCATGGCGCGCGGCGCTGGCCTACCTGCGCGATGCGGGCCTGGCGGCGGCGGATGCTCCCGCGCTCGAGGCAGTGGACGGGCGCAAGCTGCGGGCTGTGGAGCGAATGATCGAGCGGCGCGTGCAAACTGTGAATACGTCTTCCTGCGGGCGCCTGTTCGATGCCGTTTCCGCCCTGCTGGGCGTGTGCCTGGAAAACCGCTACGAAGCGGAAGCGGCGATGGAGCTGGAAGCGGCGGCGGAGGGCGGCGGACCGCATTTTGGATTTGAACTTAACGGTGAAGAAATCGATATGCGGCAAACCATTCGCGAGCTGATGGCGGCACAGCGCGCGGGGGAAGCCGCAACGGCAATTGCGGCGCGATTTCACGGCACGCTGGCCCGCGCGATTGCGGCGGCGTGCATCGAGGTGCGGGCGAGCGACGGGCTGCGACGGGTCTGCCTGAGCGGCGGCAGCTTTCAAAACATGCGGCTGTTGGAAGGGACCATCGGGGAGTTGGAGCAGGCGGGGTTTGAAGTTTACTGGCACTCCGAAATTCCCCCCAATGACGGCGGAATTTCGCTCGGGCAGGCGGCGATTGCGAGTGCGCTGGTAAGAGCTTGAAGTTTGCGCGTTGGCCGGCAAATGAAGCCGCGGCAATCGAATTGCGCTGCGCTTGAGTGGACTATCATGCACCGTTAAATGGCTGTAAACGTGCCGATACGCATTCGTGCCTTGACAGGTGCGTGCGCTGTATTCCAAAACGGAAGAAGAGCGTGCTGGGAAGCCTCTTCAGGAAAACATCTCGGAGACCTCGATGGAGAAGCTGACGAACAACCATGAACCTCTGTTGACCACGGCGGCTGTCGCCAAGTGGCTCGGCATTTCAACGCGGACTCTTTGCCTCTGGGCCGAGTGCAAAGAGATTCCCGCTATCAAGATCGGCCGCCAATGGAGGTTCCGCGAAAGCGATCTCGTCGATTGGCTGCGAAATCCGGAAGGGACCAGAGTGAAAAGCCTGACATTCGCCGGGGCCGGCGCGGGCCGCGTCTGAATGAGTTAGACCGAATTGCCGCAATTGCGGAAACTGCCGCAACGGGCGCATACCCTTACGACAGGCATGTGGCAACATAGCCCTGGATGCCGCGCGAGCGGCGTTCGAAAATCCAAACACGAGTGATTGAAACAGCTTCGAGCGCCGTGGAGCGCCCGAAAGCGAGGAGGCCTATATGCACGATCCATTCCAGAGTTATCAAACGTTGGGTGCGTTCAACGGCGGGATGACGCCATTCGGGCTGCCTTATGGGGGGCAGCAGATTCCGGCGCTCAATCCCGCGCTGGCAGGCAATCCGCTGGGCGCCATTTACGGGTTTGGCGGCTACGGCATGCATCCGCAGCAGTTGCAGCAACTGCAACAATTGCAGCAGCTCCAGCAATTGCAGCAGCAATTGCAGCAGCAACTGCAACAGCTTCAACTGCAACAGTTGCAGGCACAGGGACAAGGGCAAGGGATTTCGGGCCAGCAGAACCCGATCTTCCAGCATCCCTTGGCCCAGGGCTGGCAGAATCCCATCCTGTCGCACCAGGGATGGCCGCAGCAGCAGTTCGGCTATCCGCTGGCGCCGCAGACCCTGATTGGCGGCGGACAGATTCACCCGCTGGCGGCGCAGTTGGCTTTGCGGAGCCTGACCGGCGGCGGGTTTTCGCCGTGGGGGTATTAGGGCTAGGCCAGGCTCATGGCAGGCACGAAGCCGAAGGGGCGCGTGGGACAGGTCCGAGACCTGTCCCATGCCCATAAAAAGGAGAGGAACATGATGCCATCCACCGTGCGCGCGCAAGCGCAGGCAATAGAGGGAATCGCCGTGGTAGGAGAAGCGGTGCGGCGGGTTTCACCGGACAACACGGAATTTTTGATCGAGATATCGGCGGCGGCGCAGACGGCGGCGCAGGCGGTACGCGATCATCAGGCGAAGGCGGCGCAGATCGCAGAAGCCATCGCCGGGCTGGGCGTACAGCGAAACGACCTGGAAAGAGTTTCCATGAACGTGGTCAACACCTACATGCCGCTGATGCTGCAGCCCTATGGCGCGCCGCCGCAGATCGGACCCTCCGCGTTCGGCCCGTTCCCGGCCGGCGCGGGGTTG
>Ga0335079_10006005_pt1 | contig 13884 bp, 8 predicted proteins | sample Lox_Sample_33_FD_206719 | JGI IMG/M metagenome (GOLD analysis project Ga0335079, IMG submission 206719) | Soil microbial communities from Loxahatchee National Wildlife Refuge, Florida, United States - Lox_Sample_3.3 | ecosystem: Environmental > Terrestrial > Soil > Wetlands | place: USA: Florida...
GCGTGGGGCCCGTAGCTCAGCGGTTAGAGCAGCGGACTCATAATCCGTTGGTCCCAGGTTCAAATCCTGGCGGGCCCACCAGCATTCTGTTTCACCCGTTTTCCACAGACCAGATGTGGCTTCCCGGTTTGCTTCTGCCAACATTCCATAACCTGCACGCACTGGCTTTGGCGCTCGGTGACCGCCCCCACGAGAATGTGTGACGCCGGTCACATCCCGCCACGGGTTTTCAGGCAATCTAACAGGGTAAAGAAATCAGGTTCACTCCGATGGCCGCACAGATCGGTTTGGATGTCGGGAGCACTAGCGTTAAGCTCGCCGCCATCCTCGACAATGACCTTGCCGGATGCTTCCCCGTGCCATCGCATGCCTCGCTCACGTTCCGGGTTACGGGCACGTTGAAGAGGCCCTTCGGATCGCGGGATGCAACGGTGATGGTGTCCGACTATCGCCGGGCCCACGGCACTCCCTTCCAGACTGCGCTCGACCTGCTCCACGAATTCAGGGCTGTTCTTCCCGAATCGTGCCCCTCTGTAATCTGCGTCACCGGTTCTGGGGCTTCACGCGTGGCGGAAGCCCTGGGGGTAGCTTCGGAGAACGAATTTAAAGCAATCGCACGTGGAATCGCGCTTCTGTGCCCGGAGATCTCCACTGTCTTCGAAATGGGCGGTGAAAACTCGAAGTACCTTTTCCTCGACAATGCCGGTTGCCGCCAGGGCAACGAAGCCCCGGTTTCCACTGGAATTGTGGATTACTCCATGAGCAGCCAATGTGCTGCCGGCACGGGATCATTTCTTGACCAGCAGGCGTCTCGTCTGCAGTACCGGGTGGAGGATATCGGCCCCGTTGTCGCGCAAACTAGTTCCTCTGCGCGCATTGCCGGCCGCTGTTCCGTTTTTGCTAAATCCGACATGATTCACGCGCAACAGAAGGGCTACAACACGGCTGAAGTGCTCAAAGGGCTGTGTGAAGCTGTCGCTCGCAATTTCAAAAGCAATATTGTGAAGGGCCGCAAGGTCATGCCGAAGGTCGCCTTCATCGGCGGCGTTTCCCAGAATGCGGGAGTCCGGCAAGCGTTGCAGGAAGCGTTCCATCTCGCTCCTGAGGATGTGGTTGTCCCTGAATTGTATGCGTGGATTGGGGCAGTCGGAGCTGCATCTCTCGCTGGCTTGGATCATTCGCTATCCCCGCATCCTGACATCCACTCACTTACCAACCGTCGTTCCTCCTCCTCCCTCTCATCCCCCCTATCGAGTTGTGAACCGCTTTCGCTCGACAACGTACTCCTCCTCCGCGATCATCCCAACGCCTCGAGGACCGAACCCCTCCCGGCAATTGGCTCGGAGGCGATTCCAGCCTATCTGGGAATTGACGTCGGTTCGGTAAGCACCAATCTGGCGCTCCTCGATGATTCCGGCCGACTCCTCCATGGGATTTATCTCCGTACTGTGGGACGCCCGGTTGAGGTCGTCCACGAAGGCCTTCAGGAAATCGAAAAACTCTTTGGCGCCCGAGTCCGCGTCTGCGGTGTGGGCACGACCGGATCCGGTCGCGAACTCATTGGAGAACTTGTCGGAGCGGACACCGTCAACGACGAAATCACGGCGCACAAGACAGGAGCGCTGTACGTCCACGATCGCATCGTTCGTACTCTCGGTTCCGGGAACGAGATTGCCCCCTGTGTGGACACCATTTTCGAAATCGGCGGCCAGGACGCCAAGTACATTTCGATCGATCACGGCGTAGTCGTGGATTTTGCGATGAATGAGGCGTGTGCCGCCGGCACCGGATCTTTCCTCGAGGAACAGGCGGAACGCCTGGAAATCCAAATCAAGGATGAATTTGCGCGGCTCGCCTTATCCTCGGCTGCGCCCGCACGCCTCGGAGAACGCTGCACAGTTTTCATGGAGCGCGATGTAAACAGTGCGCTCCAGCGCGGCGCAACGATTGCCGACCTGACTGCCGGACTGGCCTACTCCGTTGCGCTGAATTATTTGAATCGCGTGGTGCGCGGCCGCAGGATCGGCAACGTCATTTATTTTCAGGGCGGCACAGCGTACAACGACGCGGTTGCGGCTGCATTTGCCGGGATCCTCGGCAAGCGCATTATTGTTCCTCCGCACAACGGCATCATCGGAGCCATTGGCATGGCATTGATCGCGCAGGAGGTTGCCGAATCGCGCTCTCACATGCACTTGAGTCGCAGCCGGGCTTCATCCACCGAAAGGCTGCCTGAACCTTTGCCTGTCAGCACATTTCGCGGTTTCGATCTCACCAAGACACGCTTCCAGACCCGCGAGTTCGTGTGCAAAGCCTGCTCCAACTATTGCGACATGAAGGAAATCACCATTGATGGGCAGAAGACCTATTGGGGGGACAAATGTTCGGACAAGTTCCGCAAGCGGGTGCGCACGGGTCGCAAGCCTGTCATTCCAGACTTACTGGCCCTTCACGATCAGATGCTCCTCGATGGATATCGGGCTCCAGACCCGGTGGCTCAATTAAATTCCGGCACTCCTCGCGTCGGCATTCCACAGGCCACCTTCTATTACGACAGATTTCCGTTTTGGCAAACTTATTGCCGTGAGATTGGCTTCTCCGTCGCTCTCTCTTCGGCAACGGACCGCTACATCGCCACACAGGGCGCGGAACTCAGCGTCGCAGAGCCTTGTCTTCCTGTACAAATCGCGCATGGGCACGTGGAAGCTTTGCTGAACGGAAGTCCGGATCGTCCCCCTGTGGACTACGTCCTCCTGCCGAACGTAATGGACATGGAAGCTCCGCCATCTTCGACGGCTTCGCAACTCTGCCCTTGGAATCAGACACTTCCTTTTGTGGTGCGCTCTGCTCCCGCATTTGTCGAACAGCAGGACAAAATCCTGGCTCCGAATGTCTATTTTCGGCTCGGCCGCGATCATGTCAAACGTCAGCTCCATGGCTATTTCTCTCGTTTCGGCGTGAACCGCACGAAGAGTGATCTTGCGGTTGATCGTGCGTACGCCGCACAGGAATCTTTTACCTGGAGACTTATTGCTGCTGGCAAGGAAGCCTTTGATCTGATCGAAAGGAGCGGAGAGCCCGCTATTCTTCTCGTGGGTCGGCCTTATAACATTTACGATCGCGCGGGCAACTGCGATGTCCCGCGAAAGCTTCGCGAACTCTACGGTGTGAATGTTATACCGCTCGATTTTCTGCCTCTGGATCAAACCGAGGTCGGCGATCTTCACCCCAACATGTTTTGGAATTCGGGCCGCCGGATTCTTGCTGCCGGTCGTTTTGCGCAGAGGCATTCCAACCTTCACATCATTTACATCACTAATTTCAAGTGCGGTCCCGACTCGTTCATCAAGCATTTTCTCCGCGATGTCGCTCGTTCACCTTTCTTGATCCTTCAGTTCGACGGCCATGGGAACGACGCTGGATATTTGACCAGGTGCGAAGCCTATCTCGATAGCAAAGGGATGTTCCGATGCCCCTCCTACAACAAAGTCCACATCGCCTAGAGCCACCAACCGCCTTGGTCGGCAAAAAACTTTGGCTTCCCCGGTTACAAATGGGCAGCAGTCGCCTTTTTGCGGCAGCACTTCGTTCGGTCGGAGTGGACGCGGACATCTTCCCCGAATCAGACGAGCGAACACTCGAGCTGGGCGCTCGTCATTGTTGTGGCGACGAATGCTACCCGCTGAAGATTACCCTCGGCGATTGTCTTAAGATTCTCGAGCAACCAAACACGGATCCAGCCAAGATCGCTTTCCTGATGGCCACGGGACACGGTCCCTGCCGCTTCGGACAATATGCGCCACACTTCAAGTCCGTGTTTCGTTCACTCGGCTATGCCGATATCCCCATCATCTCGCCCTCATTCGAGAACGGCTATACCGACTGTGCCGATTCCTCCTCGCAATTTGTGCGCACTGCCTGGCGCGCGATCGTTTCGGCGGACATCCTTCTGAAACTTCTGCACCGCACGCGTCCCTACGAACTCGTTCCCGGTGCCGCTGATGCCCTCTATAACGAATCTCTTGAAGATCTCTCCCGGGTCCTCGAAGTCCATTACCGGACTTTTGCGCAGCAAGGCAAAGCTCTTCATGAAGGATTGACGCGCGCAAGATCCAGGTTTCGTTCCTTGGCACTCGAGACGCACGCTCGGCGTCCGTTGATCGGAGTTGTCGGCGAAATTTTCTGCCGCTTGAACACTTTCAGCAACGAAGAGTTGGTTCGCCGACTGGAAGCGGCGGGAGCTGAAGTGTGGTTGAACGATGTCTCCGAATGGGTCTGGTATTCCAACCACCAGCAACTCAGGCAAATTGCCCGCGAGGGACGGCGTTTTTCGGTCCCGGCCATTTCCGCGCGGATTCGAAACCTCTTTCAAAGGCGTGATGAGCATGCCCTGCTCTCACTGTTTCGCGAGGATTTTCAGGGCCGCGAAGAACCTCAGGAGATTCGCGAAGTTCTTTCCAACGCCGAACCCTACTTGCCACAGGAGGGCTCCTCTGGCGAGATGGTGGTCAATGTCGGCAAGGCGATCTATTTCGCTCGAAAAGGTCTGGACGGAGTCGTGGACATCAGCCCCTTCACCTGCATGAACGGCATCATCTGCGAGGCCATCTATCCCCGGGTCAGTCGGGACCATGGCGGCATACCCATCCGCAATTTTTACTTTGATGGCACTCAGTCGGAGCTGGAGCGCGACGTCGGCATTTTCTTGGAACTCGTGCGGAACTACAGCCGATTTAAGGCCTGGCCGAGTCCTCCCCACTCGCCTTCCTATACACGATCTTAAACCTGTGGAATGCCGGCTGAGCACGACTTTCCATCTCTCCTGATTCGGACTTTCCGCGCGTTCAGAAGTAGGTCTGGACGACGTCAATGACCTGGTATCTTGCGTCCAGCACGTGGAAGTAACGCCATTTATCGAACGTCAGGCAAGGATGCGAGATGTCAAATCCGATCATATCCCCCACGCGCATGTCGTCGCCTTCCTCGATGCGAAGATAAGAGTGCTGGTCCATCATCTTGGTGAGCTGCCATGTGGTTGGAGCAGGCTTTGGCGCTTCGGTGCCCGGCCGGTAGTGCAACGCTGGCGTAGGCAACCCGGAGTCGAAGGCTGCGTCGCGTTTTCCCATCGCCACGATCGCCTTCTGCTTTTCCGGAACCGATTGCACGTAAGCCCAGACTTGCAGTGCCGGCTGCAAGCCGGCTTGCATGCGTTTCGCAATCGGATTTTCGCTTTGAATCCTTTGCTGCGCCATTCGATAAGCACCTACATCGTGCGTCAAATAGCATCCAGGTCTCAGCACGATTTCCGCCGCACCCCCAAATTTCGCCTTGGAGAATTCCTCAGCAACCACGTCGTACCAGGCGGATCCCGCGCCAGAAAGCAGAAAAGGATCGCGATCGAATCGTTTCATCCGCGCCAATTCGCGCGCAATTTCCACTGCGCGTCCCAGGAAATCTCTGATTGGGGCCTCGTTGTCCAGCACTCCCTCAAACAGCTCAATGCCGCTTAGCTGAATCTGCGCTCGCCATCGCTCCAAGGACTCGAGTACCTGATCAAGCTGGCTCCGGCTACGCACCCCTGTCCTTCCGCCATCCACGCCGATCTCAAGCAGGACCTTCAGACGTCCGCCTGCGGCACGAAAAAACGTGCCAAGCTGTTCCACATTTTCCGCACTGTCAACCAGACAGAAATACTCAAAATCGGCATCCTCCAGCAGCCGCGCAACGGCGGCCATGTTTTGCTTGCCTACAAGCTGATTGGCCATTAGCACTCGCCGAACTCCATGTTCATATGCCACACGCGTCTGGTGTGCGGTCGCCAGCGTGATGCCCCATGCTCCCGCTTGCAGTTGCCGCGCAAACAGCTTCGGCGCCATGGAGGTCTTGCCATGCGGTGCGAGCTTCATCCCGTAGGCACCAATGAATTGCTGCATCCACTTCAAGTTGCGGACCATCTTCTCTTCATACAGGACTGCGGCAGGCAGGCTCAAATCTTCACGCAGCAAATTCCAACCCAGTCGCGCAATTTCACTCGACGCCGCCTCGTGTTCCAAAGTACCTAGCCCTTTGTTCAATGGGCCGACCTTCTCGCTCCTCAGCAGCTCGGCGGCAGCATCCTCACGACGGTCCCGTATCTTCATTGCGCAGTCCTTCCGTACTCCCACGCACCAGCATTGTGCCGTGCGTAGTAGTACGACTATCACATTCCCTGGAAGGATGGTAGAAAGGTTGGCAGTGCAATCTATGGAGCTTTACTGGTCCCGGGGATCCTGAAATGGCGTCTTTCGACACACTCATTCGCAATGCAATGATCGCAGACGGAAGTGGCGCCGCTCCTTTTTCCGCGGACGTCGCGATTACCGGAGACCGCATCGCGGCGGTCGGCAATCTCAAGGAGCACCGGGCAGAATACTCAGTTGACGCGGAAGGCCTTGTCCTCTCCCCTGGCTTCATTGATACCCACACTCATGACGACACGAGCGTCATCCGCGCGCCAGAAATGCTTCCGAAACTCTCTCAGGGAGTAACCACAGTGATCGTCGGCAACTGTGGCGTCTCCGCTGCCCCGGTCCAACTGTCTAACGGCCTCCCCGATCCCATGAATCTTCTGGGCGCTCACGATGCGTTCCGATATCCCACTTTTTCGAGCTATGTGGAAGCGGTGGCCGCCGCCCAGCCGTCGGTGAATGTTGCGGCGCTCGTGGGCCACACCGCGCTACGCAACAATCACATGGATTCCCTCGATCGCACCGCGCGGCCTGACGAAATCGCACGCATGCGCGATCAATTGCAAGAAGCGCTTGCTCACGGCGCATTGGGACTTAGCACCGGACTTGCCTATCTGTCCGCCGCTTCCGCATCCACCGAAGAAGTTTTCGCGCTCTCGAAGCTTCTCGCTGGGGCCGGCGCAAGCTATGCCACGCACCTGCGCAATGAAGGCAATGCCGTGCTGCAAGCGATGGAGGAAGCATTCGGCATCGCGCGCCGTTCTCGTGTGCCCGTCGTCATCTCTCATCTCAAGTGCGCCGGCATGGACAACTGGGGCAGAAGCAGTGAAGTTTTGCGGTCGCTGGACTTGGCCTCTCGCACTCAGGAAGTCGCCTGCGATTGCTATCCTTACGAAGCTTCCTCCAGCACTCTGGATCTCCGTCAAGTGGACGACCGCGTCAAGATCACAATCACATGGTCCACGCCACATCCGGAGATGGCAGGCAAATCCCTCTCAGAAACTGCGCGCCGCTGGGAATTACCTCAAATCGAAGCTGGCCGACGCTTGCAGCCCGCCGGCGCAATCTATCACTGCATGTCCGAGGACGATATGCGCGCGATTCTGCGCCATCCGAAAACCATGATCGGCTCCGACGGCCTTCCCAACGATCCGCGCCCTCATCCTCGCCTCTGGGGAACTTTTCCGCGCGTCCTGGGCTACTACAGCCGCGAACAAAAGCTCTTTCCTCTCTCCGAAGCAATCCATAAGATGACGGGGCTCCCTGCGCAGCGCTTCGGCTTCGCAGATCGCGGCTTGGTGCGCGAAGCCTTCTACGCGGACCTGGTGCTCTTCGATCCCGCAACGGTCCGCGACACCGCTACGTTTGACGATCCGGCCCGTCCCGCGCAAGGAATTGATTCCGTCTGGGTCAACGGCAGCTTGTCCTATCGTAACGGCGCTGTTTGCGGCCCTCGTGCCGGGCGTTTCCTGCCCCGGCAAGCACACGCGAGATAGAACGAGTTTTCGTTATTGCGCCCAAAGGAGCACTCCGAATGAGCATAAAACGTTTTGGCGCCGAAGGCGGCAAGGGCGCTGGCGGACAAAATCTCCCTTTTGCCCGCGCCGTGGAAGCGGATGGCTGGCTCTACGTTTCCGGCCAGGTTCCGATGCTCAACGGTGACGTCGTTGACGGCGGCATCGTTCCCCAGGCCCGCCAGGCCATCCGGAATTTAATTTCGGTTCTGAACGAAGCGGGCTATGGCCCGGAACACGTCGTGCGCTGCGGCGTTTGGCTCGATGACCCTCGCGATTTCGCCTCGTTCAACAAAGTCTTCAGGGAATTTTTCGGCGAAAACCCTCCAGCGCGCGCTTGCGTGGTCTCCAGCATGGTCGTGGATTGCAAGATCGAGATTGACTGCGTCGCCTTCAAACCTTCAGCCAGATGAATCTTTATTTTTGCAGCCTGCCCGCACTGACCCCGCGCCTCTGCGCAAGTGGGAGACCCGCGTGCCCACGTTGATCCACAGCCACGGCTTTTTCCTGCTCCTCTCGGGACTCGCCTCGGTCCTCCTGCTGATCCTTCTCATCGCCCGCTACAAGATCAATCCCTTTATCGTCCTCTTCACCATTTCTCTCGCTCTGGCCTTGGTCACGGGTATGCCCACCAAGGAAATTGTCAAGGCCTTCGAAGCTGGCGTTGGCGGCACTCTGGGTCATATCGCCATCGTCGTGGCGCTCGGCACCATGCTCGGCAAAATGATGGCGGAATCCGGCGGTGCGGAACGCATCGCGCTCACTTTGATCAAAGCCTTCGGCAAAAAAAACGTTCATTGGGCCATGATGGTGATCGGCCTGGTCGTCGGCCTTCCCGTTTTCTTCGAGGTCGGCTTCGTCCTCCTCATTCCGATTGCCTTCAACGTCGCCAAGCGCACCAACACTTCTATGGTCCTCGTCGGTCTCCCCATGGTCGCCGGCCTCTCCGTCGTTCACGGGCTCGTTCCGCCGCACCCCGCGGCACTTCTTGCGGTCGCCGCCTTCCATGCCGATATTGGCCGCACCATCTTCTATGCCCTGCTCGTCGGCATTCCGGCGGCGATCGTTGCCGGTCCGCTCTACGCCAAATTCATCGTTCCGCACGTCAGGCTCGAGGCTTTCAATCGCATTGCCGCGCAGTTTGTCGAAGAAGGTCCCGAGCACAACCTCCCCAGCTTCTCCGTGACCGTCGGCACCGTTCTCTTCCCCGTCCTCCTCATGATGCTAGGCAGCTGGTCAGATACTTTTTTCCGTCCCGGCACGGTCCCCAACAGTGTTTTGCATCTTCTTGGAGATGCGGACATTTCTCTTCTTGCCGCGGTGCTCGTCAGCTTTGTCGTCCTCGGCAGAATGCGCGGCTTCGGCCGCGAAGCCATCTTGAAATTTTCGGAGGAATGTCTTGCTCCGACGGCCTCCATCACGCTTCTTATTGGTGCCGGCGGTGGCTTCGGCCGCATTCTTCAGGACACTGGCATCTCGCAAACTATCGTCCAGGCCGCGCTCAACAGCCACATTTCGCTTCTATTCCTGGCTTGGCTCGTCGCCGCGCTTGTGCGTCTTGCAACAGGTTCGGCCACCGTGGCCATGACCACTGCAGCGGGAATCGTTGCCCCAATCGCATTGCAAGCTGGTGGAGCCCGCCCTGAACTTCTGGCTCTCGCCACGGGCGCGGGATCGTTAGTCTTCTCTCACGTGAACGATGGCGGCTTCTGGCTCGTCAAGGAATATTTCAATATGTCCGTCGCGGACACCCTCAAGACCTGGTCCATCTGCGAAACCATCATCTCCATCCTCGCTTTGCTCCTGACCTTTGCTCTCGCGCATGTCATGTGAATAGATTCGATCAGACGAGCCCGTACCATCCGCTTCATAAATAGCGGCCCAATTTCGCAAAGTCGCAAGTTATTTCCGAATTTTATTCAAACTGAATCAGCACAATCTCAGGTTGCGTCCCGACACGCATCGGAGGGCCCCACGTTCCCGCTCCGCTCGACGTGTACACCGTGAGGTCGCCATGCTGCGTCAATCCATAGGTCTGCTCCCCGAAAACGCGCGACGTAAACCACGTGAACGGGAAAATCTGCCCGCCGTGCGTATGCCCGGAGAGCTGCAAAGAGATTCCCTCTTGCTCGGCAATTCTCAGTCTGTGCGGCACATGCGCAAGCAGCACGCTCGCGCTCCCGCGATCCAACTCCGCCGCCTCCAACACGCTCCGCAAGCGTTCCGCGTTGCCCGCATCGCCGTAAGGGACGCCCACGATTTGGAGCCCGTCCACGTTTACTTTTTCATTTTGTAAAACTCGCACGCCGGAGCCCCGGATTGCCTCAAGATACTTCGCGGAATCAGAAAATTCCTCGTGATTCCCGGTCACAAAATACGAACCGAATCGTGGCGAAAGCTGCTTCCAAGGCGCCGCCAGCCGGTTTAGGTCCGCTTTTGTGCCATCGAACAGATCCCCGCTGATGAAAACGATATCTGCTCGCACTTGCCTGAGCATGGCCACGATTCGCGAAATGAACGCGTATCCTCGCACGTGCCCCAGATGCGTGTCCGTCACCAGCGCCGCCACTCGGCCCTTCCAGGATTCCGGCAATCCCGGCAGTTTTACGCTAATCCTCTTCACGCGAAGTGACGCCGCGTTAATCATTCCATACAGGCTGGCCAATAGTGCGGCGCCAAACAGCACGCTCGCGACATCTGGCCGCGGCACCCTCGATCCAAGCAACAGATCCACCGGATAGGCAACCCAGCACAAGCAAGCCGCAATGAAGCAAAAATTCACAATCCCCAGCCACACGCTGGCGACCTGGTAAAATCCGCGCACAAGGGGATTCGCATAGCGGTGGGCGAGCAAAGTTGCCGTTACGAAGCTGACCGAGAGGATTCCAACCGCCGAAGCGAGGATGATATCTCCCGCCGACCCGATTGACCCCCAGAAAAATCTCCAAGTCTCGTAGACGAACAGGTGCGCCAGAAAAAGAATGCTCTGAATCGTGGCGACAAACAGCATAATCCGCGAAGTCATACGTTCGGCTTTAGGCACACCTCTTGGATGTGAAAGCCGTCCGAATCGTTAGAAGATTTTCCGGCCGCAAAGGGTTTTCCTCTTATCCAAAAAATCTCAGCGCGAGTCCGCGGATTTCATTAGAATCCTTCCGCGCGAACGCCTCCACCTTTGGTCGGCTGGCCTTTTGCCTCCTGGAGAGGTCGCCGGAAGCGGACCAATGCGTCGCGGGCAGGTGGCATGAAGCTCAACGCTTATCTGATCAAAAGCACGGTGGTTGCCGCCCTCGGCGGCCTTCTTTTTGGCTTTGATACCGCGGTAATCGCGGGCACCACCAGTTCGCTCACCACGCTATTCCATTTGACCCCGATCGCCTTGGGAACAACCGTTTCCAGCGCTCTTTTTGGAACGATCATTGGTTCGATTACCGCCGGTTGGCCCGGCGACGCCTATGGACGGCGCGACAGCCTGCGTGTCATGGCCGTCTTGTACCTGGTCTCCTCTCTTGGTTGCGCCATCGCCTGGAATTGGGATTCCCTCGTGCTCTTCCGCTTTATCGGAGGCCTCGGGATTGGCGGTTCTTCCGTGCTCGGTCCCATGTACATCACGGAGATCGCCCCGGCAAAATGGCGTGGCCGCCTGGTGGGATTTTTTCAGTTCAATGTGGTCTTCGGAATCCTGCTGGCTTATTTTTCTAACTATTTGATCGGCTTGCAGAGCTTTGGCCCCACGGAATGGCGCTGGAAGCTGGGCGTGCCTGCCATTCCCGCAGCTCTTTTCCTTCTTTTACTTTTCGGCATCTCACGCAGCCCGCGCTGGCTGGTGAAGAAACAGCGTATCGATGAGGCCCGTGAGGTTCTCCGCCGCATTGGCGAGGAGAACTACGAACAGGAATTGCAGGACATTATCGTTTCCATTGACGCCGAGCATCACGCCCATGATTCGCTTTTCTCCAGGCAGTATCTGCTGCCGATCTTTCTCGCCGTCACCATCGGCATGTTCAATCAGCTCTCCGGCATCAACGCTATTCTCTATTATTTGAACGACATTTTTGCGCGTGCGGGCTTCAACAAGGTTTCCTCGGACCTGCAATCGGTAGCTATCGGCGCGACTAATCTTCTCTTCACCATGATTGCCATGGCTGTGATTGACCGCATCGGCCGCAAGAAACTCCTCCTTACTGGAGCCGTAGGCACGGCCCTCTGCCTCGCGGGCGTTGCCGGAATTTTTCTTAGTCATCACCATGAGGAATTGCTGGTCTGGCTTCTGGTCGGCTACATCGCCTTTTTTGCGTTCTCCCAGGGCGCGGTGATCTGGGTCTATCTCGGCGAGGTATTTCCCAATCGCGTGCGTGCTCAGGGTCAGAGCCTCGGCAGTTTCTCTCACTGGTTCATGAATGGCGCGATTTCCCTGGGATTTCCCGTTCTGGCCGCCAAGTCCGGTGGATATCCTTTCATCTTTTTCTCCGCGATGATGGTCTTGCAATTTGTCGTCGTCCTACTTTTCTATCCGGAAACCAAAGGTGTGTCTCTCGAAGAAATGCAGCGCAAGCTCGGTATCGCTTGAGCCTATCCTGGGAACGTACCCTTAAAGCCGCTCGCTTCCGTCTCATTCCACAGTTGGCACCAGGTCTATCCGCAATTAGGCAATTGCGCTGGGTTGCGTGCCAATGGGTTCGTCGAGGTGGGGTTCCACAGCAAGTTTTTCGGTCCGCCGGGAGCAGAGATGCCTCTGCGGCGTGTTCGTGGTATTGGCTATTCCGTTATTGAGCCCAGCCTTCCTTTCGGCTCAGACCCCGCCTCCTATAAACGATCCGCCGAAAACCGCCTCCGCGAGTGCCTACATCGGCGACAAAGCCTGCGAACGCTGCCATGTGGAAATCTATCAGAACTACCAAAAGACCGCGATGGCTCGCGCCAGTGGCCCGGCAAACGGCAATTTGATCCCCGGAGAATTTTTTCAAGCGCCGTCACGCGTGCGTTACAAGGTCTACGAGCAGGACGGCCGCGCCTGGCTCAGTTTCGATCGCGATGGGGCGGATGCAATTCACGGAAAGCGGCAACTCCTCTATTTCATCGGGTCGGGAGGACGGGGCCGCACGTACATCTTCGCCGACAGCGGGTTTTACTTCGAAGCGCCGGTGAATTGGTACACGCAGAAAGGCGCTTGGGACATGACCCCCGCGTACCAAGATGCGCGCCACATTCCGCTCAACCTCCCTCTGGCTTCTCCCTGTCTCAGTTGTCATACCGGCGATCCGCAGAGCCCCGCCGTTGGCACGGAGAACGAGTACAGCGAACCTCTCATCACGCAGGAAGGCATCGGCTGCGAACGATGCCACGGCCCGGGTGCTGCCCATGCGGAAAAAATGGGATCAATCGTGAATCCCGCGAGGCTTTCTCCGGCCCGGCGCGACGCGGTGTGCATGCAATGCCATCTGGAAGGAAACGTCGCCATCCAGCAGCCGGACCACGAGTTGAACCAATTTCGGCCCGGCGACGATCTACAGGAGTACGTTCACTATTTTGTGTTAACCGGCTCTGCGCGGGATTTTCGCGCCGCCAGCCAGTTCGAATCATTTTATCAGAGCAAGTGCAAGCGGAAATCGGGTGACTCCTTTTCCTGCATCACCTGCCACGATCCCCATTTCTCTCCGGCTCCCGCGGAAAGAGGCGCCTACTACCGCGCCAAATGCATCTCTTGCCATGGAGTTGCGTTTGCCGCAAAACACCACAAGAAGAATCCGGATTGCACTTCGTGCCACATGCCGCGCATCCAGAGTTCGGATGTGGCCCATACGCAGGCGACGGATCATCGCATTCTTCGCCGTCCGGATCGGCCCATCGAGACTTCTCAGACTACGGACCAGCCAGTACTGAAGCGATTTCCCCAAACCGATGCCAGAATTGACGACCGCGATTTTGCGCTGGCCTGGGAATCGCTCGCCGAATCCGGAAATGAATCCGCCGCTACCGAGGCGCAAAAGTATTTGCCCAAGGCGCTTGCGGACACGCCGGATGATCCTGCGCTTCTGACCGCCGTTGGTTTCCTGGACGAAAAACGAAGGCAAATTCAGCTCGCACGCTCCCTATACGAGCATGCCCTCCGGGAAAACCCGTTCGCCGATGTTGCGGCAACC